>Ga0315330_10000001_pt1 | contig 182996 bp, 192 predicted proteins | sample M140m34915metaG_FD_203453 | JGI IMG/M metagenome (GOLD analysis project Ga0315330, IMG submission 203453) | Ammonia-oxidizing marine archaeal communities from Monterey Bay, California, United States - M1 40m 34915 | ecosystem: Environmental > Aquatic > Marine > Intertidal zone | place: USA...
TTACGTTCCTCTTCAGTTCTGGTTCTGCCGCAACCCTGGTCTTGCCCTTCCTCTTATTGCCCTTCAATACCACGAAGTCAAGATTAACATCGAAATCCGTCCATTAGACGAATGTCTTTTCGCTGTTTCTGGTGTTGATGCCGATTCGAATGCCCAGTCGAAAAAGGTTCCTGGTGCTTACAGCAAATCTCTCGTTGCTGCTTCACTTTACGTTGATTACGTATTCCTTGATACTGATGAACGTAGACGTATGGCCCAGAACCCACACGAATACCTTATTGAACAGCTTCAATACACTGGCGATGAATCAATTGGTTCTTCATCAAACAAGATTAAATTGAATTTCAATCACCCTTGTAAAGAACTTGTTTGGGTTGTCCAGCCTGATGCTCATGTTGCTTACTGTGACTCGTTCCTTCCAGGACGCACAATGCACATGGCCCTTGGTGCTCAGCCATTCAATTACTCCGATGCTATCGATGCTCTTCCTAATTCCATCTTAGCATTCGGTTCTGCTAAACAGAGCCGTGGAGATAACAACGTTATCGACGCTTCTGGCCTTTTCAACGACACCCAGAATGACTTCCTTAATACCAACCAAACCGGAGCAGGCCCTGATGGTGCTGTTGGTGGTGCTATCCGTGGTGGCGTAGCCAATGGAACCACTGCACAGGTCAGTGGTGTTACAGATGCCGGTGTTTTCGTTCTTGCCGAAACTGCTCTTAACATGCACTGCTGGGGTGAAAATCCAGTTGTAACCGCTAAGCTTCAGCTTAACGGACAGGATCGCTTCTCTGAACGTGAAGGAACCTACTTCGACCTTGTTCAGCCTTACCAGCACCACACACGTAACCCAGACACTGGTATCAATGTTTACTCATTTGCCCTTCGCCCTGAAGAGCACCAGCCATCTGGAACTTGCAATTTCTCCAGAATTGATAACGCTACTCTTCAGCTTATCGTTTCTGCCGCTGCTATTGGTGGAACCCAGACCGCTAAGGTCCGCGTTTACGCTACCAACTACAATGTCCTTCGCGTCATGAGTGGTATGGGGGGTCTTGCTTATTCAAACTAAGTTAATTTTGTTACCATTTACGGTCTCAAATTTTAGTTTTAATCTTTTAATTTATTAAAAAATCATATAATTTATAAAATTTTATGATTATTTTTAGCATTCAATAAAATATACACAATTTATATATGCTTAATGATATTATGTTATTTGCTATAAATGGAGGAGGCTGGGCTCTTAAACCAATATTAGAAAAAATAAGTGTTGATAAAATGGGGTATTTTTATTTTACTTTTGTTCGTTATTTTGTTAGTGGTATTATTGCCTTACCCTTTATGTTTTATCAATATCATAAACATGGTATTCCCAAAAAATACAACAATAATACTCAAGCATTCACTCAAGATATTGTTGTATGGGGCTCTATTGTTAGTGCTATTGCTATTGCTGCTATTATGGCTAATTATTATTTATTAGAAAAATATAATTCTTCCTTTGTTACCCCAATTGCCGAAGGAGTTTTATTAGTTTTTAACTTTATATTTTCCGTTTGGCTGCTTAATGAAAAAATTACCAAGGATATGGTAATAGGTGTATTATTTATTATTACAGGTGTATTTATGGTATATTGTAAACACTTGAATTTTACAATTTTTTAATTTTCTAAAAGTCAAGAACACATTTAGAAAATTGAATTTTTTTTTTGAAAATATAAGTTTGCTATCAAACAACTATAAATACTACAAACTACTTATAAAAATATGACTACGAGAACCAGAACAGTAACTTGCAGTTTATGTCAAGAACCAGGTCATAATTGCAGAACGTGTTGGATGCGCAATGTTACATTCCGAGGCACCGATATTCCTGTATGGGATGAAACACTTGAAGACATTGAAATGGTAGAACCATACGATTTAACTATGGAAACACCCCCACCAACTACTCAATTCATGACGCCTCCACCTGCTCCAAAAAAAAGAAAAAAAACAAAAACACCAAAACGTCCAAAACCTTATATTCAAGAAGAAAACCATTGCAACATATGTTTTGATGATTTGGAAGATACTAATAAAGTTATTACAAAATGTGGGCACAAGTTCTGTGTGGAGTGTTACACTAGGGCAGCGCGTAACAAAAACGATTGCGCTGTTTGTAGGAAAAAACTGTGCTCGGTGGAACCAGACAACTGGAAAAGACGATATCAAGAGATGGAACAAGATTGCGAATACTATAGAAATATAGTAGAACGTATGACCAACGTATTGGGAGACCATATAATCGCATCGCCTTCACTTCCGGGTGATAGTGATAGTGATAGCGATATGGATTTGGATGAACTAGCTGATAATATTGAATACCTGCAGACAATGTAACTATTAATATATAATTAAAAACTTAAATATTAAATTAAAAAATGGTTTAAACCTTTTTTTATTAAACTATACATATAATATGCAGATTTTCGTAAAGACACTTACAGGTAAAACAATAACGTTAGACGTCGAACCTAGCGATACTATAGAGAATATAAAAACAAAAATTCAGGACAAAGAGGGAATTCCTCCAGATCAACAACGTCTAATCTTTGCTGGAAAGCAACTTGAAGACGGTAGAACCTTGTCTGATTACAATATTCAGAAAGAGGCAACACTCCATCTTGTCCTACGCCTTCGTGGTGGAAACTAAATAATAATTAGTAGTAAATTTTTTTATTAATTATTATTTCAAAAACTTATCTAACGCGTAATCTTTTATATTTGTTATATCAATATCTTTCAAATAACATTTTACTGGATAAAATTCTGTTCGCCATCGAATGTGATGATTGAAATCTAGATAGGGTTCTTGTGTCCTCCTCCATACATTTATATCATCAATTACACTACAAACAGGATTCAACATTACATATTTGGGTTCTTCTTCCATTAATTATATTCTTTTTTTCACTTTAAATAAAAACAATATATATGAAAGATTTTGGATATTGTATATGGTTTATTTCCGAAAACAGTTCGTGGTATAAATTTACTAATGGATTTATACCACACATTACCATAAAACATAGCTTATCATATTCTGATGCATTAAGATTATATTTAGCTATAAACCCAAAAGATATAAATGTCGAATTAGATAATCCAGAAGTCAGTGTAGAAGAAGATTTTTGGGCTTTATATTATAAATTAAAACCCCTTGAAAATAAACCAGATTGGTATCCCAATAAGGCACATATTTCATTTATATATAATTATAATAGTCCAATTACTTCTATTCACGTAAATCATTTAAAACAATATTTAACCCCTTATAATGAAACTTTTACAAAAATAGCATTGGTATATTGTAAAGGTCATTACAAAAAATGGAAAATGTTACAACTAAAATAATATATAAAAATAATTTTATAATATATTTAAATGGATAAATGGTCTTGTTATATCATTGAAAACAAAGGATATACTTATGTAGGTGTATCGAATAATGTGAAAAAGAGACTGAGAGCACATAACGGGGAAATTAAGGGTGGGGCTAAATATACAACAAGTAAAGGAAATGGTTGGAAACACATATGTGTAATACACGGATTTCCAACAAAAATAGAATCTATGCAATTTGAATGGGCATTAAAACATGTTCCACCAAGAAATGTGGGAGGAATAAAGAATAGAATAAAAAAACTACAAATATTATTGCATAAAGAAAATTGGACAAGCAAATCTCCATTGTCGGAAACAATGCCTTTGTCTATAGAATGGGTAGATAATTCATATCGACCAGAAAATTTTAATTTACCAGTATACATTGAAGAAATAAATTGTTAATTTTTCTCTCCAGATAATTTCAAATAAAAATAAATGGAGAGAAAAATATTAATAATATAAAGAATTATATATATAATATTAATATGGAAGAATGCTTAATATGTTGTGAAAATAAGAACAAGTTTTATATTTCACCTTGTAAACATAAATGGTGTATGGATTGTAATTTAAATCCAAAATTTCCTAGAAAATGTCCTTATTGTAGAATATGTGTTCCATTATCACCAAAATCTAAAAAGAAAATGGAAAGAAAAGAAAGAATAAAGGAAACAAAAAAAATATTGTATTTCGCACTATCTAATTCAAACTTTGGATTAAGCGTTTAACAATTACTACAATCTTCATTACACGCAGTTCTACTATCTGGGCAACAACCATAACGAGTTCCTCTACAACCACCAATTAAACGACTTTTTGGTCGTGGCCTAGGTCCAGGTCTATCTCCATGATGATGACGATGATGACGATGATGATTATGAGCTGGAATCATACTTGTTCTAAGAACAGAAAATAAGACAAATAATATTACTATAGCTAAAATTCCAAATAAAAAATGATTTTTTTTCATTATATTATAACATAATATTTTTTATGTAATAATATGAATTATGTAAATAATCTATTCATATTCCTAACTTCGGGTTTATTTTCTTCCTTTGTATATAATTTTTTAATTAATTCATCATCACGAATACGCAAGGTATAATCACTTTGTGCACCCCTTCTACCAACTCTCCCAAATGCCTGTATCATTTTTTCCTGTGTCATATTTTTTAGATCTTTACTTAAATATCCGTGACAAAATTGGTAGTTTGTACCATAAATATAATCACTTGATGCTATAATTAAATATAATTTTTGTTCTTCAGCTAATTTTTTCATAATATCCATATAATCTTTGTTTTCGTGTTTTACAAATACACCAATTCCCATTAATAATAGAATTTTCCATTCTTTATCAATTGTTAAATACATAATTTTTTCTACAATTTCATCATCAATCTCACTAGTAAATGATTTATTAGTGTCTTTTTCCTTTGCCCATTTTCTAATATGGGCTTCGCTATTTGGTATATATTTACTACTTAACTCTATACTTTTTATTTTAACCTTCAAATAAGCTACTCGTTTCAAATATGCTTGATAAATTTTATATTCATCTGATTTTAGATTTTTCGAATGGTCTTTACCCAATGTTTCTGTACCAATCAAGTCTTTGCGCTGTTCTTCTTGTTTTTCAACTTCTTCTAATTCTAACATATAATCTTCATTTTCATCCATAACAGCCAAAATCTTATCAAGTTCATCTTCAGGAATATTACTAACTCTTAAATAGAACATTGCGGTTCTTTTTACATCTTGAGTTAGAAAGATGGTTGGACCATCAGTCAAAGTATAAGAATCATTTGTAGTGACTTTAATAACGGAATCGTACATCTTTCTATTTTTTCCTTGAAAATGATTATATATTTTATCCCAATTATCTTTTACCAATGATAATAATCTCAAATAATATACTTTTAAACTAATAATTTCTATATCTTCAAAATTTTCAAAATAATCATCTAGTAAATACTGACTTGCTACAAATTTATTTTTATTCACATATAATATAAATTTTATCATTTCATTCACATCAATGTGTCTTAATATAGTCTTATTCCTTTCAATATGTCTAGCACATTTCTTGAGTTTTTTAAATTTTTTAAATAGAAAGTGAGGCATAACAATATTACCGTTAGCATCTAAGATAGGTATTGATTTCTTACATTCATAACTAATGATTTCTTGAACATTATTGGTTTTAAATTTAGTATTGAAATAAACAGTCATAGGCATTATATCTTCTTTATTAGGTAGAGTGGCTGAAGATAAAACAATATTGGGAATTTCATTTTTTTTCCAATTTTTTTGTAAAATATCATGAAAAGGATGAATATCATAGTCAAGTGTAATTGTCGGTTCATCCCAATACCAAATAATTTTTTCAGGTTCATTAAATGCTAACATATAATTCATTGCTGGTAAATAAGATTGGATATCTGTAATAATAACTTGAACTTTCTCACCATTACTATTATCTACTCTAAAAATACCACCTGTTCTTCTATTTTTTACATAATCCTTTGCCGCAAAATAATGTAGTCTAATATCAGCAGAATCTAAACAGCCAAATGCGATTGCTACGGGTATTTCCATACTAATTAATGCCTTTGCTAATTGAAGTCCAATATGTTTAGCAGCACAAGTAAATATAATTTTATTTCCTTTTGCCAATCCAACGGGAGACATTGTTTTGCCTGTTCCAGTAGGAGCTTGATATAATATAAGTTTAGCACCTTCTCTATATGTAGATTCAAACAAATCTGCCTGGTGTGAATATAGTTTCATATCGGCAAACTTAAATAAATCGACATTTTTTTCAATATGACTTAATGCATTTTTTATTAACATTTTTTTACTTACCTTTGTTTTATATTGTATTAGCACTTCATTTACCAAAAGTAAGACATATTTATTAGTATATAGAATTTTATTTTTCATCAATTGTGTTAGACTATAGTAATTTTTACTATTATAATTTTTATTAAAGAATTGATAAATATTTTCAATTAATATAAATTCGAATATAATATCCTTTACATCATCAATTTTTTTTGATAAACTTTTAATCCGTATAATATCTGCCTTTTTTATAGGTTTCTTTTTTTTACTTTGTCGTGTAATGTTTATAGACAATTCAAATTTTTTAATAATTTTTTTACACATTGTTTTAAAATATTCTTCATATAAATAATAATGAAATGAATCATCTTCATTTGGTATTTTCATAAAACCAAGAAGACTCATCGAATCATTTTTCGAAAAATTAGTATTTCCATAAGAATTATAAATAATATTTAATATATTTTTTTCCTTACTATCGACGGGAACTTCTAAAAATTCCCATTCACTTTTAACAAGTTTTTGCTGTTTAAGATCCATTATAGTGTTAATAATGTTAATTATGGTGTATATGTTTAATTCAATTTTATATATTTAATAAATTGAATTAAACATATATAATAATATACTTTATAACAATGCATATATTTACAATCGATGGAAATATAGGAAGTGGAAAATCAACTCTTATTAAGTTGATGAAAACCCAATATAAACATTTAAATAACTATAGTATACATTACTTACCAGAACCAGTTGATATTTGGGAAAGTATAAAAGATAAAAATGGTAAAAATACAATTGAAAATTATTATGAAAATCAAACAAAATACGCTTTTCCATTTCAAATGATGGCTTATATTTCAAGAGTTCATCAACTAAAAGAATTAATGAAAACTTGCGATAATAATAGTATTATTATTTGTGAAAGGTCAGTATATACAGATAAAAATGTTTTTGCGAAGATGTTATATAAAAATGGAACAATGAATGAAATAGAAATACAAATCTATTTAAAATGGTTTGATGAATTTGTAAAAGATTTTCCATTCTCGGGTATTATTTATGTAGCAACACAACCGGAAAAATCACTTGAAAGAGTAAATATTCGCAATAGAAAAGGAGAAGAAATACCTTTATCGTATTTAAAATCTTGTCATAATTATCATGAAGAATGGTTAAATAGTAGTGAAATTCCTGTTTTAAAATTAAACGGAAATACAGAATTTATAAAACAAATACCTGATACTTGGGACTTAGCAATACAAACATTTATTAAAAAATATTGTGGGATTTTATGTGACGATTATCTTCATACTATGGTAACTTGTTAATCAATATCATTTGTTAAATAATAATTATTAAATATAGATTTGCCCTTAAATTTTATTATATCAGTTTCCTGTTTTGTAGTAGGAAAATTTTCATATCCATAAATATCTTGTAATAATAACCATTCAAATAATCCACCTGGATATATAAATACATTAATGAAACCTAATCCAATTAATTGATCATATTTTTTCATTAAATTAGGAGCATTTGCGTTTTCATCATATACTATTATATTTACATTTTGATTTGATTTTATCAAATTGTTAATTAATTCTTCTTCTTTATTAATTGCTACTGTGTTTTTTATTAACACATCTTGCCTTGAACTATTTAACGTATTAATCAGTATAAATTTAGAATTATTTTTCATAGAATGTTGAACATCCTCAAAATTAACCTTTCTTGTAGATGTAGTATTTCCCATAAATAGTTGATATATATAATCCATAATAATATTTAAATAACTTAAAATATCTTTATTAAGTTATTTAATTTATTAATTTGACTTAGAAATGCGAATTAATTTCCAATATGGGAAATCTTCTTGTAAATAAGATTGTTTTGTTAAAATAAAATTACTACCTGCCTTAAAATAACGCCCGGTGTTGTTAGCAGCATTTATAGTTGATTTACTTGGTATAGCCTTTACAAATGGAGAACCTTCCATAAATAATAAATAATCTCCATTACTTGGTAATCCATATTTTTTATAGTCGTAACAGAAATCTCTCCCATTGCCTAATAGTCCATTGCTTTTTACGCCAGGTAAACTTGAAGGATTTTGAGCACATTTTAAATCACCAAGACAGTCTCTGTCATTATCACAATCACCCTGTCCTTCAGGAGCATTATTACCCCAAACATTCCATCCTTTCCAACTAGCATTTGTAGGGTCTCCTCCTAATTTTGTTCCTGGAACATCCAAACACCCCTGTTTAAACTCTAACCATTTACCATTCCAAACCTCTTTATTTGTTTTAACAAAAAGCCAAAATGGAAAATATTCCTTTTCATACATTTCTTTTGTCAAATTATATCCAGGTTTCCACGCCATACCTGATTTCCAAGTTTTATTTGTATTGGTTATTGGTAATAAAGACTTAAATCCTCCACCACTATTTCCGGAAAAATTTAATGCTCCTTCTTTTAGTATGATATAATCAGTTACAGTCATCATTTCAATAAAGTCTTGCCAACATGGTTTGGACCAAGGAATTTCTGGTTTAGTACCATAACATTGTTCACTTTTATCAATTAAATCGCTAAAATTAGATTTTGGATTTTGGCTTCCACGAGAAAAAGCATTTCGTATTTCTCTTACTTTATTTGCCAATGTATTATTTGACCAATAACTTGAATCTGATATACCCTTTTCCCATTGAGTATCAGTCGATAACCAATTATCTTTATTATCTGGATAATATTTACCATTTTCTGTACATCCTTGTTGTTTAAATATTTTTGTTGAGCATTGAGGTGGGCGAGGATTAAACCTTGTTTCACAAGGATCCACTGGCTTACCATAACATTTTTGAGTATATTGGTCTGATTTTTGATAATCTTTTTCATTATTAGCATAATTGGGATATTGTTTCATGTTATCTCCGGCTAAAATGTAAGAATGACTATTCCACCAATTATAATCATCTTGGTCATATACCCGTTCGTTTAAATTTCCATTACACCCTGAACGATTCCATAAACTATTTAAGCACGCCTGGCTATGAGGACCCGTTTTCCAATTTGGTGCTAAACAAGGAAATTTTTCTTCAAATTTTTTACATTGTTCCGCGCCATATAATAAATCACCTTTAAAATCAAAACCAGTTGTTCCTCCACCACAAGCCACGCACGCTTTGTTTCCGGTCAAATTTTGATAAGTATAACCATTTCCCCACGACTTACAATTATTACCTTCGGCATATTTTTCACAGTCGTATGTTGTTCCGTCTCTATCATGCCATTTACGACTTGAACCAAATTGACTAGGCAATTTTGTTTTTAAATCCTTTTTCTCAACAAATCGAGTATCTCCTGCTGCTAATATTTCTTCTTTCCAATTACATTTATCGTCGTCGTATTTAGTTCCAAACCCACCTCCTGGTAAATTTTTTTTTACCATTCCTTTTGCTTTCGTTGGACACCATCCACAAATACTTTTTTCTCCACCAGTATCACCACAATCTTTCATTTGCTTACAAATAGCTTGTTCTTTAATTTTTTGACACTGAAATGCTGCTTTTGGTCCTGGTTTTATCCAATTTTTACCACACACGTCGGCAACAGGACCATTGGCATCGCCATACATAATTTTATTTGTTTCCCAGCAATAACCACAACCACTTTCCTCAGTAACTTCCGCACAATTAAATGTTTTATTGATTATTTTACATTTCTCTATTTTTTTTCCAATATCACTAACATCAACATGTGCTGAAGGATTTGTGTCTTCTAATTTTTTACGTTCCAAATCTAATTTTTTAAATTTTACATCATTAGACAAACCCGGGGCTGTTTGGGGGAATTTACGATGGTCCCAATACTTATCTTGTGTTTTTAAATAATTTGTCTGTCTAGTATCAGCCTCACCAAACAAAGCATTATTATCTAATCCTTCATATAAAGAAACTGGTTGTTTTATAAAACAACTTATTGCTAATATTACTACAAAAATTCCTATTACAATATATCCTAAACTTGATTTCATTTGTATATATTTTATTATTATTTTATTTTATATAAAACAATAATTACTTTGTGTAGGCTGTTAAACTATAAGCGACTTTTGATCCCATTAAACTGTGGCCTTGGCCCCGTGTTTGTGCCCAAACACGGACTGCTGATACTAATTTGTTTGGTAAATTAGGAACATACTTAGACTCAGATATCATTGGACCTGCAACTGATTGTGAATAATAATAACATCGAGGACAATATCTTGGTTTCCAGAAACCACCATTCCAAAAGTCAAATTTAAAATAACTTCCACATCTATATGACTCACACCTTCTTTTTCTTATATTTCTTACCGATCTAGGCGCTTTTAATTCAACTTGATGTATATTCTCTCCATTCATTCCTTCTAATCTAATATAAATGCCCTTCGTTGAGTTACCCCAACCTTGATCTTTCAAAACAGCAGAAAAATTTAAATTTTTAGGATACATTGGCGCAAACCGTTCATATCTAATTGTTATATTATCGGGTTTGCTAGGTGTTGTTTGTACAACGGTTCCACTAAAAAATCCACCTCTACCAACATTCCAGTTTGGCCAATCAAACGTTCTTTTAATAACAATAGGTTCTTTATACTTTTTATTTCTCCAAACGTCATATCCTGTACTACTATTTCCAAATTTTGTTTGTGATAATCCTTGTGATAACCAACACTTATTTTCTTTTGCTGGAAAAGCTTCGCTTGTATTTAAAGGCATTATGGAATATTTACATTCTCTATCTGCTTCACAAGCATCTTGACATTGTTTCGCTTTTATATTTGGACTTATTAATCTCATATCGCTTACATAAAACCCCTCTTTTTTGTTTTTAATTGTTGAATGAAAAAGTCCTAACAATCCTAAAATAGATATAAAAAACAAAGAATAAACTATAAATAACTCTGTATCGTTATAATTTTTTATATAAATAAACATTACTCCTAATAAAGCCACAATATTCCAAGTATATCCTGGTATTAATCCTAATGTAGAAAATACTAATACTGTTATGCTAACTGCTAAAATTCCAACTATACCCTGTGATGCAGACGCCATTAACAATAGTTTTGGTAACATTTTATATTATATTAATATATTATTTAATTAAAATATATATTAATTAGTCTACAAAATGTGGATTCAAGCACGGTGTTTGTGCGCACACTCTGTATTGTTTTGTAACGGGACATTCTTTTCCTCCATATTTTGCTTCATATAATACTGGCCTTGTTCTATATTGATTTCCCCCTCCACAACTTTTACTACAATTACTATAACCTCCCCAATTTCCTACGATACAATCGCGTGGTGGTGGATATTTATATAATACATCTTGTATTGTTTCTTGACATGTTCTTTTACATCCTGATTTTATATCTCCACACGCGTCTTTAATAGCCAATTGGCCTTTTGTATATCTAGTTTCTAGACTTGTTTGACCTGTTGGGTCTATTGCCGGCCACCCAAATACAGCGGCCTGTGTATTTCTATCCATAGTTGTTCTATCTTCTTTTTTATTTGTTGTTAAATTAATGCTTTCTGTCCACATAATATCGCAAGTAGAGCCATTCATTTTTGTAACAGTTCCTGTATATTTTATTGGATAAAGTAATTTTGTTACAGAACATCCTGCTGTTATGGGAGGTGGGGGAGGTGGTGTAGTTCCTAGACAAATCATTGATGTATCAGAGCGCGTGGTATAATCACCTGCTTCAACCATCAATTTATTTACCCTTTCAATTGTATTCTTATAACTATCAGCATTTGTTGAACTTGATAACGGATAACTAAATCCTGGAATATTCCAACTTATCTGATCTTTGCTATATTTCGACACTTTACCTACGTGAGTTTTTGAACCATTAACACCTTGAGATATATTTTTATATCCTGTTCCATTCGTATCGCACCCTACTTTTAAAAATTCACGTTTTAAACATTCGGGATGGGGAATACCATCTTTACTGAATTTTGGATCACATGGATCAATATTATCATGATTACCAAAACATAAATCACTATTTTGAATAGCTGTATTATATATATTAGAACGTGTAGAGTTATTAGTATCATTCATAATGTTACCAGCATCTTTATAAGGCATTTTAATAGATTCGCCTAATTTCTGAGGAGTTTTTCCATATAGTGTATTATTTGTACAACCAGAATTTTTCCATAATTTTCTAACACATGCGGCACTATGAGGTCCTGATAAATAATAGGGGGTAATACAAGGGTGATCTTTTAAAAATTGTCCACATTTATCGGCAGACAATAAACCAGCTCCATCTCCACCACAAACATCATCGCTATATTTGGGCATTAACTTATCTCCTATTTCCTTTTTGACCATTCCTGTACCTGTAGTTGGGCAAAATCCACAAACATCAGCCGATTCGCCATATAAATCGCCACAACTTTTTACATTTGAACATATTTCTTTTTCACGCAATTCTTTACATTTTTCTCTGTTATTTGTCCATGCTTTTTTTGGACAAACATCAGGTGCTGGTCCATCTTTTCCCCCATATCTAAATTCTTTATCGTAGGCACAATATCCACAATCACCCTGGTCACCTTCCTGAAGTTGATCACAACTTGTTAATACTCTACATTTTGTAATCTTTTTATCCATTTCACTTTGACTTCCTCCTATTTCTGGTGTAAATTGTTTTAAATCTTTATTATTATCTAATTTTAACCATGTATTTACATCAGGGTTTGTTTTTAAAAGACCTGCGCCGATACCAACACTTCTCAATCCCCAATAATCTTCTTGTTTATTTAAAAAAGCACGCTCACCAGCTTGTAATGTTTCGTTACTAAACCCCTCTTTATCTTTTAAACTCATATAAATTTGACATATAAGAACAACTAATAATGTAACTCCTAAAATCAATATTAATTTCATATATAATTATATTATATAAAATTAATTTACTTAAAATCAACTATTATTTCTACTTTTTCTTTTTTAATGCTTTTAGAAGCTGAAATAGATAATTCTTCTCGTTTTTTTCGTGTTTTTTTTATTTTAACCTTTCTATTTTTTGCGGTACTATTCCTATTGTCTTGGTCTTTCTTTATTTCATTAATGTTTTTTTCAATATAATCTAATATTTTATATTCTAATACCCATTTGAAGAAATTTAACTGACCAATAGTTGTTTGGATTACACAGTCATTTTTATAAGGAATGGTAATTCTATCCCATCGGCAAAATGGGTCAAATCTTTTTTTACTATATGCCTTTAATTTTAACTTGTAATCAATATATACCTTGAACCGTTTTTCAATTCCATAATTATCCTTAAGTAAATAAACGGTATAATATTTCTTAGAATAATTTGTGGCAAACCAATCTACAAGTCTTAATGAAATAAGAGATTCTCCATTAATTATAGGTAAGATTTTTTCCATATTACCATCTTTGTTATAAAACTCTAATAATTTTTTTAATAATAAACTATTCTGTGTTGATAATCCTGAACTCATATAGTGTAATATTTTAATCTGTTTTTAAATACTTATTATCTTTACTACTTATATTACTATTTTGTGGTCTTAAAAAATTATCTTGAACTCTTAAATCTTCTAAATAATTATTTTCTTTCATAAAAGGATTTCCTAATTTTACTATTTTGTCTCGTTCTGTAATTCTGTTGCTATTTAATTCGCGCGTATTTATTTCATAATTAGTTTCGTGTTTTTGTACTAACTCTTCTTCTATCGGTATTATTTCTTTTCTTGTATCTATACGTTCAAACCTATTTGTTTTATTGTATTCTTCACTTTTTTTAGGTGTCCATATTTTAATTTTATAATGTTGTGTAAAACGAACTTTTTTATTCATTTATATGTGTAACTTAAAAAATTGAAATAATTTAACTCATAATAATTACAATAACATTATAATTATGGAAGGACTAAGTGAAACATACCCACCACAAGTTATTCTTGCTATTTACCGAAAATGGAATAACAAAAATCACGGTATTACCAATGAAGAGGAAAATTATATTAATTATTTCAATACTAAAAATTTAGTAGAACTAAGTTTTAATAAAGAAGACATAATTTACGATGGGATTATTGGATGTGTAGATTATAATAAAGTAATCCCATTTCAATCAAAGATAAGTCCGGTGATTATGTATAGATTTAAAGACCGAGATTTTTGTGTTAAACATAATGGGATTGAAAAATTTCAAAATCTATGGAGAAAATTTCATTATAAAAATATGCCTAGATACAAGAATTTATGTAATTTACAATATAGAAGTATATATGGTAAATTTAAAAAATTTTAAAATAATTTCATGCTATTAGTAATAATTTTACATGTGGATTGGGGGATTTTGCCTTCTTTACAATCTACTTGTAATTGACTAGTAAATGACTTTTTTTTTAATATGTTCCAAGTTGTTCTACTATGTCCTACGCTGCCGACTAGACCTAAAAGAACAGCCCCTTCATTCATTTTTACTCCGTTTACAATTCTAGTTCCTTCTCTAGAACCACCGGTTCTTTCACTTGATACTCTTTTAGGTACTTTTCCACTCATTTATATTATTAATTTATATTAATTTTTTTTTATTATCTTCATTTGCTTGCTAAATTTAAATTTCTTATCATCTGTAGTTCTTCGTTTTAAATTACATTTCAAACAACAAATAACAACATTTTCTGTTATATGTCCTATATTATTATCAAGTCTATCTAAGGTCCATTGTGTTGGTTCTCTAACTTTTTCATATATTAGTAACAAGTCTTGATTACAATAATAGCATTTCATCTTGGATAATACTAACTTGTCGATACATTCGTCTATTTTTATTAATTTTTCCTCATTAAATTTGTTTTTTTTAATATCTTGCATTTTATAGCTTTTTATTTTTCTCTCCAATTCTTTTTTCACAAAACTATTTCCAGAAAATTCTTCATCAGCACATAATTTTTTTATCAGAGTATGTTGGTTAATTTTTATTAGTTCATTTTTTTCAGTAACATTATTTAATATTTTTCTTTTTCGTTCTTCTTTGGGTTTAAAACTATCTACATTTCTCTTACCAATAATTTTAATAGACTTCATATAAATTAAAACAATACTATAAAAAATGGATATAAACTCTTAAGAACAAATATATATACATGACTGAAGAACAAAAAATAAAAAAAGAAGAATGTCTTGAATTAAAAAATATTAAGTATCAAACAATGTTATTAAATAATAATACAAAAATTTACGAGACAACTCCTAATACAAGTAATATAGAACGATTTTTAGAAAAGGAACAAGAAATGAATATAAATAAACCTTGGACAAAACTGGGTAATGGAACTAAATTAAAAAAAATCAACCAATATATATTAGAATTTTCAAAGGAAAAAAAATATACCCCTGAAAAGACTTCTGTATTAAAGCGTTATTTATTAAGTTGTTTAGAACGGAAAAAGTTACAAAAAACTAAAGATGTTATTTATTGTATTAAAACAAATAAAATCTTATCTATCCCAGCACTATCATATAATGATAGTTCTAGAAAATTTACATTGCGCAAGGCAGAAAAAAAAATATCTAAATCGAGCCAACCTAAAAACAAAACTACGAAAATTAGGCGGAAAAAAACTAAAATTGATAATAATAATAAAGAATAAATTATATATACTACTAATAATGACTAATGTCTTCTGGAACGATTTAAAATTACTTAAAGATATTATCGACGATATAGAAGTGAAAGATCTGGAAGTAAATGAAAAAGATATAGATGATCTTAAGGAAAGTATTTGTTATTTTATAAATGATATATTAACAAATAATATTCATATTTACAGCGATAAACACTTTGACGAGATATTATTTGAAGAAGTATTAGATACTATAAATAAAACATATTATAATGCTATAGATTTGTCTAGTTTTGATCTGGACGGGCAAGTATGGGATGCCATTCAAATTTACTTTTATAAACACAACGCATTTAGATCTTATAGTAATACGACTATAATTAATAAACCTAATAATAAAAAGGTAAAAAAATTACTTGAGGAATATTTGAATACACCACAATTAGAACAAAGAAGTAAAGAATGGTTTGAATTTCGACGGAGTGGGTTATCAGCTAGTGATATTTGGAAAGCGATTGATAGTCAATCAATGCAAAATAGTTTAATTTATAGTAAATGTAAGCCAATGAATATGAGACTCTCTAAATCTACTAATATTACAACAGCATTTCATAATGGTCATTTATTTGAACCATTATCTATTATGCATTATGAGTATGATTATAATACGGTAGTAGGTGAGTTTGGTTGTATGGCTCATAAATCTTATCCATATCTTTTGGCCTCTCCTGATGGTATAAACATTAAAGAAGAGAATGATAGATATGGTAGAATGGTTGAGGTTAAAAATCCAACTACAAGGCAACTTACTGGAATCCCAAAAAAAGAATATTGGATACAAATGCAAATGCAAATGGAAGTTTGGGATTTTGACGAATGTGACTTTTTAGAAACAGTATTTAAACAATATGAAAATATGGAAGAATATAATGCTGACGGTGATAGTTTCACTAGAACTTCAAGTGAAAAAAGAAAAGGAATTATTATCAGATTTTATGATGGTGAACAACCTGTATATAAGTATCCACCCGTAGATTTATCAAAAAAAGAATTTGATATTTGGTATAATAAAACTTTAGACGAAACAACTGATATGGAATTTGTATGTAAAATTTATTGGTATTTAGAGGATTATTCTTGTGTATTGGTTCCTAGGAATAAAAATTGGTTTAGATATGTCCAGCCAAAAATGAAAGGTATTTGGGATACAATTAAAAAAGAACGCATTGAAGGTTATGAACACCGCAAGCCTAAAAGTAAAAGGAAAAAGAAACTAACTCCTACATCACTTGATTTATTACAAGAAAAAACTAAAAATTTATTTGCCGAGTGTGATTTGATTGATAGTCCAAAAATAGATAAAAATCAAAATATTGTAATTAAAGTAAGAACAGAATCATTTGATAAAAAAACTAATTGAGGGACGAACAAAAAAATCCAACGCGGCGACAATTAAAACCTGGTTCTACAACATTTTTATTTTCATCTTCTTTTAAAGCTTCGCTAAATTGATACATCTTACCAGCATTCAACTTTGAACCTTTTATTAATTCATCTTGATAAATATTTGGGTAATTCTTTAGAGAACACTCAAAGCCTTCTTTAGTATAACCTGATAATACTAAAGCCATACATAAAATAGCACCTAAAAATAAGAGTTTATTTAATACATTTTTCATTATATAATTATATTGTTATTTTTTTTCAAAAAACTTAAATTATTAAATTAAAACAACAACTTAAAATTTATAATATAAATTACTTTATATTATGAATACTGAAGATTGTGTAACTAAGAGAAATGGAAAAACAGAGAATATTTCGTTTGATAAAATACTCAAAAGGCTAAAAGCTCTTGGAAAAAATGAACTTAGTGTAAATTATACTAGTTTAGTACAGAAAATTATAGATAGATTATATAATAAAATATCTACTATATTAATTGATGAATTAACAGCACAACAATGCGCATCACTTGCTACTACCCATCCAGATTATGGTATTTTAGCTAGTAGAATTCTTATTTCTAATCATCATAAAAATACAAATCATGATATGTATAAAGTATCAAAAAAATTGTATGATTTCAAGGATGTTCACGGAGTACATCATCCAATTATTTCAAAAGAACAATTTAATATCATTAAAAATAATAAACAAAAAATTCAATCTATGATTGATTATGAAAGAGATTATTTCATAGACTATTTTGGATTTAAAACATTAGAACGTGCTTATTTGTTGCGCATTAATAAAATTATTGTTGAAAGGCCTCAACAAATGTGGATGAGAGTTGCTATTGGAATCCATAAAGATAATATGGAAAAAGTAGAAGAAACTTACAATTATATGAGTAAAAAATATTTTACACACGCTACTCCTACTCTTTTCAATGCTGGAACTCCCAGGCCACAATTAAGTTCTTGCTATTTAATTGCTATGGAAAAAGATAGTATTAAAGGTATTTATAACACATTATCTGATTGTGCTGCTATTTCAAAATGGGCCGGTGGCATTGGTTTACATATACATAATATTAGGGCTTCTGGCTCTCATATTAGAGGAACAAATGGAACTAGTAATGGTATTGTTCCAATGTTACGTGTATTTAATAACACAGCAAGATATGTAGACCAGGGAGGTGGGAAAAGACATGGGTCATTTGCTATTTATCTTGAACCATGGCACGGTGATATTTTTGAATTCTTGGAAATGAAGAAAAATCATGGAGACGAAGAAATGCGCGCACGTGATTTGTTTTATGCTCTATGGATACCTGACCTATTTATGAAAAGAGTTAGTCAAAATGCAGATTGGACTCTTATGTGTCCTGATGTTTGCCCTGGTCTTAGTGATTGTTATGGTGATAAATTCGAAGAACTATATACTAAATATGAAACAGAAGGAAAGGGTATCAAAACAGTCAAAGCCCGTGATGTTTGGTTTAAAATTCTAGATAGTCAAATTGAAACAGGAACCCCTTATATGCTTTATAAGGATGCTTGTAATAAAAAATCTAATCAAAAAAATCTTGGAACTATTAAATCTAGTAACTTATGCACCGAAATAATAGAATATAGTGATGAAAATGAAACTGCTGTATGTAATTTGGCTTCTATAGCATTAAGTAAATTCATTAAAGAAACAAAGTCCCCATTTACTAAAAAAATAACGGTTTATACAAAAAATGATTGTAAATGGTGTGATTTATTGAAATATTTACTTAAAAAGAAAAATATCGAATACACACAAATTATGATAGAACCTGATGGATTTGAAGATTATAAAAAACTATTCAATGTTGAAACTTTACCTTTACTCTTACACGGAGAAGAAAAGATAGGTGGATATACCAATACATTAAACCTTCTTAGAAATTCTTTTGATTATGACCTGCTTCATAAAGTTACAAAAATTGTTACATATAACTTAAATAATGTTATTGATATAAACTATTATCCTACAAATAAAACAGATAATAGTAATAAAAAACATAGACCCATCGGTATTGGTATTCAAGGCCTAGCAGACGCCTTCGCAAAAATGGATATTCCTTTTCATAGTGATCTAGCAAAACAAATCAATAAAAATGTTTTTGAAACTATGTATCACGGTGCTTTAGAAGCTAGCATGGAAATAGCAAAAAACGAAGGTTCATATAGTTCTTTTAAAGGTTCTCCAGCAAGTCAAGGTATTTTACAATTTGATATGTGGAATGTTACTCCATCTAATCGTTATGACTGGGATGACTTGAAATTAAATATAAAAGAACACGGATTGCGAAATTCACTATTGCTCGCACCGATGCCCACCGCTTCTACTTCACAAATTTTAGGAAATAATGAATGTTTTGAACCTTTTACTAGTAATATTTATGTTCGAAGAACTATTGCCGGTGAATTTGTATGCATTAATAAATTCTTACTTAAAGAACTAATTGATTTAGGATTATGGACAGATGATATTAAAAATGGTATTATTAGACAAGGTGGTTCTGTCCAAAATATTAAAGGAATTCCAAAAGGATTACAAGAAAAATATAAAATTGTTTGGGAAATTCCTATGAAACATCTTTTAGAAATGTCTGCTGATAGAGGAGCGTTTATATGTCAAAGTCAAAGCACTAATTTATGGATGAAAGAACCTACATATAAGAAACTTACTGCTATGCATATGTTTGCTTGGAAGAAAGGACTAAAGACAGGTATATATTATTTACGCACAAAAGCAAAAGCTGCTCCTCAGCAATTTACAATTGAACCTGATAAGAAGACATCAAATGTAGAGGAGGAAGAAGATTGTTTAATGTGCGGTTCATAATTTTCTAATGAGTATATAACTATGAACAACGACTCATATAAACCTGGCTGGACGTTGGAAGATATAATTGGTAAAGATGAAAAAGAACCTGAAATACCAAAAAGAAAAATAATCCAAAAAAATTGTTTAAATTGTGGAGGGAATTATGCTCCTAAGAGTGATGATATGGGGTATTGTTCTAAGGATTGTTATTGGTCTCACGCACCTGAAGCTGATAGTGATATTGACGATGACTTAGATGACTTAGATGACGCAATACCTATTTCTTTCGCTTCTTATGGCGCTAAACAAGGAGGAATGCGTGGTGGGGCCACAGAAATTACCGATAACACTTTAGAGAAAAAACTTATTGATGTTACTGCTCCATATAATGAAAAAGCAGCAAAAAATGCTAAAAACTTCGCAAAAGCTTCTATTGAAGTTGGAAAAGCTATATTAGATCAATTAGACTTAAACCCTTTAGCATTTATAGAAAAAGCAAAAGAATTAGGTGTAAAAATTTATAAAATCACGCAAGAGGGTATATATCTTTTATTTCCTGGTGATGCTAATATTGGTAAATCTGTTGACAAACTTATTAAGTCCGGAACAAAATTATATTTCATTCCTGTGCGTATTTTAGGAACTATCGCAATAACAATATTTTTATCTATGTTTGGTGTTTCTATTGATTTAAAGTTTTTGGAAAAAATACATGGATTAAAACCATTTATTGACCTGATAATAAAATATACTTCTATTATTACCAAAATACTTAAAAACTTTGATATACCAGGCTTAAGTATTCCAACCTTAAGTCTTAAAAATCTACTCTTTCCAAATGTAATAGATGCCGCATATAGAAAAGGAGACTATGAAGGTGGTTCTAAAAAGAAAAAAACAAGACGTAAAACAAGGCGCAAAACAAAACGAAAAAAAAATTAATTCAATATTTATTAATTAATGAATTAATTACAATCCGCACATATTTTTATAGTAATTTGTAAGTTCAACATGTTTTTTCCCATCAAATAAATCTCTCTCATAAATCATTTGATGAAGACATCGAAATGTTACAAATACATCAATAAGAGAATTATGTAAATTTTTTGGAATTGTTCCAAACAACTCATGATGTAATTCCATTAGTTTCGGGGGTTTTTGGTAATTTTGATCTGGTTTAAATTTACTTGGTAACCAAAAGTTTGTCCATAATAAACCCTTTTTCATAGTACAATATTCTATTTTTCTGTGACGACCTAACCAATTTATAGATTTATTTCTACAATATTCTGCTTGAAGAACACTGTTATCAAATTTCAAATTGTGCGCTACTAAAATGTGACAACTCAACCAATCGGCAGTAAATAATCGCAATACATCATTAATATCTTCTCCTTTTTCTTGTGATATTTCGTTAGTAATTCCGTGTATCTTCGAACATACTTCTGGAATGTCTACACCTTCTGGTAATTTAATAATATGATCTTGAATTTTATCTATTGTATCTTTAACATCATCATAAATTATCCAACTTAATTGGACAACATGAGGAAATAACTCGTGATTTAAAGGGTTAGCATTTCTTTTCTTGGGTAATCCCGTTGTTTCAGTATCAAATACACAGTAACGAACCATTGTATTAATAATTATATAATAAGTTTTTAAACCTATTATATAAATCAATTTTCAATAAAAAAATTTATTATATCATTCATTACTCAAAATGGCTTGAATATTTCAAATTCTGGATGAGAAATTGTACAAGTATCTTGTGAATTTTTATAAATATTTAAACGCAATAAATCCCATTTACAATTAATTGCTCTCATTGTAAATGTAAAATCCCCTGAATAAAATGAACAATTGATACAAGTATCTAGTAATATAGGAGTCATATCAAAGAAACTGAATTTTTTTACATATGGTGGAATATCAAATATTGTAGGGAATGGATTACCAAGACTATTTAAATCTTTTTCAACCTTGGCTATAGCACAGTCGTTTTGAACCATTAATATTGCAAATCGTAATGACTGTCCCTTATCATATTGTTTGCTATACCAATTTGAAGTAATATATTGTCCCATAAGTTTTTTCCCTTGTAGAGAATTTAACATAAAACGTCTATTTGGTACAGACCATGTATTTTCACCCGGCTTATTTATCAAATTTATAGCAAATATAAACTTAAACCCCTTATATGATTTATGAGGATCTTCAATTGATGAAACGCAAGATAATGATTCCGTAATATTCATAATATATAGTAATAAGGTGTTTTAATAGTAGGTTTTTACTTAATTATTTGTATTTCAATTTTATTTTATGTATCTTGTAATATTATTTCTTTACTTGTTTTACATAATCCAAAAGATTTACGATGGAATTTAGTACAACCATATTTCCTTATTCCGTCCAAATGTCTCCTAGAAGCATATCCTTTATTTGAACGTAATCCATAATATTCATCTAGTTCTGGATATTTATCACACATTTCTTCAACATATCTATCTCTTGAAACTTTCGCCAATATTGAAGCAGCTGCTATAGAAGCATATTCATTATCTCCTTTAACTACTGTTGTATGATTTATATATTTTCCACTCTGAGCACAATATGGTTTAAAATAATTTCCATCCACTAATATATGTTCAGGTTCTACCAATAATTTATCTAAAGCATCATGCATAGCATTATAATTAGCTACATAAATATTGTGTTTATCGATATATTTTTCATCTTTATATTCTACAACCCAATCTATAGCATTTTCTTTGATATAATCAAAAGCCATCAGTTTTTTCCTTGTTCCTAATTTTTTACTATCTTTAATAAATTCTTGACAAAAGGTTTCATCGGGTGGAATTATTACCCCAGCTACATAAACTCTTCCAAACATAGGACCACGGCCAGCCTCATCCATTCCTACTTCTATTAAATCTTGAACGCAATATGTCTTCAACATTTAAATTATTATTACAAGTATCTTTTAAATAATTTTAATATTCTGTTATTGATTCATCTTCTTCCTCTATTCGTGATAATACTACATTTCTAGGAGGATGTAAACGTTCATAATCTTTTTGCCCAATAGTAGTAATATTTATAGAAGGATTTGTACCATTTTCTCGAGTAAAGTTTTGATATTCATTTTTAATTTTTTTATAAGCTATATATTCTTCATAACAAATAGTTCCCGCAAATAATGTTCCACATCCTAGATAATATGATAAACATAAACATAAACACCATTCACCACAATCCATATATTAAATAGTTTATTATTTATAAATTATTTAATTTAATTAATTTAATTAATTTAATGCACCAACACATACCGAATAATTCAAACGATTGATGAAATATAATAATAATGGTTGTGAAATAATAATAGCCATTTCACTTAATTTCATTTTGTTTTTACCTTGGACTAAACCCATTAATATAGTTAAAACGGACATACATGTTATAAGAAAAAATATAACTGATCCTATCCAAAAATAATCACAATATTTGGCGCTTAATGGTTCGAATAAATCTTGAATTTTCATCATTATATAATAAACCAAGATTATTTTATGATTCGTCCTTTTTATTATTTACACAACAATTTTTACTTTTTTCATCCCCAACCATTTTTGTAACAGCTCTTCGCGCTATTGCCCTTCTAGCAAATCTATTTACTGATCCTACACTTGGTAATGGTGTTGCTTCTGGAAATCCTTTACCTTGTCCGGGTGAAAAAGTTCCATTACCATAAGCATTTGGGGTCATTAAAAAATTTCTGCTTAATGTTCTAACAGTAGATTGTCTTTTACTACTATTATTTTTTCGAATAGGACCGCTATTAGCTACTCCCTTTTGCGAATTAATAGCTTTTATCTGATTAGTGTGAGCGTCAGCAGGTGCATTTTGTGATCTATTAACTCTTCCGTGTGTTAAAGCTCTGTAAGGCATAATATATAATTATCTAATATTTTTTTTTTCATTGCTTAATTTATATGAAATTACATAAAACTCATCTATTTTTATTATTAATTGCTGTTTTGGTTTTATCAACTTTAGGATTTACAGTAAAAGAATATTTTGAAAATAAAGGAGGAGATGCCGAAGATGCTATGGATGATATGAAACAAGAAAAAGCCGATCCCAATCCTGACCCAGCTTTAGACGAAGGTTCAAATTATAATCCTTTTGGAAATAGCACCGATGGTAATTATCAATCTGTTATATCAGATTTAGAAGATGTTGTTATTCCAGGTAGAAGAAAAAGAAAACATCATAAAGAAAATAGATTCGAAAATAAACTTGAGAAAAAAATGGAACGTGAAGAAAGAAAAATGGCCCAAGAAGCTGGTGTAGATATGTCCAAATATATTTTAAAATCTGAAGTTGTTCCACCGGTCTGTCCTAAATGTCCTGACTCAAGAACTTGTCCAAGGCAAAAACCGTGCCCTCCTTGTGCTCCTTGTGCTCGCTGTCCAGAACCTGCGTTTGAGTGTAAAAAAGTTCCAAATTATAACGCTGCTACAGTAAGTAATGTATTACCTTTACCAAGATTAAATAGTTTTTCTGCTTTTAACTAATTATACAACAATCTCTTTGTAATTCACCAATTTTATATTCATTCCAAACTTTTTTTGAAGATTTAGAATGGAAATTATAATCAACCGTACAATCAGTTCCTGCTCTTTTTATAATAGGTTCAGACCCTATTGGGTGTTTTGTTATAAATGTTGTTACGTCATATACATTATTATTGGCTATTAACCAACAATCTGTTTTCTTATTGTGAATTGATACTTCTTTTAGAGTATAATATCGCATGATAGTGTTTATTATTTCGAAAAAAAAAAGCGTCAATTTTTTAACATAATATTATACAAATGGCCTTTGAGTCATTAGCACTTGGTATTGTTATAGGAATTGCCGCATTATTAGCAGGTTTATACTTTTATTATACTTATAAAAATATTCGTTGTTATTACGATGATGAAGTTCCAAATGCATAAAAATTGATTTAAATATTACTTAATAATATTTAAATTATTAACAATGAGTTTACTAAGAAAGATATTTAAGCGAACACTACCTACCAAACTTGGTAGATGGAGAACCGATGAACCTATGAAAATAGTCGTTCGTAAAGCACAATTAGCAACAGACGACCACTGTGGAAGTGATTTATGTTCAAAAAATATCAAAAAACAAAAAGATACTAAAAAAAATGAAAAAGTTTCGAAAATAGTTTATGATATGGACCCTTTACTTCCATATATTATGTAGTTCGTTTCTTCTTGCACTTTTCATCCATTTGAAATGTTGGAACTTTCTTATCTTTAGGAACAATTTTAATAACACATTTTGACTTTTTACCATACAATGGTTCTACACAACCTTTTTCTTTCTTTTTTCTTGTTTTCCTTTTCTTCTTTTTAACAAATTTTACAACATTTTTAGCTTCTGCTAAATCAATAGTACAACGCGACCTAAAATGTTCGTATCGCTCACGAACTTGATCGTAATTTAATCCAGATTTTTTATGCAACATCTTATTAATATGTTCATGAAAATTAAACATCCATAAAGAAAAATGATGTCTATCCTTCAAATCTTTTTGCCTTAATGGGTGATCTTTTAAATTTTTCCGTAAATTCATGCGACAATATTTACAAGGTAAAACATATTTTAAGTTAATGATAAATTTTTTATAATTCTTTTTTTCTTGTTTTGTTGGTTTAACAGGATAATTAAAACTCATTGTGTGTAAATAATGCCACAAACTTGGACCCCATACAGTTGTGAGCATTCCGTCTCCACTTTTAAAATCATCTTTATCATAAACCTTCTGTGTTTTTCGTTTTTTCTTCTTCTTCTTCTTTATTCTGTTTTTTCTTGTATAATTTTTTTTTATCACTTTTATTTTTAATTTTCTACTGCGTTTCATGATATATAAAATCAAGAAAATAATTTAGACAAAATTTTTCTCTCCATTTACATAATTAATTAAATTAATTATATCATTTTGTTTAGCAATTTTCATTCCATATTTGATTCTCCACAAATCAACATAAAAATCTCTATCATTATTGTAACTTTCCTTTTTAATATAAACTAGTTTACCTGACTTATTACGCACATACATATATATATAATCTTGTAATTAATCTTTATATTCGTTAAAATAATATTCTTCCTCTCTCTTTAGTATATTATATGCCTATACTTGAAACAATAAATAATTCTTTGCCGAATGTTAAAGGAATGTTGTTTAACAAAAAATTTATTATTATTTTAGTAGTCGCTGCTATTTTCATTGGAGTAGCTTTTTGGGTTTATACTACTTACATAGCACCATCGATAGATCCTGAATATGTTCCAAACAGAGAATTTACAGCCGAATCCTCAAATACAGCTAATTTATATATGTTTTCAGTTGATTGGTGTCCATATTCCAAAAAAGCCAAACCTATTTGGAAAAAACTAACAAGTAAATATGATGGTAGTGATATAAACGGTGTTACTCTTAGTATTAAAGAAATAGATGGTGATAAACAATCCACAGAACTTGAAAGCTTTGAGACAAAATATTTAGACGGTAAAAAAGTCGAAGGATATCCATCTATTTATATGGTTAAAGACGATAAGGTTCATGAATATGACGCTAAACCAAATCTTGATACTTTAACTGAATTTATTCAGTCAGTTCTTTAGAAGTTTGATACGTTAAAAATAATTTAGCATATTTTTTTCCTAAGTCAAAAACTCTTGTTCTTTCATTTTTATTATTTACTAATAATTTCGCATCTTCAAAATTCATGGATGTTGCGGGAATAATTAACTCTTTTACATTTTTATCATAATCATTATTTAATTTTTCATTTTGTCGTATTAATTTCATTATTACATAATAACCAAAATGAAAAATGGAACTATTTTCAGGACAACTGTCTAATTCATCATCCTTTATTTTAAATCCCAATATTTCTTCTATATTATGATTTTTTAACGCTTCTTGTATAGGGTATGGATTAATTATACCACCATCTACATACCATTCACTATCACAACACGCAGGTTGAAATACAAACGGTATAGAACAGCTTTTATATACAACTTCTAATACTTTCATATCAGGATGTGTTTCATAATTATAGCATTCATATGAAAATTTATTCAAATTTGTTACATAGATATTTAATCGTATTTTACTATACTCATATAATTCCTGAAAAGTAATATTTTTATTTAATCCACAACTTTTCAATAAATTTTCAAAAATTCCATATATAAAATCTATTTTAATAATTCCCTTTTTATCGATAAATTCTAATAAAGAATCTACAGAAAATGTAAAATATTTTGTAAATGGGAAGTTAACAGCGTATTCAATCAATGTATCATAATCCAATTTTAAACACATTACAACACCTATTAAAGCTCCTACAGATGTTCCATATATATTTTCTATATTACTAATATCAATATAATTTTGTTTTATTAACTCTTTCATTGCTCCTATTATATACAATCCCTTGTATGCTCCTCCTGCTAGAACCAAATGTTTGATACTCATATATATATTATAATCGTAATTTTTTAATAGTTTTTTTCTAATAAAAAATTAATATGAACGACAACTTTAATGAAAAACTTAATTTAGACGAACTTTACGAAAGATCTAGAGAAACTTCTCAAACAAAAGTAAAAACGTATCAAAAAATATTGATGCGTATTCATACACGTATTAAAACTATATCTAGACAACGCAATAACAATAAATTCTGCATGTATGTTATCCCTGAATTTATTTTAGGTATTCCAAGATATGATATATCTGAATGTACAAACTATGTTATGAGTAAACTTACTGAAAATGGATTTCAAATTAAATATACTTATCCAAACTTATTATTTATTTCTTGGCAACACTATATTCCAAAATACCAACGAAGTGAAATTAAGAAAAAAACCGGAGTTATTATCGATGGTTTTGGAAATGTTGTTGATAAAAAAAGTAAAAACAAGAGGGATGAATCAAATCCAAACAGTTTATTATTAATGGATAAAAACATTAAAACCAAAGATGGTAAGAAAACAGATAAAAATTTCAAGTCTACATCGTCTTACAAACCAACGGGAAACCTTATTTATAATACAAAACTTCTTGAGAAGATGGATTTAAGTCTCATAAAGAAAAATTAATTTTAAAAATAAGCTATTTTTTATATAGAAGTTTATTTTTTTTTTATAAAAGTATCTGGTATTGTCATTTTGGACATTTAATAATGTCCATTTTTGAAAATCCCAAAAAAGTTTTTTCAGAATTTTAGGTCAATTTCTGAACCAGAGCTTCTTGTAGGGAATTATGCATTTCAACTTTTTAACTTTGTGACGGAAACATTTTTTGAAAAGTATTTAGAAGCATTTTTTAATGTTTCCATATATTAAATAAAAAATGCCGAAAAATGCGAAAAAATGCCGAAAAAATGCCTTACCAGAGCAAAAATTTTATTGTAAATATTGTAACTTCTCTACGTGTAAAAATTCAAATTATGTAACTCACTTAAAAACTAAAAAACACCTTTATAATACTTTAGAAGGAAATTTCGGCATTAAAAAACCGCAAAAAAATGCCGATAAAAAAATATTTAATTGTAATTGTGGTAAAACTTTTAAAAGCAATAGTGGTCTTTGGAAACATAAAAAGAAATGTAAAATAAAAAAAAAAGAAGACAATATTGAGATTTCCTCCATTTCCAAAAAAGATTTCCAAAATTTCCATAATAATACAGACCATAAAGAAATAGATATAGACAAGAAGTTAAAGCAAATACAGTTAGAAAATGAGTTATTAAAACAACAAAAATTGAAAATGGACATTGCACAAATGAATAAAAATGTCCAAAACCCCAAAAATGGGCATCAAGGTTGCAAAAATTACGTTCAATTCGGTGATGGTGGAAATCAAACATACAACAATAATAATATTAGTATCAATATGTATTTGAATGAGAACTGCAAAAATGCTATGAGTTTAGAAGATTTTATGCAAAATATTAAAATATCGTTACAAGATTTGGATTATACGACAAAAAATGGATATATGGCTGGTATATCAAATATTTTGATGAGTCAATTGGATGATATTGCCCCAAATGAACGCCCTATTCATTGTAGTGATCAAAAAAGGCTACAATTTTATATAAAAGAGGATGATGAATGGAAGAAAGACCAAAACAATCAAAAGATTAATAGTAGTATTAATAAAATAAAAATCAAACAATATGATAAAATTGATAAATGGATGGAAGAAAATCCAAATTGGCAGAATGACTCGTCTTTAATCGATGAGTATCAACACATGGTTGATAAAATAGCAGGACCACTAGAACCAAAGGCAAAAATGAAAATATCTAAAAAAATTCAAAAAGAATTAGCAAAAGCTACAAATATTAAAGATGAGATTGAAAAAATGAAAAACAAATAAATTATATATTATTTAAAATTTAATATATAATTATCGACGCTTGTTAGTTTTTCTACGCTTCTTATGTTTACTACGTTTGCGTGTGCCTCCAGCAATAGGTGCTGCAGCGGTTTGTGGTTGTTGAATATTTATTTCTACTTTTTGATTAATTTGTGCCAATTTATTTTCCAATTGAGCTGTTCCAATAGGTTGTGTTTTATTTTCAAACCCATCAACAGGGGACTCCATCGATGGATTTATAATTTCTGGTTTATTAAAATCACTCATATCTTCAACTGGTTCAGCTGCTTTTTCTGGCTCGGGAATAGCAGGTTCCTTTTTTTCAGTACTTTCGTCTTTGACTTCTCCTTTTAATGAGTCTGCTTTATCTTGGAATTTATTAACCCGTCGCTCTGCTGTTAGCATCATTTTTTGAGTAATAACAGCTTCAAAAATAGACAATCCTTTTTGAAAATCATCTTCACATCCAATATAAAGTTTTATAACAGCTTCACGTGTCTTATCAACAAGGTCCTTAAGCATTTCTTTATTAAGTTTTGGATTAATTGATAATTTTTTTTCTTTTTTATTTGGATCTATCCAAAAGCTAAACATTTCTTTGATAATACTTAACAAATCGTGTTCTATTTTTTGTGAATCTGTAATCATTTTCTTTAAATGTTGTGCGTATTCGTTAAATAATTTATCTCCTTGTGCTCCTTTATAAGATTTATGCCAAGGACTATCTTTATTTGTACATAACTCTTGATTATGAAAATCCTTAAGGGGTATTTCAGAAAATTTAAAGATTTCATATTTTTTAATAGTAACAGGTGTTCCTTCTATTTGTGTAATACCAAGTGTTTTTTTTTGTGCTATAGAGCCATTTTCTTTTTTCTTTTTAACGTCGTCAGATTTATCACCAAATCTCACTATAAATTCACCATTTGGTTTTTTTTCTACTTTTTCAACAAAACCATATTTAGATTTGAAATAATTGCCTATTTCTTCATCGGTAGAATTTGATAATCCACTTATAATAATAGAAACTTCATTTGGTAGAAATGGTTCTCCTGTGAATGATATAAAAAACTTTTCAACATCTTTTTCATATATATTTTTTCTGGTATCTTCAGTCATGCCTTTATATACACCTTTATCAAGATCAAAATCGTCATAATAGAGTAATTCAAGTTCAGGTATTCCTGGTTCATCATAAAGTGTTTTATCTTCAGTAGAGCTGATAGGAACCTCTATACCATCAATAGAAGTATTTATTTTTTTATTCATGTCACAATTATTGACTTTAATAACAATACCATTTTCGGTATTTTGCCTAGTCATCAAAGCAGTAATTCTTCTCGAACAAAGATTAAATTTACTATATTTAATTTGAATATGTTTTGGGATATCTTTCTTTTTACTAAGCGGAACGGTAATTTCTCTCCCTGTAGCATCAGTATAAGTATATCGTGGGTTAATAGTCATAGAAATACAAGCAAACAAATGTGCTATTTTAACATAAAATTTTGCTATAGCATTACACATGTGTTGTTTTTTAAATTTATTAGGAACATCAACGGATTCAAGTTTATTTTTGGCTAAATAAATTATATTAGCATCAGAAGTTTTATTAACGGTAACCCCATTTTCAGTTCTTTGTTCTAGGAATTTAATATCCATATTGTTCAAATGTTTTTCAATAACTTTTGCGGTTAATATAACTAATTTATCACAATATTCAGGTTTATGTAGATTAATCATATCCGTAAAAGAAGAAGTTGTGATATATTTTGCGACAGTATAATCAATAACGTTTTCTATTTTCATATTTTCAGTGTCCTTATCTGTTTCGGGAGTATCTGTATTATTACTTTTAGGTTTTGAATTTTGTGCACCCATTTATGATAAATATATATATTATAAAATTGAATTAAAAACAAACTATTATATATTAAATTAATAATGTTCAGTCAACAGACAAAAAAGAAAAAGAAAGGTAAAAAGAGTTTAAAAAATCTTTGGAATGCATTTGAAAGTGTAGAAAATAAAGAGAAAAAATTAGAATTATTGTATGAATCACAGAATTTGCGTCAAAGAGAAACTTGTGATTTATGTAATAGTGCTGTATCGTATACACAGCAAAAATTATTAACGTGTACTAATAAGAGTTGTGCTGTAATATATAAAGATGTACTAGATGAAACAGCAGAATGGCGTTATTATGGTGCGGACGATAGTAGTATGAGCGACCCAACACGATGTGGTATGCCTATAAATCCGTTATTAAAAGAATCTTCATATGGTTGTAAGGTAGTGTGTGGTGGGCGTTCAAGTTATGAGATGAGAAAAATTAGACGTTATACAGAGTGGCAATCGATGCCTTACAAGGAAAAATCTCAATATGATGAATTCGAGACAATTAAATTGATGTCTAAGAATTCAGGTATTCCAAAGATAATTGTAGATGAAGCTTTACGCCAGCACAAAAAGTTATCAGAGGAAAAAACATTTAGAGGAGATAATAGAGATGGTATTATTGCTGCGGCAGTGTATATTGCTGCCCGTATTCATAAATATCCAAGAACAGCCAAGGAAATAGCAAGTATATTTCATTTGGACAATACGTCAGCAACCAGAGGTTGTAAAAATGCTGTAAATTTATTAAATAATATGGAGAAGGATGATGTATCTAGCGATAAGACACATTTCTATAAGACAACACCTACATCATTTATAGAAAGATATTGTAGTAAATTGGGATTAAATAAGGAGCTAACAAAGGTATGTTTATTTGTAGCGCACAAGATATCACAAAGGAATTTAATTCCAGAAAATACTCCACATTCTGTAGCAGCAGGTATTGTATATTTTGTAGCTCAAACATGTAATTTAAATATCAGTAAAAAAAATGTAAATAAATGTAGTGAAATTAGTGAAGTAACAATTAATAAATGTTATAAAAAACTAGACAAAATCAAGGAAGATCTTATTCCTAAGATAATACTTAAAAAATATACACAATAATTAATATATATATGAAAAATATACTAATTATTGCTAAGATGGACTTGTTTAAAGAACAACCTAGTAACAATAGAGTTGATTTATTAAATTTTTTATCTACAAAGCAAAATATTAAAATAATGAATGATAAAGAAGGACAAACATTAAAAGGTTGGATAAGTAAAACAAAAAAAAGAATAAAATGGGAGCCTGATGTAATTATTTATTATTTTTTATCACGACAGGAAAAGTGGACAGAAATATCAATAAAAGATTTTAATAAAAATCACATAAATTTACCAAGATATATGATATTTGAAGATTCACATTATTACGAAACAGCAATACCATTATATAAAAAATATAAGTTTGAATTACTTTTGAAACCACAACAAAAGATTGAACTGGACGATTATTACAAAAAATCAGGTGTAAATATTGATTATTGGGGATATTTTATAGATAGTGAAAATTTTAAAATGAGAAAACTGGAAAGTGGTTTTAAATATGATATTTTATTGTATGGTTTTATTAATAAAATGGCTTATCCACTGAGAGTAAAATTTTTTGAAGTATTAAAGTTTTTAAATGAAAAAAGTAACTTACGGATTAAACACATACCTCATCCAGGATATTATAAAGGTGCTTTGGATAAAATGCCCAAAAATGAAGAATTATCAAACATAATTAATAAAAGTAGATTTACCTTTGTGTCTTCATCGTCATATCGAATTTTATTAAAAAAATATATGGAAGTTCCTATGAGTGGTTCTACTATGATTGGTGATATTCCACCAGATTATCCAGAATTAAAGGACAAGATGATAGAAATAAATCACGATGCGGATCATGATACTATTGTTCAAACTATAAAAAAATGTTTTGAAAATGAATATATAGAAGTAGAAAATGAATCAAGAAAATATGGATTATTATTATCTAGAACAAAAAATTTTGAGTGTGGATATAACTTATTGAATAAAATTACAGAACAAAATTATTGATTTTTAAATACATTATTAATATGATAAATTATATTATCAATATTTTTATATTTTAAACCATATTTACTAATATTATGAACAACTGGAACATTCATAGCTTCACATTCTTGAACAGTATTAGCATTACCATCTTGTGATGTTAGTCTTAAAACAATAAATACAGAATTATACAATTTAGGCATATCTTCATATTTATAATTTACATCAGAGCTAAAAATAAATTTAAATTGTGGCAATTTTTGTTTTAATTGTATTAATATATTTCCCCCATATGTGTCGGGTCTTGGTTTTTTATAAGTGCCGTTGTAACAATAAATTTTATTTGTTTTTTTTTTATTTTTATTTGGGAAAAATAATGTTTTATTAACAAGATTCATATCAAAAAATATAGATGCAATATTTAATCTTCGTAGATTATTTTGTGCTTTTTCAGATAAAACTAAAATATTTGTTATTTTATTGATTATAATTAATTTAATATTATACTTACCTAACACATGAAAAGGATTAATATCTGTTCCTCCGAACAAAATAAATTTTGGACCTCTGTATTTAAAATAAGTATTCCATTCGTTAGTATTATAAATACCAAAAAAAATACAGGGTTTTATAGAATTAATATTAATTTCAGATAATTTATATTTATTATTAAATCTAGACTTAAAATGATTTAGACTATAACTGATGCAGGAATTATTTATATTGTTATCTTTTAAAAATTTGAAATCCATATAATAATTAAAATACTTTATTTTTAAATAATAATTATTATTCTTCTTCTGGATTTTCAAGATTTCTACCAACCATTGTACTATTAGCAATCTCATTAAATCTCATTCCCCCTGGTTTATATAAGTAATGCATTATATATGGTGTGAATTCTCTTTTTAATATTAAAATAGAATAACGCATCCTTACTTTACCAATAACTATTTTTGCTATCTCTGTTTTTACACCAAATGTAGAATAACCTCTCCATGAACCAAAATCATTTCTACTATCTGGTATAACCTCCATTATAACATCTTGAATAATTTTGTCTTTTTCTTTTTTATAGAGATCTACTCCTACTTGAACAATATTTATATGATTTAATACGTCTTTTCTAACTTCACCGGCACAAGGGCCTACACATTCATACCATGGTCCATCCATCATATTTATAGTATATATACTAATTTAACTATATACTATAATTAAATCAATTTTCTAAAAGTCTACTTCATCAGCACCAAAGCAATCTTCACTTTTATCATTATTGCTAAGACTATAATCACCTACACGTTTTTCGAAAAAATTCGTTTTTCCTTCCAATGAAATCATTTCCATAAAATCAAATGGATTAGTACTGTTATAAATCTTTGAATAACCAAGTTGAACGATAAGTCTATCAGCAACAAATTCGATATATTGTTTCATTAGTTTAGCATTCATGCCTATTAATTTGCAAGGTAACGCCTCAGTAATAAACTCTTGTTCTATTTCAACCGCTTCTTTAATTAATTCAACTATTTTTGCCTTTTTGGGTTTTTTCTGTAATTTTGAAAATAACAATACGGCGAAATCAGTATGCATTCCTTCATCGCGAGAAATCAGTTCATTACTGAAGGTCAATCCGGGCATTATACCTCTTTTCTTGAGCCAATAAATAGAGCAAAATGAACCACTAAAAAATATTCCTTCTACGCAAGCAAACGCAATAAGTCGAGTAGCAAAAGACGAACGTTTATCATTAATCCATTTAATAGCCCAATCTGCCTTCTTTTTAATACAAGGGAAATTGTTAATTGCTTCAAAAAGATTTGTCTTTTCTCGTTCTTCTTTAACAAGTGTATCAATTAAAAGTGAGTACGTCTCTGAGTGAACATTTTCCATCATAAGTTGAAATCCGTATGCAGCACGGGCTTCGGCAATTTGAACCTCATTCATAAATCGTTGGCCAAGATTTTCCAATACAATACCATCGCTAGCAGCAAAGAAGGCTAATATATGCTTAATAAAATGTTGTTCATCGTTGCTAAGTGTAAGCCAATGTTTTGTATCTTTCGATAAATCGATTTCTTCGGCGCGCCAAAAGCAATCCATTTGTTTTTTGTACATCTTCCAAATGTCCTCATCAACGATGGGAAACATTACGTAGCGATTTTCGTTTTCAGTAAGCAGAAATTCTTTTTGGGATTTGGACATCCTAAATAATATTCGCTTAGATTTAAATTCTTTTCAATAATATTATTTCTTTACTACACTATGGAGTTATTACAAAAAAATAATTTCAAAAACTTACCTATATACTCGTAGATATCTCAAAAAAATAATATCATATAATTATATATAATAAATAATGGACCATTTACAAAATGAATTGGTTTTAAAGCAAATAGCGTGTGAGATTAAAAAGAATAGAAATAATTTACATAGCAATTTACGTAATTTAAGAACTTTTCAAAAGGATAATAAATTTTTAAGGCAAATATATGATGATTATGAAGATTATCATAATTTTATAATAAATCAAAAAAAGGAACAAGAATTAACTATATTAAGATTGTTGCATTATTTAGAAAAAAATATGTTAGACTCAAATTTAACAGAAAGAATGTTACAGGAATCTAAACATGAACAGAGTGTATTGTTGGAGAAATTATATGAAGTGCGTAATGATTTAGAAAAGGTTGTAAATGAAGCAGATGACACTGTAACTACAATTGAAGCAGACATAAATTCAGATTTAGAATAAATATATAATTATATTATATACTATGAGCGATGTTGATTATGTGGGACAAATCCAAGGATTAATTGATACAACAATGAAAAGATTTAATAAATATAAAAGTGATGTTTCTGGAGTCAATACGGAACTAAATACATTACTACTTAATTTACAACAATGCATTGAAAGGTTAAATGAGTTATTAACAAGATATGATGATATTTTAAGTCAATCACGTGGATTACGAGAACGTTTACAAATGGCAATGGAGGATGTTGAAGGTCAAAAAAGAGAGTGTAAAGCTAAACTTAAACAAATATACGATTTGTTTAATAACGCAGTTGAGGAACTGGGGGAAGAGGATGCTGAGCTCCAAGAATTAGGGAGATTATCAAATAACTTAAAAAAAGAAATTGATAAGATATGTGCCGATATTGATAGGAGAATAACAGAAGCAGAAAGATCAAGAACAGAAGAAAAGGTAGAATCACGATCTGATGAAACCAAAAGTCCAAGTCCAAGTACAAGTGTGCAAGATCGTATTGATCAGTTCAATAGTGGTAATTTTAGTGGAGGCTGGCGGTCACCAAATGAATTAAAATCTATACCTTATGGTACTCCAGTTAGAAGTGTAAATATAAAATATAATAAAACAAAAAATAAGAATAAGAAAAAGAAAAAGAAAAAAGGCACACGAAAAAAGAAAAAAAAACAATCAAGAAGAAAGAGAAGGAAAGGAAGGAAAGGAAAAAGAAATTAATTTAGGAAAATAATAATATAATTATATTAACTTTCAATACATTAATATAATTTTTTTTTATACATATTTATTATAATGAAAGTTCCTGCTGTATTAAAGAACAAATATTTATTCTATGCCTTAGCTGTTTTAGCAGCTCTTAATGTTATTGGTTACGCATCTGTAAAAGCGTATGAATGCCTAGCTTTATTCTTACTTGCTGGATATGGTATGCATTGCTACTGTAGTAACAAAAGTCTTTCAATCCTTGCTGCTCTTTTCGTTGCTAACTTTGTTTTTGGTTGCGGACGTGTTAAGGAAGGTTTCGAAGAAGCAATGAAAGAACCCGCTGATCTTCTTGCTGATGCCGCTAATGCTGCTGCTGAGGCTGGAGGACAGCTAGCAAGGGAAGGCAACGCTCCTTCTTCAATTGAAGCGTGCAACAAGGTTGCTTTAGATGCTGCTGGTGCTAAAGAAATGTGTGAAGACAAGTCAAAATACTCTCCTGATGGTGGAGAAAATGCTTGCGCCTTCACCGCAGAAATCAAAGGTAAATGCATGAAAAATAATGAAGAAGCTGATGCTGCAACGAAAGAGGACTGTGACAAGGCGGAGGGAGAATGGACCGACGGTACACCAGCATCATGCGCATAAAATGCTAGCTTCACAATTTTATAATTAACTAATGATTATTTTATATATAATTAATATATAAAATGAAATTACAAGCACCAGCCGTTTTAAAAAACAAATATGTTTTATACGTTCTCCTTGTTTTAGCGATTATCAATGTATTAGGATACGTAGGTCTTCAAGATTACGATTCTTTAGCCTTATTTGTAGCAGTAGGTGTATTATCCACATATTTTAGCAAAAATATGGCTGTAAATCTTCTTTTAGCTATTGTTGTAACAAGTTTAATAGCAGTCAATAAAAGAGTGATGGAAGGAATGAAAAATAAAGAAGATGAAGAAAAACCAAAGAAGAAAAAGAAAAAGGAAGGAATGAAAGATTCATTTACAGGTTGTGAGGACGGAACAGAATGCAAGGTTAAAGGCGGATGTAGTAATCAGGGTGAATGCGTGACTAAAACTGGTTTTCAAAACAATGTTCCTCCTTCTTCGCCAGCATCTGTGGATGAAGATGACGATGATGCTGTAGGCGACCGTATTGATTATGCTGCTACGATGGAACAAGCGTATGATAATTTACAAACGATGCTTGGTGACGACGGTATTAAAAGTATTACTACCGAAACCAAGAAACTTGTAAGCCAACAAAAAGATTTAATGCAAACCCTTAATTCTATGGCTCCTGTGTTAAATACAGCAAAGGAGACTTTATCTGGAATGGATTTACCAAGTATGGGAGAAATGGGAAATATTCTTAAAAAACTTAATGGTGGTGCCCCAGATTTAAAATCATTAGGTAAAAAGCCTTCCAAGAAGGATGCTTAAATAATAAATTGATTATATATATATGGCCAAGATGTGTCCTCCAGGATTTATTTGTATTGAAAATATGACTATCATATTTTTAATTTTAGTTTTAATTTTAGCAGTTGTTGTTTATTCTTATATAATTAATAAGGAACCTTCAGCTAATAAAGAAGTAGTAGTAATTAAGGAAAATAATAATAGTTCTTTTTTTCCGAAAATGAATAGTATATTTTCAATGAATACACGTAATACGTTAATGAACCCTTTTTCCCCACCGTTAAAAGATGGTCGTTTTTTTCCAAGAAATATGAGTGACCCTCGTGGAGTTCCCATTAATATTAACACTCGTGGTTTTGATTCTAATTATAATCAAGTAGGTATATTAACACGATTAAACGGTGATGAAACCATATTACCTGTAATGGGTCGTCCATTATATAGTAATAGAAGTAAATGGCAATATTATACAATGAGTGATAAAACAAATGCTATAAAATTACCAATGAGTAAAAACGGTAGAAGTTGCACAAGTGAATATGGATGTGATGAATTGATGAATGGTGACACTGTATATGTAGAGGGATATAAAGATGCTTTTAAAGTTACTATATATGAAAATTCTAGTCCACAATATATACCTTATTTGTAAATGAATTAAAAATTATTTTATATGTCTTATGTATAATGTTATCAGGAGCAAATGGTTTATCTACATTAGTACCTCATCCATTAATTTTAACACCTACACGATTGAAGAATACTTTAGAAGAAAATAAAAAAAGATTAACTATTTTTATAGATTTAAAAGAAGGAGAGAAATTAGGCAGAGTAGAAGAAAATATTGAAGATGAAAAGACATATACTTATTATAAAGAACAGGCTTATAGGGGGCAATGGGTCGCAAGATGGTGGTATGGAGAAGGTCGTGGAAAAACTATTAAATATTTAGATGAAGATTTTACAGAATTTTGTAAATTTTTAGATGAAATGATTGATAAATCATCTGTAGACCCTTTCTGTAATTATGTAAAAATAACAAAAGATACCAGAGATTTTATAAATAATATATTACCAGGATTAAACAATCTTAAAAAAACGTATAATGATTGTGTTGAAATGGTAGCAAAAGTAGATAGTATAATATTAACTTTATTGGATTTTAAGGAAAAGACAAATGAGAGTATAAAGCAAAAACAAGTTAAGTTAATGGTTGGTAAAGTTGGTTCTTCATTTGAAGTTTAAATAATAATTTAAATATTTTAGTTATTATTTAATGTTTTTTATTTGTTTTGTTTTTCCTTTTCCTTGATTTCTTTTTTTTTCTTTTCCTTTTTTTAATAGTTTTTCTTCTCTTTTTTCGTCGTCTTTTGGTTTTTTTTCTACCGCCACCAGCGGCACCACCAGTATTAAATTGCGGTAAAGGATTTCTACTTCCTAACATTGATATCCATTCCTCTATGTTATTATCATTATTTCCAGAATATCTAATACCAGGTTGATACGGTCCTGGATATACCTGCCATTTTGCTTCAAGATACGGCATTGTATAATTATACGGATTCTCAGCTAAATTAGCTCCTGTTCCTCCTGTTCCTCCTGATGGTCCAGCTCCTCCTGGTCCTTGAGCTCCTCCTGGTCCTTGAGCTCCTCCTGGTCCTTGGGCTCCCCCTGGTCCTTGAGCTCCTCCTGGTCCTTGAGCTCCCCCTGGTCCTTGAGCTCCTCCTGGTCCTTGAGCTCCCCCTGGTCCTTGAGCTCCCCCTGGTCCTTGAGCTCCCCCTGGTCCTTGAGCTCCTCCTGGTCCTTGAGCTCCTCCTGGTCCTTGAGCTCCCCCTGGTCCTTGGGCTCCTCCCGGTCCTTGAGCTCCTCCTGGTCCTTGAGATCCTCCTGGTCCTTGGGCTCCTCCCGGTCCTTGAGCTCCTCCTGGTCCTTGAGCTCCTCCTGGTCCTTGAGCTCCTCCTGGTCCTTGAGCTCCTCCTGGTCCTTGAGCTCCCCCTGGTCCTTGAGCTCCTCCTGGTCCTTGAGCTCCTCCTGGTCCTTGAGCTCCTCCTGGTCCTTGAGCTCCTCCTGCTGGTGGTAATGGTGGAAAAAAATGATTAATAGTACGCTGTGGGACAGGTATTTGGCACATCGGGCATAATGCAGAAAGAGGATTCCCGTCGCGAGGGGGTCCTGGCGATGTCCTCTGGAGCCACCCACCTACCCAGTCCCTATAACTAGTTCTTGAATCAATAAAATTACGGAAGCCCTCCCCCCCTTCACAATTTGTTAAAAACTGATTCTTACACCTACTACAAACCCAAACTTCGGCACCATTTTCGAATGCTATATAGCATACTGGATCAACATCGGTGGCATTATTCGGTCTACAAGTGGGTAAATTCAAATAAGGTTCCGTATCCATACGAACAGGGATATTAGCTATACCAGCACGATTGGGTCGATTACCAGTAGTACACGGTCCAGTTCCTGTTCCAGTTCCTGTTGTATCTGTTCCTGTTCCAGTTCCTGTTGTATCTGTTCCTGTTGTTGGTACTGGTGGTGGTACTGTTGTTGGTTCTCTTGTTGATCCTGTTCCTCCTGTTGGTGTTGTTGGTGTTGTTGGTCCTTGAGCTCCTCCTGGTCCTTGAGCTCCTCCTGGTCCTTGAGCTCCTCCTGGTCCTTGAGCTCCTCCTGGTCCTTGGGCTCCTCCTGGTCCTTGGGCTCCTCCCGGTCCTTGAGCTCCCCCTGGTCCTTGAGCTCCCCCTGGTCCTTGAGCTCCTCCAGTTGGTGTTGTTGGTGTTGTTGATATCCCCGCTCGTGCAAGCGCCAAATCCACAGATCTTTCAGTAAGAAAAGTAAGTAACTCGTTTAATAATAGAGGCTCATGTTGTTGCATCCATGTAATATATGGTCCCACCGAGGGAGAAAGGCGAGGAACCACATTGTTATTAGTCCAATCTACTGGGGCACCAGTAGATAAAAAACCTCGTGTTAGGTCAAAATTTAAAAGTCCGAGCCCCTGATTTGATAATTGATTTGCGACCAAGTATAGAAAGGGAACATTTGCGGCTGAATGTGTAGCCCAGGAACTAGCTCCAGATATTTGTTGTGAAACCCTTCTGTATTGAGCGTAACCAGACCCACCGTCGTCATTTTGTCCAGTCAGCACCGGAACGTTAGCAGGACCTGACGTTGGAATTAACGTATCTTCCCAACTTTGCAAGAATCTCACTTGGTCATCAGCCCCAAAATAGGGAGTAGGTAATAAGCCTGTTCCAGTTCCTGTTCCAGTTCCTGTTCCAGTTCCTGTTCCAGTTCCTGTTCCAGTTCCTGTTGTATCTGTTCCTGTTGTTGGTACTGGTGGTGGTACTGTTGTTGGTTCTCTTGTTGATCCTGTTCCTCCAGTTGGTGTTGTTGGTGTTGTTGGTACTGGTGGTGGTACTGTTGTTGGTTCTCTTGTTGATCCTGTTCCTCCTGTTGGTGTTGTTGGTGTTGTTGATGCACGTAATTGGTAAGCTGCAACTCCTCTTGATCTTTCAGTAAGAAAAGTAAGTAACTCGTCTAATAAAAAAGGATCCCGATACCGCCCCCAACTAATATATCGTCTCACCGAGGGAGAAAGGAGAGTAGTAATCTCATTGTTATTAGTCCAATTTACTCGATCAAGTTGTATCTCACCGTCGCGGACCCTGAAACGTATACCTTGTGTTAGGTCAAAATTTAAATTGAGCCCCAGATGTCTTGATACTTGATTTGCGACCAAGTATAGAAAGGGAACATTTGCGTTTGAATGTGTAGCACTGGGACTAGATCCAGATATTCCTTGTGAAGCCCTTCTGTATTCAGCGTAACCAGACCCATCGTCATTTTCCCACCCTTCTAAGAATCTCACTTGCTGATCGGCCCCAAAATAGGGAGTAGGTAATGAGACTCTTGTTGTATCTGTTCCACTTCCTAATTCCTGAATTTGCTCAGGTGTTAAAACATCATCGACACGACAGATAGGACAACGAACATCGCGCCACCACTCTGGTCTCCGCGAATCACGTTGGGAATTAATCATCCGTCTTAAACATTGTCTATGAAACCTATGTGAAACACCTTCAGGTGTCTCATGTAAAACATAGGGATCACCTAAGTATTGGGCTCCCTCAGTTGGATCTTCAGGGTCAGGGGTTGTCTGTCTAGCATGAATAGATTCCTGACAAATTGGACAGATTGTGTCTGAATTTTGGCGGAGTCCTGATTGTTCTGTTGGTCCTTGGGCTCCCCCTGGTCCTTGAGCTCCCCCTGGTCCTTGAGCTCCTCCTGGTCCTTGAGCTCCCCCTGGTCCTTGAGCTCCTCCTGGTCCTTGAGCTCCTCCTGGTCCTTGAGCTCCTCCTGGTCCTTGAGCTCCTCCTGGTCCTTGAGCTCCCCCTGGTCCTTGAGCTCCTCCTGGTCCTTGAGCTCCTCCTGGTCCTTGAGCTCCTCCTGGTCCTTGAGCTCCTCCTGGTCCTTGAGCTCCTCCTGGTCTTGAACAAATATTTTCTCCAGCATCATTTAGCAAACATTCCAAACCATCATCGCATTGAACACTATTCATACATTGTCCCCCCTCGGCAACAGTTTGTAACATTTGGAGAAAATTTCCTATTATAGGATCATTTTGAGAACCGATCGATGAAGAACCGGTCGATGGGGTAGTAAATCTATTTCGAAGTATATCCCTAATCTGACCATTATTATATTGTGTAGGGTTTATTAATTCCGCGAGAAACAATCTCTTATTAATATCTCTTAATTTTCTTGCTACTTCGCTTATATGAAGAATTGTTGTATATTCATTATTATTTATTGAGCCCACCGGAGTATATTTGAAATTAGTAGACATATCATTAAAATTCCCGTCACTATCGTTATAATTTATAAATTGTTCATTTAACTCTACATCAACATTGGTTTCTACATAGTTTTGGTGTGATACTACTCCAATAACAGAGTTTATATAATTATTGAAATTTCTTTTAATTCGAGTATAATTATTTTCATCTTCGTTGTCTTGTTCTGAGGCATCTGTGCCATCTTCATCAAACAAATTACGCATTTCATCACCTGTTTCATCTTGTAGTTCTTCTTGTGATTTCAATCTAACAAGAACAATAATAGGATTAGTAGCGACCCCAGAGTCTGGATTTATTTTATTCATAATTGTTAAATATCGTGTCTTTTCCATATCTCTAATTGCGTTTATTTGTCTATCATTGAACTCCTCTTGTATATATTGATTAGTATTATCAGGAAGTTGATTAGCTATAACATCATCCTCAACAGCATCATCGCGTGAACATAATGACCCGATACAACCTCCGCCGCCACTTTGACTCCTTCTTTTCCTATGCTTAACACGGTGGAGTTTAGAATATTTTTTTTTTATTTTCTTACCACCATATAATTTCATGGTTCGTTTTCTCAAATTTAATGGTTTTCTTTTAGCTCGAGTTTTTCCCCCTTTTCGTTTTCTATATTTTTTTTTATTACGTTGTTTCCTTTGTTTTCTACTTTGTTTCTTGGTTTTTTTTATTCTATATAACTTTTTTCTAGATAATAACATTTGTATATAAATAAAAGTAGATTTTTTTATTATAAAGTTAATATAATAATGACGGGTTGTAAATTAACTACTGCTCCTATAAATTTAGTAAAAGGAGGAAAATACCAGGATTGTACCGAAAAATGTAAATTAATATATAAATATGGACTATCAAATTGTACCGTAGAGAACAAAGGAACATATTTAGATATAGAATGTGCTTCAGCACCTAATGTTATAAATTATGGGGGAACAGATTTAACAGTATCAAGTGTCAGGTTGTATTTAAAATCTCTAAATACATATGATGGTTTTAATGCTGATGGTGAATTAATAATAACACATACCGCAGGAGGAAAAAATGTGTATATTTGTATTCCAATAGTTAATAATGAAAAATCAGGAACTTCTTCTAAATGGTTTAGCAAAATTATCCCGTTTTCTCCTACAAAAAAAGATACAAGCATACCAATAAATGTGAATAACTTTACATTAAATGATGTAATTCCAGAATCAGCGTTTTATGTATATGATGGTGGTACATTTTCTTGGGGATGTAATAAAAAAGATGAAATGATTATTTTTCATAAAGATCAAGCAATAAATATGAAAAATCGAGAATTTAAAACATTAGCCAGTTTAATAAAAAGTGAATCGATGGTTAAAAATACCCCTAAAGCAGATGAAATGAATATTAATAAAAAAGGAACAAGTAATGGACCAGGAGAATCACCAGATGCTGAGGGAAAATCTTTAACATGTGTTCCCGTTGAAGAAGGCGAAGGCAATAGTTTATTTGATATGATTGTGCCTAGTACTAAAGGGCTAGGCAGTGTTGATAAGTCAACGGGTTTGTATTATTTAATGGTATATCTTTGGCCAATTTTAGGTGTAATAGCAGGAATAATAATAATTGTTATATTGGGATACATTCTACAAAAAATAATATCTAGTAGAGGAAATAATGTTGGTAGTGCACCTCGTACAGGAACATGATGAGAACTATAAGAATATTTGAAAAATATTTCTCAAAAAAAAAATTTGGAGAGAAAAATGAATAAACTTGATAATTTGGTTTATGTATTAAAGAATAATAATATAAAATTGTGTAAATTTATATTATTAAATTAATAAATCAGGTATAATATAAAATAATTTCTCTCCAAATAATCTTAAATAAAAAATTTACTAGAATAAAATTTTAACATTTGTTGGCATTATGAGTATCTCCTAAGACGGGTTTAAATTCAGGTTCGGAATAATCAACTTGATTATTCATTGGAAGCATTTTTGCTATAACCTCTTCTTCAACAGTTAAAGGAAATTGGTTCATAGCATTTAAGACAGATTTTTTTTTGGCCTCACTGGGTAAATAATCTTTTTCAGCCTGTGTCCCTGTTGTATCTGATGAACGTTGAATTAAAACATAAGCAGCGACTAATCCAATAACTCCTAATAAAGTATTCATAGATAACAAGCATAAGGAGAGAGCCGCAACAGAAATTTTACCAATAGGATTATCTATCATATCGGCAAGAGCTTGGGGAACATGAATATCAAAAACAATAAAAACAGATAGTAAGATAGTTAATACTAAATAGTGATTATTTTTCATGACGGATTTAAACATATTTTCCATATATCATAATAGTATATTTTTTCTTAGCCAAAATTGAAAAAAAACAATCTAAATAAAGAAGAATACAGTATATATTATGGAAGAAGAAGATGAACCGACTACATATTTGGGTTATAAAGGATATTCAATAAAAAAAAAATATTTTAGCGTGGAAGAACAAAGATTATTAAGGAAAGAATTAATGGTAAAGGCATTTGTTCCTAAAAGTTCACCAGTACAACCGGAACCTTTTCCAGTTTATAGAGAATCAAATAAAAAGATTTATATTCCACGTTATTATGGAAATGAAATGTATGGTCCTCCTGACGCATTTGAAATAGATGATGGAGACGAAATTTCATTAAAATTCAAAGGATCTCTAAGGGAAAAACAAAAACCAGTAGTAGAGAAATATTTAAAGTACGTTAAAGACAGTGGAGGTGGAGGTGGATGTCTAGCACTACACACTGGTTTTGGTAAAACGTGTTTAGCGTTGTATATTGTGGCTGCATTGAAAAAGAAAACAATTATAATAGTTCATAAAGAATTCTTGTTAAGACAATGGGTTGAACGAATCGAACAATTTTTACCAGAAGCAAAAGTGGGTAGAATTCAAGCAAAAACAATAGATGTAGAGAATAAGGATATTGTAATTTGTATGTTACAAAGTTTAAGTATGAAAGAATATAATAAAGAATTATTTAAGGGATATGGATTAACAATAGTTGATGAAGCCCACCACATAAGTGCGGAAGTATTTAGTAGAGCATTCTTTAAAATTGTAACAAAATATACACTTGGTTTATCAGCAACAATCAAACGAAAGGATGGTTTAACTAAAATTATTAAGTGGTTTTTAGGAGATATAGTATGTAAAGTGGAAAGAAAAGGAGAGGATAATGTATTGGTAAAAGCGATAACATATAAAATAGAGGATGAAAAATTCAATAAAATAGAATTAAATTTCCGTGGACAAGTGAATTATACTGGAATGATAAAAAAGATTTGTGAATTTAATAGACGGACGGAATTTATAATAAAGATAATAAAAGATACATTGGCTGAAAACAAGGATCAACAAATAATGATTTTGGGGCATCAAAAGAAACAATTAGCATATATTTATGAAGCAATAAAACATCGTGTAATAGCAACAGTAGGTTATTATATAGGTGGAATGAAAGAGCAAGATTTAAAAATAAGTGAAGGAAAAAAAGTAATTGTTGCTACATATGCTATGGCAGAGGAAGGATTAGATATTAAAACGCTAACAACTCTTGTAATGGCTACACCAAAGGTAGATGTTACTCAATCAGTCGGGCGTATTTTACGACAAAAACATAAACAAGCACTGGTAATAGATATTGTAGACACACATTCATTGTTTCAAAGACATTATTCTAAACGAAGGGCATTTTACAAGAAACAAAAGTTTAAATTAATAGAGAGCGACATTTATAAATATGAAAACAATTTATGGGAGACAATTTATGATCCAAAAAAAAACATAGATAAAAAAGTAAGAAAGAAAAAGAAAAAGGAAGAAGTAAATATGTTTCAAGGTATATGTTTGAGTAAAAGATAATATATTAATTATATATATGACGAAAAAAACGATTATTTTCCAGGGAATGTGTTATTCTGGTAAATCGACATTAGGTAAAATCACAGCAGGTATATTGGGAGTTCCATTTTTAGATTCAAGAGACTTATTTTTTAAAGTTCACGGAATGTCTGAAATAGAATATTTAAAAAAACACGGAAGAGAAGAATTCAAAGATGCGGAGAAAAAATCATTACATTATGAATTCAATGGTGTATTTTCTTGCGGTGGATCAGCAATTTATTATCCTGATGAAATGAAACAATTAAATGAAAAATATACAATAGTTTGGTTAGATGTAGATTTTGATTTGATAGTAAAAAGAAAAGAAGCAGAAGGATGGGAACGTCCTATTGTATATCCTGATGGAATTAATTCATTTCAAGAATTATACGAACAACGTAGAAATCTATATAAACAATTAGATAGTGTTGTAGTAAAGGTAACAGAAAACGAAGATATAAAAGTAACATCACAGAAGATTATCAGGGCATTAATAAGTAATTAAATATATTTTTTAATATAAAATTTATATTTAACAGTTCATTTGTCTGTTAATTCCGACAGGTCCAGTTGCCCAAGGCATAGGTCCAGGAGTATAAGGTCCAGAATAACTTGGTGTATTAGGAATATTACTTCCATATTGTTGATAGCGACCTCCTTTCATTCTTTTACGGGTTCTACGTGTGCGATTTTTGCGAGATTTAGATTTTCTACGAGATTTTCTACGAGATTTAGATTTTCTACGTGATTTTCTACGAGATTTTCTTCGTTTTCTTTTTCTTCTACCTCCTTTTGTATGTTTTCTTGATTTTCTTGATTTATTCTTTCTACGTGTTTTCTTTTTACCACCACACATATTAGTTTTATGTTTAACGGTAATGGGAGCATAACTTCCTCTCAACTCACCAGCATATGCGGCACCTGCTTTAGTATAACCATAAGTTTGTCCTACAGCATCGGCATCATAATTATGTCCAGCACCACCCTTCTGTGAATTACAATTACTATAATGACTATCGGCAGAAGGTCTTGATTTTCCTAAACCCGCTTGGACATCCGCATTCATTGAATTATTTGTAACACCATAAGGATTGCCCCCAGACATTAATTTTTTACTGGAACAAGTAACTCCAGATGTCGAAGAAGTTTTATCAGCTATAAGTTGATCGTTATATTTATTTGCTAGCATATATAATTAGTTGTTATTTTTTTTATAAAATAAAATTTCTCTTTTTTGAGAAACATTTTGATTAACTGTTTCAATGGGTTGCCATAGTTTATATTTGGGCAAATACAAACATTTCATAACATATTTTTTATCCAAATCCACAAATTTATCTAAACTAACATTTTCAAATTCATCTTCGTCGTCACTTTCTTCTAACGCATCCAAATTAATATTTTCTTTAATATTTCTAAATAATGAATTCATCATAACACTAGATTTGTAATCAGGGATAAACGCAACAGAAAATTTCTCATATATTTTATCATTCAATACATATAAATCATAAATATCATTAATAATTGTAGGTTTAACTAAAAAATACTTGTATATTTGTTTATGAATTTTAATTAATTCATTTAAAAAGGGTTTATTTTTATAAAGTAATCTATATTGAATACTAAATACATCATAATATAAATTATTAATCTTTTTGGTAATATTATAATAGTTTGTATCAATAATGGGTAACCCTAACAATATAGAATTATTATTGTAATAAGACTGTTTAATATAAGATTTCATCAAATTGTGCATTTCTTTAATAATAATATAATTATTAGAATAAACCATATTAATACCTCTCAAGTAATATATATTTTCAATATTAAAACAACGTTTTTTATTAACAAAAAACATAGTTCCATATAATATTGTTCCTTTATGACTACATAAAATTTTATCGAATGAAAGTTGATAATGAATAATATTTTCAATGCATTTATTGCGTCTATTTATTTCAAGAAAAAAACACATAGGAATGTTTTTATAGAGTTTGAACCAAGCAAAGTATTTTTTACCCTTGGGTATAGTCAAATAAATATCACTTTGAACTTTTTTATGTAATTTTTTTTCATAAGAAAGTTCTAAATTAGGAAAATCTTCTAAAATTTGATTTAATTGGTGGTCTGTGAATTTCATTTTATAAATATATTTACATATCTCTAAATAGTTTAATAATTACTATAAGCACCAATAGATGTTGATGGTTGAAATCCATTATTACCATTATACTGTGTATCTTTTTTTTTATTTTTTTTACTCAACCCTTGTATGAAATTTTTTAATTCGTGTTTCATTGCCTTATTTTGCTGTTTTGGTTTATTTATAGAACTATAGATCTTTTTATATTGTTCGGTAGGTTTTTTTACTAAATCTTTTGTCTTGGGAACGGTAAGGTTATTTTTGAAAAATATGTAAATATAATGTACAGTTACGATTAAAACTACTGATATAATTATTTGTTGAACAATCCATAATAACATATATATATGTTAAACATTAAGTGTCTTTAAAATTAAACTTACGTCATTGTTTAAAAAAACGTTATTTTGTTTAATTTTATTCTTGGTTTGAAAGTAAAAATCCCGACATCTATTATTAAAAAATTCTAATACAAATTTATTATTAGATTCTGGAATATCAAAGCATATATATTCTATATGTATATCTTTTGATTCAAATGGTATATATTCGGTATCTCCTAATTTTTTATCAAATTGGTTGCTTACTATAAGTGTATTTTTATCTATAAAATTTTCGAAAATCATTTCATTTTGTATAATTGTAACAAATTTAATAATAGTATTATCTTTAATTTCATAAAATCCATCAGGTCCACAAAGAAATTTTTTATTATAAATGATATGTGAAAAGTTGTTCTTTAATTTAGATATATTTTCACTATTTATTTTTCTAGTACTTATTTCGGGAATATAACACTTACTCATTTAAATAATATATTTGAGAAACTATTTAAACCGATTTATTTATTGATTATCATAAATGGTAAAAGTAGTGATTATTGATAAGAATTGTAATAAAAAAGAGTCTTCATTAAAACAAGATAGGGCAGAATTTTATAAAAAATGTAATTATAGAAATAATAAAAATTTTGATATGAGACATACTTGGGAATTTAAGGAAGAAGGTGAAACTTATTACATTACTATATTTGCGAAAGACAATGGGAGAGCAGGTAGTGAAAATAAATATGACTTGCCTCCACCAATAGATAGTAATTTATATTATGGAACATTGATGTTAGTAAAAACATTTAATAAGAATTCCTTTGAAAAAGACAATTTAGATGATTTATTATTAGCAGATTGGGAAAAATGTTATGAAAAATTATTTGGAGGATTTGAAAGTTTAGGAGAAGACAGTGAAGAATCTGATGAATTGGATGATATTTCAGATAGTGAAAAAACAAAAGAAGGTTATCATAAAGACGGATTTGTAGTAGGGGACGACGAAGAAGACGATGATTATATTCCTGAAGACGAAGACGAAGAAGAAACCGAAGCAGAAGAGACAGAAGAGACCGATGAAGAAGTAATGGGTAAGGATAGTGAAATAGAAGATGAAGAGGAAGAGGAAGATGAAGACGAGTATGATACAGAAGACGAAGAGGTAGAAATTTTGGATTCAGAATTATCGGAAGAAAGTTATATCAGTGATGAAGATTGATAAAATTGAAAACAACTTAAACATTTAAATAGTATGTTATTAATCATGAAAGTAGAAGACCCATCGACATTTCGAAAAAATTTAATAGTAAAATTAAACAATATAATAAAAAATGATAAATTATCATTCAATGTTGAAAAAGGTATATTCAATTATACCATTAAAACTTGTAAAGAAAGAAATATTGTTAGAAAATGGGAAAATAAGTATTTTGTTCAAATCTATATAGACAGATTTAAAAGTATTTATATGAATATAAATCCTAAATCAACAGCAGGTAGTAGAAAATTATTAAATAAAATTAAGAAAAAAAAAATAAAATCAAGAGAATTGGCATTTATGAACCATCAAGAATTAAATCCTAAAATGTGGAAAGAATTAATTGAAGCAAAAATTAAAAGGGATAAAAATTTAACAGAAATTGATATGTCTGCGGCAACTGATGAGTTCCATTGTAGTAAATGTAAAAAAAATTTATGTACATACTATCAACTACAAACAAGATCAGCAGATGAACCAATGACGACATTTGTTACTTGTTTAAGTTGTGGAAATAACTGGAAATTCTAAATAAAAAATAAATATGATTATAAAATATTTATTTTTTATATAATGAGTGTTACTAACGTGAGTATAATAAATAAAGCTCTATCAAATAATATAGAATTTTCTATTTCTACCTCTAGTCAAAATGCGAAATTATATAGATATGGAAAACAAAAGGGGGGTTTTGATATTAGTGGAACATTATTATCGGGTTTGATTATAGACAATGATAAAATTACGTACAGCGATTATGATATTAGTATGAATCATAATTACAAATACCAAATAGTATTTGAAAATATTTATAATGTATATTGTTATTCATTTAAAGGACATATACAAAACGGAACAATAAATTATATATATAATGATAACAGTTTTTCTTTAACTTGGAATAATCCCCATAATCAAGATAATTTAGACAATAATACAAATTATATTTATGATATTTTTATTAAAGCAAATCCAATACCAAATTCTTGGCCAATTGATGGTATAGTTCATTTTCAAACTCAACCCCCAATGGCTGGAAATAGAGTTAATGTCGGTGTATCATATAATATAAAATCAAATTATACAACAGATATTTCAAACCAAACAAGAATTTTTGAGAAAGATACAAAGTATTCATTTTATATATCACCAAGATATTCTCTACCCAACCAATCTAATAATTTCACACATGGTTACAGTAAAATAAGATTACCAAGATATATAGGAAGATATAATCTATTCCCACATAATATAAGTAATTTTAAAGAAAGTTCTTCATATAATAATCATAAAATATCGTTTTCTTGGGATAATATAGTTTTTGACGATTTGATTACTTATGAGATAGTGTTGAGAAAAAAAGACAACGACGACATCTTTAATTTAGTAGAAGGTTTTTCAGAAAATACAACGAATAATAGTTATACATTAGATAATAGTATGTTTAAATATAGCCCCGGTGATTATAGTATTAACATTTCAGCAAATTTATCGTCATATATTCAAACAACAAGTGAAACTTTATATTTTAATATTCCCAAAACACCAATAAATTTAACGGTAATTTTAGATAATGAAATTATAAAGTTAAATTGGGGTAGTTTTCAATATGCGTCATACTATAAAATAACTATTAAAAGAATAGATAAAGATGGAAATTTAGAGAATGAATTATATTTTTATACAACTGATAACAGTAAAAATTTTAATATAGATTCAAATGACCAAGTAGAATTAAAATTTTCAGTATCATATAGTGAAGAAGGTTTACTACCCACCGACAGCAATTGGCCATATGGTAATAATTTTTTGACGAATAGACAAATAGCAGGAGTACCAACATTACCAACGGAAGGAACGTATGTCGCGATGACCCCAGTGGGAACGTTGAATATATAAATATATAGTTAATATATATTGATAATGAGTGAAGGTGAAAGTAATGAATCAACTATAACAATAGGATATGATACAATTTCTAGTTTAAATGGAAATGTAAAAAAAAAATCAGATAATAATTATTATTTAAGTTTAACTTGGAATAATGTAATAAATCCATCACCCGAAAATATAACTATAAAATATATTATTTCCTATTTTGATAAAGTTTATGAAACTACAAATAATTATTTTGATGTGCCTATTAATTATGGAACTCAAGAAATACACGAAATAACAGGAAGAGTAATAACAATATTACAATGTGTATATATTGAAACAAGATTTGTTTATGATGGCGGATATTATTCAAATAATGAAAATAAGTTTTGTTTCTGTCCTCCAGTAGATCCAAAATGTAGAAAACAAGGAACAACAAAAATTATGTCTGATAAAAAACAAGTAGGTTCAACAAAAATAAGATATGCGAGTGCTATTAAAAATAAAAATGGATCAACGGGATTTAACAGTTTTTCGGGAAATAATTGTAGAACAATTCAACAATGGAATTCATTAAATCTATTTTCACATAGCAATGGATGTTATAACAAATAATTATAAGATTTGGAAATAATTGATGAAATATAATATAAATAATATATATTATATTTAAATGACTTCAGCATTAAACAATGTCCCTAAATTTACTATAAAAAATGGAAATAACACTCAACATCCAGTAGGACCTAATGGTTATAATAAATGGAGAAAAATGTGTAAAAATGTAGATAAAATTACACTTGGAACTTCAAATACACATTTACCGTGGATGTCTCTTTATAAAACTCATAAAGATTTATTAAAAATAGATTTAGTAACTACAGTGGGTTATGAAGTAAAAAATAATAGTATTGGGCCCGCACAATTTATGAGAGGATTTCCATTAATGTTACAAGGCCCAGCTAGTCAATTTAATGACGCAAGTAATATTTTACCTAACCACTGGGAATATAATTGGCCTTTTTATAAAAATAATGTAGAAAAATTTACAGAAGACTTATCCACGATTGTGCCTGTGAGTAATTGGTTAAATAATGCTAATGGAAATTCTCAGGTAATAACAGATTTTAATGATCAAAATAGAAGAAATTTATTAATATTGGATTTATCAGAATATTATTTACATAACAATACTGACCAACATATTATTGGTGATGAGGATTATGATGAAATAAATAAAAAAAAGAGGCCAAATTATTTAGTAATTAGATTAGATACGGCAATAGAAGAAAGTTGTTTTCACAAAGACTGTATACTTGGAAAAGCAAGAGATGATTTAATGGTATTTAATTATGTGTATAGCGGATATGTAATTTCTCCATATGATTTTATGGCTAATTTTACAACTGATTATTTAAGAAGTGTTAAAGACAATAAACAATATTATATAAATAGAGATATCCCTTATGAAATTTCTCCAGCACCAAAAGAAGATATAAAAGATACAATACAATTAATGAATAATAAAGGGAAATGGGAGGACGCTTTTGTTCCTCTTCCGGGACAAAGTAAGACAGTATCAAGGGGGCAAGATAAATTAATTTCACCATTTCGTTATAATTTCCATTTATTTCCCAGTCAATTAGAAGTTTTCGATTTTTTGAATGTAGAGGGTGAAATTATATTAAACGCAGATGTAAGTAATAATCCACTAGGTCCTGCTGTAGATGTATACGACAACTCTATATCCTTCAATCAATCAAGGTTTAATACAATAGAATCGACTTTATCGAATGATTTGGGACCACACAAACCAGAAAATGCCGAGTGGAATTATCACATAGAAAATCTAATATGGTGTAGTCTTTCATCTTGTAGACATACTTTATACGCCAAACGCAAAATAGAAAAACAATTATATATTGGAAATTATTTGAATATAAACGAAGTTGAATATGATGAAAATGGTAATTACTTGTCGGAAAATGAAATAGAAAAGGATTCATCTGGAAACATAACTTCAGCTCATGAAAACTCAAATTACATGCCTACATTTAAAAAAGCAAGTGGTAGTATAATAAGAGAATTTTCGGCACTAGGCGCTATGGTGGGATTAAATGAAGTAAATATGCCCCGCAAAACATTAACACCTTATTATAAAGTAAAACAACGTTATAATGATTATGCGTTTAATTGGAATGATAATAGTAAAGGGTGGTCTACATTAAATATTAGTGGAATAGACGAGTCTACAAATAAAATAGATGTTAATAATTGTACTGTGGTAGAATATAGAAATTTAGTAGAATTTAAAGATAATATGTCTATACAATACACATTTGATGAAAATAAAAAGACAACATTTGTAACAAGTATTAATCCTGAGATTAACGAATGGAAAGGAGGTATTAAATTAGATAACAATAGTATTAAAGCGTGTGATGCTAACGGAGTTCAATTATCAGGTAATGATTTACGTCTATTAGACAATGGATTAAGTAATGAACATTTTAAAGTAGAATGGAGTGGTACAGATTTAGGTGCTAATACATCAAAATATGGTTATTTAATAGATGTTGCTAGTGGTTCTCATGTGGTAGACGGTGATGATATCATTATTAATACAAATGGAGGAGATAGTTTTTTAAAAGGAACACTAGATATAGATAAAGATAAATTTAAGATAATAAGTCGCGTTTTTCAAATAAGATTAGATAAACTAAAAGAAGATAAAACATTAAATATTGAAGGAAATAAAACCATAAATTTTAATATAGATAGTAATGGAGTTGACGTAGCAATATATAGTTATCCTATTAATTATAATGATAGTTGTCCTTTATTTGGTTACTTAAATTTTATTGGTATTAGAAGTACAGAATTATTAGGAAACGCACAAAATTATTTAACCATAAGGAATGTATTTCGACAATTAGAACCAAATAACTTGAACGATTTTCGTATAGAAACTAGACAGCCATATTTTACTATTGATAATGTAGAAGGGTTTAAATCAGCGTACATATCATCTTCAAAACTAATATATAATTCTAATATATTTTACTCCCGTACAAATTTTTCTTTATCAAACGTTATATTATCAACATTGGATACTGACCCATTAAATATAGATTATAACTCTATTGATGAGATTTTATTTAAAAATACTTCTCCAAATATAAATTGGAGAAATCCATATAGCAACGGACTAGAAATAACTAACATATCTAAAAATAAAATTAATACAGTAAATAATGATAAAGGAATAAAACTAATATTATTTTCAACAAATATAAAATTATTTATTACTTCTTTGATAGGTAAATCAAGTACAAATGAAAGAACATTAGATTCTGCTAAAAATGTAATTAACAAAAGCATTGAATTAAATAATAATTTAATAATGGAGTATATTGATTCAGATAGTATATACCAAAAAAACATTAAATTTAATTTTCTGCAGTATAATAATATAAATTTTTGTTGTTCACAGGGGGATTTATTTTTGAGTGATTTTTGGAAATGGTCTCAACCATTAGTAACTTGTGAAGAACCAGAGCAAAGGTACGATGGTCCACCAAATACTATAGTAAATAGAAACTTAAATAAACGTTATAATGTTTATAATTGGGATGATACAGATGATATAGCTGTTGTTGATAATATTTATAATAATGGAGTTCATAATCCACAATTTGCATTTGAAAATCAATCTTTAATAAATTTTATAGTAGAATTATCATCTATATCAATTAATTACAGTCATGTTTTAGTAAATACGTGGTCGGGAGCGAAAATCGGAAATAAATTTCAAAGTATAGGATTAAGAAGTTTTTCAGATTCAGATGGTAATTTTATAAAAGACTCAAATCCTGTTTTTAAAATAACAATATTAGGTGGAGATCAAATAACTCCAACAATATCAGAAACACCCGCAATATTTGATATTAATGTGAATTCTAAATTTAATTTTGCTACAGATCTAAATCCAGATGATGAAGCAGGAAATTCAAAAGCACCAAGCAATATTAATGAAGAAAATGAAACATTAATTAATTTTACAAACGCACCATTTACAGAGTCTCAAGAGAAAAAGGGATGGTTTGCTGAAACAGGATTTAATGAAAATAGAAATGGTATATTTAGAAATGAAGATGGAGATATTAAACCATATAATACAATAGATTTTTCGTCAAATATTATATCACAATCACCGACAAATTTATTATTAACAAATAGTTCTGGGAATTCTATATCTGGTAGATTTTCAAATGAGGAACAAGAATTTCCATTAGAATTGTTATTTTGTTATCCTTATGATATTTCAGAACTATCCGAAATACCTAAACCGGATGGTTATATTACTATCCACAATAATTCAGATAATACAACAACATCTATATCATTTCCTGATACTTTTAAAGGACATAAAAGATTTTCAAATATATATGCGATATCTTTAACGGGTTCATCTAGTTATAATGGTAATCAAAATTTTGAAGGTAGATTAGTATTTCCAGAAAATATAATAATAAATTGTGTAGAATTACCACCACCTATTCAGGTAAATCGTTCTAGTGATATGTTGTCTTCAAATAATAACAGTGTTAAAATAGTTTGGAAAGGATATAATTTTTCAAAACCATCAGGTGACTTTAGAAGTAAATATGGAGACACAGGAGATATAATATGGAAAATAGAGAGAACACAGACACAATTGGGAATAAAAAAATCAATATTCGAGGGAAAAATTGTTCCGGATAATAACAATTATAGTTTATCAACATATACATTTATTGATGATTCAATTAGAATATATGATAAATATATTTATACAATAATAGGAACATACGAATATAAATTTAAACGTGTATATGTAAATTCAAATAGTAATGTTTTATCTTTAAATTTTGGTAGTTTTAATACAGATGAAATACTAATATGTAAGGATAATAAATTTGAATATGGTCGTTATAATACAACATCAACTAATTTAAAATTATTCCGACCGTTGCTTATAACAAAAGATGGTGGTCAAGTTGATGAGCAAGGAAACAGAACAGCTGGAGGACTATGTATCGGAAATATTTTTGGGGGTACTAGTAAAATTAGTTCTTCACAAAATATTTATGCCAATACAACAAATACATTAACAAAAAAACAAACATATGTATTATTGTCTAAACAACAATATAAACCATTTCGTTAAAAAAATTTTATATTTAAAATCTTTTTAACTATTCTAACATATTTAAATCACTTACCTTCCAATATTCACTAACACCATTTGGTAGTGGTCTTTTAATAATAAACGGAATTTTTTTTTGATTTAATTCCATTAATGCGATAGTATGTCCGTCTATAATATTTGGCGTAACTTTAACAAATATAGACGAGCCATTATTAATTTGTTTTGCTCTTTGTCCTAAGATTTTTGCCCTTTCAAATTTAGTTAAATATGGAAATGTTTTATGTAATGGATCTATAATAACTCCGTTTTTATTTCTTGTAATTTTAGACAAGGAAAGAAGTTCGGCATAATTAATTTGCTTTAGTTCGGGATGATAGCTTAATAAATAATCTCTTGAAATATCATTTTCTAACTTTTTAAATTCTTCACCATCATCACTTTCATCTCCATCATCATCGCCATCATCATCTGTGATTTCATTTAATTTTTCTTCTTCTTCTTCTTCTTCTTCTTCTTTTTCTTCTTTAATACCATCATCTACCATTTTCTGTTGTTCTGTAGATAGTTCAAATTTTAAGTTTGTTGAGTTATCAGGTTCGTCCATATTGAATTTTTGATATGGACCTTCTGGTGATTCAGGATTTACAGGTGTTAAATCATCTTCGTGGATCTCATATGGGGTATTGTCGTCTTGTCCTTCTTCTACATTCTGTTGTTCAATTAGATATTTTCCATTATCATTTATAGCCTTTACGATATAAATAGGTTGAACTTCTTTATCACTTTTAAAATTTAGCATATCAATAACAAGATCTCCTACTTTAAATTTAGAGTTTTTATCATCATCTTCAATAACTTCAGTATTTATTTTTATAACGGGACTATCTTGTCCTTCTTGATCTTCCAACTGTTGTTCAACATCAACTTCTTCTAAAACACTACTCATCTTATATTAATATATTAAAAAATATTTAATATAATTTCAATTTTAATTATTTAGTTTGTGTATTCCATACAGTATCACAAACTCCACATAAATATACAAATTTCATATTAGCATCATCGTATCTAATATAAATAATTTCCTTTTCTTGTTCAGGAACTTCTGTTCCGTCTTTTTGTTCTATCATGTGTCTTGATTTACAATTATCATTTGGACAATCTATGGTGGTAATACGAGGTAATGTTGGATCTAATTTAGTATATTTATTAATAACATCCTTATAATTCATTTGTGTATTAATTTCTGTTTTACTTACAAATAAGTTATTCAAATTATTAACTAAAGTTTTATCTTTATTGCCGCAGTTTCTACAATAGTAAATTAATTTATTCTGATCCTGGTCAAATAGAGTTAAATAATACATGTTACCACAGTTTGGACAGAAATGCATAGTTATATATTTCTATTATATTAGAATTTATTTAATTCAATTTTGAAACAATAGTTTTGAATGTATCCATTAACATTTTATAATCTGTATTACAATTAAGTCCATAAATAGAAGTACAGAAACTACCATTAAATTTTTTATTATCTATTAATTCTTGTATATATTTTACAATATTATCATTATTCTTATTAATAAATTTTTTATAAAATGGAAAAAACCAAGATAAATGAATAGGACAATCTTGAAGATTTAATCCTGATTTAATAGTATTTATAATAGAATGTTCTACATTTCTGTAAGTAATAATTTTATTATATGGTAAAAAAGAATTATGTGTTTCTTTAATTCCTGGTTCATTTAAGAGAGGTTTATTGTGGAATAAAGTTACTAAAATTAGTAGAATAGAAGTGATAGTTTGACAGGAAGTCCACCCTTCCCCTCTCCACGTATTTAATACAGACAAACATACTTTACCATTTCGATATAAATTAGGATGAAATCGTGTGCTACCATCATTAGTTAAGTACGTTAGTTTTGGAGGACTAACAGGATAATTGGTAGGAAATTTAAATTTAAACATATAAGCACCATATCTATAAATAGTATCTGCTGGACCAAATACAACAGCATATCCTTTTAACATATCCGAATCATCGTGTGTGTAATAAATCCCATGTTCAGTAAGAGGATTTTTAATTATTTGGATTATATCCTTTTGTAAGCGTTTTCTTGAATCTCTAGACATAACCTTGATTTTCTCGTTTTTATGAGACATATAACATAAAATATTTAGTAATGTTTAAATTAATCTAATATATTAATTAATTTACGACCAATTATGTAGTTACTAATAAGTATTTATAATTATATAGATATTAAAATTGATTTAGAAAATATAATCTAGATTATATCCATAAAATGAGTGGTGTTCAAAATCAAAATTACTTGGGGTTGAATGATTTCTTAATAAAACATAAAAAAAAAGATGGACAAGATTATACTCATACGAGAATAGGAAATATGGACATGGGTATTTATGCAGGTTCTTATTGTATTCCAGATGAAGAATTGGCTACATTTTGGAAAATATATTATAAAGATGTATTTGTTAATAAAAAGAAAGAATATTTAACAGAGCGCCAAGATAGGATAAACGGTGGTCCTTTATTAGTTGATATTGATATGAGATTTAAAGAAGATGTTACTACTAGAAAATTTAATATAAATCATTTATCAGATATTTTAGAATTATATGGCGATGCTATTCAAGATGTAATAAAAAGCGATGAAGAGTATAATTTTAAGGCATATGTCTTTCAAAAACCGAATGTAGTTTCTAAGAAAGGTAAGGAAACAAAAGATGGGATACATATTGTATTTGGTCTTAGTATGCATCATTCAATACAGTTAATTATCAGGGATGTAGTAATGAATTTGGAGGAGACAGAACGACAGATATTTACAGACTTGGAATGTGTAAACAGTGTAAATGATATATTTGACGAATGTATATCTATTGGACGCAATAATTGGCAAGTTTGGGGAAGTGGAAAGCCGGGTTGTGATATATATAAACTAGTAAGTATTTGGAATTATAAAATTGTTGGAGATGAAGTATATATGGAACAGGAGGTAAATGCTATTAATAAAGAAGTAAATATTGAAGAATTACTTCCAATTGTAAGTGCTAAAAATAAAAATTTCATAGTTAAAAACAAAGTTGAAGATCAATATTCAGACAGATTAAAGGAAAAATTAAAGGCAACTCAAGTAAAAAAGACAAAAAAGAAGAAAAGAACAGCTAAAAATAGTAATCAAACAACTCTTCTTAATAATGCAATGTTGAATTCTAATTTGATTATACCTTCTAATAAAGAAGAACTTGATAATATGATAAAGAGTTTACATTGTTCATTGGATATTAAAGAAGTAAAAATAGAAGAATTACATAATCTTACAATGATATTGGATGAAAGATGGTATGATCCTTATAAACAATGGTTAGAAATAGGATGGGCATTACATAATACAGACCCACAATTATTATTTTGGACATGGGTTAGCTTTTCATCTAAAAGTGAAAAATTTGACTTTAATGAAATTCCAAAAATGTGGGAAATGTGGAATTGTGATTTTAAAGATGAAGGTATTACTTTTAGAACGATTCATTATTATGTAAAAAACAACTTTCCAGATAAATATAAACAAATTCAAGGAGGTTGTTCAGATAAATTAATTACAGAATGTGGAAAAAGTAAAGGTTCAGATACTGATCTTGCTATTCTTACACATCATTTATTCAAAGAATTATTTGCGTGTGTAGGTATTAAAAGTCAAAAATGGTATAGATTTCAAAATCACAGATGGGTAGAAGATGATAATGGAACATCTTTAAGAAGAAATTTAAGTGATAAGATTAACCATCTATTTACAGCAAGATCATTGGAAGAAAAAGTAAAGGCAGCAGAGGATGATGTTAATGAAGCAGAAAAAGCAAAACATATAGATAATAGTGCTGAATTTGTTCGAATTGCTATAAAATTAAAAATGGCTGCCCAAAAAAATAATATTATGAAAGAATGTTCAGAGCGCTTCTGGGACGAAGAACTTGAAGAGAAGTTGGATAGTAATCAATATCTTCTTGGATTTAAAAATGGAGTTTATGATTTTAAGCAGAAAAAATTTAGAGACGGTCTAGCCGAGGATTATATATCTCTTAGCACAGGAACATCATATAAACCTTATGATTCCAGTGATGAAAAACAAAAAAAAATTAAAGAAGAAATAGATGACTTCTTCTTTAAAATATTTCCTAATGAAGATTTAAGGAGATATATGTGGGATCATGCTGCGTGTTCTTTACTTGGAATTAACAAACACCAGTCATTTAATGTTTATACAGGAGGTGGTGGTAATGGAAAATCAAAATTTGTTGATTTAATGAATTTAACTTTGGGTTCTTATTCTGATAAATGTAGTATTAGTCTCATCACACAAAAAAGAAAAGGTATTGGTGGACCTACTCCCGAGATTGCTAAGTTGAAGGGAAAACGGTATGTAAGTATGGATGAGCCAAGTAAAGGTGATGAATTAAATGAAGGTATTATGAAACAACTTACAGGTGGTGATGAAATTGAAGGAAGAGGTATGTATGAAAAAAAAATGGTTAAATTCATTCCACAGTTTAATTTAGTTTGTAGCACAAATAATCCATTTGAAATTAAATCAAATGATCAAGGAACTTGGAGAAGAATAAAAAATGTCCCTTATAATGCTGAGTTTGTTGACCCAGAAGTTATGACTGAAAGAATAAATTCGGGATTGACTAATGATCCAGAAAATCCAATTTATTTAAAAGATTATGATTTAGATAATAAAATGAAAGAGTGGGTACAAGTATTTACATCTTTATTAATTGAAAGGTGTAATATAAACGAGGGGCAAGTAAAAGATTGTGATATTATATTGGCTTCTACAAAAGGATATAGACAGAAACAAGACTTTTATAGTCTATTCTGTAATGAAAATGTAGCCAAAGCAGGACCTAAAGATAAAATCAAGAAGGGTGAAATTAGAGATAGATTTAATGAATGGTATCAAAATGAATATAGTGCTAAGCCTCCAAAGGCTCAAGAATTGTATGATTATTTGGACAAGTTTTGTGGTAAATATAAAAAGAATGGGTGGTATCATTATAAAATTGTATACGATACTTATGATAGTGAGAGTGATGAAGAGGAAGAGTTTTCATAATTGAATATCAATAATTATTAAACATTTTTTTTTATTTAAACACAAAATTAATTATATATTTACATGTTTAATTCAAAAAATTATTGGAATGCTAGATATTTAAAGGGTGGTAATTCTGGAAAAGGTAGTTATAATAATAATGCTTTATTTAAAGCAGAAATTTTAAATAAATTTATTAAAAATAATAATATTAAAACATTAATAGATTTTGGAGTTGGTGATGGAAATCAATTAAAATATATAGATACGCAAAATTTAAAATATATAGGTATTGATATTTCTGAATTTATTATTTCAAAATGTAAAATTTTATTTGAACATGACCCATCAAAAACTTTTTTATTAGACACAGAGTTTGATAAAAAAACTAAATCTGATTTAGTTATTAGTTGTGATGTTATATATCATTTAATCGAAGATGATGTTTATAAAAAATATATGACAGACTTGTTTTCTATGAGTAAAAAATATGTTTTGGTATACTCTAGAGACCAAGATTTAAATTTAGCTACACATGTAAAATTTAGAAAATTTTCTAGGTATATTAAAAATAATTTTCCAAATTGGGAATTAATACAACATATACCTAATAAGTATCCTCAAATAAATCTATATGGAAATAATAATAATTGTTCTCCTTGTGATTTTTATATTTATGAAAAAAATACTAAATTTGTACAATTAATACAAAATTGGAAAAAATATATAGAATCTAATCTTATACCTATTATAAAAAATTTAAATGTAAGATTAGAAGGAAATATTTATTCTTCGCACCATTCTTTAAAGGATACTAGCATACATCTTTCAAACAAAAGATCTAATATTTATAATTTATTAAAACAAGTTAATCCTAGTAATATTCTTGAAATTGGTTTTAATGCTGGATTTAGTACATTACTAATGAAGATGATAAGTCCAAATAGTAATATTACTTGTGTTGATCTAAATTATCATAAATATGTAATACCTTGTTGGAATAAAATTAATAAAGATTATGATAATTTAAGATTTATTCCAGGAAGTTCATATGATGTAGGTCTTCCATTATTAATTAAAGAAAATAAAAAATATGACGTGATCCACATAGATGGAGATCATAGTATACAAGGAGCAATTAAAGATTTTGATTTATGTCTACAATTGTGTCATGATAAGACAATTATAATATTTGATGATACAAATCTTAGTCATTTAAATAATCTATGCAACGAGTATATAAAAAGAAATTTGGTTTCTCCATACAAATTAAATAATTTTAAAAATACACAAATTTATAAACATACATTTTTACAAGTAGTTAAAAAAATACCTATATACGTTTCATTAACTAGTATATTTCAAAATCAAGATTTATTGATTAAAACATTAAAATCAATAAAAAATCAAACATTAAAACCTGATAAAATATTATGCTATTTATCAGAAGAGCCGTTTTTACTTGATGAAGGCTTTACTAATAAAAATATAACAAATTTAGAGCTTAAAAATTTTATAAATGAAAATAAAGAATTTGAAATAGTTTGGGTAAAAAATAACGGTTCATATAGAAAATTATTACCACTATTAAAAGAAAAATGGAATGAAGACTGTATAATAATATCAATTGATGATGATGCCGTATATAATGAAAATCTAGTAAAAAATTTAGTAAAAGCTCACAATAAATATAATTGTGTTGTTGGTTTTAGAGGATTTACACCAAAACTTGATGAAATCAAAGATTTTGACTATCTGAAAAGAGATAATATAAAACAGAAACATTTATATAATTTTCTAACAGGTCTTGGAAGTATATTGTATAAACCTAATTTTTTTCACAAAACAGGAAATATAATTTTTAATGAATCTATATATTTAAAATATTGTAATAAACAAGATGATATATGGTTTTATATATTAAGAATAATGAATAAAATAGATGCTGTTATAATTTCTGATAATTGGTGTATTAAAAATTTAAACCAAGAAATGAATAGACCAAGTTTATACAAAAACTTTAATAGTAAAAATAACAATAATACTACTTCTTTTAAAACAGTTTGGAACTTACTAAATTAAATATTTTTCTCTCCAAAAAATGAAAAATGAAAAATATTTATTTATATTATAAATATGTTTTGTAAAAAATCATGTCTTATTGCCGGAGCATTTATAGTAGCATCCATATTTGTATGCTTGCGTGTTGATAAACAAGCCTTAAATCAACCTTTAATGGAATTATTAGACGATGAAAATAAACAACGTTATAGAATGATAGCAAATGAACGTAAAACTATATATTTCAAAGGGTTCGCTCTTGGATTTATTTTATCATTATTAGCACTTTATATTTTAAACAATAATAATTTTTTTAAGGTAACTAAATTAACTAACACTTGTTTTGTTTTAGCAACATCATTTATTGTTAATTATTTCTTTTATATTTTACATCCAAAAAGTGATTACATGGTTCTCCATTTAGATGATGAAGACCAAAGAAAAGCGTGGTTAGAAATATATAGAACTATGCAGTATAATTATCACTTAGGTTTTGGTCTCGGTTTGATTGGAATGATGTTCGTTGGTCGTTCTTATTGTCGTTAACTTTTTTTTTCTTCTCCTTCTTGTTCTTTTATTTTTTCGCCTTCGAGTTTTTCTAAATTTTTTATTTCGTGTTTTTCTTCTTTTAATATGAATACGTCCACCACTCCTTGGTGTTTTTTTAGGACTTCCCGATAAAAAATATTTGTCTAAACGTTTGCATTTATTATTATAATCAACTAATTCAGGTATATTCATTGCCCAAAAAGGTTTAGGTGGTTTATATGCTTTTTGAAAATTCATTAATATAATTAAAGTAAAAATTATATTAATATAAACTTATTCAGGTTGTAAAACTTTCTTAAAAGGTAAGTTGGAGAGAAAATTAAAAACAAAAAATAAAGAAACAATAACAATAAAAAAAATGAAAAACAAATTATTAATACTTGCGTGTTTAATTTTAGAAAAAGCAAGTTCATAAATTTTATGAGTAAGAAATGGAGCAACAATAATTAGTATAATAAACGGATAATACGAAGCATTATGAAATTGTTTTTTGTATAAGAATAAGAAAATGGAAATGCCTGTTAAAATCCAATAAAAGTAAAACATTGTATTATTAAATCCATCTACAACACTACTATTATAATCATAATAATATGCTAATCTATCATTGGTATATTTTTTAGCATTTGTATTTTCTTTTTTTTGTTTTAAGTCTTCAATATTTGTTGAATGATAATCATATAGGTCATTAATATTATTACTGTAATACTCTTGAGTTTTATAATAACTTATTTTTGCCTTAATTCCTTGTACAAGAGGATTAATAAGTGTTTTATTCCAATCATCTACTTCATTTTGTGCTTTAGCCTTATATTCAGTTTCTATATAATTATTGTAATATTGAGAGCCCTTGGTTGGATCTTCTAAATAATAGGATTTTTTAAGCTCCTTAATCTGGTCAGGTCCATGATTATATGTATTTTGAGCGTTATTTAATTGTGTTCTTAACCTATCTACCTTTTTTTTCTTTTGACAGTCAGCATCACAAATATTCATATTATTCATATTATTAATAATCGCATCTACTTGTTTTAATTGGTCTGTTGGCATTTTTGATATATAATTATTAGATTTTAAATTAAAGAATGAAATTGTTCAATTCCAATTGGCTGACTAGGATTAACAACTGAGAAACTTTCAGCGCCTTCGCCAGAACTTTCACCTGAACCTTCTTCTACTTGTAAAGCAGCTCTAAGTTTACCAGTATTTTCCACTTTATCCTTAATACCTAGTAATGCGTCTTTGCTTTTTTGTACTGAGCTTGAAATATCATCACACGCGTTAGAAAACATTTTACCCCAACTCCATTCTTCTGTATCTTTTCCACTATTACCACAATCTCCATTAGGACAACCTTTCTTCCCCCAACGATATTTATTATAGTTATAATTTGTTTTTCCCCAATTATCCAATAGTCTTCCAGCAATGGTAACTATAGTTGCTACAATTACAAGACATATTAAACCAACACCAACAGTGGCTGGAAACCAAGGTTGTTTCATTAATATAACAATTAATAAAGTAGCTAAAGCACCATAAGCAATAATTTTAAGTATATTTTTATGAGATTTATATCTATCATATTCATAATCTGTAAGTTCAACAAGGCGTTTTTTATTTTTTCTTTCATCTTCTAATGCTCGTAATTCAGTTTTAGCATTTGTAAGTTCATTATCTATAACCTTAACCATAGTAATTTGGTCTGCTAAGTTATTTCGACTATTAGATGTTTCGGATTGTCCATCTTGATACATATTTTTTAATTGATTAAATAATCCAAGTCTCATAGTACTAAGTTCATCTAACCTTGTTTTAATAACAGCAGATTTCTGTAAATCTCCACTAGAAGACTTATTTAAACTTTGTAGATTATTAAACATATATTTTTCTATTTCTTGAAGTTTTTGAATATCCTTAATAGTATTTTGATGTTTTGTATTTAGTTTACCTGGTTGTTCTTCTAAAAACTGATTTTTTGCCGATTGAGATAAATCAGCACTATCCGGATTTTGTTGGATATTTGACGATTGAAATTGAACCATTATATATATATATAATCATCTATAAAATTATTTTTTCAATCTATCAAGAGTAACTAATACTAGCAAAATTGCTAAAGAGCCCCAAATACCCATTTGAAACATTTGATTTTTTTCTTTCAAATAAATATCTTCAACTTGCGCATCCATGGTAACATTACCATACTTTTTAGTATCTTGTAGTTGTGAATAAATAGTACTATATTCATCAAGAGAATTTTGCAGATCCGTTCTTTTAGAAATCATTTCCATATCTAACTTACCATTTATTGTATTAAATTTATTAATTTTTTTGAAAATATCATCGGCTTTTTCTATCAATTTTTTATTTTTGAGAGAAAGTTGCTCATATTGTTTATATAAATTAGAATTGGTTGATTCACCGGCATTAGGAGCTGTTTTACACGCACTAGTAAAAAATGTAGCATTTGACCCACTTGATCCAAAAGCAGAAGCAATTTCATCGCAACTTTTAATATTTTTACCTCTTACTTTTGCGGAAGGAGGTCCACCCCCTCCGCCACCACATACACAACATCCCTTACGAAGAGTAACATTATTACTATCAGCTCTATTTATATCATCAACATAACTATCTTGACCTAATACAACTTTACCATCTATACACTTTCCAGCCGTTGCTATATCACAAGTTTCTCCTCCAATTCTTGATTTTGTAAACGTATTTTCACATTTACTTACATAAGGCCCTTTTATATCACATCCAGCGCTACAGGCCTGTCTCCCATCACTGTATCTACTACTATCAATAGGGTATTTAGTTAAACAATCCGACTTACATTTTTCTACTTGTTCTACAGATTTGTAATAACTTTCCATAAATAATTTATAATCCTGACCATAAGATGATAATTGTTTGTTATAATCAGTCTCCATTTTTTTTAATATATTTAATTCATCCTTTGATAAGTTTTTAAGTTTATTTTCAGAATTAGTCCATGATTTCATAGACGTAGACATTGTTTCCATTAATTTACTTCTAGATAATCTGTTAATGTCGTTTTTTCTTTTTTGGAGAAGTAACATACCTTGCTGTAATTCATTAATAGGTTTATTATTATGTTTTTTTATATTTTTTGTATTACTATTATCTAAAGCAGATGTTATTGATTGTAATAGTTTGCTAAAAACCATATTATCTAATATATATAGATAAAAAAGTTATAATTTATTTACTGACTTGAATATTTATAAATAGCAAATCCAAAAGTTCCAGTAATAACTGCCCAAATAAAATATTTAAAATTAGCGGAACCCGTATCTAGTAATAATTCATTTGTTTCAGCACTGAGAGTTAAATTTGAAGTTCTTAATTTTTTAATTTTTTGTTTTTCCTTGTCTAATTTCATATATTTATCCATTAGAGCCTTTTTTTGATTAGAAATTTCAGTATCTAATTTTTTATCTTCACCTTCTAATTTAGTTACAAGATCTTTCATACTTCTAATTGAAGACATTAACTTTCCATTTAAATTTACCAAAGTAACATAAGTTCCACCTTTCAAATTCGCAACTTCACAATTATCGCTATTTTCTAACATAGGACCTGAAGGTATAGCATTAAACTGTTCACTAGTTAAATCCTTAACGGCATCTGGACAAGAAGAATGTTTATTTCTAAAATCTCTATAAATATGTTTATATCCTAAATTGTCTAACCAAGCTACACTTCCCCCTGCGTCATTAATATTTATACCCCCATTCATACACATTTCACCAATACCCATATTTGGACCTCTTGATAGCTTACTAAAAACATCTGCACCTACTGTTTTAACAGGGTCAGAACAACTGTTTTTATTTCTACCTTCCCAAGAATCCGCTTCAAATTTTCTAACCACTCCTTGAGAATTTACATAAAATTTATTTATTGTATTACCGTCATTATAATTAATAACTTTATTTTTGATATCACTTGCTATATCATTTTGTCTTGTTACCAATTCTTCTAAATACTTCTTATATGTTTGTGTATATTTGGTCATATCTGTATTAAATTGTGCTTCTAAAGCACTTAATTGATTTAATTCAGATAAATTTTTAGCCTCTAATGGATTATCTACAGGAATCTGTGTTGAGAATGTTTCTTGAACAGTCGAATAATTAAATTGTTTTTTTAAATTATTAACAATATTTAACTTTCCACTAGATATTAATGCTAAATTTTTTGTTTTTGTTTTTTTTCTATGATTTTTTATATATTTTTTAAACATTTTTCCTTGATTTAAATCAGCCATATATATAAACTATTAATAGAAAACAAATTTAATTATTGTTTTAATTGTTTATATATAAAAAAAGTTAGTGTAGATATGGATAATACATAAAAAGAAGCTTGTATATAAGTTTCACTATTATAATTATATTTGTCTGTTCTTAATCTATCTGAAGCAATATTAATATTCATTTCATTTATTAGCTCTTGTTTATTATTTCCTATCTTAGACTTTAAATTTTTTATTTTATTATCTACATTACTTAAATCTGTATTCAATCCGTCTGTAGCGCCTGTTAATTTAGCATCTAAAGCTTTATATTTACCATATGTATTTGCTAAATTAGACATAGCTTGTGAATTAACATTACTTGTTTTGTCTAATTCACTTTCTGCTTTTGTATTTATATATGTGGTGCTAAACGAATTCCAAATTAAGTTTAACGAATCTAATTCTTCTTGAAATGCTTTACTCATATATATAATTATAACAATTTAATTACATAATCTATAATATTTTGTTGTTAAAGAGGTTGGACTGGACCTAGTTATTTCTGCTACTTGCCCAGGTCTTAACCCAATAGCATTTGCTACTGGGTCAAATCTGGATATTTCTGGCCATTGGTTATCTTTTGTTATATTATAGAACTTTTCAACCTCTGTTTTTTCTGTTTCAGATATAATTCTGTGTTCAGGAACCAAAGAATGATCTAAAATATTATACAAATAATTGTGAATATTATAAATATTAACAAAATATTTGTCATTTTTATATGTCATGTCTAATAGATTAATTAATGTATCATTTGGCTTGTCTTTACCTACTATAATTAAACTATCAGTTGGTTTAATTAATTCATCAACATTATAAATATCTTCAATATAATCTTGTGTATGTGTTTTACTGATTTTAGTTTTCAAATGATATTTAAAATACAACTTTTCATCTGTTTCTGGATTGGTTAAAATCATATCTAAATTACAAGTTCCGTATAATGTGGAAATTTCAGGAATATTAAAATCTTTATAATCATCTGTATTAAATCCTCTTCTTTCTGCTAAGTCTAATAGAACTTTTCTAGATCTAAAAATTTTAGATATAGTTTGAGAGTTAGTTGCTTTTGATATCTTAACCATTATATAATATATTATTAATAGTTTTATATTTATTTCAATTTTAAAATATAAAACTTAAACTATTTTTTTTTTGTCTCCACTTCCTTGTCCATCTTCCTCATCTTCACCTTCATCTTTATCATTTTCAATTGAAGATAACCTTTCTAATCCCTTATTATCGACTTCTCTTTTATCAAGAGAACTAATCCTATTTAATATTTTTTCACCTTTACTATTTTCACCTTCATCTGTAGTTTCACGTTCATAAATTAAATCAGGACTTGGTGTATTAGATAATGGTGGTCTCTCTAAATAATTAGGAGCATTTCTATCATCTTCATATGTTTTTGAATCACTATCATAATCTTCTTCTTCTAATTCATCACCAAAATCTCTAAATCCAGTATTATAATCTCTAAAACCGGTATTTTCTGGAATATTATCATCAATAGGAGTTAATGATAATGGAGACATTGATACAGGTTCTGGAGTAAATGGATTATAATCCGGTGATTTTGGACCATAGCTGGGTGATTTTGGAGGTGTTTCTAATTCATCCATATCCGAATCTCTATACTTACCAGAATATTCACCATCTATAGCCATAGTAATATATTTCATTTCTTCATCGTCAAATTCAATAATCTTATAAGTTGTTCTGGGTTCAGGGTCACCTTCAAACATTACTAAATCGCCAGGATTAAACCTATATTGACTTTTACGTGGATCTATTACTTCCTCTTGATCAAAAGGACGTAAATTTTGATTCATTTCATCATCATAAGGTTTATTATATAAATTACTTTCATCTGGAAAATAATTATTATCATTAGAAAGAGGTTGAGCAGAAGGGGTTTTTTCTAATAGTTTATCTAACATATCCAGATGATTAGCATTTATAAATGTTTGTCTTTTTGATTCTATATCATTATCTTTCGTTTTCTCTGCTACTTCTTCAAGATTATTAAATCCTAATATTTTAATATCATCTCCCGCTGTTAAACTTGTTAACTGTTCAACATTATCTTCCGTTATAATTCTCATTTGACAGTTCATAGCTTGTAATTCTTGAATAAGCAATTTAAACGCATAAGGTACCTTAACAATACTAAAATCTCTACCATATTTACTTACATTTACAATATTCATATTATCGTCTATGTTTGAAACAAATTTTAATGGTCCATCTGCCATAGGACTTAAGAAAATATTTTTACTTTCATTATAAATTGATACACATCCTGTTTTATTACAAACAGCCATTTCATATTGGTCACCCCTTACCATCATTGATTCTTTAATAAAATTACTCATACCGTGTGCGATTAAACAATCACGGTCCATTTCGCCTATTCTTAGACCACCATCATTTGCCCTACCTTGAACAGTTTGCCTGGTTAATACGGTTCTTGGTCCTCTAGCCCTATAATTTATTTTGTCTTTGGGCATATGTTTAAGTCGTAAATAAAATGTAGGACCAAAATAAATTTCGGTTTCTAATTGTTCACCCGTCATACCATTATATAATATTTCACATCCTGAGGAATGATATCCAAATTTTGTTAATGATTTTCCAAGTTCTTTATGTTTTGAACCTTTATTAACAAATGCGGTACAATCTCCAAAAGCACCTATATTTACACCTACTTTACTTGTAATACATTCAACTAAATGTCCTATAGTCATACGTGAAGGCATAGCGTGTGGATTAACTATAATATCAGGTTTTATTCCTTCGGCTGTTGTTGGCATATCTGCTTCGTCAAGTATAATACCGATTGTTCCTTTTTGCCCTGCTCTTGAACAAAATTTATCACCAATCTGTGGTATGCGCTCAGAACGTATTTTTACCTTAGCAATTCTTTTACCCTCTTCACCTGTAGTCATAAAAGAATGATCTACAACACCTACCTGTCCTTTTTTTGTTTTAATTGAATTATCAACATAAATTCCTGGATTTAAAATACTGTTTGTTCCCATTCCTATAACAACCGTTTTTTCACCAACTTTTGTTCCTTCTTTTATTAAACCAGATTTAGGATCTAAATGACTATAATCATATCCTTCCTTCGTTTCTAATACATTATCATTATTTGTATCCATAAATTTTGTTTCTATTTTCATTCCCATCATACTATCAGTTTCTTCATGGGCTTTATATGTATTATAGTAAGTTGTTCTAAAAATACCACGTTCTAATGCTCCTCTATTAACTATAACAGCATCTTCTACATTATATCCTGTATGACACATAATAGCAACGATAGCATTTTCCCCATAATTATGTTCTTCATTTGTTATATATTTTAAGTATCTACTTTTTGTTAATGGAGTTTGTCCGTTATTTAAAACATATGAAGTTTTATCTAATCTTACCTGGTAATTTGTACTGTAATTAGATACACCTTGTTTTGCTTGTCCACAAGAAAAAGCATCTCGAGGATATGGATTGTTTTCAGGAAAAATAACCTGATTAGCCATAATACTCAAAATAAGAGAAGGATGTATTTCCATATGTGTAACCCGATTAGAAAAATAATCTTCCGGTTTTAAACTACTATGAGCAAGTATCATTGTTTCTGCTTCAGACGTATCAATATATTCAAGAACAGAGGCATTTACCAACATAGATTCTTGTGTGGCCTTGTTTAAACTAATATTACAATCTGTTTCAAGTAAATTCTTTTTTTTAGAAAATCCCTTTGTAAGATTATCCCAATTAATAGAATTATCTGTAATTTTTTCTTTTAAAATGTCTCTATTCCAACTTTCTATACCATTCATAATGTAATATAATGGTCTAACAGGTCTTCCCGAATCTGTTCGTATAATAATTTCATTTTTTTTTATATTAAATCCTATACTTGTAAAAATATCTATCATATTGTTTCTACGATGTAATCTCATTAACTTAATTATATCAATTGGTTCATTTGTAGCACCTATCCATGCCCCATTGATAAAAATTTTAGTAGTATTTTTTAAATATTCTATTGAACACTCATCTAATAACTTAACTCCTCTATTTGGTAGCTTACGGAAATATTCTATATATGGTAGCCCTGAACATCCCTTGGTAATAATAGTAGAAATAGATAAATGTTTATGTAATCCAACATTACCACCATCAGGTGAGTGTAAAGGACATAGATAACCGTATTGTGTTCCGTTAAGAAGTCTAGGTGCTATCATTTTTCCACCTGTTCCCATATTTAGATTAGTCTTTCTTAACTGACATATAAATCCAAAATAAGTTAATCTATTTAATTCTTGAGAAACTCCAGGCATTTTTGTATGGGGATGAGCCCCCCAATTTCCCTTAAAAGCTTTTTTAAATCCTGTTTCAACTATTCTATCCTTAAAATAATGGTTCCTATTTGATGTTACAAATTGGATAAAATCTTCATTTTGATATTTATCCAACGTATTGTTATACAAATATTCCTTATCCATCTTTAAATAAATATTATCTTGTTGAAGTTTAAAATATTCCTTAAATAAATCTTTTATTAAAGCACCTGATGTTACAAATCTTTTATATCTATAATTATCTCTACTTGTTGGTTTTTGTGCTCCAACAGAAACAGCCAATAAGTTTTTAACCATATAACCCAAATACAATGCTTTTGACTTGAAATTTAATTCACCTATATGGGGCAAAAAGAAATTCATCAAAATGTGAAGAACATGATTTACAGTATATCCTTTTGTAAATTGTTTTATATATTCCAAAGCAGCATTTTGTGTAAATATAGTACTAGCATCATGGACACACGGAATAAAAAGGTCAATATAACTTTCATATTTTTCTAGGTCCAATAAACAATGTCTAATAATTTCTTTGTCTGATATAACCCCCAAAGCTCTAAACACCAAAAATAAAGGTATAGCTTTTCTAACTTGAGGTATATTAACAACTATTTGTTTATTTGTAATAGAAGGTTGTTCTCTAATCATTCTTACTGAAAGAGTTCGAGCTGGCTTACTTACATCTTCTGAAACAGATCGAATTTCTGAAGCAAATGAATATTTGTCTCCCGGATCTTTTAATACATATAACATATTATCAGCACGTGTTTCCTGTGTTACTATTGCCTTTTCACTACCATCAATTATAAAGTAACCTCCTCTATCATTTTTACATTCACCCATATTAAAACGGGCTTCCCGATTTAACCCATTTAATAAACATAATTTTGATTGTAACATTATTGGAAAACGTCCTAAATAAATTTTTTCTAACGTTTCTGTATGCTCCAAAACTCGAAATTTATTTTTTTTACTTGAACCATCTTCCTTATCAATTAATATTTTAAATTTAATATCAACGTCATAATGTATTGTAAATCCATAAGTCATATTTCTTAAACGTGCTTCATTTGGATACATGTAATGTTCTCTTGTTTCATCTTCATTTTCATCATAAATAATTGGCTTACCATAATATATTTTATCTGTATTTATTCCTCCAAAATAAATTTCACATTCAAGTTTATAATCATCAACGTCTTTATCGTATTCTTTAAAAAATCTTAAAGGACTATTATTCTTAAATACTTCATGTAATCCTGAAGAGAAAAATTGATTATATGAGTCAATATGATGCTTTACAATCATATTTGGATTATCTTTAAACATCGTGTCTATTATTTTCCATGATATATCATTCGAATTCATATATATATATAATCATTAGCATATTTTTTTAAAATATTAATCAATTAATATTATTAATCAATTAATATACAAGTATATACAATTTACATATGCTTTAAACTAATAATTAAAAGCCCAATTAAAACAAACATAGCAATAAATGGTAATAAAACAAATAACCAACTTATTTTACTATATCCCTTTTTACATAATAAATTAAGTAGATAAGTCCATATCAAAACATATGAAACTTCAAACATAATATAAACCGCATTGTTTACTGGGGATTCTGCTTTCATTAATCCACAAGCAAAGGAATTGGGGTTTCCAATATTTTGATAACAACTTGATAACACGGCTAATGTAGATAATCCTAAATATAACTGAGCTGGTGAGCATAATGAATTAAATAATTTATAAGCGTTCATATATTATTTAATAATATTTTAATTAGTTATCCAAATTAAAACCTGCTGCTTGTGTTGTTGCCGAGTCATAAAAATCAGGAACATTACTTGAATTATGAGACGAAGGAACTGGTTTTAATAATTCGGGTTGGTGTGTTGGATCTGCCTTCATTTCAGGTTTATTTCCAGCATATAAATGTTTCGTATTTAATGCGGCGTTCGTTCCTTTATAATATGATAATAATCCATCGCCTAAACCCCAATTATCCAAGAAAAAACCCCCTTTCATTCCTTTACGACCTTTTTTACGACTTTTACGACCTCCTTTTTTATTGTAGTTCATAGGAACAGGTTTGTAAGGATGTTTTACATTTCTATTTAAACTCATTGGATCCGGTAACGTTTTATTAGAAATACCGTAACCAGTCATTAACTTACCTATATTCGTAGGCATATCACATCCAAATCCACTACACGCAGGATTAACTAATAAACCTTTTCCAGAACCACCTTTCATATTTCTTCTTTTTGTTTTCTTCTTTTTTCTACGTTTTCGTTTTGTTTTTCTTTTTTGTTTTCTACGACCACCTTTACGAGGAATACATTTTCTTTCTTTCATTTTTTTCTTCTTTCCTTTTGTTACATTACACTTCGGATCTTTTCTGCATAATTTTCCAGTTGATTTAATAAATTTTCCGTTATTATAAAAATTATGTACATCACAACCTTCGGTTCCTTTAATTACTACATCCAAAGGTTTGTTCTGAGTATTTTTCAAATTCAATCTACTTTCTAAAACATTTTGCGTAACCTTAAATTTTTTCTTAAGAATTTTTTTATTGTCCTCACAAGTTTTTTTACAATGTTCACCGGCTTCCCTCTCACACCTCTTTTTGACTTCATAATGACGTTTTGCTGCTGATTTTTCTCGTAAATGTTTGCAACTACCACGATTTCTCGGACCATATGAAGCAGTATCATCATCTACAAATGTTTGTTGTACTACTGGAGCAACTACAGGGGCAACTACTGGTTTTGGCTGTACTACTGGTTTTGGCTGTACTACTGATGGGAGGTTTTCTTTAATGATTTTTGCGCGTTTATTTGGATCGAAACATTGACTATTTACTTTAACTGTACTAATACCAGGGTTTTGCGCTCTCACAAGTTCACTGCATTGCTTCACAGCATCACCTCCCCTTTTCCTTCTAGTTTTCCTTTTATTTTTCCTACTGCGTTTTTTACCGCCATTCATTCTTGAATATTTATATCGTTTTGTAAAGCGAACCATATAAATATTGTTAAGATTTAAAAAAAATTTTATAAATTAATTATTTATTCTATATCAACATGAGTTAGCATATGTCTTCTACAACACATTTTGGTTAAATGTAATTTGTCTAAAACTTCTCCTTCTGGTGTCTTTTTGATATTATTTTCATCTAAATAAATATTTTCATCTAGAGACATTTCATTTTGTAGTTTAATTTTACGAACTTCTTTTACGTAAAATAAATATTTATCAGCAAGAACCATTCCGCATGTAAAACACTTAACTGGTATAATCATTATTATTTATACATATTTAAAATATAATATCTATAAATCAATTTTCATTAACAACTATTATTAAGTTTTTTTCCTGACGCAGGGCCATTTTGATAATAAAATTCTTCCCATGGAGACAACTTACCATCTTTTTTTTTAAAACATTTATCTTCTGGTCCTAAACTGCCTGAAACAATTCCTTTAGCATTTCCTTTTTGTGCTGCTATACATTTACTAATCTTTTCTGTTCCATCTTTTCCAGATGCCCAAACACAACTTCCTAATGCTATACATGTTGATTTTTTAATATTGGGATCGCTAAAATCCTTAACAGTATCTCCACAATATTTGTTATCATGCATTTGATTATTTGCGAGAGACTGTAAATCTCCCATTTTTTCTAAAACAACTACTTTTTCGGTTTTTAACTTGGGTTCTTCTAAATGAATGTTATTTATAGCATAAAATATTGTAATAGCAAAAAACATTATGGTCACTAATAATATTGGTAATAAGTTATTATATATAAATAATCCTGATGCTGTTAATAGGTCTACTGCCATATATAAAAACCCAATATTAAATATATAAGTTATTAATTTAAATTATATATTTACTTAACGGCGGCGCTTGCGGGAACGACGGCGTTTGCTCTTGCGGCGGCGCTTGGATTTACGGGACTTTCTACGGGATTTCTTGCTTTTGCGTTTCTTGCGCTTGCGTTTAGTCATGCGCTTGCGTTTACCACCCTTAGTAGCTTTAAGAGCGTGAATTCCACGAACTGGACCAGCAGCGTCCTTTTTAGCTGCGGCAATAGCTGCCTTAGCATCTGCGGCTCCTTTGCTAGCAATATCCTTTTGTTTCATAGCGGCTTTTTTGTATTTTTCCAAAGCAGACACTTGATTTGCGAGTGGTTTGGCGGCAAGACCTTTTACTTCCTTTTTCATAACATCAGCCCCTTTGCTCAACTTTTGTGCATCATTACGGCATTTTTTCATGCAACTAACTAAACCACCTCTGCGTTTGCGACTTCTTTTACGACTTCTATGTCTTCTTGATTTTACCATTATAAAATATAATAAGATAAAAATTATATTTTAATTGTTGCTAAAAATAACGCATTATTGTTCCATCAACTTATATCCTTCGGTTGTTTTCGTTTTTCTATGAATAATTTTATTTTTTGTTACTTTTTCGTGACACGGTTTACATATATTTGCTAAATTAGCTTCATGGTTTTTATGAAAATTTCCAATATAATTATTAACATCTGCTAATTCCTGGGGACTTAAATGATGAATATCAACACCATCATCACCACACATAAAACAAGCACCCTTTAATTTTTTACTATTATATTTGGATTTTTTACTTTTCAACTTATTGCGACTTTTTTTATGATAATGTTTATTGCGAAGAGCAAAAGCACCTTTTATAAATTCTTCAGGAAAATCAAAAGATTTACAAACTTCCAATCCATATTCAGTCATGCCATTTCCATCTTCAAGTTTTCTTGTATAAACTAATGTTCCATTAGGCAAACATTCTACAGACATATGTTTAACAGTCAAGTTCTTCATTTTTTTTATAGATGGCCAATTTAAGATATCGTGAAAGTGTGTAGCAAAAATATAAGTGCTTTTAGTTTTTTCAAGCCATAATAATGTTTTAGCAAATATACTATTAGCACTTCTATTTTCCGTTCCACTACAAACTTCATCGCCTAAAATTAAACTATTTTCATTGCTCATATTGATAATACTAGAACATTCACTCATTTCTACAGCAAAAGTAGATAAATTTTTAAAGAGATTATCATTTCCAATGATTCTAGTAAAAATAGCATCATATGGATAATATGTAAATGATCGTGCCGGAACAAACATTCCAGATTGTGCCAAAATAATAGCGATTCCTATACTTTTATTAATACTAGATTTTCCCACACCATTCGTCCCATAAATTAACATTCCGTGTTTTGTATCACCCAAAGACACATCATTAGGAATATACGTTTCGTTAGCGATGTGATTCAATATAGGATGGACTAAATCCTCGGCATCAAAATATGGTTTAGATTTTTTCCGTATAGTAGGTTTACAATAGTTTTCATTTTTAGACACAAATGATTTTGCTGTGATTACATCTAATAAACTAACATAATCAACAAAATTAAACATTTCTTTATCAAAATTCTTTAATTCTTCTACAAATATTTGATATACTCTTTTTAATATTTGCGATAAATCAGATTTTTTCTGCATATAAGTTTGACAAAATGATTTCATAACATTTCCTCCTAACATTTTATTAGTGCCCTTACATTTTTCATATTTAATATCATATTTTGTAATATTCTCTTTTTCTAATCCTACTTTTAAATGTGATGCACGAACAGCAGTTAAATATATATACATAGAACCACCCTCTGTTACATGAATTTTAGTCATATTTTCATTTATTTTACCTTTTCCTTCTCCTATATTTACATATTTATCAAATAATTTACATAAATCAAGTTTTTCTTTCTCAATAGCTTCAAATTTTTCAACAACTTCATCTAATACATCATTAACACCAATATTCATAAAATTAACTTCATATTTATTATTATTTAAGTCTTTACAGATATTCATATTAAGATTATCAGTTAATGTCTTCTTTAATTTTTCACATACGGTTAAAATATCAATATTAATATTATTTGTAATATAGGTATTAATAGTCTCGTCTTTTTCCAATTCTTGATGAATATTATAAATAGAATTTAAATTGTTAAAAAATTGATATAGTTCGATGGGTTCTACTTTTTGAAAAATAATTTTTCGATATAAATATTCAATATCCTTAATTTTACTTAATGTTTTTCGCAAATAACTATATGTATCCCAATTGGTTATAAAATATTCCATAATATCATATTGCTCTTGTAAATACTCTACGTTTGTAACTGGATGTAAAATTTTCTCTTTAAAAGACCTTCTCCCCATCGGGGTTTGGCACTTATTTACTAGTTTTTCAACGCTACTATATGGACCTTTAGATAAGTGGGTATCGACAATATTGAGCTGATTCAATGAATGATTAGCAAGATGTAAGTGTCCAACCCTGTTATCAAAAGTAGGCATATGTATTTTATCTGTTAATTTTGAATTATGATCATTAATAAAATTAAGTAAAAAACAAAGACTTTTAAGTGCTATAGGTCTTTCACCTAATGTGGAAGACTGTAAATAACTATCATAATCGGGTATATTAAAAAATTTACACATAATTTCTTCTTGATAAGTTTGATTTTCAGCATTAATTGCTTGTTGTGTAAATTCAGAATCTTCGTGTTGATTAATAAAATGTATTTTATTACAGTTAATACCTGAAAATTTTATTATTTCGTTCAATTTATTTTTATCTTTATAGTTATGAATAAATATAATTTCTTGTGGATTGTAAATGGAATTAAACCTTTCTAATTCATCAAAAACTACAGGATTATGAATATTTTGTTTTTTTTCTTCGTGATTAAATAACGTCAAATTTCCTGTATAAATATTTAAATTAGCACAACCAAATAGTAAAGAAGGAGTTCTGTTAAGGAAAGAACTATTACTTTGTAAAATACTATAACAGGCTATATTATTACAATCTTCACTTTCTAATTTATTATTTTTGAAGAAACAGCCAGGAGAAAAAATTTGTAATAATTTTCTGTCTTTTTTTTTTCCAACAGATTTATATTCATACCATACCGGAACAGTAAATCCACCATCAGTTAAAACACGAACCCATTTTTCAAGTAAATAATCAAAATTATTAAACCCAGCCATATAGACACCGCATTTTTTACCATTATATTCATATTGGATATGTTTATTAGCAACATTCATGTGTGTAAGTTTAATATATTCATCGAATTCAGATAATAAAAATTCATCTGTATCTGGGTCTTTAATGGTATAAATTTCATAAAAAGTTCCACTTTGCCAAAGTAATATAGTTTTTTTTCCATATTTTCCTACGTATTTTATCATTTCCTTGAAATATTGTGCTATCATACGAGTGTCTTCCTTTTTATTTTTATCCTTCATTTTTTCACCGATTGTTTTATTTGATACTTTTTTTTTTCTAGGCATCTTGTATATTTAATAAAGACACTTGATTTTTAAATACATTTTATTAATATATTAAACACCTCCATAATGTGGTGTATTTTCAAGATCAAAATACTTTTTATTGGTTTTACAAAAACATCGTGTAATAAGAGAAACTAAAAAAAAATAAGCACACGAAAAAATAAATTTAATAGAATTTACATTTGGTGTATAATCTATTCCAATCGGATTAACCCATACAATATATCCTAGAAAGGCGTTAGACAATACAAAGAAAATCCAGGCCATTATATAATCTAAATTACATTCACAACACGGTTTATGGAAAAAATCACTCATAATATATTTCATTAAGCTGGTATTTCTTTAGACCAATTATGTAATAATATTTCATCATTTTTATTATTTATATCTCCACTTAGATAAGCATTTTCATACATAGTTCTAAAAATATAATCAGGAGCAGTACTTCCTATTTTAATTAAATTATGTTTTTTTAAATAACTTTTAATTTCTTGAATAGGTTTCTTCTTTAAAACACTTACCTCTGTTTTAATAATTTTTCTAGTTTGTTTACTTTTTACTAATACACCTACTTTATTTCTTACTTTTCCAAGTGTAATTTTTCTTCGAATTCTTCTAGTTTTGATTTTTCTTGTTTTAGGTTTTTCTTTTTTCATCATATGTTTTAGATTTTCTAATTTTTCCTTACGATTATCAAAATCTATATTTTTATCAAAAGAAATACTAGCTAAATTAATAACAGGTTCACTCATAAACGAAGTGTCTTTTTGGTCAAAATTATTTGACGTATGAATTGGTATTGTTGATTTTTCAGGTTTCTCTCTTTTTAATGTTTTATTATATTGTCTAAATGTTGGTTTTGTTCCATTTTTTAAACAACCATATGGAGGAGGAGCTGGTTGTCGAAAACTACTTGGAGTATTTTCCAAAGACGATGATGTATTTATTGGAATAGAATTTCTTCTTTTCATAGTTTTATCTCGTTTCTTTTTCTTTTTTTTCTTTATATTTTTATCCAATTCTTGTAAATAATTCAATGTATCCTTAAAACTATCTCGAAATTCACTGTCTTGTTTTTCATCTTCTATTATTTCTTTTTCTTTTTCTTTTTTTTGATGGGCCTTAATTTTTTCGATAAGTTTTTTTTTTACATTATTGGGTTTCAGAGTATTAAGTGGTCGTTCTTTTCTTCTTTTCTTCTCTTTTTTTTTTGAGCTTTTTCCAATTTTTAAAAAATTTGGATTGATCGAAATAGATTTCTTACTCATATTATATTTTACAGAAAATTTAATATGGATTTTAAATGTAAATATGTTGTAATAAATTTTTGGTTGTATCATCCTTTCTATTTTTAACTTCGTTATTGTCCAAGAACATAGCAAAGCCCTTTTTCATATCTTTTAAATTAATATTTTTCTTTTTATCAGAAGATAAACAAAAAACTCTACGTCCGTGTGCTATTTTAATTTTTGCTAAAAGTGTTTCAATATCTCTACCATAAAATTTGAAATAATCCATTTTATCTTCAAACCAATTATCTTTTACCTTTTTATTTAAAGACCATCCAATATCATTGACTTTTTTTTTGAAAATTAAAAATAATTCTTTATAACTATAGTCATCTGTACTAAATCTCCAAGTAAATCTAGAATCTAACCCTTGATTATAAGAGAAAAAACAATTTTTTAATTCTTCTTCATATCCTGCTATAATTACCATAATTTCTTCTTTATGGTCACTTAACCCTTCACATAATGTATCAATGCATTCTTTAGCAAAAGAATCTCTTTTTTCAGGATTTCCTAAAGCATATGCCTCATCTATAAATAATACACCACCTATACATTCTTTAATCATATCTCTTGTTTTAATTGCGGTTTGTCCCAAGTATCCAGCTATTAAATCCGCACGTGTTGCCTTTTTAAATGTCTTTTTCTTTAATATACCTAAATTGGAAAAGATTGATCCCATTATCTTAGCAGTTTCAGTTTTACCTGTTCCCGGTGGTCCATAAATAACGGTATGCATAAAATCATGATGGCTTTTATCGGTTCCTTTGTGTAAATTCTGGACAAAATACAAAATTTGGTCTACAATGTTATTTTTAAGTTTATTCATTCCAATCATGTTTTTTAAATCTGTTAAAGGTTCTTTAATATCATGAATTGCTTTCATATTAATATTATATTCTACGTCATATTTCAATGGATAATCGTTAATTAATTTTAATAAATCTTCTAAACTCTCAATTTCAACTTCAATATTTACCTTTGTCTTTTTAATTTCAATAGGTCTTTCAGGATTAACTATATTTGAAGAAGGAATATATATACTATTTCTTCGTCTATGTCTGCCTATAGGAAATAAATCTATATCATCTTTACTATTAAATAATGAATTATGCTTTTCCAATTCTCCAACTTTTTTATTTAATATTTCTAAAATATCATTTAATTTTTCTTTATTTCTATCTTCTTTATTTTTATCTTCCAATAATAACATTTTTTCTTTTTTTGCCTTCTCATCCAATTCTTTAATAAAATTTCTATAATTATTTATTTTTTCCCTGTTGTTTTTGTCGCGTCTTTGTTTTATATTATTAATTACTTTATCAATCGTCATATTATAATTAACATTAGTATTTGTATTTAACTTTTTTTTATTTATTATTTCTTTGCTTGTTTTTGATAGTTTAAAATTTTTCTCTTTACAAGTATCTAGTAATAATAAATTACGGTTTAATACAGGATTAATTTTCCAAGTTCTGAAAAGTCTATTATTCGAACAATCTATAGGAGGTAAAAAAAATTTATTTAGGCTTATATCGGTTATTTTTCTTGTAATTAAAGGATTTTTATTATTTATAGTCTCATCATTCTTGTTATTATTATTGTTTTCATCATCAGACATTATATATATATATATTAATTAATATTTAAAAACTACTTAGACATAAAATTGATATTATTAATTTAATAGATAATGGAAGTAAATAGAAAGATGTCTCAAAAAGGAATAACTGTCGATAATGATACTCAAATGGATTGGAAAGTAATTGAATCTTATTTTAAGAATAAACATTTGGAGCGCATGGTTAGACACCAAATAGAATCTTATGATCATTTAGTTAATAATCAAATTAAAAAGACTATTGAAATGTTTAATCCTGTTACTATACATTCTGAACATGATAAAGATGAAGAGACAGGATTATATTCCCTTGAAATTATCATTACATTTTCAAACTTCCAAATTTATCGACCACAAATTCATGAAAATAATGGAGCAACTAAAATTATGTTTCCACAAGAAGCACGATTGAGAAATTTTACATATTCTTCTGCAATGACGTTGGATATTAATATACAAATTATAAAAAGAAGTGGTAATAAGCTAGAAAATATTGAAACTTTATATGAGAAACTTCCGAAAATTCATATTGGAAAAATTCCTATTATGTTGAAGTCTTCTATTTGTGTATTAAAACAATACAATCATTTAGACCCAAAGATAACAGGAGAATGTAGTTTTGATGGTGGAGGATACTTTATTATTAACGGATCTGAAAAAACTTGTCTAGGTCAAGAAAGAGCAGCTGAAAATAATATAATGTGTTTTAACGTTAAGAAAAATAATAATAAATGGTCGTGGTTAGCTGAAATTAAATCAATCCCGGATGATAAATGTATTTCTCCCAAACAAATTAATATTACTATTGCTACAAGAAATAATGGTTCTGGACATTCTATATACATTCAAATTCCAAGAATTAAAAATCCTATCCCCTTATTTATAGCATTTAGAGCATTGGGGATTATTTCAGATAAAGATATATGTAGATATATTATTTTAGATATCAAAAAAGAAAATATGGAACAAATGTTATTTGCTTTAAAAGCAAGTATTGTTGATGCTGAAAAATATAATACACAAGAAACTGCATTGCAATTTATTGTAAATAATGCTATGTTTACACCAATTAATATGGGCGAAGAAGAAGGTAAACAGAAAAAGAAAGAATTTACCCAAAATGTTTTAAATAAAGACTTGTATCCACATTGTCGTAATATTAAGGAGAAAATATATTTTATGGGATATATGACCAATAAACTACTTAGAACAAAATTTAACTGGAGAAATGTTGACGACAGGGATTCGTATAAAAACAAACGAATTGATTTGACCGGAACATTATTAAATAATTTGTTTAGAAATTATTTCAATAAATTGGTAAAAGATATGCAAAAGCAGACCATCCGAGAAATTAATAGTGGTTCTTGGAAATCTACAGAAAATTACAAGGGTATTATTAATCATACAAATATTTATAAAATTGTAAAATCTACTACTATTGAGAATGGTATTAAAAGAGCATTGGCTACTGGTGATTTTGGTATTAAAAATACCAATTCTAATAAAGTGGGTGTAGCACAAGTATTAAGTAGACTTACTTACATTTCTAGTCTAAGTCATTTAAGACGTATTAACACACCCATTGATAAAAGTGGTAAATTAATTCCACCCAGAAAATTACATAATACACAATGGGGATTTGTATGTGCTGCTGAAACACCTGAGGGCCAAAGTGTTGGAGTGGTAAAAAATATATGTTATATGGCTCATATTACTATAGCAAGTTTAAGTTCTCCCATATACGATGTTAGTAAGAAATTTATTAAAACTATTGACCAATTTGAACCTGAAGAACTATTTAACCGTGTTAAAATTATTATTAATGGTGCATGGGTAGGGGTTGTCGATGATCCAATTGAATATTTTAATTATATGAAAAATATGAAATATAAGGGTATTATTAATATTTACACAAGTATTGTATTTGACTACAAAGAAGGTAATATTTATGTTAATAATTCTGCCGGTCGTGTTACAAGACCAGTATATAAAATTAAAGATAAAAAGTTATTAATTACTCCAAAAATTAGAGATAGAATTGTTAAAAAAGAAATCAACTGGGATGATTTGTTAGTTGACCACGAAATTAATGAATCTATTATCGAATACATTGACCCCGATGAACAAAATTATTCCCTAATTGCTATTAATAATAAAGATTTCCATAACGAAAAAAAGAAACATTATAAATATACTCATAGAGAGATTCATCCTTCAACTATATTTGGTATATTAGCTAGTTGTATTCCTTTTCCTGAACATAATCAATCTCCCAGAAACACTTATCAATGTGCTATGGGAAAACAAGCAATGGGAACATACGCAACTAATTTTCAACACAGAATGGATAAAACCGCTTACGTCCAAACTTATACTATGAGACCACTTGTTGATACACGTATTATGAATATTTTAAAACTTCACAAAATTCCTTCAGGATGCATGGTAAAAGTTGCTATTATGACTTATTCTGGATTTAATCAGGAAGATAGTATATTATTTAATAAAAATTCATTAGATAGGGGGCTTTTTAGCGCTACCATTTATCATACTGAGAAAGATGAAGATAAAAAAATTCAAGGAGATGAGGAGATTAGATGTAAAGCTGATAGAACAAAAACTAAGGGAATGAAATTCGCTAATTATAATAAATTAAATGAAAAAGGTGTTATTCCTGAAAATACTCTAGTAGAAAACGGAGATATTATTATTGGAAAAGTAGTTCCTATCAGAGAAAATAGAAACGACCATACTAAGGTTATTAAATATAGTGACCAAAGTAAAGTATTTAGAACACACGAAGATACATATATTGATAAAAATTATATGCATAGAAATGGTGATGGTTATACTTTCTGTAAAGTTAAAACAAGAACTTATAGAGTTCCTGTAATTGGTGATAAATTTAGTTCAAGACACGGACAGAAAGGAACTATAGGTCTTATTTTACCAGAAGAAAACATGCCTTTCTTAGTGGATGGGACTAAACCTGATATTATTATCAATCCTCATGCTATTCCTTCCAGAATGACTATCGCACAATTAAAAGAAACTTTACTTGGTAAAGTCCTACTTCAACTTGGTGTATTCGGTGATGGTACCAGTTTTGGCAAACAGCCTATTACAAAAATTAGAGATTTAATGTCTAGTTTAGGAATGGAAAAAAATGGTAATGAAATACTATATAATGGTATGACTGGAGAACAAGTCGAAGCAGATGTATTCTTTGGTCCAGTATTTTATCAACGACTTAAGCATATGGTTAATGATAAAGCACATAGTAGAAGTTTTGGACCTATGGTTGTATTAACAAGACAACCTGCCGAAGGTAGGGCAAGAGATGGTGGATTGAGATTTGGAGAAATGGAACGTGATTGTATGATATCTCACGGTGCTAGTAGATTTACTAAAGATAGAATTTATCATTCTTCTGATACTTTTGAAGTTCATACTTGTAAGAGTTGTGGTCTTATTGCTGTATTTAATCCAGAGAAAAAGATACACGTTTGTAAGACATGTAATAATAGAACAAAATTTAATCGTATTCAACTTCCATATGCTTGTAAATTATTGTTTCAAGAGTTAATTACAATGAATATTGCTCCCAGAATTATTGCTAAGTAATTGATAAAATTGAATAATAAATTTTTTTTTGAATTATAAATAAAACAATGATATTATTTACAATTCAAGAACTTCACAAAGGAGTTATCGTTAAAAGACCTTCCGTTCATATTAAAACTCCATATGTTGCTGATGTAACTATTCAAGATATAGAATTTCTAGCACATACACCATCATTAGGATGTTGTGGTCTAGCAGATAAAGGCGCTCAAATATTAATGGAAAAGACAGAAAAAACAAAGACTAATTTTAGAGTTCAGTTAGCAATATTTAATGAACCAGAAAAAAACAATATTCAATACATAGGTATTAATCCAAAACTTAGTGAAACATTAGTAAAAAATGCTTTGTTAAATAATTGTTTCCATAACTTAAAATTTATTAAAAAAATAGGACGTGAAAAGAAAATTTTAAATTCGCGTTTTGATTTTATAGGCGTTGATAAAGATGATAGATCGTTTATACTAGAAGTAAAGGCTGTTCCATTAGCAGACTATGATGATATTTATGCTAAGGAAAGAAAGAAAAAAAATTACACTAATAGAGCATATGATACTAAGATATCATATTTTCCAGATGGTTATAGAAAGAAGTTGAAAGATACTGTTAGTCCAAGAGCTTTAAAACACGTTCAAGAATTAGAAAAAATAAAAACACTTGAACCAAATATGAGATGTATTTTATGTTTTGTTATACAACGCACCGATGTAAAACAATTTCAACCTTCATTAATTGACCCCATTTATAGAAAAGCAGTTCAGAAGGCATGGATAAATGGAGTAGAAATATTTACACTTCAAGTTAGTTGGACTGTTGACGGAGTAGCATCATTTCATTCTTCAAAACTTCCTATTTGCCTATTTGAAACTTATGGTCCTAGAAAAAAAATTTTGTAAATTATTGTTTATAGTATTCCATACTTACATTTAAATCCTTGAATTAACTCCAATGGAATATAATTGAAATCAATTATTTTTCTATTTAATTCATATTTTTCTTTTGAACCTTCTACTGTCTCTAATTTTTTCTTAAATAACTCTCTATCGTCGAAATATTTACAAGCTGTCTTAGGTCCACACTTTTTGAATACACCTGTTATATTATCACTCTTATCTCCTGTGAGTATCTTAACAAATAAATCCTTTTCAGCATTATTAAAACTAGATTTACGTTCTGTAAGCTTTCTATATTTTAAATCATATAATTCCACATTTTCACGTGCTAGTTGTAAATAATCCATATCACTAGTTATAATTTTTACATTAGCATTAGGATATTTCTTTACTATATCTTTTGTTAAAATAGCAGCACAATCATCTGCTTCTAACTCTGGGTATTTAAACATCATATTAGCACCCCCTTTAATAAACAACTGTTCTTTATATGCCATTTTAAAGAAAGGACCTCCCATAAAGCTATCATCATATACTCTATTTGCCTTATAAGAAGGCATGTGTTTCATACGCCATATTGTTTTACGAGGACAATCTCTGCAGGCCAACACAATTGCATTTTTCATTTTAAGTTTTTTAGGTATTTCCTTCATTTTACTAATAAAAGTAGTCCTAAATTTTTCTACAAAGGTTTCGTTTTTAAAAGGGTCGTCCATTTCTTCATCTTTCTTTGCTAACTTGAACCAGCTTAGTAATGCGTAATAACGAAAGAAGACAAAATAACTTCCGTCAATAATTATAAAGTTTGGATTTTCCATAGTTTATAAGTAAATAATATAGATATAATTTAAATCAATTTTTATATAATGAGTCATGGTTGTCCTTTTAAGAAATCTACGGCAAAGATGCGATGGAAGTGGAAGAAAAAACGAACAAGAAGATTACAACGAAAAAGAAGAAAAATGAGGGCGCGCGCCAAATAATTTAGTCATAATCATCATAATCTCCCTCATAACACACTCTACCGAATAACAGTACACAGAATCCTAATCCTAAAAAGAAAATAAATAAACTCGCTACAGCAGCCATATACTTTAATATATTGAATAATATTTAATTTTGTTTAGTTAATATATATGAGTAGTTTAACAACAAGAAGAACTCCAGAAGATAGCGATTATATAGATAAATTAAATGCTGGTGTGGGTACAAGAGACGAAAAAACGGCTCACGCCGAATTAAGTAATGCTGAAAAAAATAAAGGGAAAATTCAAGATATGAGATCTCGTTTGCTAGCTAAACTAAAAGCAAAAAAAGCAGCAGCAGAAGCACCAGCAAAAAAAAAGAAAAAAAAGAAAAAAAAGAAAAAGAAGAAGAAAAAAGAGCAGGAAGACCAATTTGTCCAAGCGAGCGACAATGACGAAGAAGAACTTATAAATATGAAACCGGCACCATCTCTAGTTGGAGGAAGAAAAACTCGTCGTCGCAGAAAAAAGAAAGGTAAAAGAAAGACTAAACGTAGACGTAAAACCAAAAGAAAACGTAAAAAAAAGAAACGTAAAACAAAGAGAAGATAAATTATAATAATTTAAAAAAATCAATCGTTATATTTATATAATGACTGATTTATTGAAGAGAGCAAGCAATTATTTAAAACATAGGCAAGAAAATCAAATAGAAACAGTAACATTTCAAAGTAAACATCCTTTTCTAAAAAGGAAAGAGGAATCTGAACGTATTTTAGCAAAATATCCAGATAGAGTTCCAGTTATTTGTGAAAGGATAACTAAACGGATTAATGAATTAGACAGAAAAAAATATTTGTGTCCTGGCGATTTATCATTAGCTAATTTTATGTATGTAATACGAAAAAGAATGAAATTAGAACCAGAAAAGGCTATTTATTTATTTATTAATGATAAATTATGTCCCACATCAGCACTATTAAGTCAAATATATAATGAAAATAAAGACGAGGATGGGTTTTTATATATTAAATATGATGGAGAAAGTACTTTTGGATAATTTATTTTATTTAAGTATATTATATAATGTCTGCTTCAAATGGAATGAATGGTTATTTAAATGATTGGCGTTCAACAATGACTTTAGTACCAAATAATTTAACACAGGATTGTAAAGACCCGGGTAAAACATTTAGAGGTCCACACGCTCGTGTTGAAAATGGTTTAAATAGAAACTGTGCTGATTCAAGTACTGCTAAATCTCTAATGGCTACTGCTAAACCAGGACCAACAAATGATACATCAAGTAGAATCGCTCGTATTAAGAAATTACAACTTCGCACTAGAACAAATAAAATTGATAAAAATCAATCTATTGGCGGTACTCAAAGAGGAGCTCATGCAACTGTTGAAAATGCAACTAACGGTGCCGATCCTAGATCTCGTAGAGCACAATTATTTGGAAACTATGGTAAAGTTGTACCAGGTCAAACTTCTGGACGTGGCGGTGACTCTAGTGATGTGATTTATTTCAAAAATGTATTTGATAGAGTTTCTCTTAATCAAGCTAGTGCTAATGGAAATAATTAAATTTTCTGTTGTTTATTTATATAATGATGAATAAACTTTTAGCAGAATTTTTAGGCACAATGTTTTTTCTTTATGTTATTTTAGCAACCGGTGATGCTGTAGCAATAGGTTTAGCTCTTATGGTTGTTATCTTTCTTTTAGGAAAAGTTTCAGGTGGAAACTTTAATCCTGCTGTATCGGTTATGTTAGCAATGGCTGGAAAACTTTCAATGAAAGAATTAGCACCATATATTGTAGCACAGGTTCTTGGTGGTTTAGCCGCTTTAGAACTTTACAAACGCGTCAAACTCTAAATAACGTATAATATACAATTTTATCTAATTATATATTATAATGTCCAATCAAGCACCTTCAGCAGCACAAGCAGGAGCAGCATTAAAAATGCTCGAATCTATGAAATCAAAACTTGGTGGTGTTCTCCAACAAATTGGAGGAGCCAAGAGAAAACTTAAGAAACGTAGAAAGTCGCGCAGAAAGTCACGCAAGAAATCACACAAGAAACGTGGTTCCAAAAAGCGCAGAAAGTCACGTAGAAAGCGCAAGACTAAGCGTCATCGCCGCCGTCGTTAAACAATTATAATATAATTTTTTTATAAATTTATATTATATAGAAATGGCTAGAAAACATAGAAGAAGAACACGTAAAAGAAGCAAAAAAGGTGGTTCGAGTGTAATGGATAAAATTGGAGACGGGTTTACTGGATTAAAAGAAGGAGTGCAGCATTTGGGAAGAAAAGGACAAGAACTAGGTGATGGATTGAGTGCTGGAAAGGCACAAATAGAACACGGATTTCGAACTACTCAAGGAGGTGTTTTAGATACACCACCTACCCTGTCACATACATCAATATATCCATCCAACTCATCACTTCAATCCCCACTACCAACACAACAACATTATCAAGATCCTATGAAACCTGTAGGAAATTTAGAATCAAAAGAAAAGAAAGGTGGACTTTTAGGATTAGGAACATGGATCGGTTTGGGGGGTCGTCGTAGAGCACATACATCATTCGTTAATAAAATGCTTAGAGTAAAAAATAGTAGAAAAAGAAATAGAGCTATTCGTAAATATTTAACAGGTGGTAAAAAAAGAAAAACCCGTAAAGGTGGAAGAAGAAAAAGAAAAAGGAAAACCAAAAAGCGTAGAAGACGTTAATTAATATAATATTTTTATCTGGTCAAATATTATATGGATAAAACCTTATTTTTAAAAACGGCTGTTATTGGTGTATTATTGAATGTTGTTTTAGCATATGCTTTGTCTCCTTTAGCATCTAAGAAGGAAATTAAACCTCCTAATGGAGCATCCAATCTTTCATTTAAATCTCAAATAATGCATATGCTAGTTCATCATAAACAAGTAATTTTATCAAGTTCATTAATTATTGCTTTGTTGACAGGTATTTCTTGTTGGATTGCTTGTAGAATATAATTATTTTTAGCAGTAAATTATCTATAATAAATTCTTAATATACATTAATATGTTAAGAATTATAATAACTTCATTATTGTTAGTAAATGCTATTTTTTGGGGCATATATCCATCTGGAGAAGGTTCGCCACATTATTTAATTTTAAATTATTTTATACCAAATAGTAGACCTCCAAATAAATTTGTCCATATAGTTTTAGGTACAATTTTTTATGTATTAGCATTATTTATTAGTCAAGAATTAATTTAATTAAATCCATTTTTTTTTAATACTTGAAACATTAAATAAATAATAAAAGTACCAAAACCTAAATTGTATAAGTTAGCTAACGGATTCTTTTGTAGTTTTGGTATTTCTTTTTTAATAGAATTAACAATATCATTCATATTTTGAAATCCTGAGGCACATCCATTATAAGTTACTTTTGATACAGGATTTGTTCCTCCCCATAAACATGGATCTAAATCAGCAACATCTGAGTCTGCTACATAAAATCCCTGATTACCATCATCATCTTTTAAATTTAATTTGTTACATTTTGGAACTGAACCCTGAACAAAACCTTTAAAAATTGCTAATGGGTTTATTTCCCCTACGTTACCAATAGTTCCAGGTATCAATCCCCTAAAATCTCCAAATGCTTGTCCAGTAGCATCAGATATAATAGGTAATGACCCAGTGGGAACATTATTTATATATATGTATCTATCGTGTTTATTACCATCGGGAGATTTACATTGACCACCTGTTTTTAAAAAAAATTTATTTCCTAAAGGTTTTCCTAATTTATTAGCATCACCTTTCCCTTCTACTAAAAGTTGAGTATAAGCAATAATACCTGTAATATCTTTACCTAGGGCATCCATAGTACCTTCACCACTCATACCCATATCGTTTGGAGAAGCAATATTTTTAGCATAATTATATGTTGGTCCTAAGAATTCTGCTTGCATTTTTTCAGCACCATTAGCTATCTTATTAAAGAAATTTGCCATCTATATATATAATATAATTATAAAATATGTCTATATCTATGTCTAATAATGAAAATGAAAATGAAAATGAATGTAGAATATGTTTCGAGTTAGAAACCATCGATGACCCTTTTATTTATCCTTGTAATTGTAAAGGCACAAGCAAATACGTTCATAAATCGTGTTTAAATAGTTGGAGAACATTAAATACTGATAATGAAGCATTTAATATTTGTATGGAATGTAGAGGAGAATATGATATAATTAATGAGTTTCCAATGGAAAATATAAAATTATTTTTTTGCTGTAAAAAGATGATTCAATCATATTGTATAAATTATTTAATTAGTTCTACTTTAGGGACTTTTATTTGGATAATAGAAGACTATAATAACGACTATATTTTTTTAAAATTTATGTCTGGAAACTTTGAAAATGATACAAAATTAATCAGTATCATTAAACAAGATTCAATTGCTCCGCAAATATTTTATTTTTCTTTTGCAATTTTTATTCAAAACCTTGTCTTTTATATATTCTTTCTTTTCAAAGTTAACAAAAATATTTATAGAAAAAAAATTTATTTTAAAAAAATGCGAGAAACTTTAATTGGATGTATTTCTATTACATTTTCGTTTTTAATATTTTTTTTTATTTTAAAGGACAATTTTCCTATTCTATTATTAAATATAATATCATTTTTTAGTGTTGTAGAACCATTAAATGGATATTTATTGCTTAAAAAACATAATAATGTTGTAAAATGGTTAAATGATAATAATCCTGAAACTCTTCGAAATTACCAAGTTCATAATCCTGTTTATGAGATTGAAAATAATATAGTAATTACTGATACAGAAAATGTATTATATCAAAGTTTAACCACAGATAGTAGTGAAAGTGAAGATAATGACCGCATTGAACCATTAAATATAATAATCCAAAATTAACCCTTTAAAGACATTTTATCAAATAATTTACCTATTTTGCTAATACTACTCATATTAATATCTTTTCCAGGTTTCATCATTAATAAAGACCCTAAATTTCCAGCTACTTCTTTTTTTTGATTATTTACATCCTGCATAAATGCTTTTTGTTTATTAGACGTTCTGTCAGCAAAATCATTTCCCTTCTTAATATTTTTGTTTGTTTCGTCGAGACCGCTATCCAATATAGAAACTTCTTGGTATAATCTGTCTAAAAGTTTTTTATTTGTTTGTGCCGCTGTTTCTTTTTTTTTACATAAATATTGTGCATCTAAACCACCGTATTCACACGCTTTTTCCTTGCCTAAAAATGTCGTACCCGCACCAAAATCTCTTTTACAAGCCTCTTTACCACTTATAAACCCATAGCATTTTTTGGTCCAACTTTCTTGACCAGGACATCCAGCCATATTTTCTATTAATTTATCCCCACTATTTAATAATGTATATAAAATTAGACTTAATAACAATATATTAATTACAATAATTACCGTTTTCATATAATTATTGTATAGATATTTAAATTATACACCAGATAAGACGTTGCCTAATTTACCGTCTGGTTCTATATAACCAGAAGACCCACCACTCCCTTGCCCAGATGACGCTCTATTAATTTTATTAATTTCTTCATCTTTTTTTGAATTTAATTTTGTTGTTGATTTTCCTTGAACCAATCCACTAAATACTAAATCGGAAATAGATTTCCCGACCATATCATCCGCTTCTTTTTTCTTTTTTTTTAATCTATCCAAAATATTAAATTTATTGTCCAATTCTGCTGTTAAAGCATTGTGTTTTGCTGACTCCGATGGACTACAATTCTCTAAATTTTCTAATAATTTATCTCCTTTTGAAAGTATATTATACAATATTAAACTTAATAATAATATATTTAAAGTAATAATAAGTGTTCTCATTAATATAAATAGAGATTTTTTAACAAGCTTCCGGATATTTTTTACAAGCATCTCTTGTATCAGTATCTTTACCGTTTGCTAAATTGTTTAATTGATTTGAATTGTTTTTTATTTTATTGACTCTTGTCGATAGACTTGATGAATCTCCATACGTTTTTGTTGTCTTTGTTGTTAATTTTACTAATAAACTACCTACATCTCCTAGTCTAACACTATTTTGATGATCTGTTACCACTTCACACGCATTATTTTGTTCACTTGTATTTCTATATTTTACTGGAGCACCTGATGAACCCGAACCACTTGATATATAACTACTATTACTACATGCTCCTTCAATAACAGGAAACATTAATCCAATTGCTAAACTTAATAGTAGTATAACTAATAAAAATAATTTATCTTTCATATATATTTTAGTTAGTTATTTTTTCTTTCAATAATATAAATGCGTGATGGATTAAAAAATAGAATAAATGGAAATCAAAATTATGTTAGTACAAATACTCTTTCTCAAATTTTAGAAGAAGAAGGTATAAAGAAAAATCATTTCAATCTAAGAGTTAAACCGGAAATTAATTATTGCCCATCAAATGGTTGTTTTAATTCGGAATTCGATTTAGAAAGAAGAAATCATTATAATGCCCCATTTAGGCAACCTGTTAAAGGATACAGAAAAACCATAAATTGTGATCCTAAAAATAAAAATTGTTTATTTACTACAGAAATTTACAAGGATTCTTATAGCGATTCTTGTTTTAGATTATGTCGTCCAGATTCTTATACATCTTTGCCCACAAGTAATAAACCTGGTGCTTCTAACAAAAGAGCAAAATCTGGTATTTCTGCTAGAGCCGGAAGACCATTAATTAGAAGTGGTATGCAGCCTAATAGTGCTGGACAACAAAATAGCGGAATCAGTAATGCTAAATCTTATTCATTTTCATATAGAGAACTTCTAAATAACAGGAGAAAGGTTACGTTTGAAAAGAAACTTCCTACTATACAACCTGAAAATGGTTTCATAACTACTGGATATGGTGGTAATTGTTCTGATGATAAGTGTTACAGTCAAACTATTTATAGACTTAATAATGACAAATATAAAGTTCAAGGTGCTGTTGATTCCAGTGATAGAATTACACGGCTCAAATTAAATACTGTTAAGGCGGGAAGACGTTGTAAAACTACTACAGATAAAAGTTGTAGAGGTATTTATAGACCTGGTAACGCCCAAACTGTCGCTACTACAGTAGAGTGGCCTACATCAAAAAATGATTATGATAAGGTTAAATATAAGGCTAAATTTAATTCTAATCATAGTGAAGTAAATTATCCACAAGTTTCTGCTTTAGCTAGAGTTCGTGGTAATGTTAGTAAATCCAAAACTAATTTCTCTAAAAATAGCACTATATGCTGCGATAATCCAACAAAATCTAATAATGGTTATTAATTTAATATTTTAATATAATATTATATTAATTATGTCTAAAAATTCATGCTCCTGTGGTGATAATAGTAATAAAGTTTTTAAAAATCCCGCTCCTGATTTTTTTACTTATAATTTATTCGATAATACTTTTGTTCCCAAATTTAATAATCCATTAATAACATTGAGAGATTTGGTTAAAAATGGTGCTCCCAACTCATTAGTAGATAGGGCAAATTGTAATACTTGTAATGAATCGGTTACTACTCAAGATAAATTAAAGGTTAGAAAAAAAGATAGACCTACTCCATATCGAGTTCCATATAATCATTATAGAAAGGTTAGTTCCTGTATTACAGACTGTGTACCTAATGTAAAAGTCAATAAAGATTTATCTTGTAATACTATTGAATGTAGTCCTGTTAATTATGCTATTTCTAGACAAGTAAATAAATATGGTATTAAAAATTTAAATAATAATGGAAATTATAAAAGTTATTTACAACAAACAGGAAAAACTTATTATTTAAATACATTTGGAATTTTACCTGAAAATAGTATTAATGGAAAGGACCACACATATAAAATAGGTGCTCTCAATAATACCGTTAAAAATATAAATTCTAATACAAATATTAAAAATTGTCGGTTGGGTTATGAAATTATAACTTCACAACAAAACAAAACTTTTACTTTATCTAGATTTAATACTACAACTAAAAAATATTCCAATCCTGTTCATAGAACTTCAGGTAGCGTCTCTTCTAAATCTCATATTCATAGAAAAAAATTTAGAGCTAAATTAGCTGGACAAGGCGCAAATCGGAATATATATAATAATTGTATTAATGGCCAACTTTGTAATTTATATATGACCCCTGGACCAACAACTAAATTATTTATGGGTAAAACCGCAAAACAATCTTGTATTCCACAACGTATTAATGGTATAAAACAAGAATGTCCTGTTCCTAATTTTACACAATATTCTAATGAACCTGAACCTGAACCTGAACCTGAACCTGAACCTGAACCTGAACCTGAACCTGAACCTGAACCTGAATCTGAACCCGAATCTGAACCCGAACCTGAACCCGAACCTGAACCTGAACCTGAACCTGAACCTGAACCTGAACCTGAACCCGAATCTGAACCCGAATCTGAACCCGAAACGGAACCTGAACCTGATCCAGATTCCCTTGTGTGTCCAAATGGAGATCCTTGTGGAGGAAGAATGGGTTCTATAACAAATTCATCCCTTTCAGCTATTAATTTTGATAATAATATTGTAATAGGAGAAGATTACATACAATTAGTGACTATTGGATTTGAATCGACAAGCGCACCTCTTGTTGGTGGTGATATTATATTACTTACACTTACTGTTGATTATCAAGCTCAAAATAGTGTTAATATAATTAGTGGATTTTGGACAGACAGTAATGTGTCTCCTATTACTTTAAATTCAAATACATCGGGCAAAGCCATTTGGTTTACACAAGGAACTAGTTCTACACCAGAAACAGGTATGATTGATAGTATTTATATTTCAGAAACACAAGTTTTGGGAACTGGGGCAAATCAAACATGGTCACAAGTTATGAGTATCACTTTATCTGGAACACAACAATATGGTTCTGCTGGAACTGATTGGACAATTAATATACAAGGTGAAAATAATAATGCTACAAATAATATAACACAACTTCCAAGTGAAGGTGGTTCTATAGATTATGAATTAGACCTTAGTTGTTTTATTGGAACTGGGTCACAAAGTGGAATAACTTTCTCACCCCATCCGTGTTATGGAAGAAATGGTTCACTAACTAATTCATCCTTTTCAGCAATTAATTTTGATAATAATACTCCGGTAGGTGGAGATTTTATACAATTAGTGACTATTGGATTTGAATCGACAGACACACCTCTCGTTGGCGGTGATATTATATTACTTACACTTACTGTTGATTATCAAGATGCTAATAGTGTTAATATAGTTAGTGGATTTTGGACAGACAGTAGTGTTGCTCCTATTACTTTAAATTCAAATACAACAGGTAAAGCCCTTTGGTTTACACAAGGAACTAGTATTACTCCAGAATCAGGTATGATTGATAGTGTTTCTATTTCAGCTACACAGGTTTCAGGAACAGGGGCAAATCAAACATGGTCACAAGTAATGAGTATTACTTTATCTGGAACAGGTAATTATGGTTCTGCTGGAACTAATTGGGCAATTAATATACAAGGTGAAAATATTACTCAAACCAATAATATCACGCAACTCCCCGTTGAAGGTGGTTCTATAGATTATGAAATAGACCTCAATTGTTTTACTGGAACTGGGTCACAAAGTGGAATAACTTTCTTACCTCACCCGTGTTATGGAAGAAATGGTTCTATAACTAATTCATCCTTTTCAGCAATTAATTTTGATAATAATATTGTGGTAGGTGGGGATTTTGTACAATTAGTGACTATTGACTTTGAATCGACAAACACACCTCTCGTTGGAGGTGATATTATATTACTTACACTTACGGTTGATTATCAAGATGCTAATAGTGTTAATATAGTTAGTGGATTCTGGACAGAGAGTAATGTGTCTCCTATTACTTTAAATTCAAATACAACAGGTAATAAAGCAATTTGGTTTACACAAGGAACCAGTAATACTGTAGTACCGGGTATGATTGATAGCGTTTCTATTTCAGCTACACAGGTTTCAGGAACTGCGCCAAATCAAACGTGGATACAAGTAATGAGTATCACTTTGTCGGGAACAGGTAATTATGGTTCTGCTGGAACTAATTGGGCAATTAATATACAAGGTGAAAATATTAATGAAACCAATAATATCACGCAACTCCCCGTTGAAGGTGGTTCTATAGATTATGAATTAGACCTTAATTGTTTTACTGGAACCGGGTCACAAAGTGGAATAACTTTCTTACCACCACCACCACTCCCATCGAATATGGCTATGATACCAATTAGATTCAATGCTGTTCCTGATGTTTCATTAAATACAATTGAAGCATTACCGCTCTCTCAGCAAAATGATTGGCCGTATACATTTTTTCCAATGAGACAGCGTTATTCTCCTTCTATGAATATAGCTCCGGCAGAATTCCATGCCGCGGTTAGAGATTATATGGGTTTTGTCACTCATAATACTTTTGAGGATAATGGTGTTACAAAACATAAAATATCCAGAAGATACTATGATAATCCATATAGTTTAACAGATTTTAATACTCCAAATTTAGGTCCGGCAGCCACTTACGATGGTTCTGGGATAAGTAGATTGTTATTTTCTATTAAATTTACAATTGAAGAAGCGTTATCCGGTGTTAATGGAGATGGTATTTCTATTACATTTAAAAGAACCAATTTATATGGTCTAGGAAATGATGAGATTGTTGGGACTCAGTTCGTGGGAGGATATCGACAACAATTGGGAGCAGAATTATTTAATTCAACAGTTGGACCATATTCAAGTTACTTATCAGTAGAAAATAATGATAGTTTAAATGGTTCTAATTATTCCATTTCATTAAGAAATTTTGATAATTATTCAACCATTTACGATATATCGTCAACATCATTGGAAACTGAAGTTACAGGTAATTATAATGACCCAAATTATATCAATGAAATAGATATACCGAACATGTTCTCGTCCGGTAACACACAAACTCGTCGATTTTGGAAGTATTATAATAATACTAATCCATATTGTAATGTAAACTTGAAATTTAAACTAGATAATGATGAAACTATAGCTGCTAATACAAATTTAATATTAACATTTGAAGATATAATTCCCGGTAATGACTATAACCAATTCAATCTTAATATGAAACGAGGAACTCCAACTAATTTTGATTTAGATATATCTGGTCATCAGTTGGTTCAGGATGAAGTAGGATATTATTCTCAAGATTTAAGCTTTAATAATTTTAATAATGAATATAAATGGGTATATAACGATGCGAATTATTGGCCCGATTCATATTTACTAGTATCTCCATATTCTGGAATTTGGGGTGCAATACCCGCAGGACCAGACCCTACTCCTAGTGGAGGATTTGACTTAGATGATATTCCACAGTTTAAATATTATTACTATAATAAAATACCAAAAGATAGTATTCTTAGAATTTATTTCCAAGTAAATGGAAACGAATACTTTTTTAATAAAAATTATCAATCTAACACGCTAATAGGTCACGAAGCAATTACAGATGATATTCATGACTGGGATGGAACTTGGAATGATGTCCCAAAAACGGGAAGTGCTTCACCGCAGTTTTGTGAACCCTGTTTATGTGTTCATGTTAGTAATGGAGACAATCAAATATCTATTACAGATATTTCAGTAAATACATTTTCATCTTTTACTCAACCAGGAAGCACTAATACAGATATTTCCAACAATTGGGCTAATTCCTCCACTTTATGGCAAGGAACAAGTTTTAATTCACCAGCTCGAAAAACTTTTACAGATTATTTACAATTTAAGTTTGACGAAGAAGTTGATAGTTCAAGTAATCCATTAATTATTTATATGTTAGATACAACTACTAATAGAAACTTTGCCGAGGCCGCCGTCACAGATTATAGTAGAAACACTATACAAAGTAAATGGAACACATATGAAACACTTAACCCAAATAGAAATATTAATATCCCTGTTCTAGACGATCTACCAACTACGGTAAATTCATTATATAGTAGCACAACTTATTATAACAACCAATGGACACATCATCAAATTCATTTGGAAGTAAGACACCCCGATGGTTATATAATAGGTTCATATCTCAATAAACCTATGCTAAAAGAACTAGGTGGTAGTAATAATACGTCAAATCAAAATAATGAAGGGTAATAGGGTATAAAATTGAAGTCTTTTTTACATTAATAATCTGTAGCATAACTACAATATATTAATAATCATGTTGTCTCTCGACCAAGTAATCTCCCAGAAAAAATCGATCCCTAAAATTAGGGACCTTATGAACGAATGTGAGGCATATGAGTTTGACTCAAGCAACGACGATGCTTGTGTTCATAAAATCATGAATCAAATCAGAAACTTGGATTTCTCCAAGAAGATGAAGAGGAAGATGGTGTATACTTTATTGGATATTGACTATCTTCAAATTGTACCCCACATTCTTCGTAGAAATCAAGAAGCCCTTGAGAAGGGGATAAAAAATGTTGATGTCTATTATTTCGAGGGAAACAATAAAGAAATGTTTGAAGACAGTCTAATAAATTATTTGACTGAAAATATCAGTAAGCGTAAGATTATCTTCTTCAACTTGTCTCTACGTAACTATTGTTATGATGATGAGGAGGAGGGTAGATACGCTACTCACGGTTCGTGTGCTTTTATGATTCCACGTAAAGGCACAGGATATGATATGTATTATATTAATCATCACGGAGAAGCGATGAATACCACTCTTATATATGAGCGTGTTCTTACGCGAACTCGCAATCAAAAATACTCTTTTGAACATCCGGTTGATTTCATTGTGTTGGACCAAATCGTCCAGTATATGAATATCCAACTGAATCAAACAATTCATTATGATTTCTCAACCAGACACAACTTTCGAGGTATCAATTACCAAGAAGAGGATGTTCATGGTTTCTGTTTCATCTTTCCAATGATTATTTATTATTCATTGGGTAAATATTACAATAAAGAAAAGCATGTTAAATGTGGCGGAGAAACTATGACTATACCTCCCATTTCACAAGCACTAAAAAATGATGGGCTTAATTTCGTGGTCCATAGTTCTTTTACGGAATTTGATGGATATTATAATCAAGTCGTATTTAACCATCTAAAAAATGATAAAAATGAAGAACTTTTTATGAAGGAGTTAGACGCTGTTTTAGCAAAACTTAAATTTCGTTTCCTAAAAAAAATTACAGGTTATACTCTTCAATATTTAACTCAACCTATTATGTTAAAAAAACTTAATTTGCCTCCAAAATGTTAAAATAAAATAAATTTATAAAATATATGTCCATAAGACCAATAAAAACTGCTATATCAACTATTAGAAGTGTCTATGACGAAAATGGTAATTATCTCCCAACAGGTAATTATTTTTTTCGTATAAAAGACTACAACCAACCTGTTTTTACTGGAAACATAAGTCATAATGAAGAATCATATGGAGAATTTTGTTTTTCTCCTAAAAAATTAGTAAAAATGTTAGCCGTTGGTCAATCAAGACTTGCCCGTAGAGCAGATATGCATCATATAAAAGGAATGCCTGGATATCCAAGTCCATTAAGTTCTCCTGCAGTTGTTAGAAGATTTAATTCCAATAGTTTTATGAGTAGATATGTTGTTAATAATTATAGTAGAAATACTGTAATACATAATCATGAAGAAGTTCAATGTAGTATATGTATGGAAATGATAGAACGTGGGGCAAAAAAAACCTTAAATTGTGATCACGATTTTCATACTAGTTGTATTAATACTTGGTTAACAGATAACGATACATGTCCATTGTGTAGAGCCGTACAAGGAGAAACAGAAGAACCAAATACAGTTACTTCTCGATATAGTTTTAATGAAGACCCTTTTACAAGAGAAATAGAAAGATTACAAAGAGATTACAGAACAGGTAGAGTAAATTTTAATATTCCCAGAAGGAGCAGATTATCACATAAATAATTTTATTTTCTTTCTCAAAAAGTTTCTGTGAAAAATAAATGGAGAGAAAAATGTTGTTAGACCCTGAAATATATATTTTATTATTTATTTTTACTGAATTTATAAAAAAAGTTTTATTTATTTATTAAATAATATTTATTATATATATTTTGAACTTTTTCTCTCCAAAATTATTTTTTAACTGTTTTTTTCCTTTTAATTTTTTTCTTTTTATTTTGCAATCTACGAGTATATTTACATTTTTTTAAACAACTTCTATTTCCACCCCGACGTCGCAAACTTTTACTCCTTTTCCTTCTTCTATTATTTTTATCCATTTTTTGTTCTGTTTTTTCTGGGTTCTCCCAACTGCTTTCAGCATCTACAAAAGCGTTTATTGCTTCTATTTTCTCCCTTCCGTATAGTTCCGAAGTTTGTTGATAAGCTTTAGCATATGCTATCGTATTTTTAAAGCTGTCTTTTTCCTGTTCAGCGCTTTTCTCAGAAAGACCCTCAAGAAAGTTTTTTTTTTCCGTTATTTCTATTCCACCATCGGGTTGAACTTTAACATCGGCACTGTAGGGGGAATAATTGTTAGCGTCATCATCAGACAGAGGAGAGTATACCGTTTCATCACGGAATGCGTTTTCAATATCACCATATAAATCATTCAAATCTTTTTTTATTATATTTACTACGTCGTTATGTATTTTTATGAATGCTATGGCTAGATTTTTAGGATTGCGAGTTGGGTTTAAATTTATTATATCGAAATCATCGTTAACATTTAAATCTTTTATATCCGACATAGAATATTCAAGGTCGGCACTCTTGGTCTCCTTGTTGTGGTTCTCCACGATTTCTATAATTGATAATACAGCGTTACTATAGTTTTCGTCGAAAGAACTCCCATCATCATGTTCATACGCGTCCAAATGATAATTTAAATCTGACCACTCTTTTATTGCGGTTATAGCCTGTTTGTGTAAATCATCTTCGGTCCATATATGCTGAACAGTAGGATTTTCCGTAGGAGGATTAGACCCCTTTTTCATCATTATATCGATAGCTTCATTTACATTATTATCCGTAAGTCTCAATATATTACTTCTGTCTTCAATACTAATATTGGGAAAAACACTTAGCAATAATTTGTCGGCTCTCACTTCTTGTTTTTTTATTAATTCGTCAAGAAAATAATCATACATAATACTTTTCCACAGAATAGCATAGCTCTTATCCGTTGTGTCTTCAAAAAATGGATTTAAAAAAGCTTTGTATTCATGTTTGATTTCCGCCCCTGTTTTTTTTTCGAAATTTGTGTTGTAATAATTAATGAATGCCTTGTTTTTTTTATCTAACAAAAGCGACTCATAACCACGTGATTCCAAAATATATTGTAATTTATCACCGGGTTTTAAACGAGGAAATGAAATACTTTGTTTTTTTATTCTTTTTTCTATTTTTCTTCTTTTTATCTGTTCTTGAATTTTCTTCATGTGTTCTGTATAATTTTTATTTTCCCACCACTGGCTCTTATCATTAAAGGACGTGTTATTATCAATTAAATTTTGAACTCCTACTTTTGTCGATTGAAAACATGTATTAATACTTGATTGAAAACCAATAAAAATAAAAACAGAAATGACCATTAAAAATGAAGAAATTATTGTAAAGTCTAATTCACCTCCATTTTGTACCTTCATAGTTTTTCGTCTTCCGCCCATTTTTGATCTAAGGTTTTTAATCGTTTTTTTTGAGGTTTCCTTCTTCTTCTTCTTCTTCTTCCAATTTTCAACATGATTTTTATATTGTAATTGTATTTCTTCTAAATCTTCTGGCTTTAACATATTAACTTTTTTTATAATTTTGGATAATACTTCTTGAGGTAAATGTATAGATTTTATAGCTTCTATTATTGTTTGTTTATTAAAAATAGACATTATTAATATAATCAACTATTTTTTTTTATCAACAAATTTTCTCTCCAAATATTTTTGTACAAAACTATTCTGTATAAAAATATTTAAAATATAAACTATATAATTAATTATTATGGGTAAGAAAAATCGTAAACCAAAAAAAGAGAAAAAACCACCTGAATATAGATCTAAGGAAGAACGCCAAGAAGAAGTAAAAAATATATTAGAGCAACTTAGTCAATTTCAACTAAATCCTACTTATGAACCAGTGAAAAAACTATACTTGAAGTTCAAAGAATATATAAGTGAAGGTCAACGGTTACTGGTAAATATTCCATTTCCCGAAATTAATAGACGTATTAAAGGGGTATTAGCAATTAACAAACGTGAAGATGTTTCTATAGCATTAATGAATGAGAAATTTTGATTTTAGTTTTACGTGTATCTTTGTCCTCGTGGTGGTGTTCGATCTCTAGGACGACGATTATTTCTTCCTTGGAGTCGTCCACGTTTGTAATCAACACCAACCATAGCAGCAGTGCCAATGAGTCCAACTCCAGCAGCAATATCTCCTGGTGTTAGATTTGATTCTTTATTTTTTGCTTTTTTTTTACCTTGTCTACCATTTTTCGTATCTGTTTTTTTACTTCGTGTTTTTGCTTTTTCTTTTGCTCTTGCTCTTCTTCTTTTATTCGCTTGATTTTGTTTCTTTTTAGACATTGGTTTTCCTGTATTGGGATTCCTCATTGGTTGTCCTTTTCTTTTACAACTGCGTTTTTTTTTAAGAACCTCTTGAAGAACCTGTCTATAATGTTCTGTGGGCATACCATGATCTTCTGAGTGTGGAACCATGTCTCTAATGTGAAAATCTCTACAAGCAACAGTCTTAAAATGATTAACAGCTGCTTTTGTACCCTTAGAAGGGCTAATACCATGTCCCATACCTTGACTAATTGCAGATGATGTGACTAAAGCACCGACGCCAACTTTTGCAATTTTGCTAGTACCCATACCCCTTCCTCTTTTTTTACGTGTTTTTTTTCTACGGTTTTTAACGCGGCGTTTTCTACGAGATTTTCTACGTGTTTTCCTTTTACGTTTTTTTCCCCCCCGTCCCTTAAGTTTTCTTGTTTTTAGATTTCGCTTTCTTCCCGACCCTTCTTGTGTATTGGCTACTAGAGTTTCTTTTTCTCTTTTTGGACTCCCCTCTCCTTTCATAGATAATAATGTTAAAGCGGCCCATTGTTCAGATGTTAAAACATTAAAAAGACGATTGGTTTTAGTGGTAAAAAGATCCTTTTTAAAAAATTCACTATCTGTATTGTCTTCATAGTTAACCTTTATTTTTTTATCACTTTCGCTTTCCTTTATGGCTTTATAATATCTTAGTCCTTCATCTGTATCCCATAATACATAATATCCTTGTTTATTCATATAATATATAATTAGATAATTAACTATATATTATTTATAACTTACGGTTTTTACCAGAACGACGACAGAAACTACGTTTATTACCTGATGCGTATTTACAACCAGATTTACCCCGACAAGCTGCTGGTCCCTTTTTACGACACCCAGATTCGTTTTTTTAACGCGTTTGCGGTATTTTTTGCATCTCTTTTTAAGAGTTGCTTTACGACCACGAGTCATTTTAATTTTCTTTCTTCCAGATCCACGACGATTTTTGCGAGTTCTATGTGCTTTACGAGCCATTATAAGTATATTTTTTTTTTGCTAAATATAGAACGCATAAATAATTATTCAGGTTGTTGTGGATTATTCCATTTTTCAAAGCCATTTATGGCTATATATTGCATTTGTCTCATACAGTAAGAAAAGGTTGCCCCAGAATGATTATTGTCTTCTAAACCATTACTGATTTTATTTACATTAGCATGATCCCAAAAAATATATCCAGAATCCTTTGGAGGCTCTTCATCTCTAAACCATTCCCAAAGTCCTAATCTATTAGTAGTGTTAGCCATATCTATAAGGCAAGGTCTAAAGTCAGTTCCATATACCTCTACAAATCGCCAGGAATTTATATTTGATGGGTAATTAATTGATGTCATATACATTAAATCTAATTATCCTTTTAAGTATATTATACAAAATAGAAAATTGAAGTTCTTTGTTTTCATAGTGAACCCTATTACAAAACCTAAAGCAAACCGACAAAAACTACTTAAACCTTAAAGAATGTTCACCACCACTACCGCTACTCGCGAACAGGCTCTCAAGGCAGCAGCTGCGGCAGAGCGGGCTATGGAACGTCACGAGTGCTGTAAGAGCCAGTTCAAGTTCAAGTGCTTCTCGTGTGGAGAGTTCATCAACCGTGGGGACAAGATCACGAAGTGCACCGCACCCTGCTGGGACGGGATGAGGCTCCGGTTTAGGGGTGCTGACGCCCGGAACGGTCTCACTGTGGAGGAGACTGCCTTTTATCTGGCAGAAACCGGAACCCGAACATGGGTCCATATCGGGTGCAACCCCTGCTACTGGGACTCGCTAGCAGAGGACAGCAACGAGTATTCTCCTCCCGCTCTCCGTTCTGCCTACACAGGCTGGGGTGCCAAGGTTTCGTACGAGTTTGATGAATGGCGCCAACGCACCAATCACTATGATATGGAAGAGTTTCTGGAAAAACACGGATATCCTCAGGAGAAGTGGATGATGGACCGCATCATCCACTCTGTCACGCGATTTCAGGCTATCTGGCGAGGATACATCTACAAAAAGGCATATCCAGTTGCCCGCCTTGATGCGATAGCAACACGGATCCTCAACGAAGCTGGACTTGCTACTTTGTGCGGACAAGAAGTTCCTGACCTCATCACCAAGCGCCAAAGTGAAGCCGAACGAAATTCGCGAGCCCGCAACGGATTCCTCCATAATAATTGTTTTGGAGCACACATGGAGATTCTGTTTGATGAAAAACGAACCCGTGCCGCTATTTATAGCGGTGAAGTAATAAAAATACAGGGCCAGGGAGGCGACGGTCTATACTACTGGGTAAAATTTCATCACGATGGAGAGGTGCGAAAATACCACTGGAAACGACTTCTCCAGCTGAAGGTAGAATGTGATGATTTCAAATCAAAACACGGAATACTGGCGGAAATAAAAGGCAAAATTTCTGTCTACTGCTTCATACATGGAGCATCTTACACTACGACGATATACAAAAAAAAAATACAAAAAAAGAAATAAAAAATAAGACAAATTGTATATAAATCCTTTTTTACAGATATAAAATATAGTTATATATAATGGAATCAAAAATGAATGAAGCTGCTAATGAACAAGCAACTAAAAAAGAATTAGAAATTATTGAAAATATTTCTATATCATTAACCGTTGGCGATATAAAAAATATTTGTAAACACGGAGAAACAGTAAAAAATATTAAAAAAAATTTTGCGGATACTATGGTAGAAAAATTAGAAAAAAATGATAAAAAAAAATTTACTAAACTAGAGATAGGTGAAATCAACCCATTTAAAACCGTTTTTTCAAAGAACACTCCATCAAAAAAGGAAGAATTCGTCTGTTCTAATCCTAGAACACATTCATTAACAAATTTTGCCTTGGGGCCTAACATTAGTCTAACAATAAAAGGTATTGAAAAAAATGGCGGAATCAATAGACTGAATCTTTTTTCACCTGTTAAAAATAAAGATTGTCTAAAATCGGTAGGAAAATTAGCAAAAAGCGTTATAGAATTTAGAAATAAAAATTATAAGTCCCTTTTTGAAAGATATGTTATTGGAATGAATGAAAATAAGAACATTGGGGGCAAAAAAAATCCAAAAATTAAAGAGCCCATTTGGACGAAGTTTATAACGGTTAGAAATGTCTTTAATGAAATCAATATAAAAATACAAGCTACAAAAACATTCAAAGAATTTCAAGAATTAGGGTTAGGTATTAATTCTTTTTGTCAAAGTTGGGACAAGGACACCGGTAATGCTAATTTTTCTATTATGAGCCCACATTTCCAAACACGATTTTATATTTCTAATACAGATAAGTTTTTACTTTCATTCCCTGAAAAAGAATCTTTTTTAGAAGCTTATAATAACATTTTAGGACATTTCCTAAAACTATTAAAGTCAAACCTATATTTTGAAAAATATATAAATATAGATAAATTGGTAAAGGTTATAAATTATAACTGTCCTAAAGTATTAGGTTTAGATCTTGACGATTGCTTATTAAAAGAATACTCGTGGGAAGATTATAGAAAAAAGTTCCCAGACGCAAAAGATGAAACAAAGGGTCGTTCGGAACACCCTTTAATGAGAGAAATGACATATATAGTAGAAGAATTGAAAGATGGTTTAAGAGAAGAAGTTGTGGATGTAAGAAAAGTTAAATATAAAACTAAAAAATATTTAGAAAATCCCCCATCTCACGGAAAAGACCAAATTTTAAAGCCTGAATGGAATAGATATAAACAATTACAAATGAAATTTCTTTTATTTCTACGGCCTAATACTGAAGATTTAATAAAGATTGCTATAGATGCATATATTGATGGTAAAATAGGTGGTATTTATATAATATCGGCAAATGATAGCAGTCGTACTATAGCTTTTTTTAATCAAATAAAAATATATAATGAAAAAACTATGTCAGAATTAAACGGTTTATATCCTGGATTATTCATAGTTGTACCCCGTTATCAATTTATGGTGCCAGACAAAAAGAGGGAGACAAAAAAAAGTATTGACCGGCTTATTGAACTATATAATAAAGAGCACCAGGAATTTGATAAAATAAACCCTAATACCAATTTTATTGTTATGGATGATAAACCGTATGATGTGTTGACACGCACAAGAGATACTATAATAGGGGTTAAACCATTTACTCGAAAATCTATAACAGATATACTGAGTCAAAAACCCTTTGAAGATATGAAATTTTTAGATAGTTTGAAAGATGCTATAGAATCAACGATGGAAAAATATGTCGGTAATGACCCTAATAGATACCTTGACTTAGCGGGTGGAAGAAAGATTAATCGCCGTAAAACGCGCAAACGAAGGCGTAAAAAAACAAGAAAGAAAAAGAAAAAGAAAAAAAACAAACGAAAAAAATCCCGTAAAAGAAAAACACGTAAATATTATTATTGAAGAGTTAAATCTTTTATCTTGTCTATATCCTTTCTTCTTCTTTTACACGCACAATATGTTTTATCTTTTTCAGTTGCGTAACATTTAACTGGAGAGATTTTACTAGAATTAATAATTTTTCTTGGACAAATAATATTTTTTCTATGTTTTTTTGATGTTGAAAAAAGTTGTCTTAATATCAAAGAGTGATGTCCTTTTATCATAATATAAATTAAATATTATGATATCTCTAAATTATAATGAAAATTGGAAATAAATATTTGAATAAAAAATATATTATATTATGTCTTTAGATTACGGTTACGAACTTGTAAATATGCCAGTATCATTCTTTATAACTATCGGTAGAGATTTCTTAAATATCTTATGGGGATCTTACACTACGAGAATATATAAAAAAGAAAAAATCAAAAAGAAATAAAAAAAAATACATAAAAACGCCTGGAAATATTATAATAATGAATACCGACAAACCATATATGTGTCCTCACTGCAGTAAGACTTTTTTAACTGATGTAGGAATGAGAAAATGCATAAATAAACATGCAAATAGATGGAATGCTGACTCTATAAAAAAACCACCAAAACAAAAAATACCAGCTGAAATGAGATTTAAAATCTGGGAAACTTATGTAGGTAATCACATAGAATCTCTTTGTTTTTGTTGTAAATCTAAAAGAATAACACCATTTACAAGTTATAATGCTTTTCAAGCAGGTCATATACTGTCTGAGAGTGACGGGGGTAAAATAGAATTAGGTAATCTACTTCCTATTTGTGCTTCTTGTAATAGAAAAATGGGAACAACACATTGGGATGATTATGTGAAAGCTAAAAAGTTGTATATTAGGGTTAAGGGAGATAAAATACCTGAAATACATAAACAAGCTATATTATTAATACAGCGTGTATATAGAAATTATAGATCTTTGAAAACTATTGTTCCATCTACTAAAAAGAAACGTAATAAAAAAAAACGAAAAAAGAAAAAAAAGCACCACTATCTACAACCTACATTCGCTTCTCTTATGAAGAGGAAAAAAATGGTTTTTTAATGTCTTTTTTTCTTCCTAGTTTTATTAGCCCCTTTTCGTGATTTTTTAAGTATTTTATTTTTTTCCCTATTAAATTTTCTTCTAATGTTTTTTATTTCAGTATTAGCATTTTTAAGTGTATGATGTAAATATACTAAGTCTTGTCTATTCATGTATATATATATATCTACCGAAATTTTTTATTTGTTCTATCCCCAATAAATATATTGGATGAAATATTGCTTTTACTATAAGGTATCTCGTTTTTAATACACCAATTGATACATTTTTGAACATTTTGACATTTTAAATTATATATTTTTTCTTGTTTTTTATCCTTATGTGTTATTATTTTTATTGTATTTAATATATTTTCTATTTGTTGATGACCAAATATAGAATTAATTTCATTTATAGAATTTATATAGTAATTTTGTATAGGAACATCTAATATTGAATTTATCTTATATTTATCAAAATCAAATCCATTGAAAAATGATAATATACCTATAAATTTTTTATGCAAGTCTGAAATATTATCATATTTAAATTTTTTACAGATTACATATTTTTCTGAATTTGCGTATCTACTTGTATAAGGCTTCATCAATACTACTTTTTCATAAAATGTGCTGAGTAAATACAATATATCAATGGTTCCATATTCAAAAATATCAAATATTTTTAATACAAAATGTCCGCCTTTCTTTTGCATAACCAAAGCATATAAAACTTGTGTAAAAATTAATCTAAAAGCCACTTGTTCTTGTTTATTAAAATCAGTAGAAAAATCAAAACCCCCATCAGCAGTAACAATATCCATACTATTTGAATGATTTTCAATAATGTATTTTAAATTTTTTTCGTTATACAAGTCTCCTTTTTTATCAACGCCAGAAACAATTTTAATATTTGGATATTTTTGAAGTAAAAAATCAGCCTTATTCCAACCCGGTATATTTATATTTTTATCTTCTAATAAAGTCATACCATAATAGTTATCATCTTTATTATTTCTTAAATATGTAGTAGCTTCTATAAAACCACCAGGACCTTCTGCTAAATGAAATGATTTCATTGGAATATCATTATGGGGTAATAATTTATGCGTATTGTAAATTTCTATCAACTTAAAAAAAGCCCTAGAGATGGGTTTTATTTTACTAATTGATTTTTTTGTATTAGGTATATTAGTATGTATAAATTCATATGGATTTGTAAATTTTTTCGTATTGTCCCAGTGGATTATATGTTTGTCTATTAATCCCTTAATCTTATTTAAATATTTCTTTAAACTTATAACTTTTTTTTTATCATTAGTTATTTCTTTACAAACAAGTTTCAAATTTGAAGGCCTTATATCATATTCTATTTGCGGTAATGTAAAATAAGTCATATTTTATATTATATAATTGTGTTATGTTTAAATGATTTACTTAGGTAATTTAACTTTTTTCTTATATTTTTTAACTTTACGCACCTGTTTTGGTGTAGGTGTATCTACATCATCTTTTTTACTATCTTTAGAATCTTGTGTTAATGATGGAATATTCTTGGCTGTATAATGTATTTCTTCTTGAGCAGCATTTACACTATGAACCTTTTTGTAAATAAAGTAATTATTAAAGAATGAAAGTCTTTTTTCTTTACTGCTTATTAATAAAGCATCACCAATATCAGCCTTTTTTATTTTACGACTTTCAATATCTTCTTCCATTTTATCAAATAACTCATTAAATGATCCTATAGGTTTATCAAAACCCATTTTTTTTATATCTTTTACAGGTGCTTTAACAAATCCATAATTTTCCATAATTTGGTTTAAATAATCAAAATTTACCAAGAATTCGGTAAATCTTTTACCAATAGTATCCATATAAACGCTAATTTCATAACCTAAACAACTATCATTATCTTCAAAATCATCATTATCGTAATCTTTTCGAATATCCCACATTTTTCCTTCCAGATTATCATTCATTTCAAATACACTTTCACCTTTAGATTTCCTAGACAAAGCTTTAAATAGTCGTTTACCATCATAACAAGTTCCAATTAAATATCCACCGACCTTACAATTTTCACTAACATTTCTTAAATATCCATGTAATGATTCTGTTCCCTCAAAGAAATAATGAAGTGAAAATTGCGTAGATATTATATTAAATCCGTCCTTTCCCTTACCATATAATTTAAAAGTAGTTTTACCTAAAGAAGATTCTTCTTTAGCTCCTGTATTATTTAATATAGCATTTACTACTTGTTTAGCTTTTTCACTATACAATCCTGTTCCATCCCTGATATTTTTAGAACTATTTGCTTGTAAAAACATAGCTCTTGGCAATACCTTATATTTCTTTTTTGCTTTCAAATATCTACTACAAGACCCATTAACCCTATTTTCAATATTATCTTTTGATAAATCTACACCAAATACAAATGATAACCTAGCATCTATCCATTTTTGTAAGTCACCAGCTTTTCCTACCGACGTGTCCATTAACGTATCGCCCCTGGAACTAACATTAACTATTAATTTCCTTTTAACATATCTATTATGAAAATCTCTTAGACCACGAACATCTTGGCGGTCAGTAATTTTTTTATAGTAAACTTCACTATCAGATACATCAGGAATGTCGTTTCCCGATGTTATCATTTCCTCTGTAACAGGATTGTTAATAGATTCCCATACACTATCAGCAACATGAAAAGCATTGCCATAATTTTTACCACCGTTTCTGAAATCGGCTGTTTTATCATAACGGACTCTTATTGGAATCCATTGATAATATTTATCTCTTGATGGATCATATCTAAATTCTACAATTGTATTATCTTCTATAATTTCTTCTCCATTTTCAGTTATCATTTGTTTGGTAGTTCCTTTATTATCAAGTATTAAACGACATTCATAAATGGGAAAATTTGGCGTATAACGAGTAGGTATAAACGGCATTGGTTTATATTTATTTCTTTCATTAATTTGATTATATTTTGGAAATTTCCCATCCATTAAATCAGCACAAGGATTTATAAAACCATGTTTATTTTCATCATAACCTACACGTAATATAACTGTTTTATATTGTAAAATTTGATTGTTAGATGTAACATCTAAACCATTTTTAAATATATTACCAATTACTTCATTATCCCCTCCATCTTTTACAGTTGAAATTAAGAAATCTACAGTGTTAAAAGCAGGAGGCTTCCATTTCATAGAATGGCTCCAAGTGACTTTTCTTGGAGGTAGTATTTCACCAATATTATTTGAACCTACACTTTTATCACACGGCGTAAATATTAAACCGTCTGTTTCATATTCAAACATTCCTTCTTCAACACCATCAGATATAATCTTACATTGATCAAATATACTTGTATCTTCTTCCAAATTTGTGTAAAATTTTTTCGTCTGGATTTTCAAAGGGGAATCATAATCTAAAACAACACAATTTGTATCTATATCTTTTACAAATTTATTCAAGCCATTTAATCTAAATTTATCTTTTGCTAATTTTTCATCCAAATATTTAAGCCCTTCCATCTGAATGAATGGAAAGCCTTTATAGTTTTCATTATTTCTATAATAAATATCAAATGCTAAATATATATTGATGAAATCTCCTGCTTTATTATATAATACGTGTTCACCATCTATTATACTATTGTAAACGTTTCTATGCTTTGTTACCATTCCTGTAAATTGAATATTCATATTTGTGTCTATCAAATAAATTTTTCCTATTTTTGATACAAATAATAATTTTCTTAATCCATCTGCCTTTTCTGTTACTGAATATTTTTGATTTATATTTGGTATATTTGAATCTCCATCAATTGGGGTAATATTTGCTACTTCTAAACTTATAGAAGACGGACCAATAAAATCACTTGGTCGTATACGTCTATTCTTAACTCCATCTTTTGTTTTTGGTAATGGTTTGTCTTCATAAATAAGTTTCATATATTCATCTTGAATATTTTTTTGTTCTTTAAATGAAATAGGAAAACTTGACTGTTGCCAACCAGATAAAATTATTTTAATTACATTTTTTAACATTATGGTTAATTCTTCTTCTGAATATCTACGAGCTTTATCATTCAAAAGCTCTATCTCTATTTCATAATTTTCAGGATTATTAAATACTTCAGATTGTTCAACGGTATATTCACTTATAAAATATTTTCTCTTTTTTGATGTTTTTACAATACTACAATCTATTCTAAAAGGTAACTCATCTGATGTATATGAATATCTTTTAATTAATCTAAAGGTTTTCTTTTGATTTGACCAATCATTCAATAGGTTTTTAACCTTAAAACTTCCTTTATTTTCTATTGTTAATGTTACTTCCGATTTGTAATTTATTCTAAATTCGAAATCACGAAAATCTATTGGGGCCAGAGACACTTCTTTTTCTTCATCTTCTATTTGAACCTTTTTACGGAATTTCTGTAAAAATTCTACATTACCATTATAAATAGGTTCAAATATAATTTCTTCTGATAAATTGTTATCCTTACAATATTTTTCTATTGCCGGAAGAGATTTAATACTTGTTCTAATATTTCCCATTTTTTTTCTTCCTGTTTTTGGGTCATCGTATTCATTCGAAATATTTAAAGTATATGTTCCTTGAGAATTATCACTAGTAAAATTCAAAGACTTTAATTTTTCTACAATATTATCAAAATCTATTTTCGTTAATGAATTATATCGATTTGTTCCAAAACGAACTTCAAATTCATCATTTCGTCTCTTTTCTTTACCCAAATAGTAGTTAATATATAGATTTAATAGTTCGTGTGGTTTTGGTCCGTCAGTTTGAGACATTATATATAAAATATGAATATTATTTTATATATATTTTCAATTTTAATTAATTTTTTCTTGTATAAGTTGATATAATTCCTTCTTTGTCTTGCATTTTGTCGTAGTCTTCATTATATTTATTTTTAATGTTTTACATATTTCCCTTAGTTCTAAAACCTTATAATTTGATATAGCCTTTATTGGCTTAGATAAATTTAATATATGTAATTTGGCCTTTTTTAATTCTTCCAATCGTTCATCACTTACATCCATTACTCCATATTTTTCTTCTTTTTTATCATATTGTATAATACATTTTTTATTCGTATCATTGTTCAATTCTTCGAAATAAATATTTTCATCCAAATAAATAATATTTAACTTGTTAACTCGTATTAAAAATAAAAATAAATCTAAGCTTATTTTTTTATCATTCACTAAATTATCCTCTAGTTTTGTTTTTTTAAATTTATATTTTTTTAAGAGTTCTTTGTTTTCCCTTAATGTATATACCAAGTTAATTTTAAGATCTGTTTGACTTGTATATTTTTTCTCACGTTTTATTTCGTATTCACTATAACCATACTTATAAATTACATAACACCAAAATAATGTGTCTTCTTCTTCAGGTATAAATATATCCTTTTTCACTTCCTTTTTTTCTTGAACCTTTATCTTTTTATCTTCTTCGGGTTTATTTATTAATTTTTTCTTATATAAGATATTTTTTAAATTATCGTTATTAAATTCATATTTTTTACATGAATTTAAAAAACCTACTGATAAACTATTACGAACCATGACTTAATATAACTGTGCTCTTTTCTTTATTATCATTTTCAAAATAATCTTTATTTATTTCTTCCTTTATTGTTTCTATGTCTTTTAAGTTTTTTTCCTGTTTTGTTATGTACAATAAGGTTTTGTCTATTTCTTCCATAGTACTTTCATTAAATGAATTCATATTCACAAAAATACCATTTCTATTTTCACTATATTTGATATTGTTTTTTATTAATACTTTTAAAATTTTATTATGATGAAAAGCCTCTAAGTTTTCTATTTTATCCTTTAATGCTATTAATTTTCCCGGGTCCATTTAAATTAAATAAGATTTATACTTTTAAGTAAAAGTTTATTTTTATCTTTTCCTGCTTCTTTTTCTTCTTCTTTTATGTTTTGTTCTTCTTCTTTTCTTTTTTCTTCCTTTTCGTTTTGTTTTTCGTTTCCTTGATTTTTTACGAAGACGACGTGTCTTTCTTCCTCCTATTTGCTTCCAGTAGTCAGCTAATGTTTCTCCCTCTTTTCGTATGTATATGGCATTAAAATCAATTAACATTTCCTTATTTAAAAGATACTCCCCACTCGCATTTGGAAATTCAATCACAACCGATTTATTAAATACACCATTTGTTTGTTTACCACCACTATTATGTATTATAATTCTTGCACCAAAAGCTTTCAGTACGGCCTCAAGACCGTGTTTCTTGGAATAGTTATAAGCTTTGACCGAAAACTTTTTCCCTTCTTCTAATTCTCTTTCTTCTCCACTTACAGTTGTAGACTTAGCCTCTATTTCTTCGTTCTCAAGGAGAGGATTTGCTTTTTTAAATTTATTTACCCAATCGAGATCTTCTTTTGGTGTTCTACCTTGCCATATATATAGACCAATCCATTCAAGAAAATCTCCTGTTATTTTTAAATATTTATCTATACCCTTTTCAAAACCGTCTGTAAAAGGACTACCTAATGTTTCAGGAACATAAAGACTAACCGGTAACTTACTATCGCTAAATGGTTTTTGTGTTTTTAAATATTCTTGAATACTTTTCTTTACATGTCCTGCTTTAAATAAACTTTTATGGAAAGGATCCCAACCAGAGCTAACTAAATTATGTAAACCTTTTATTCTATCGTGGTTTGCTAATGCTTTTATTATATCTTGATAAACATAACTCAGTTTTCTTACTAAACCACCATCTATAGATAAAAATGAACGTGGAAAATTAGTATTTGCCTTTCCCATTAGTTTTATAACATTTTTTGCCCAAAATGTTTTACCAGAAGCACTAGGACCTAATCCCATAATCAATCTAGATTTTTGAGATTGAGGATCTAATTCTTTTAATTTAAAATACTTATGGTCGTTTTCCCATACACCAGTCAATTTGTCATCACCTACTTCAAAAATAAATTTTAAAGGAAAAGACCCATCTTCACCTTCATCATTTGCTGTTGTATCAATTACACTATTGCTTAAAACGCGTAACATAAATGCTGTAGAATTTATTTCTTTTTTTATTTGTGCTGATAAATTTTTAACACAATCTTTTTTACAGTATATCCATTCAGCTTTTCCATGTTTAATTTTTGTTTCTTTCTTCTTAGTAACCAGATCAATTACTTCTTCTATTTTATCTTCAGCACCAGTTAAGTTCATAATTTCTGGATTTAAAATTTGATCTCTAATTTCTGGAACATTATTAAGTTGTTTTTCTTCTCCTTTGTAGTCAACTATAACCTTTTCTAAATATTTGTTTTCTGCATCTTTTTCTTTTTCTGCTTTTTCAAGCAGCATTTTTATACTTGGAACAAGTTGTTCTTCCGTCATTGCCCTCCTTCTTTTCCTTTTTTCACCACCTTTTAGGTTAATAGATGTCATATATATATATATATTATTCAAATAAAATATATATATTTAAAATTTAACGGTCTCTTTTGTAAACCATACCTAAACGATGATGTTTGCGACCTTTGTATGTTTTACCTTTGTATTGAAATGAAGCAGCACCTGCTCTCTTAGATTTCAACATAATTTTAAAGAACGCATTCATCTTTCTTTTACCTTTTTTACCTTTTTTGGCGGTTTTGCGACGGCGACGACGGCCTCCATCTTGAGCTGGGGCAACAGGTTCTTCTTCGCCACCGGGTGCAGGCACTTCAACGGCAGCAGGCTGGCTTTCCGAAGCAGAGCATTTTGAACCACCTCTTTGGCGACTACGGCGCTTTTTGCGTGCGGATTTACCGCGACGACGACTTCTTTTTTGAGTTCTTCGGCGAGTTTTACGGGCCATTATACAATAACTATACATTATTTTTTATAAAGGTAGATTATTAAACCTACTAAAATAGTTCCTATAGCAAATTCAATATATTTTTTACGTGTTTTTGCTATTTCACGATTTTTAAATTCCTTCGGTTTATATTCATTGTAATATTTGTCTAAACAATCATAAAATTCTTCTATTGGTTGGCCTAATTGGAGAGAAATTTTATTAAATATAAAATGAACCCATTTCATCATAGACATCCGCGAGTCTAAATAAGGAGTAACTGGATATTTGTCTAATAATTCCATAAAATTTTTTCCAAAAGGTTCAATAGGTATAAATACAGGTAAATTAGAAATAAAATCGTAATATTTTTTTTTTGCTACATCGTTTGGATTTGATGGATAAGTAATAGCTATTGTTTGCAATGTAAATTTTATATGGGGCAACCACACGTTTGGATTCAAGTTCATTATATACGAAAGGATATAAAAACAAAATGATTTTAACATATAAATGACTTCTTATTCATCATCACATCCATATCAGTTTTGTAATAATTGTGGGAAAACAGGTCACAGTTATAATCAGTGTTCTAAACCTATAACAAGTAATGGTGTTATAGCTTTTACTAAATCAGGAAAATCAGTAAAATATTTGCTAATTTGTAGAAAAGATACATTAGGATACGTTGAATTTTTAAGAGGGAAATATCCTTTGTATAATAAAGAGTATATACAAAATATTATCAATGAGATGACTGTTCAGGAAAAGGCAAATTTACTTACAAAAGATTTTGATACATTATGGAAAGATTTATGGGGTAATTTTTGTGGTATCCAATATAGAAGTGAAGAGAAAAACTCTAGGGATAAATTTAATTCTATTAAGGAAGGTATTCATTTGTTCGACGATAATTTTTTTAATTTAGAAAGTCTTATCCAAAATAGTAACACAAGTTGGACAGAACCTGAATGGGGATTTCCAAAGGGTCGTAGAAATTATCAAGAAAGTGATATTACTTGCGCTTTGAGAGAATTTAGTGAAGAAACAGGTATTCAAAAAAATAATATTACACTTGTTAAAAATTTCATTCCTTTTGATGAAATATTTACAGGATCTAATTATAAGTCATATAAGCATAGATATTTTATGGGATATATGGAAAATTCAAATCTTCCTTGTAATATCCAAAAAAGTGAAGTCAGTCAATTTAAATGGGCAAATATAAATGAATCCATAAAATCAATACGCCCCTATAATTTAGAACGAATACAATTATTAAAGAATATTGAGAATGTTTTGCTTAAATATAGTTTAATCTCATAATATATTAATAATGCCTCCTAAAACAAAAAAATTAAAAAAAAGCACAGGAAACAATAAAACCCAAAAAAAAAACCACTTTCACGAGACAGCATTTAAAATAGACGGTATAGTTCTTCTAGGTACGGATGGTCATAAGTTAAGACTTCGCCAAAGAAGAAATCCAATAAATTCACCTATTACTAGAAAACTTAATAGAGGTAAGGATTTTTGGAGAGAAGAAGATATTATAAAATTTGATTATCTAATAAAAAAAAGAAAAAAAAGATCCGGAAATTATATTTTAAGCGATGAAGATAAAATAAATATTAAAAATTTATTATCAAAAAATAAAAAAGAAAATGTAGTTGATAAATCAATATCAAAAGAACCTGAAAAAGAGCCTGAAAAAGAAGAAGAAGAACCTGAAAAAGAAGAAGAACCTGAAAAAGAAGAAGTAGAAAAAGAACCTGAAAAAAAAGAAATAGATAAAGTTCCTACTAAAAGAGAAATTTCAACAGACGATGATTTAGAAGAATTAAGAGAAATTAGCGAAACACCCGAAAAATTAGAAACCGGGGAAAACTGTTCACAATTATTAGACGAAGATAAAGAAAAATTAAAGAAAAAATCAGTAAGAAACGTGCATTATCAAAAAATTTCAAAATGTATTGAAGCGAAAAATAGAGAAAACTTCTCAAAAGATGATCAACATAGTCATCTATATCCAAATATTATTGACCCTAATTTTAGTAAAAAATTAACACAAAAAAAGGAATTTTCAGATAGTAAAATGTATTCTAAAAGTCATCTTATAGATAATTTAGAAGAAGAAGCCGATAAATTATGTAGTCCTCATTTTGAATTTGAACTTGAACCACATCAGATGTTTATTAAAAATTTCATGTCTTTTCAAACTCCGTATAATAGTTTATTGGTATTTCATGGATTGGGAACAGGTAAAACTTGTTCTGCTATCGGGGTAGCTGAAGAAATGAGAAGTTATTATAAACAACTTGGTATAAACAAAAAAATATTAATTGTAGCTACACCTAATGTTCAAAAAAATTTCGAATTACAACTTTTTGATAAAAGAAAACTAAAAAAATCAAAAACGGGATTATGGAATATTAAGGCTTGTGCCGGTAGTAAATTTATCAAAGAAATAAATCCAATGAATATTGAAGATATATCTGAGGAAAAAATCCTTAAACATATAAAAAAAATTATCAAAAGTTCATATGAATTTATTGGATATATTGAATTTGCGAATCAAATAAATAATCTTGTAGAAAATAAATCAAAAAAATCTAGGAAAATTAAGGAAAAATTTTCAGATAGACTTATAATTATCGATGAAGTTCATAATATTAGAACACAGGATAATAGTTCAGAGGATAATGATAATATAAAAAGTAGAAGAACTATTAAAAACTTTTTAGATTTAGTTACTTACGCTGATAATATGAAGTTATTACTACTTACAGCTACGCCTATGTTCAATAATGCTAAAGAAATAATTTGGCTTACCAACTTAATGAATTTGAATGATAAACGATTTCCTATTAAAATTAAAGATGTATTTAATGATGACGGTAAATTTATAGAAGGAGGTAGAGAATTATTAATTAATAAGCTTACTGGTTATGTTAGTTATTTATCTGGAGAAAATCCTTTTACATTTCCTTATCGTATTTTTCCAAAATATTCGAATAATCCAAATTCTTTATTAAATTTAATTGAAAATAATGATTGGAAATATCCCGTAAAACAAATGAATAATAGAACAATTGATTCAAATAACGGAATGAAATATTTAGATTTGTATATTACAAATCTTTCACCGGAACAAGAAAAAATTTATAATTATGTTATAAATACTTATAAAAATAGAAAACGTTCTCGTTTAAATGAAGGTAGAATAGGAATTCCAATGAAATATATTGAGGGACCATTACAAATATTAAACATGGCTTATCCTCACAAAAAATTAAAGGACAATCCAGAATTAAAGGAAGATATTGTAAAATATCTTTACGGAAAACCAGGATTAACTAGAATAATGGAAGGAAGTTCCAAAAAGAAAAATTTTAGGTATTCAAAATCAACACTAGAACATTTTGGTAAAATATTTAGTAGTGAAGGTGGAGAACAATCCCCTTTAAAAAAATATAGCTCCAAAATGTATTCAATTATAAAAAAAATAAAAGAAAGTGAAGGAATAGTTATTATTTATTCAAATTATATTGATGGGGGATGTGTCCCAATGGCTCTGGCATTAGAAGAAGCAGGAATTACTAGATATGGTTCAACAAAGTCATTATTTAAAACACCTCCTACTTCTAACTTTAAAATAAATGGAGAAAATGCTAAGTATATTATGATTACAGGTGATAAAGATTTATCTCCAAAAACAGAGGTTGAATTATCTGCCGTCACTAGTCCATTAAACACTCAGGGTGAAAAGGTAAAAGCCGTTATTATTTCAAGAGCAGGTTCAGAAGGATTAGATTTCAAAAATATTAGACAAATTCATATATTAGAACCTTGGTATAATCTTAATAGAATAGACCAAATTATTGGAAGAGGGGTTAGAAATAAAAGTCATTGTGCTTTGCCTTTTTCAAAAAGAACAGTTGAGATATTTTTATACGGGACAAAATTATCTAATACTCAAGATGAATGTATAGATTTATTTGTTTATAGATCAGCCGAACATAAATCGATTAAAATAGGAAAAATTACTAGATTATTAAAAGAAAATTCAATTGATTGTATTTTGAATAAAACACAACAAGAATTCAACGCAAACGTTATGAATAAAAATGTTAAACTTACATTATCTGATAATAAAACAATAGATTTCGACGTAGGTCATAAAAATAATAGCATTATTTGTGATTTTATGAATTGTGATTATTCTTGTAGCCCAAATAATGAAGATGTAGATTCTCTAGATATTGATAATTCTACATATAATAAAGATTTTATCCTTATGAACATGGAAAAAATTTTACAACGCATAAGGAACTTATTTAAAGAACATTATATTTATGATAAAGAAGTTTTGATAAAAAGTATAGAAATAACGGGAAAACGATATTCAAGAGAACAAATAGATGTAGCATTAGATACATTAATTAATGATAAAAGTGAAACTCTTGTTGATATGTTAGGTAATATAGGTCGTTTAGTAAATATTGATAATTTTTATGCTTTTCAACCTAACAATATAGATGATATACATATATCAAGTTTACAGAGAAAACGTCCTGTTGATGTTAAAAATAATTCTATTAAAATTAATTTATCAAAAATAAAGAAAAAAATAGGTCAAAAGAAATTAAGAAGCCAAAATAACGATGAAATATTAAATAATTTATTTACAAATTACCAAGGATTATCTAATCCTCAAAAAACTCCAAAAAAATCATGGATTAAAAATGCTGCATGGACCATTAATAACCTTAATAACTATAATGGTATTGATAAAGATAAGTTAATGAATTACGCTTTATTACATTTATTCGAAATTTTACAAGTAGAAGATAAAATTAAGTTATTAAATTCATTATATGGTGAAACGGATTTAGACGATGCGTTTATTGAAAAGGTAAAAAAAATACTATTAGATACATTTATAGTAGAAGAAAAAGATAACAAGGCATTTGTTATGGCCGATTTTAATAAGACAATAAACGAAAGAGGTTATATTTTTTTACTGTTTAATGAAGAAAGTAATTCGTGGGTTGTTGAAAATAATTGGAAAAATGAATTATTATCACCTATAGTTATTAAAGTTATTACACAAGAAAAACTTGTACAAGGAAAAAAAGGAACCGGACTTGTTCCCAAGCCAAATAAAATAAATAATTTTAATACTGAAATTGGATTTATAACAAAAACAACAGGTAATAAAATTGGATTTAAAACGAAGCAAATAGCAACATCAGGTAGAATTAATAAAGGCATTGTATGTCCTTCGGCAGGTGTACCAAAAAGTAGTGTAATTTTCTCATTAAATAAATTAAATAAATTAGTATCTCCAAATAAGGATATAAAATATAACACTACAACAACGGGAACAAAAATAACAATTGTTTCTATATATGATGATACTTCGCATTTTTCGAGAAAAAGTATAGATTACCTTAAAATAGATGCCCATAAAAGAAAACCAATAGCTATAACTGATACGCAATTTTGTATTGAAAAAGAGTTTTTACTTAGGTATTTAGACGAAAAAGAAGATGGTAAAAAATGGTTTTTCAATTCTTTTGAAAGTGAATTAAATGGTATATCGAAATTAAAAGTAACAATATAAATAAAATTGATTTTAAAAACAAATATAATATTACTATATACATATGAGTTCTATATCATCCAAGTTTAAAAAGAAATCATCCAAAAAATCTGGAAAAAGTATATGGATGAAAAATGTTTTAACTCGTAATATTGTAATACCTTTCAGTAGTATAGGTGGTAATATCAATCAAAATATCCAAAAAAAATTAGAAGAAAAACTTTACAATAAATGTTGTCCGGAAGGTTATATTAAATATGGATCAATAACAACTCTCACACATTCCAGTGGAGAAATCCAAGCAAATAATGTAGTATTTGTTGTAATGTTTGAATGTTTAATATGTAGACCTGTTGAAGGTCAAGTTATAAAGGTTAATGTAAAAAATATTACTAAAGCTGGTATTAGAGCAACTTATTCCAAGGAACAAATTTCACCAATTACAGTATTTGTAGCAAGAGATCATCATTACAATAGTGTTGATTTTTCAAAGGTTAAATTAAATGATGATATTGTTATTAAGGTTATTGGAATAAGATATGAACTAAATGATGAAAATATATCCGTATTGGGTGAATTAAGAATAAAACGTAAACCTAAAACAAAGGTTACTGTTATAGATGAATAGAAATTTTAATAAAATTAATTATATATAATATGAAAATTAATTTTATCATTTTTTTAATTACAACCTTTCTTGTTGCTAATACTTATTATGATGGGAAATTTACAGACTATATAATAAAAGGTAAAAAATATTATAAGATGGCTACTTTTGCTTTTGTTGGATTAAGTATGTATGTATTTATAAATAAAAATCCACAACAAAGTAGAAATTTAGTAAAAAATGCTACTGATTTTATAAAATATATGCCTGTTGATTCAAATACAAGTGATTTATTGACGCCTCTATTTGATTTTACAAACGCACAAGATAAAATGAATCATTTTAGAACTCAAAATATTCATATGAATGCTAGTCCTCAACAAAAACGTATGCTTCACTCAGGTGGAACAAGTACAAAAAGATGTGTAAGTGAAACAAAAAAAAAATATGTTGCTTCATCCCAGAGTTGGAAATGTGCTACGTGTGCTAAACAACTTAAACACACATTTCAAGTAGACCATAAACTTGATTTACAATTTGGAGGCACAAACAATGTTGAAAATTTAGAAGCTTTATGTAATGATTGTCACGCCGAAAAAACAGCCCGAAATTATTTATAAATATTTAATATGTATAAAATATAAATGACTGAAAAGAAACAAAAAGAATCAAGTATTACACACAATGCTATAAAAACAACAGCTGATATAATTGTATGGTTACCACTAACTATCATTATTTTATCCGTTTTGGTTACTATTGGATACGGTGTATATAAATTAAAAACAGATGGTGTATGGCCACCTCAATATCAATCGGCTGGGCGATTATTTATATCAATTATGAAACAAATACTTACTGCTCTACAAATACCATTATATTTCTTATGGTGGTTGTTACCTATTACTCCTGGATTAAGAACTAGATTTAATAATTGGATGTTTCCAGGACCATTGGGCTCTCCTCCTGTAGTCGGTGACCCTAGACTTATTTTACCATTCGGTTCTCTTAATAATGGACAACCATATACTGGACCTGCTTCTCGAGCTAACCAAGGACCAAAAAATTTATGGAAAACCTTGGGTATTTTATTTGTTTCTCTATTAATAGCTGCTTCATATTTAATTTTTAGATATCCACCTGGATGGATGTTAGGTTATTCAAGAATAATTAATTTTATGTTAATGTTTGGATTAATGGCTGGAGTTATAGGTTTATTTATATTATTTAATAAAGATATTATGAGTGGTACAAGTCGGTTTGGAATTGGAACACCATTTCCCGATGGAAACCAACCTAACAGTCAATTCAATTGGTTATTTAAAAATGTATCTAGATATTTATTTACGACTATTTCTGTTGGATTGCTATTAGCATTTTTATGTTTTCTAATGTATTTGTTTGTATTTTCAAGTGGTATAGCATCTGTTACAGGTACAACATTTTTAATGGTTGTATTAGGAGCTGTATTATTAGGATTAACATATTTTAAACTTAAAACAAACCCTAATTTTATGAGGTTTATTGATGGTTCAAAGGCTATATCAGGTTTATTTTATGCTTTTTTTATTATTCCTTGTATTTTCTTTGAGATAACACGTTTCCTTTATAATCAATTTAGACATACTCCAAAAAGCGCATATATTATTTTAGGCATAGAAATAGCATTAATTAGTTTATATTTCGTAATTCCTAAAATTATTAATTGGTTTTATACCTTTACACCAGGAAAAGAAAACAAAGATATTATTATTCAAAATAAAATAAATTCAGCAAAAAAAGATAAAATTGTTATAGAAGAAAGAATAAATCAAATATTAAGTTATAAATCTGATGGAAAAGGTTCAGAACTTACAAAATCTCAATGGAAAACAATCATTAGTAAATATTATAATAGTAAAGATAAGGAGGAAGATTTAAGAAGTTGGTTGGCGGATTATGGTTATATAACAAAAGAAATGTGTAAGGAGAAACAAAAGATGAACAGCGGTGAAGGTGATACAAAAGATTGTGAAAAACGAATGAATAATATGGTAGATTTTATTCAATCTAATACAAGTGAATTAGTATCATTAAAAAGCAAAAAGAAAAATATTAAAATTTATATTAAAGACCTAGAAAATCAAAAGAGAAATTTAAAGCAATTTAATAAGGGTAAAGTATTGCTTAGAGAACCTGTATATCTTAATAATAAAAAACATATAGGTGGATTTCAAGATTTTAATGTTGATAAAATAGATCTTGAATATAATTACAATTATTCTATTAGTTCTTGGTTCTTTATAAGAGCTAATCCTCCTAATTTTAAAAAGTCATACAGCAAATATAGTGTTATATTAAATTATGGTAATAAACCTAAGATTATGTACAATCCCATGTTAAATAAAATAAAAGTTATAATGAATAATGGTCTTAATAAAAAACACATTGAATATATTATTGATGGACCTGGCTTACAAAAATGGAATAATATTGTAATCAATTATGATGGAGGACATTTAGATATATTTATGAATAGTAAATTATTAAGGTCTTTTCCAAGTGTTCTTCCGTATATGTCTTACGACCAATTAACTGTTGGAGAAAATGAAGGCTTGGGAGGAGGTATTTGTAATGTAGTATACTTTCCCGTTTCAATTTCAAGGGAGAGAATAATTGCTAATTATAATTTATTAAAAAATAATAACCCACCCATCATTTAGATAAATTTCTAAATCTATATTATATCATGGAAAGTAAAAAAATCCTACTAGGTGTAATCGTTCTTTTAATAATATATTTTGTTTATATTTATGTTTTTAAAGATAGTTCATCGACCAACTTATATAGCGGTGGAAATGCTAAAAATTCCAAAGAAATTAAGGCATCTAAATTACCAGGTAATCCTGCTTCTGTTTCATACACTTACAGTATTTGGATTTATATAAATAGCTGGCAATACAGATACGGTCAAAATAAACAAATTTTTTACAGAAGTTCAAGTTCCGATAAAAATCCAGCTCCTAATACAATGCTTCCTCAATTATCTTTAGCAGGTTCTAAAAATGACTTATCAATTGTAATGGGTCTTCAAGGAACACCTGGAATTTCTGAATCATGGACAATAAATAATATCCCTCTTCAAAAATGGTGCAATATTACAATTACCACAACTACCAGGGCAGTTGATACATATATTGATGGTAAATTGGTTAATACACATACTCTTCCAGCTGTTCCTATTACTAGTGAAAATGCTAATATTCTACTTACACCCGATGGTGGTTTTGATGGAGAAACAGCCAAATTTAGATATTATTCTCGAACTATTAATCCTCGCGAAGCATATGAAATTTATAGAGAAGGCCCAGGAAGCAATTGGTTAAGTGACCTTCTTAATCAATATAAAATTAAATTGTCATTCCTCAAGGATAATGAAGAAATTAACAGTTTCTCTGTGTAATTATCTTGTCAATAATATATAATATGTCTTACGGTAGTTTTTCAAGTAACTATAATAAAAGTCCTCTGGCTAACTTTGGAAGTGCTCTAGGTGGTGCATCTAACAAAGCCTCTGGATTCATGTCTAAATTTAGGAATAATAAGGTAGTTGGTGGTTCAGTTGACTTTTTATATTCCAATTCTTTAGTAGCTAAAGTTTGTTTTTTAATATTAATAATTGTTATATTTGTTATCGCTTTGAGATTAGGTTCTAGGTTGATTATGTGGGCTCTTAGCACTGATAAAAATCCCATCTTAGTTAAAGGATTTATTGATGCATCAGACCCTGGGGCTTCTGGAACAGTTGTTATGGATCCTAAACTCACTGGGTCTAAACCCATTATAAGATCTGTTAATGAAAGAGAAGGAATTGAATTTACTTATAGTGTATGGTTATATGTTACTAATTATTCTATTAATCAAGGAGCTAAACGACATATTTTTAATAAAGGCTCGTCACAGAATGTAAGTGGGAAATCTTCATTCGATGCAGGTGGAATCAATATTGATACAACTGGAATGAATTTCCCCAATAATGCGCCTGGAGTATATTTTAAAGCTAATGATGAAAAAAATGGATCAAATCAACTTGCTATATATATGAATACATTCAATAATGTCATTGAAGAAGTTACAATTGGAGATTTGCCTGTTAAAAAATGGTTTAATCTTACTATTAGAGTTAGACATAACAAAATGGATACATATATTAATGGAACCATCGTTAATCGTCATAAATTTAGCTCTCCTGTGAAACAAAATTATGGAAACGTTTATGTATGTCAAAATGGTGGTTTCGCAGGTAATCTATCTAATTTAAGATATTATAGTTATGGTCTTTCAGGTGTTCAAATTAATGACCTTGTTGCAGCTGGACCTGACCTTACTCCTAATGATTCTATGAAAATATTCCCATATTACTTTTCTCTTAGATGGTTCTTTAAAAAACCACAGCTCGCATCAGGTGCACAATAATTACATAATTTTAAATATTTAAACTATGTAATTTATCTTCTTAAAGCAGGATTTATACAAATATCTTTTGTTGGAAATACTTGCTTAGATATACACGTATCTCCTGAATTCATTTTAACACAACTTCTAAAAGTTCTGTCTGTTCCTATATAACAATATCCTGATTGTTTTGGCTGTTGTATTTCACTTTCACTTGATATGTCTGCTCTTGTATTATCATCATCACTTAAACCATTAGGACCCTCTATTGCTTTTCCTACTCTATTATCTGCTCTATTTTCTATCTTTTCTCCTAATTCTTGAACCGTTCCCGTTACATCGCGTGTAACTTCTTGTGCTATATTTACTGTTCCTTTAGTTCCTTCTGCTGCCACATCTATTGTTGCTTGAGTTACTTTACCCGTTCCTACTATTCCCATACCAAATAATTTACCTAAAATATCCGTTCCCTCATAGTAATATAAATATACATTGTATGCTAAAAATGCTAATGCTAAAACTATTAATCCTATCTTTATAAAGATCGCACCACCGTCATTTGAACTTTTATTCAATGAAGGCAAATTTGACTTTGTTTTATTAATAGATGCGCTTATTTTTTCACTTAAACTGGGTGTAGGAGTTTGAATCATTGATGGACTTTTTGATGGTGTTATCGATTTCATTATTGCTGGTATTGTATTGCTCATTATATACACTTTATAAATATTAAATTATTTAGAATATATATATACGATGCCTATTGTATTACCTAAATGTCCAAATAGTTATAAATTAAATAAAGATAAATGTAGATGTAAAAAAATGGTAACTAAAAAAAAAACACATAAGAAAGTTAAAAAAAATAAAACAATTAAGAAAAAGAACATTAAATGTGATACGGCAAAAAAAAAAGAATGTAAATCAAAAAATAAAGTATGTAATCCAGATACTGGAAGGTGTAAAAAACCCGAAGTAAAAAAAACTAAGAAGAAAAAGAAAACAACTGTTAGCAAAACAAAAAAACTTAAAAAGAAGACTAAACTTACAAAAAAATTAGTAAAAGAACTAAAAGACAATCCAACAATTAGCAGATTGCGCTCTTACAGTCCTACTATTAATAAAGAAATAGAACGATTATCAATTAGTCCTCATAAAGAGTTATTTTACCAAGAATGTAAAGAAAATCAAATATTTGTTCCTGGAAAAGAAAAGTGTTTTGGTTGGAAGTCTAAAAAAGCTCAGCAATATTTATTAGATAATTTAAAAAGTAAAAAACCACTCATAGCTAAAAACATACGAGCTCCATATCAAAATAGATCTAATTGTTGGTTTAATACCTTTTTTATGCTTTTCTTTATTACTGATAAAGGACGTAAATTCTTTAAAGCATTCAGGGAAAGTATGATTACTGGTAAGTTTAGAACTACAAAAGCAAAAATACCTGATAAAGTTAGATATCCTTTTTGGTTGTTAAATAAAATGATTACCGCAGCATTATTAGGAACATTAGATCCTACTGGATTTTGGAATGAAATGGATACAAATGATGTTATAAAAGAAATTTACCAAAAGATAGGAAAAAGATATAGTGGTAAAGCTATAGTAGGACATCAAGAAATAACTAAACCCGGGGACGCAGGAAATCCTATTAGTATGTTTTTGGGAATTATTAATTATTTTGATAATCAACATAACGCACACGGATTTGGTTTAAGAAATTTTAGTGTTCGCGGTCATATAAATTTTGGCTTTCTAAAAATTCCTGGTTCATCTATATATAATCATATTGTTGAAAATAAACCGCATATTATTATTATTCCTATTATAGATAATACTGATGGTGACCCACAAAAGGGAATTACACAGGCAAATGGAAAACTTTATGGTAATGATAAAAAATACGCCAAGGTAAAAGATTTCAAAAAGCAGAAGAAATACACTTTTACCGATTCATCTGGAAAAAAAATGGAATATACATTGGATTCTGTAGGTATTCGTGATATTAACCAAGGTCATATATGTGCTTTACTAACATTAAATAAAAAAGATTATATGTTTGACGGTGAAAATCAAACGAATATTTATAGAAAGGATTGGAAGAAATTATTAAATAGAGATGAAGATTTTAAAATTACACCCCGTATAACAGAGAAATATAATTTTACCAAGTGTTATCAGTGTTTGATATATTTCAGAAGTAAGTAAAATTGAATTTTTTGTTTATATTGTACAAAATGTAACAAATATGACTTCTGGTAATTTTACAAATCCCTTAACATATGTGATAACATTATCATTTGTTGCTTTTGAGATGTTTAGTTTTTATATACACTTAGCATCAGTTTTCAAGTATCATGTATGGGTACGTTCTCCTGTATGGAACTTATATCATGTTATTGAAACAGCTTCAGTAACTGTTGTTTGTATGAAATTAAAGACTTGGTGGTCTATAGCGGTTATGATTATTCATGTTATTCAACATGTTGGGTATTTACTAATGCCTTTGTTTTCTCGTAAAAATTTATACATATTTACTATGGAGGTAGAAAGTAAAAACTCAACACAACTACAAAGGTTATGTTCATATGGTTTCGATACTCTTGTACATCTTATATGCTTGATTGCTAATTTCTACATTTGGTTTTAAATAAAATATCATAAAAAAATATCATAAAAAATAGGAAACAAATTTTTATAAAAAAGTTATCCATATGTCAGTTTTGGACAAAAAAAAAATGTCCATTTTTGAAATTTTCAAATAACTTTTTTCGGAATTTTAGGTCATTTTCTGACTTAGAGCATCTTGTAGGGATTTTTTTAAAAGTAGTACAAAATTTTTGTTACCATAACTTAAAAAAAGGCACTATGGCTAATTATTTTACCCCAAAATACTTAAAAATAAAATGGACATTTATTATATATGTTGAAAAATGTTGAAAAAAGGTTGAAAAATTCTCAAAATTTCTCAAAAAACTCTCAAATTTATTATTGTGAGTGTTGTGACTATAAATCAAGTAGAAAAAGTGATTATAAGAAACATCTGTCGTCTAAAAAACATAAGAAAAATACGTTGAAAAGTGTTGAAAATCCGTTGAAAAAATTCTCAACTTTAGGAAAAACTAATCATGTCTGTTGCAATTGTGGTAAAAGTTATAAAGATAGAAGTGGATTATGGCATCATAAAAAGAAATGTAAAGCGAAAGAAAGCTCTAATTTAGAAAACCAAAAATTAAAAGAAGAATTAAAAGCGATGAAAGAGGAAATGAAAAATTTAAAAAATATGCAGCAACACGTAACAAACAATATCCAAAACAACGTCACGCAGAATATTATTATTATAGACCAAAATACATTTTTATCCAAACTTGCGAATAACGCTTTAAATATTGAAGATTTTGTTAAGCAATTAAAATTAGATCAAAATGATTATAATTTCGCATTAGAAAACGGATATCAAAAGGGTGTCGCTAATGTAATAATCAAGCAACTTGAAAACTTAGACGACACACAACGTCCTATTCATTCTACTGATAAAAAGCGTGGTAAGTTCTTAATAAAAACAAAGGGAGAATGGAAAAAGGATAATGGTGAATCAGTAGATCACGTTATAACTAGTGTAGGTAATAAACTAAATACATATGATATAGGTAATATAACTGCCGAAGACTTAAAAGATCCAGAAGTAATGGAACAATATCAGAAGAATACACTAAAACTTGCTACAAAAAGTGACCCAAGGGAAAAAGTAAGAGAAAATAAGAAAATAAAGTGTCAAATAGCAGAAACAATATTAATGAAGGATGCTATTCAGAATGCTAATAAGAAAATTGAAAGTTAATTTAATTTAAAATTATTTATTTATTAAAATGACTTCTTTACTACATACCGAAAAAAAACCTGATTGTCCAGATTGTGGAAAATTCTTCAGCCACCCTACATTTGATGATAAATGTTCTCGTTGTTGTGGTTACAAAGGAATCGCGTCAGCACCATATCCTTGGTATAGCCAAGAGTTTCAAAGACAGTTATCAAAATATGTGGAAGAACATACGATAGATACGAGTTCTCATTATTATCAAGTGATTATGTATCATACTGAAAAAAATAACTTAAAAATCGTTTTAGAAATATTCAAGGAAATGAGGAAGGAAAATTTGTGGATAAAGGCAGATTTTGCTGTTAAACTATTAAGAGAAGTAGGTCGTGATATTCCTGAAAAACTAAGTTTATATTGTTGTATGATATTGGATTGGTGGAATATGAAAAGAGAAGATGGGTTTAATGGTGGAGAATTATGTTATTATGGAAATTTTGGTGAAGGGGGTACAAGGATAGTAACAAGTATTCCTCCAAAGGCACCTTTATCTTGGAATTTGAAAGATGTTCCAAAAATGTGGGCAAAAAATTCAAAAAATAATTTTTAGGTTCAAGATAATTATAAAGTATTTAAATGATGCTTTATAATTATTTATAAAATGTGTTTAATGTGTTTAGATATGGAGTGTAAGAAATCAAGTTGTAAGGATATAAAATGTAAAAGATATTTTTTACCTTTAATATTTGCCCCAGTAGCAGCAATTCATCCAGAGATATTTAATTTTTATTATTTTCCATTAGTAGTTGGAGTATCGGCGTTTATTTTATTTTGGAATTTTCCAAAAATAGTATATTATACAGCATCGAGGCCCTTATACTATGAGGATTTGTTTATAGACTCGTCAAAATTACCAAACTATGATGTGTCTATATCTATTAAAAACCATTTTCAACTTGTATTGGAATGGGTATTGATAATAACGAACACATTATTGGTTATGGCTCTAAGTGATTATTGGTTATATAAGACAGTTGACCATTTTACAGTAATAGAAATAGTAGGTATAACTGGTGGTATTATAAAAGTATTTCAAACAATAAATAACACAATAAGTAGGTTAATGTTAAAATTATTACGCAAGAAAGTAAAGAAGGAAAATAAAACGTTAAAAGATTTACAAAGTAAAAAATTAAAGGATTTGGTAAATTTTAAAGTAACAGATGGAAACTTTAAAATAAACGGAAAAGAAATAGAATTAATAGGTATTGATCATAATATTAAATATAATAGAGAGCGACTTCAAACAATTTGATGATAGAAATAGTGAATAAGTGAGAATAAAATACCACCCCATAATCCGTCTAGAACAACTGTTTTCCAATACCATTTATCAAATAAAGCTTTATTAGTAAGTTCGTATATACCATACGTAAAAACTCCTAAAATAGCCATATCTTTTATGGAAAATTTTTTTTCCACAATAAAATAATAAATGCCTAAAGTCATAATTAAATAACAAAGAACAGTGGATATGATATTTAAACGAAGTTCTGTTCCTTGTATTGATTTGATTTGATGTTTAAAAGTATTGGATATTAAGTTCAGGAATATTGCGTCAATTCCAACAACAAGAGTAGAAATTATTAAATAACTTTTAATATTCATTATAAAAATTATTTACAAAAAAAATTTAACGACGGCGACGGCGACGAGAACTACGTTTTTTCATAGTCTTTCTGCGTTTTCCACCTCTTTTACTCTTGTGGGTGCGTGATTTTCTTTTGTGCGTGCGGGAACGACGTTTGTGTGAACGTTTATGAGAACGGGATGCTTTACGAGCCATTATATAATTTATTAAGAAAAAAAAAATATATAATTATTATTGTTTTTGATATATTTAACATTTGGTATCAATAACGACACCTTTGTAAACAACATTTTTGTTGCGGCAACAATTGCTTAAAAGGTTGAGGAACGCAACACTTTTACCTACTGTTGGGTAAAGTCCAAATTTCATGTTACCACCAAAGTTCATAGTAGAACCATTAGATACTGTATATGAACGGCCATTAATTTTACAAGTTGTTGTTTTATTTGCATCTGCAGAAGGAGCATATCCGTGAAGAGCGTTTCTTTTTCTAATACTTGACATCTTATATAATTATAGTTAGAAAAAAAATTAATTATTTCTAGGAACCATTCCAGATAACGCATTCATTTTATCCAATTTAGCAATAGTTTTTTCTAAATTATTGTTTGTAAAACTATTATTAAATAAATAATCGGTATCTGGTTTTATCTCATTTTTTTTTATTTGCTTGTAAATTACATTTATTTTTGAAGTAACATTTTGTATAATATTTTTATCTGAAATAATAGGTATAGAATTATCTAAAGTTTCTGTTAAAAGATGGATAGCGAAATAAATAAGATATTTTCTCCTTTTTTTAACACCTGGTTTAAATTTTAAACAATATAGATTAAGTAATGATTTAATTAGTTTGTGATGTCCATTGCTTCTATTGACCGATTCAAGTAATAAACAATCCCAAATAATCCAAATTATATCTTTTTGAAGTTTAGAATCAACAGGAACATTTCTCCTTTCACAAAAGAATTTTTTTTTCTCTTTTTTACAAGCATCTTCAAATCCGGTTATCCATTCTAACCAATAACAAGCTTCGGTACCATTTTTTTGAGAAGAAAGTAAATTCCAATAAAATTCATTTACTGCTATAAATAATTCTTTAGGGTCTTCTTTCATGAAAATTTTGGTTCCATATGAGATGTCTTTTGCTTTTAATTTATGAGATAATTTTGTAACATTAAAATCCTCTTTATTTATTTTAATATTGTCGAAAGAATGTTTTTTTCTGGAAAGACAAATAACACATATAACTTCAGCAAATAATTTTCTAATTTTATTATTATTTCTCATTTTTAATAAACTATCAGTATATCCATTATTTAATATATTTTTAAAGTCATTAATTCTCATATCGATATAAATGGGTAATTTTGGATTTCCAATATGAATATTTTTACCAATAAATAAAAGAAAAATATCCCAAACATCTAAAAAGTGACCAGCACATATAAATTCTCCAACCCAATAACATGATGGTTCTATTTTTCCAGCACTTAAATTATTTAGTAATTCTTTTTTAGCATCTGATTTCTTAAAATTTGAAAATGTAATTCCTTTGAAGGCTTTAATTAATCTTTTGTCGCTAATTTCATTTTGATTCATATTAATACATATTTTATATAAAAAAAATAACTAATTAATACATATAGAATGATGAAATCGTTAAAAAAAATGGTAAAACCAATTATGAAATTAGATAAATGGGCTAAAGGTGTGTTATTTTTAGCAGTAATTTTGATAATATGTTTAGTAATGAATTTACATATTCCAGTCCAAGAAGGTTTTGTTCAGCAAAAAAAATTTGTAATGAAAGAGGGTATTAATTGTTATGATGATTTTTATAGTGAAATATACGATGATTTAGTATATGATGAAGTGAAAAATGATTTTGAAATAGGTGAATTAAACCGATTAATTCAACCAACAACAAGAAGTAGAATATTAGACATTGGTAGTGGAAGCGGACATCACGTGTCTATGATGAAGAAATTTAAATGTCACGCAGAAGGTGTTGATGTTTCCCCTTCTATGGTTAAAAAGGCAAAAAAGAAATATAAAGATTGTAAATTTAAGGAAGGAGATGCTTTAAATAATATGTTATATCCAAGAAATAGTTTTTCGACAGTAACTTGTTTCTATTTTACTATTTATTATATGGAGGATAAGAAAAAATTCATTAATAATGTTTATGACTGGTTAATGCCTGGTGGATACTTTTTATTACATTTAGTCAATAGAGATAAATTTGATCCTATTTTATATACAGCAGACCCATTACATATTGTTAGTGCGCAAAAGTATGCTAAAAAACGTATAACAAATTCTTTGGTGAAATTTAAAGACTTTCAATACAAGGCAAATTTTAAATTAGATAAAGAAAATGATTTAGCAGAATTTAAAGAAGACCTAATAGATGATAAAACAAAAAATGTAAGACAGAATGTTCATAAACTTTATATGAGTCCTCAAAAATCTATTATATCGTTAGCAAAACAAGCAGGTTTTATCTTAAAAGGAAAAGTAAATATGGTAGCAACACAATACGAATATCAATATTTATATTTAATGTATAAACCAGAATAATCTCGTAATTATTTTATTTTTATCTTATAATAATAAATAAAATGACTTCGTTAGCAGAAGGTGATTATCGAACAGAGGCAAGTTTTCCTCTTTTAAGTAAAACACAGGAAGGTGATAGTAGTTACAGAGAACAAATGATTCCTTCTTTTTCAGATTTAAAAGCAACATATGGTAAAAAATGGGCAAAAGAAAAATTAGAATTCCAAACTCAATTAAAATGTAATTTTTTTCAAAAAGTAGAAACTTTTGCTTCGGGTCAACAAGAGTTATTTATGTTATGTACTCCTGAATACAAAGAAAAATTATTTATTCAGGCTTTTTTGGATTTATTTCCATCACAGTATCAACCACACGTTGGTGATGTAGAGCGACTTGCGTCGAAGAGAACACGTAGATTATTTGTTACATTACCAAATAGCTACGAATGACTAACCGGTTGTTTCAAAAAGAAAGTGCTTCACATATATGAGGATATAGAAGGTAATATATGTGAAAAATATAAGATGAAATGGGTTTGTTTCTAATGATTACTATTTAATCAAATTGTAATTATTAATATGGTACATTAAAAGCAACATTTCTAGGTGCGAGTTCAATTCTTCCACGATTAGAATAATCTACTCGTGATTTTTGTATTATCGATGTAAGATTAGATTTATTAGCACTATCTAAATTTTCATTTACCATATTCATTAACATTAATTTTTCATCTGTATTTCTTAATATTTTATCATATTCTGTTTCTAAATCTCTTTGTTTTTTACCAGTATTATCATCAGGCCCTTATATCGTATCTTTTATTTTTTTTCGTATTTTATCTTCGGCTTCTTTAAGTTTCTCCAATTCAGGATGTAATTTATCTTTGAACTTTAGAAAAGCTGCTTGTTTTTGATCTGCTACTTGTTGTTGGTCTTCAGGTTTAGGTCTATTTCTTCTAGTTATTCTGTTTTTAATTTTACGAGCTATTTTTTGTCCTCTGCTTAATCTATCAGGATGAATTGTATTATAATATTGTTCTGCCCGTGAGATTTCATTACATAATTTTGAATCTTTTGGGTCTTTAAAACCATAGCAGTTTTCATTTCCTCCTTTTCTTCTACGTGTTTTTCGTTTTCCTCCTCTTTTTACTGCTTTTCTGTATCTATTGTTGTATTGTTTGCGACTTTTTTTATTGGAAAGAATTTTGTAAGCTTCATTGACTTTTTTGTTGACCTTTCTTTTCTTTTTGAGACCTTTAAAGGCTTTTCTAATTTGCTTTTGGGATGCGTATTTACTAACACCTAATCGTTTATATAAATGGTGTCCTCCATGTTGTTTTCGTGTTTTCATCGTATATATATTGATTATATTTTCCCAAAAATATATAATGTATTATTTGGGAATTGTATTAGCAATTATTTGTATAATTATAGGTATTTATAAAGTAAAATATCCATTTTGGTCTAAACAACCTGTATTTCATTATCATAATTTGAAGTATTGGATGTTTCCACCTGGAATTATTCAACACGATAAACCGGAAAAGAATAAATTTTACAATGAAAAGATAGAATTTAGTGATTATTTTAGTTTAGATTATTCAAAAAAATTGAAGTTTGTCTATTTTATACGCAAGAATTATATGCCACATAAACATGAATGTTATAATCCTCCTAAAAAAGGTATTTTAAATTATTTCAAAAATCATAACGATAAAAGTTATATATCTTTAAAAATGGAAAATAACAAAATATTAGGTTGTATGAGCACAAGACCATTAAATTGTTTTATAAAAGACAAAAAGATTGATTTACATTATGTAGATTTTTTATGTGTAGATAGCAAACATAGAAAAAAAGGTATAGCTCCGGAAGTCATTTACTCGCATTATTTAAATCATCGTAATAAACATAAAAGTGTAGTTTTTTTATTTAAACGAGAAGGTGCGAGAACATTGATAGTTCCCTTAACAACATACTATAATTATATGTTTGATATAACATTTTGGGATAAAAAGGTTTTATTTGATGAACAAATGTTAAATAGTATATTAATAACAAAAAATACTGAGTATTTATTACATGATGTTTGGGATAGGTTAGTAAAGAGTAAAAATTTTGATTGTATGATATTGCCCAATTTAAATCATATAATGAAACTCATATATGACGGACAATTATATGTGAGTGTAACGATGATTGAAAAAGAACCATATGATTTGTTTTTTTTTAGAAATAGTTATACTAGTTATGAAGGTAGCAATGCTATAGAATGTATATGTAGTTTTAATGAGACACACGATAGTGTTTTTACTATAAGTTTTTTGAGTGCTTTATCACAACTACGTAAATTGGAAAAAACAAAAAAATTATTTATAGAAAATATAGGAGATAACAAAGTATTATTGAAAAATATATTGGGTAGGTATAATCCAGAAGAAAAAATCCAAACATCTTATTATTTTTATAATTTTGGTTATAGACCATTTATGAGTGATAAGGTGTTTATGTTAAATTGATTCATCTGTAATAATATAACCGTTTACTATTGGTATAATATGTTTAATTTTATTAGGATTATTTGAAGGTTTATACTTATAATAACAACAACATAAACAGGTAATTATGAGCATAGACAGAATAATAATATTTATATAATAATTGGTAAAATAATTAACCATTTATTATATAATAGATTTAACTACTTAATATAGTTAAAAATATATTAACGAGTATATTTTCCAGCGCGTGCGAAGGAGTCAACACAAAAAATAGTAAAAACGCCTAAAAACATATATAAAACTAGTTCTTCTGTTACATTAGAAGTTTTTTCATCTTCTTGTTTTTCTAAAAGATGGATCATATAATTAAGTTTTTTCATAAGTTGATCTTTTGATCCATGTAAATTTGCCTGATTCGCAGTTTTAGTATAATATGGAACATAAGTATTCATATAATTTTTGTAGTTGTTTTCAGATAATTCATGTTGATTAATAGTTTCAAATTGTTCAACCGATACAGGGTCGTCGCTCTGAACCTGTGGAGGCATATTTTCTTCCTTTTTATCATCAGGTGCTTTAGTAATAATAGGATTACCCATAGGTTCAAAATTTGCTAAACCAGACTCATCGCTATCTTCCATATCATTAAAACCTTCATTAATAGAGTTTAGGAAATTTTCAACCTTTTTTGTCGGTTTTTTTTTAATAGTTTTATTTTTTCTTCTAGATTGAGATTGAATTTTCGATACAGAAAGATTATTAGACTGATTAGTATCAAATGTGGAAAATGATAAAGAACTTGCCATTATACTTATAAAAAAATAAGATTATAATTTTATACTAATAACTGAAAAATTATATACTTATTTATTATATATGGAAGAAGTTGTACAATATATATTATTAGCAATTGTGGTAATGTTAGTTTATAAAAAACCAGAATGTTTAAAGGCTTTTGTTAAAAATAAAGTATTATTAATTGGTTTAATTCTCCTAAACGTTCATTTAACGGTGACTTATGGGGTATCTTGTGGAATATTGGGTTCAGTAATAATAATAATGTTAATGGACACAGATGGATATGAATACAAAGAGGCATTTAGTCCAAAATTAGAAGTTTGGTCTCCGACAGAATTTACACAAGCGTGTGTGAGTGATATTGATCGAGATTTAAAGCTTAAAGGTGAAAGAAATACATTACGTGCAACAAATCAAATAGACAATCATACAAATGGTGGTTATATGGAAACAAAACAATTATATTAATATGGTAAAAAAGAAAAATATCTTTTTACAATATATAGATGATAAGTGAAGTATTTAATTATTTAGGTTATTTAAATAATAGCAAATTTTTTGCTGGATTAGTAATGATAATGTTAAATATAGGTTCTAAATATGTAACAATAGAATTAAGTAAATCACAAGAAGCATATTTAAAAAATAGTGTGGGTAGACAATTGTTAATTTTTGCTATATCTTGGATGGGAAGTAGAGATATATTAATAGCACTCGCATTAACTGCTATATTTACAGTATTAACAGACCATTTATTTAATGAAGAAAGTCCTATGTGTGTAATACCAATGAAATATAGACACTTTGAAGAAGTTTTGGATTTAGATAATGATGATAAAGTGACGGATGAAGAACTTTCTAAAGCAACTGCTATATTAGAAAAAGCAAAAAGAAGGGGACAGCGAAAAGAACAATTAAGAAATTTAAATAATTTTATTATGAAGGTTTAATTTCTCTATTAATTATAACTATGCTAGTAATAACTAATAGATTACCGTTAAATACATTATATCCTAAACCTGAAGAAAAATGCGGGTTATTACGGGGAAATAGAGATAGTAATCCTCCTCAATTACCTGAAATATCAAAATTATTATATCGTGTAAGTTTTAAATTTAAATCTCTACAAACAGGAGATGTATATCAAGATTTAGTGTCTAGTAATTTTTTATTTGATACAACAAATACAAAGGGTTTAATAAAATCAGGGAGTTTAGTAATTTATAAACCAAAAAATAAGTCAGACCCGAATTATGGTATGATAGCTCAAGTTAAAAAGCTAACAGCTCCTGTTATGGGAGTAGATGCCGTTAGATTGGGTGGTCCTAGAAATATGGATCCAGAGAAAATGTTTTTCGATATAGAATTTTTAGCTCCTAAAGAAGTAGGTGGACAGATTATATCGATAAAGAAAAATTTAAGAAAAGGAGATATAGAATTATATCATGAAGGAAACTTAGTATATAGTTATGAATGTGGACCGGATTTTATAAACTATGATATGTCGCCAAGTAATATCGTTGGTATGGAGGATATTCCAATTGGATCAAATAGAAAATTGGAGAATTATTATACAGCTCGAGCAGATTTTAGAACCACTGCTACACCTGTTAATAGACAAGAGTTGTCACAATACGAAGATGAATTATGGAATGATATTTTTAAATTAGATAATAATAATGAACCTAAATATCCTGATTATGATTTGATTAACAAAAGGATATATGCGCCAGATAATGCTGATATGAATTTGGATACTTATTTAGATGATATGGTTGAACGGATGGTTAAAACGGGTTTTACTCCAAATAAGGGAACATATCAAAAAAAAATATTAGGACAAGGTAAAAGATTAAAAGCACGCTTTCCTGTTCCTAGAGGAGCAAAACGCGGACAAAAAATAACAGTAAATATTGGCGGTGAAGATATTGTAGTAAAAATACCAGATAGTGAAACACAAGATAATGATTGGGCAAAGGTATTGAAACCTAACGAAATGGTGGAAACTCCAATTGATATAAATGATAATCAAGGTAATTATAGTAAATTAAATAAAAATTTAAAAAATAAGGGAAAATTACAATTTATTCCTATAGTAATTAAAGCAGAATATTCGAAGGGTAAATTGGATCATAAAAAGGAGATTGATGAAATGGTAAAGCCTCCAAAAAATCAACAATTTGTTATTAATGATGTTCATATCAAAAAAACAAAAGATGGAAGAAATTGGAAATTTAAAAAACTAGATAAATTTGATAAGGAAGTTGAACAATTGGTAATAGATCTAGAGGTTGAAGTAGATTTAGAATTAGGTGTAGAGACGAAATTAAAGGAAGGAGAAAAACAAGGAGTTCTATCAGGACTTGTAGATAAATTTGAAAATTCTATGGTAAGTGGTTCAAGTTGTCCAAATAAAATGAATTTGTTAAATAATGCTTTTGGTGTATTAAAAAAAAAAGCGACACCTACATTAAGTAATGTTGAAGTTCGTGAAATGCGTATGAAGAAAGTCCTTAATAATCGATTAGCCAGTCAGAATAGGCTACGTACGTATCAAGAGAATAAAAATTCTGGTAGAACAGAAGTAAGGAGAGGAGGAAGAAGAAAGATGAAAACACAAAGAAAGAATTATAAAAAGAAGAGAAGAACCCTTAGATTAAATTATATTAAGAATGATTATCGAAAATCGCGAAAAAGGAACCGAAAAAAAAGAACTAAGAGGCGTCGTTAAGTTAAAATGTTGAAAATTTTATAGATGATAACTTTAAATGATAATATATATGTTTTTTGGTATTATACTTTTGTGTATTGTATATTACTATCTTAATTCACAAAACAAGGAGAAAAAAGTAGAAATAGTAGAAGAAGAAAATATTGATTTTATTCCAAGTGATACATTTAGAGGGGCAAAGGAGGGATATGTATTTAAAAATGGAGATATGGGTATAGGCTATTATATTGATAATAAATAAGAATAATATTAAGGAAATAATTAATATTATTATGTTTTTTTGGGTGTTTCGGTAAGTTTATCTTCAAGTTCTTTAACTCTATTATTAAGTAATTTAAGTTGATCTATCATTTCTTGCGCTTCTTTGTGATGTTCTTCTCTTTCATGTTCTTCAACTTGATAATACCAATTATAAACACCAGTAATACCATTATAAGTTAATTTTACAGCATTGTAGGCCAAATCAACTCCTTCATATAAAATCATTCCTAGTACCATATAAATAAATTGAATATTTTTTAAATTATATTAATAGTTTAAAAAATGAGTTTTAAAATGTGCATATTAATCCGCGATGATTTAAAAATGAGTAAAGGTAAGGTATTGGCTCAAGTAAGTCATGCTATGGTAGATGCTAGTGTTAAGGCTTATACACAGAGTCAACTTTTCTTCAAATGGAAAGCAGATGGTGAAAAGATAGTAATATTAAAGGTTCCAAATGAGAAAACAATGATGTATATAATGGATATTGCGGAGCGTAAAGGAGTTAATTGCGGTCATACTGTGGATGCGGGTTTAACAGAAGTTTTACCTGGAACAAAAACGGTAGGATTTGTTGGACCGGATCGTGATGAAAAAATAGATAAATTAACTGGTCAATTGAAGTTATATTAATTGAAGTTTAATGAAATAGTATTGCGCTCAGATTTAGGTTTTCTTTTAGTTTTTTTGGGTTTGTCTAAAGAATCTTTCATTTCATTGAGTTCGCTAATACTCACGACACTTGCGCTATCTTTGCTTTTTTGATTTTTAAGATTAATTTTTTTAGTTTTAAGTCCAGATAAAATATCATCTAAGTCAGAAGGTCCTTTCATTTCGGGTCTTCTGGATGATTTTTTAATTTGTTTAAAATTATCTCTTGGGTCAATAGCATCATTAAATGTATTATTTCTACTCATTTCAATATCTGGTCTGTTAGTTCTTGGACGACTCATTCTGGGGGGAACTTGTCTCATGGAATCGTCAGGTCCAGGAGGAGATCCCATAGGAGGCATAGTCATAGGAGGTGGTCCTCCCATAACTCCTCCCATAAAGTTACCAAATCCGGGATTTTGTTGTCCCATAGTATTCATAGCAGCATTTTGAAATTGTTGCATGAGTTCAGGATTTTGTCTCATAATATCATCCATACCAGGCATTGCTGATTTGAACATTGTGTTGGTCATATGAAGCATAGCAGCGGAACCTCCAAGCATAAATAATAATTTAATCTCTGGTGCCATTTTTGTTTTTCCTCCGTATTTTTCATGGAGTTCGCCAAAGACATCATCATATTCTTCTACGTTTTCTTGAACAGCTTCAGACCATCCATCAAGTTTGATATCGAATGGGTCAAATCGTCCATTAAGGAATTCTAATCCACTAACAGCAGCAAGCATCATTTGTCTTTGAAATTTAATACTGCTTTTCTTTTCACCATCGGCTTTAATGGTTTCATATTCTCCTTTCATTTCAGCTAAGGGAGAATCCATCGTATATTTTTTAGTAAGTTGAATTCCTTTTTTTTCAAGTGCTTCTAAAGCTCTTAAAAGTTTCAGTTTTTCTCTTAAAGTTTCTTCGTGACTCATTCTAACAGGAGCAGGTGGTGCTGCTGGTGTAACAGGAATTTCATTAAAAGTTTTAAATCCATCACTTGTCTCTGTTTTAACTTTTGATGTAGCACCTGGTAATGGGTTTGAATTAAATTTAGATGATGTTGGGGGTTCATTAATTTGAAGTTTAATACCACTATCTTCATTATTTTTGAAACCACCTCCAAATAAATTACTAGTTACATCTGTAAAAGAAGGTCTCTTGACTTTTGGTTCAGAGGGCTTAGCATTTAAATCTATACTATCTAGATTACCGATGTCGTCGAGATTAATATCTGCCTTTGGTGATGACGTTTTAGATTTACTTTGATTCATGAGCATTTCAGCACCAGGGCCAAAATTAACACTCCTCTTAGGAGAGTCAACACTAATTTTAATAGCTCCTGTTCCAGCTTCTGTAACAGATAAAGTAGGTTCTGCTAAATTTAATGAAATTTCTTCCATGCTTTATGCTATAACTAGAACTTTTAATTTTAAGTAATCCGCACAATATATATTTTATTCCTTTAAAAGAGTATTTTTAAGATACCATCTTCCTTGTAAAAAACTATCTGCTAGGTCATCTTGTTTTTTATGTTTATTAAAAACTTCACTCCATTTGTGTAAGTTGTTATTTTCACATATAAGTTTTTTAGTAATAATAATTCCAGATTTTTTTCTTTCTGAATAAGTTGTTTTTTTATTACCTAAAAATTCTTTTAATTTATTAGATGCGGATATTTCTTCTACGAGTGGAATTCCTTTTTCTATAAAATGTTGCATAATCATTCCTTGAAGTGTTTTCATTCTAAGAGCAAGTGGTCCTATTTGATTTTCAACAATAACACAATCAATAGTTATATTTTTTAGAATATTTTCAAATTTTTTTTTTAAATTTCTACCATATGTTACTAAGTTGAAGTCCTTTGTTTTTATTTTTTCAATAAAATTAAAATAATTTTTTTCAACGTGTTCTATTACTAAATCAAATAAAACAGCTTTTTTAATTTTTTTTTCGTGGTTAAGTTCTAGTTTATTTTTTGCGAAATCCTTTAATGGTGCGAATTTAAGTTTTTTAATTTTTTGCTTTTTAAATTCAGGGGTAGGTATCTTGTATTTCTTTTCACGGGCACAAATTTTACAATAATATTTTTCTTTTTTGAAAAATTTTGCTTTTTTTTTACAAGATTTACCATTTTTATTTTTCTCTCCACACATATGAATTTTTTCATTACATAAATCAATAACATCCCACAATTCAATATTATATTCTAAATTATCTTTGATATTAAATAAACAATACGCTAAGTTTTTCATACCTACATCTATAGACAACACTTTCATTACTTAAATTATATGTTTTTATTATTTTAAGTCAATTAGTAATTAAAATAATAAATTAATCAAACTTGTTAGATGAACAAGATTTCATTGGTCCAGCACTATTAGCATTTCCTATCGAACATTTGGAAGCTCTTGAAAGTAATAGTTGCTCTTGTGTTAAAAGGGGAGATTGTAGTTTTGAATTTTGTGCTTGTCTAGAAACATACATGTTTTTGAGGTCACTATTTTCATATCCATATGGTCTAGAAAAGTCAGCACAATTTTTATATAAATATTTCTGTGTTTTTGGAGCTTGTGACGCTTCTTTGATACATTGACTACAATCTCCACAAGCCAATTCATTATTTTTTTTAGCAATTTCATTTCCATTATGAATCAACCATTGTCTGTATTGATAGTTATTTGTGATTCCTAAATTTTTCTTTAATTGATTATTTGTTTTACAAGCGGTTTCATAATTGGAAAAAAGCCTTCCATCATTCATTGATGGTGGAATATTAAAATGTATATTATTAGATCCTTCATAGCAAGTTGCCCAACTCATTTATATACATAACTTTATAAAATTATTCTGATGCTATAATTAAATCAATTAGGGGTTGTTTTTTAAGACTTTTGTAATTTAAAAGCCCTTTAGCTTCAGCGAGCGCCTTAAGTTCGGAAACTCTAAGTTTACTATATTGAATATGAGTTTTTTCTTCTAGAGTTTCTTGTTCAGTATCACTTTCACTGTCTTCTTCTAAACTATCTTCTACTAAACTGTCTTCTGCTTCTTCGTCTTCTTCTGCTTCTTCTTCGACTTTTTGGACAATTTCTTTATTATCAGTAGTATCATTATCTTCTTCTAAATTATTAGTTACTTCTTCCAATTGAACACTTTCGTCAATAGAAATAGGGTCGTTGTTTGTGGTTTCTAAAACAACAACATTTTTTTCTTCTTCTGCTTCTTGTAAATCAATATCAGTTGTTACTAATTTAATACGTTCTGCTAAATCATCTTCATTATCACTAACTTCTCTACTGTCTTCGGAGTCATATTCAGAATCATCGTCATCATCATCATCTGAAACGTCTATTAAATTTCTTTCTTGACTATTTTGTGAATTCAAATTTTCTGTATATTGTGAAGAAGGGACTTGTTCTTCATTCCGGTTAGCCATATAGGATTGTGATAATTGTTGTTGTCTATCTGTTTCATGACTTTGGATTAAGTCAAACATAACATCGACCTTTCTTTCAACATTTGTCATTCGATTTCTAAAATATAAAAATAATAATGTTGCGCTAAGTGCGCTAACACCGATGCTAATTACTAGTTGTCTTGAGAAAACCATTTACTTAATGTTTAATTATATTAAATTTATTATAATTAAACGTAAAATTATAATTTTTGTAAAATTTTATTTGTGCTATCTATTATTTCTTCGGGATAGTTAAGTTGTTTTAACACACAAACGCCGCCTTTTATTTTGGATATTCCATCAGTAATTTTATATGTGTAAGTAGGATCATTATTAACAACAGAAGTTTTCATAGATTTATTAACTACATTTTTATGTTTTTCTAAAAGGTCACATAATCTAATAAAATGAGTAGTTAGTAAGAATTTAACATTTTTATTTTTAGATATATGAGTTAAGTAACTATAAGCGCTGCTTATGGCTTCATATGGGTTGGTTCCTGAATATAATTCGTCAAAAATACAAAAATGTGTATCATTTGGATTGTCTTTTATTTTATCAATAATTACTTTGCATCTTCTGGCTTCTGCTTGGAATAAACTGTCTCGCGAACAAGAATCTGGAATATTTAAATAACAATGTATATGTTTGAAGGTTCCTGAAATACCTTTATCAAAATAACCATAACCAATTTGCTGACTGATTAATAAGTTTATAATAGCTGATTTAATAAGTGTAGTTTTACCAGCCGCATTTGGACCAGTAATAATATGATTTTTTGAAATATCAATATCATTTTTAATAGGATTTTCAAGATTTGGATAAAACATATTTTTAAGTTTAAATTTATTTGACTTTGAAAATGTAATAGGATTAATTTTTTTTGCCTTTATTTGTTTATTAATTCCTAAAATAGTGTCTATATATCCGTGAAATCCAAAGGTGAAACTTATTAAGTTTTCAAGTTCTTGAGATTCATATAAAATGTAAAAGTATTTCATAGATTTTCCTATATATATAAATTTTTGTAACGGAGTTTGATTAGTGGGTATGGATTTAATTTCATAATGAAATTTTTCTATTCTATTCAAGTAATCCTTCAGTTTATTATTGAATGGTTTATAGGTTTTGTAATCTTTTGTTAATTTTAAATATAATTTGAATTTATTTTTCGTATAATCTAAATATTCATTTAGTGTTTCGAATTCTTCAGCAATGTATCTAGCATTAATATAAAATCTATAACAACTAATGATATTTTGATATATATTATAAAAGTACATTCCTAAAAGAAAGAGTATGTATATTTTTTGTCCCAAAGCAACTTCGCTGAATGAAAATAATAGTTTACCAATTGCGTGATGTTTTATATTTTCAATAAGTATTTTGTAATAACTATTCCAAGTTATAGGAAGATTCATAACTTTCAAAACAGCAAACGGTAAGAGTAGAACGAAAAATGGTGCTATTAATGTGGCTATGGGAGAAGATATATTGTATAAACTTAAAATGGAGAGAAAAGTAGTAGATTTATTAAGGAAAAGTAATTTTTGAAAATCAACATATTGATATTTTTCTAAAAAGTTGTTTTGATTTCTAATATTTTTCCAAGAATGTAACATTTTTTCAATTTGTATTTTATTGAAAGGTATGGAGTTAGCGTTTCTATATAATTTTTGCGAATCTCTTAAAAATTTCTTGTCTGTAGTGTAATATTTAGACCAACTTTTTATAGATTCTTGTCCTATATCAGTAGATGGATTAAAAACAGAATTATAAATAGGATTTGTATCCTCATGAATAGTTTCAGTAAGTTCTAAATCATCAATTAAATTTTCACTTAATGTTTGTTTATTATTTAAAAATTCTATTGGTAATTGAAAACAATTATTATTATAACAATTTTCTTCTTTGAACATATTAAAATCAAAAAAGAAAAAGAAAAAATTTATTAAACGATTAAATATTTATTAAATTAATAACTTATATAATTTAAAGGTCAAGGTGTCTTGTGTAGTCAGCAGGCATCTCTACAATACTAGTTTGATAATATTCCTCAAATCCTTTAAGTCTCTGAATATCATGTTTGCTAGTAAAGTTGATAGCGATTCCTTTTCTACCCCATCTACCTGAACGACCAATTCTGTGTAGATATGTGTGTTCACTTTTTGGAATATCAAAATTAATTACAATACTGACTTGTTGAACATCAATTCCACGTGCGAATAAATCTGATGTAATTAATACTCTACAACTTCCACTTTTGAATTCACTAAAGGTCTGTTTTCTTTCATCTTCACCCATTCGTCCATGGATTTTTTTAACGGGAAACTGATCTCCAATCATTGCCTCGCATAGGTCATCTACACGTCTTGTGCTATTACAGTAAATAATCGCCTGAGCGATAGAAAGGCTACTGAAAATATCTTTAATAGTTTCATATTTACTTACATCATCATCAATATTGATGAAATATTGAGCAATACCTTGAAGTGTGAGTTGTTCTGCCTTAACTAAAATTTTAATAGGTGTTTCCATAAATTTATTAGTAAGTTCTTGTAAATCTGTCGGCATTGTAGCACTAAATAATCCTATTTGCATGTTGTTAGGAACAAATTGGAAGATTTTATACATTTGTTCTTTAAAACCTGACGAAAGCATTTCATCTGCTTCATCAATAACCAATACTTTGAAATTATTAGCATTAAGATATTTTCTTCGCAACATATCATGAATTCTACCAGGTGTTCCTACTACAATATGTGGTGTATTTTCTGTTAGATTTTTTTTATCGTTTTCTACAGAAGTTCCTCCAACGAGTAATTGAACAGTAATTTTCATAAATCTACCAATATTTTCTAATACTTCTTTAATCTGTTTAGCAAGTTCGTGTGTAGGTGCTAAAATAATAGCACTTGTAATTTTATTATCTTTGCTTTTATAACCAATATTTGCTAAAATTTGTAGGATTCCAGTTGTAAAAGCACCAGTTTTACCGGTTCCTGACTGTGCTTGAGCAATAATGTCTCTTCCAGTAGTTACCATAGGGTGAAGAGCTTTACATTGAATGGAACTAGGTTTTTCAAATCCAAAAGCATAAATACCTCGTAAAAGTTTTGTATCAAGGTTCAAATTAGTATCATCCCAAGATGATATCTCATATTTTTCATATTTCTTAGTAGTAGATGTAGTGGTGGTTTCGGGTTCTGTAAGGGAAGTCATCGTAGATAGTATTGATTATTTATATTTAAGTTCATTTTCAATTTTATGTTATTAAAATTGATATAAAAAATAAACATTATATAACAATTATAAGATGTCTGTTTTAGTACCAAGTCAAATATATTCACTCAATGATTTTATTAATAAAGAACGTTCAGGAAATATTCCTGAGTTAGAATCTCTAGTAATAGAAAAAATTAATAAACTAGCTAATAGAGTTGGCGCGCCTAGTTACCAAAAAACACCTGTATTTAAGAGATATAATTATCATAATAATAAAAAGAAAAAGGTAAATGAAAATATTACAAGTTCTTCCTGGGAAACTATTCGCAATTTTAAAACTACAACATTAGATAAAAATATGGAAGGTTTAGAGGCTCAAATGGATCAAATTAGAAGTTATTTAAATAAATTAACTGGTGATAATTACGAAGAAATAAGCAATGAAATTAAACTTGTTATTAAAGATATCGTTGAAAATAATGAAGATGATTATTTATCTAAAATTGGAGCAAGTATATTTGAAATAGGAAGTGCTAATAGGTTTCTTTCCGAGGTATATGTAAAATTATATAAAGAATTAATTAAAGCCTATCCTATTATGAAAAATGTATGTGTTAGTAATTTTGATAGTTTTAGTTCTCTATTTGAAACCTTTGAATATTGTGATGCTAAGGAGAATTATGATAAATTTTGTGATATTATGAAGAAAAATGAAAAACGCAAAGCATTAAGTAAATTCCTGATGATTTGTGTTGAATATGAAATTATTGAGTTAGAAAAGATGGAAAAAATTATGTTAGACTTTCTTAAGAAAATCCATTTGTATGTTGATGAAAAAGAAAATGAAAATGCTTTGGATGAAATAGCAGCGAACTTAGTTATTATGATACAAAGTAGTATTTCTAGTTTTAAATTAATGAAATCACACAGAAATATATTTAAGGATATTGAGATTATATCTGGATATAATGTAAGAAATTATCCAGGATTATCAAATAAAACTTCATTTAAATTTTTAGATATTGTAGAGGAATTAGAAGAAGATAGCAGTGAAGATGAAGATTAAATATATGATTTTAATATAAATAGTTAGTGATATAATTAATTATATTAAATGGAGCGAAAAAATATGTTTTTTTCATTAGTTGATGCTGATATTTCACAAAAAAAAGAAACAAATGTTACTTATGATGATTTATTAGAACAAGTAAATAGTAAGGCTGAAAATCTTCCAAACGAAGACACAGACTTATATAGTGATTTATATTTTGCAGAAGTATTGGATTATAAAGATAATTATACAAAAAAACAATTAGAATTTATATGTGGGTATTACGATATTAAAACAAGAAAAAAAAAGAAGGAAGACTTAGCAGAAGATATTGTTATTTTTGAAAAGGCAGAAGAAAATACAGATATAGTACAACGTAGAAAGATGTTTTGGTTTTATATTGATGAAATTTCCAACGATAGTTACTTATCAAAATATTTAATATTAGAATAAATTATAATGGTTGTTTCAATTATTAATAGTGATGTTTCATATCCTGAAAGAAAAATAATAGACGATGAAGATAAAGGACAAGATGTCAGTATGTATCAAATTAGGATTTTTGATATAGATGTTGTAATAGCTTTAGGTAATATTAAATATAATTTCTCAAAAAAAAAAGTTTTATATTGTCCAGTTTATATTATTGTAGATGAAAGTGATAAAATATACCAAATTGGGGTTTATGAAATTTCCAAAAAAAAATATGACAAGGGAAAATACTTGGATGAAGATGGAGATTTAGATATATCTAAATTGAAGGGTCCTTTGTTGTATACATTTGTCGATAAATCATACTTACAACAATGTATGAAAAATGAAATTTTAGTAGAAGATGAACATTCAAAAACTAAAGATGACGAAGATGATGAAGATGATGAAGAAGTCGATGATGATGAAGATGTTGATAGTGAAGAAGATAAAGCTAAAAAAAATGAAAAAGAGGAGAAGGATGAAGACGATAAAAAGAGTGAAGAAGACAATGATGAAGAGGAAGAAGACGATGATTTAAATGCTGAAACCACAAGCCCTACCTTATCAAATCCACCACCTGTTTTAGTAGATCTTAACATAGAAGATAACGTTGATGACGAAGATTTTTTCACAACAGGTGAAACTGATAAAGATGAAAAGAAAGAAAGAAAGAAATATAAAAAACCTATCGATAAAGCAAATCAAAGCAGTTGGATACAAGAATTCTTACATAATAATAATTATACTATAACAGATGTAGAATCAAATGGAGATTGTTTTTTTGCTGTTATTCGTGATGGATTTAAAAATATTAATAAAAAAATAAGTGTTAAAAAGTTAAGAGAAATTTTGACTGAAAATACAACTCAAGAACAATATCAAAATTATAAAGAACGATATACAATGTTAAAAAATGAATTAACTGATATTAGACGACAAATTCCAGATACAAAGGCTAAAAAAAGTGAAAGTAAAAAAAAATATAATAAGTTAGTTAGAAGTGCTAAGAAGGAAAAAGACGTTCCCACTCGAAATAAGGAAATGATTGAAGCAAGAAAAGAAAAGAAAAAATATACAGAATTGAAGGAGAAAGCAGATAGATTAGAACGGGAATTAAAAGAAGCAAAAATTAACTGGGCTGATATTAAATGGATGAAGGGATTAACAAGCTTGGATAAATTAAAAACAAAAATGATGGCTTGTGAATTTTGGGCAGATTCTGTAACAAGTGATGTAATGGAAATAGCATTAAATACCAAACTTATTATTATTTCAAGTATTAATTGGCGCAACGGAAATCCACCATTGGTTTGTGGCAATTTTGTTCAACAAGAAATAGAAGATAAGGGTTATTTTAAACCCAAATATTATATTGTAATGGAACATACTGGAAATCATTACAAATTAATAAGATACAAAGGTAAAGGTATATTTAGGTTCCACGAAATTCCTTACGGATTAAAAACACAAATTGTAAATAGATGTATGAAATCTCGTGGTAAATCATTATATAATTATATTCCAAAATTTGCTCGTTTAATTGGACAACAAATTAAGGTCCCAGAAGAAAAACAATTAGATGAACTTATGGGTAATGAAAAGAAAGAAGATGGTGTTGATGATGGAGAAATAGATATTGATGATGTTAATCCGGAAGTTACGCCAACTCCTACTCCTGAAGACGGAAAATTATTTAGTGATGAAACTCATTTTGTATTTTATTCGAAATCAGCAGATAAAAAACCTGGTAAAGGAGCAGGAGAAAAAATTGCCGAAGGTGATGTTGAAAAATACGTTCCATTAACAAAAATGAAAGAATGGAGAAAAGTATTGTCTAATATGCATATTAAGAGAGATGACACGGGAAATGTAGTTCCATTATTTAAACTTGATGGTAAGAATTGGGCTTCAGTAGAACACTATTATCATGCTAACAAGTTTAAGAAAAATAATCCTGATTTTTATAATGTATTTAGCATGGATAGCAAATCTGTAATTTGTAAAGACCCTAAAATGGCTTTAGGTGCTGGTGGAAAAACAGGTATAGTTAGAAAAAAGGATCCAGAGACAAAGAAATCAAAGATTGTTTTTAGAAGACCGAAGGATGTTGTAATGGATGAAGACTTCTTTGATGGTAAAAATAGAGAAGAAGTAATGGAAAAGGGCCAACAAGCCAAATATGAAAATAAAGAAAACGAAATAGAACGCAATGTATTATTAGCAACAAAGGATGCTAAATTATTACATTATATTGTTAGTCGTGCTAAAAAGGAAGATAGACCTCCTCCTATTGTATTTTATGATACTATGCGTATAAGACATAGAATTAAAAAGAAATCAAAATAAATTTATAATGTCTATATAATATAAATTTATGAGTAGTTTGGGTAATAAAAGAAAAAGAGATGAGGATGAGAAATATAGTAAATGGAAAGAGAATATTATATCATCATTTGGAGGAATAACAGAAGAAGAATTAAGAGATTTATATAAAGTTCATTTAGATTTTGAAGAAAAAGATGAAGAGGAAAGTAATAAAAGTGGTGATGGTGATAGTAAAAATGAGGAAGAGGAAGAGGGAGACGACCATATAGATGTAATGAACCAATGGCTTATAGATAATAGTCCTACCTTATTTAATGAAATAATGAGAGATGAAAAAGAAGCACCTGGTTATGTTTTAAATGATACGCAAAAGGGAGCAATGAATGTAATTGATGGATTAGAAATGGATCCAGTAAAAAAAGGTAAATTATTTTTTGCTATAAATGGTTCGGCTAATTCTGGTTATAAGAGACCAATTTCTTATGCTATGAAAGGAGCTTATTATTTGGGAAACGATAAACAAACATTAATAACAATAATAAAAGAATATATAGAAACTGTAAGTGCTGCAAGTCAAGGTGGAGGATTTTTCTTTAGTAAAAAGAAAACACGAAAGCGTCGTAAGAAAAAGACAAAAGGCAAGAAAAAGAAGGGACGAAAATCAAAGAAAAAGAAGAAGAAAAACAAAACGCGTAAAAAGAAGGATAGAACATTTACGGATACAAGTTATCCATATAGAATAATTACTAAAACGGATGCTATAGAAGATTTCAAAAAATTGCGTGAAATGGTCAAGAAAGATGACTTTAATAGTAAATCAGTATTTGGTAATAGAGCAGTAGATTATGGAACTGAAAAAATGCGTAAACAGACAAAATATAGAAATAAATCTCATTATGAGCGGTGGAAAGATAAAGTAGCACGGGGAAAGGTAATAAAATTCGCCAAACGTTTATATAATCAAAAATATAAACGTACAATTGATAGTAGTATTCGCGGTGCTATTGAATTACAATGGGGTTCTATAAATACGATGAGACCGGCAGCAGCAGCATGTTCATATAAAAAAAATAAAGCAACAAAGGTATTAGATTTCACGGCAGGCTGGGGAGCACGTTTAATAGCTGCTATGGCTATGGATATTGATTATACGGGAATAGATGCTAATGTTGCTTTAAAACCTGGATATGATAAGATAATCAAAACGTTAAAACCATATTCAAAAAGTAATGTGAAAATGATATTTAAAAAGGCAGAGACAGTAAAAATTTCAAAGTTAAAGTATGATTTTGTCTTTACATCCCCACCTTATGAATATTTAGAAGTATATGAAAATATGGAGAATTATGAAAAGAAGGGAGAAAAAGTGAAACAGCCATATAGTAGTTCAAAAATAAAAATAGATGATTCTGAAAAATTCTATGATGAATTTATGATACCAACATTGAAGGAAATATATAAACATCTTCCAAAGGGAAAGCATATATGTTTGAATATGCCTGATATTATGTATACTAAAATAAAGAAAAAATGGAAAAAGTCTGATAAAAAAGATGTTTATTCAATAGCTGGTAGAGTTGGTGGTCCTGAAGATTTTAAACGGATGGAAAAGGAACAAATATTTTGTTGGAAAAAGCATTAAAAACAATTATATGTAATAATATATATAATTGTTATGTCGTTTTCAAAAACAAGTGAAGTATTAATGAAATATTTTTTGAATGATTTTGATAAGTTTTCAAAAAAAATAACATCAACTGACCAAAATTCAATGGATAGAATTTTTAAACAATTTTGGTGGGATATAAAAATAGCGGATGGTTTGGTGGAACGTTATGATAGTCAAGATATGATAAAAACGAAATTAATTAAAAGAAAGAATTATCCTGAATTAATGGAGGGTAAATATATTCCAGATAGCGCAAAAGATTATATTCGTAAAAATATGAAGGGTTATTTACAAGCAACGACAAATTTATGTTCTGTAGATGTGGAAATTAACTATGCTATATTTAAACAAAGTGAATTTAATAATTTAAAATTAGTAAATGATAGAATAAAAAAAGCATTACGTATATTAAGATTTTTATTGTTTTATACTTCTACTACAAGAAAAGTAAAGGAAATAAAGATAGATTTATTTTTAACAGACTTGAAAAAGACTTTACCAAAAAATCAAATAAAAACGTTGGATCAAAAAAATGTGAATAGTGCTTTAACATTTGCTTGTATAGAAAAAGGGGAAGTTTTAGTATTTCGAGAGGAAGAGTGGAAAAAAGTGTTAATTCACGAATTAATGCATAGTTTATGTTTGGATTTTTCAGGAATAAGTTATTTATTATTGAAAGATAAAATAAAAGATATGTTAAAGGTAAAAAGTGATTATGAAATAAGTGAGGCATATAGTGAATATTGGGCTACTATATTAAATAGCTGTTTTATATCATATGATATTTTAGATGATAAAAGTGATTACGAACAATTTGGGTTATATAGTGAATTTTGTATTCAATTCGAAAGGATTTTTTCTTTATTTCAATTAGTAAAAATATTGGATTATATGGGATTGCGTTATAAGGATTTGGTAAGTGATAGAGTTTGTTCAAAATCTTTAAAAAATGTATTATACAAGGAAGATACTAATGTTTTATGTTACTATATTATTAAAAGTGTTTTATTATATGATTATGATAAATTTTTATTTTGGTGTGAAAAATATAATATATCGTCAATTCGATTTCATAAGAATCAATTAAATTTACGAAGGTTTGGAAAGTATTTTGAAGATACGTATAAAAAACGGGGATTAACACATATAATAGAAGATATGGAAATTAAATACCGTAAAATACGTGGAAAATATAAAAATACAAATAAAGATATGATAAATTTAACTACAAGAATGACTATATGCCAGGATAAGGTATAAAATTGATTTATTTTTGTTACATATAAATATAGTATAAACAACAATGGGTGTAAAACTATTAAGTAAGCTTTTAAAAACAGAATGCGGTGACTGTGTTAATAAAGTTCACCTACAACAATTATATAATAAAAAAATATGCATCGATACAAGTATATATTTGTATCGATTTAAATCTATGGGAGGGTTATTAGAAAAATTTTATTTGATGTGCTCGATATTTAAACAGTATAATATTATTCCATTATTTGTATTTGATGGGAAACCACCTGAAGAAAAAAGGGATGAAATAAATAGACGCAGAGAAACTCGTGAGAAAACTTGGAAAAAAATAGATAAAATGAAAGAAAAATTTGGAGACAATCCAAATAAACATCAAGAGAAAAAATTAGAAAGTTTAAAAAGGTCTATTGTAAGAATCCGAAAAGCAGATATTGTAAATATTAAGAGTTTAATTAAAAGTATGGGATTTCAATATATAGAAGCACAAGGGGAAGCTGATAAATTATGTGCTGCACTTGTAAAAAAAAATAAAGTATATGGGGTGTTGACTGAAGATATGGATTTATTTGCTTATGGGTGTCCTGTTGTATTTAGATATATAAGTTTAATTAATCATACTATAATGCAATATAATTTGAAGGATATTTTGAAAAAGTTGAAAATAAACTTGTACAATTTTCAACTGTTATGTGTTATGTCTGGAACAGATTACTTAAAGAGTAATAAAAATGTATTTTATTATTTAAATTGTTATAAAAAGAGTAAATTTATGGAATTCGGTGATTGGTTAAAGATACATAATAATTTAACGGATGAAAATTATGATAAAACAATAAATATTTTAAATATATACCAGGATATAGATAAAGAATTAAAAAAATATCCTTATTTTGCGATTAAAAGTGAAGAATATATTAATAAACGTGATTTATTTGCTTTATTGGAAAAAGAGAGATTTATATTTGTTTGAGTGAGTAAATATAAAATATTTTTTTTACAGTTCTATAGTAATGAAGTTAAGTGTTTTAACTTGGAACATAAATTTTATACATGATAATTGGTTGAAAAGAGTGGATAATATAAATAAGACGCTTCAAGTAGAAATGGAAAATACGGATATTATGGCTTTACAAGAAGCAACATTACCGTTTAGCGATGCTTTAACTGATATCCATACATTTTTAAAAAATACAGATTTAAAATATTTCCATAACGGATTATTGGAGAGAAATATACTTTATAATGGTATAATTAAAACTTTTCCAAAATATAAAAAATATATTTACATTGTATTTGAGTATTTAATGAATAAATTATTATGGTTATGTAGTTGGATATTTAGTTCATATGGTAAAGTTATCAAAGATATATATTTTAGTCATCCATATATATTTATAATTATCGTGGCGTTATGCCCTATAATATTTTTATGTGTTTGGGCATTTGTTGGTATGTTAACTATATTAAATAAGAACGTAAGGGGAATAGTAAAATCAAAATATATAGGGAAACGTTCTATTCAATATATAGATTTTATATATAATGAAAAACCAATAAGATTTGTGAATGTACATTTACCTCCAGGTGAGAATAAAGCAGATAAAGACGAACGTTATAATGAAATAAAAGAAATCGTACAATTTTGTGAAGAAAAGGATAATGTGATTATTTCTGGAGATTTTAATGAAACGCAAGATAATGATTTTTATAAATATTTGAACACGGTGGGGTATAAAAGTAGTTGTTATGAATCATGTAATGAAGAACTAAATACATTTCCAAGTATCAATCCTGAAAAATGTATAGATTATATTTGGTTTAAGGGTGAAAATATAAGTATTGATTCAGCGTATACATTTGGATCAAGTGATGCGACAGATCATAAGGGAATAAAAGCTATATTTAATATAGCTTAATGTATTACATTAATCCAGAAGAAAAAGTATTTACAATACCAGAATTAAGATTAATAATATTATCATACGCATTAGAAGATAAGAAAGAAGAAATAAAAAGATATGAATGTCTAGAAAATTGTGGTTATTTTATAGATGAAGCATGGAAACAATTAACTTGGATAGGATTGTGTGTATTGGTTGGTATGGTATTGTTATCTATGATTATTAGATAAATTATTTAGTTATATATGAGTAGTATGGATAAAAATAAAGTAAAAACAGCTTTAAAAAAATTGTGTAGAAAGTATCGTAAAAAGAAGCATAAAAAGAGGTGTAGATCTAAGCGTAGATAAGTATTTGAATAATAGTATAATCATAAAATTTTTTAAAATCTTATGATTTAATTACTTGGTTGATTTGGTTAAAAATTAGAGGATAAGGGGATTAAGCCGATGCGGTGGCGGCGGCGGCTTTAGCAGCAGCCGCTTTAGCAGCAGCACCACTCTTGGGGAAGTGTGGACTCATGTATCGTTGAAGGTTAAAATAGGTAAGCTCATCTGACTTCTTAAGTTTAAGAAGCTTGCGAAGCTTTCCATCTGCTAGAATGCGACGACCATTTTTAGGATCCTGAAGTTTGTTAGCACGAATATAAGAGTTAATCTCACGAGTTACCTCTGTGCGAGCCATCTCAGTTCCCTTGGTCTTTCCAAGGAACCCAGCAAGCTCATCACTGATTACGGCAGGCTTAACAAAACCACTTGGCTGACGGTTTCCAGTTTTGCGTTTCTTACGGGCCATTTTGGAAGCAGCTTTAATCTCACGCTCATGATTTTTAGAAAGTGTTCGGACTTGGCTAGTAATACTAGTTACTTGAGAACGGAGAACGGATAGTTGTGCTAGAAGAGCAGTGAACTGGTCCGCAACGGTAGGTGGGGCATCTGCGGGTGCTGTAGCAACCTGATTTTTAGTGGAAGGGGCAACTGGTGCGGTTTCCTGAACAACAGACTTAGTAGTCTTTGCTTTAGTGGTCTTTGAGGATTTGGTTTTCGTCGATGTTTTCTTTGGCATCTTATGATTTACTAAAGCGGGCTCTTTTTAAGTCCTTTAGAGAAATTAATATTTATTTTATTTATTTTGACCTCACATAAGGTAATAAAATACTTTTTATTGTTGAACTGGTTGTCCAAAAGCACTATACAACCATGGTAAGGCGATTGCAGCATCATGGCTTACGGTTGTAAGTGCTCCTAGTACATAACATACTCCCAAATATTTAGAATCGTTATCACTCCCTTTTGTAATAAATATTTCTATAAGATCCAAAATTCTTTTTTGAAGGACTTCATATGGTTTGTGTAATAATACATTAATATTAAACCCAAAAAAAGGATTCCCGTGTTGTGGATTAATCTTTCTCTTTGTTTGTTCATCTATTTGTGCTCTATAATCCCATACGTCTGCTAGTTCTCTTAAAAATCTTTTGACATATATTCTATTTAAATGTAAAAACCATCCGGGATTAGTAATAAATCCTCTATTATCCATATGTTGAAATAATTCAAGTGTTTTTAATTCTATTTGTTTTTTTGGAGATAGTTCGTCAATGTTATTTTCTAATGTAATATTTGGAGTTTCTTTATATATTTTACCTCGTTTTACAAGTGATTTTAAATCATTCATAATTTTACTTACAGGCAATTTATTTCTATTATATGGATTGTCTTTTATTTTTTCAATAACTATCATATTGTATAATGAACATATATCAAAACCATAAATGAAATTATCCTTGTCTTTAAAACTATAAAATTGTGAATTATCAATGCTTTTTAATTCTTCTAAAGTAAAAAAATCGGTGGGATTTGTACATAAATCTCTATTGTATAATGCGGGACCTTTTAAATTATCGAATGACCTACGTAAATAACCGCGAAAAATTCTTTGTATTTTTCTACTATAAAATGAATATTTTAAATAATTGAATAATCTGAAAATAAGCTCGTCTTTATTGCCTCCTTTTTTTTGTTTATAAAATTTACATATATTCTTCAACTGTTTTACATTATAACCCTTGTTTAATAAAAAATTATACTCTTCTATAGTAGGTATTTCAAAATCATCACTTGTTATTTTTTTTCGTTTTTTTTTTAAGTTATGTTTTATTGGTTCATAAATATAGTTATTTATGTAATATTTCGGTGAATGTATTTGATTTACTGTTTTATAATTTTTTATTTCTGTGATCTTTTTATTCATCTTTGTTAATGAAGACATTTAATTATACTTGTTATATTTTTTTTAGATTATTTATAGAATCATTAATAAATAAGTTATTAAAATTACTTTAAGATATTTCTTAGCATAATAGTAATGATATATTCAAAAATAATAATTTGGTGGTTTGTTTATTTATTTAATGGAATTGTTATATCAGGAGAAACAAGCTTTCGAAATTGCAGGAGAGTATGGGGTATGAGTAATAGTGTTAATAATATCCCGATGTACTCTACCGGGTTGTACATGTGCATGGAAGCCCCAGACGGTTCCATAATTACCTTGCCTGATAACTCCAATCCTATAGATAATATAAAAAATGTTATTAAAAACATTTCAAAATCTACAAATTTTTCAAATTCTACACAATTTCTCTCCAACTCAACAACTTCAAACTCTTTTTCACAGATTAATAAAACTTTTATTAATAAAAATATTACAAATAATACAAACAGTTTTTTATCCAATAATTCAATATCCTTGTTTTCACCTAGTACTTCCACAACAACACATATACCTGTTACAACATCGACACCTGTTACAACTACTCCTTCGCCTGTTACAACTACAACAACTACAACAACTACAACAACTACAACAAGTCCAGCACATAATATATATAATAACACATATCCTAGTCAATTGTTAAATGAATCAACTAATAAATTTGATAACAAAACTATAGAAGAAATGAATCCATTATTACCTGCTATAATTATATTATCAAGTATTGTTGGTTGTTGTATATTATCAGGAGGAATATATTTTTGTTATAAAAAGGGATTGTGCAATAGAAAAAAATGTAGTAAAACATTACCCGAAGCTCAAATAGAAAAAGTTGTAGATTTAGAAAATGGAGAGAAAAATGAAAGAAAAAATAGAAATTCTTGGACAGTTATGACTACCACATTAAAAACTAGAGCAAAATTGAAAGAATTAGAAAGATACAAGAACAAGAAAGCGTTAAAGCCCCAATTAAAACCGGTTTCTAAAAATCAAAAAGATAAAATACCTAATGTTCATAATAAAAACTTGGGAAAAACATCGAATATAGGTGGTATAAGACATAACGAAACAAAAAGAAGAGATAATAAATTAATAAGGAATCATATGGAAGAACAAGCATCTCGTATTCCAGGAGGAATGAATAATCCAAGTTTAAAACGTATACTGAATAGATTTCCAAAAAGTCCACGACAAAAAAAAATAGATAGCATGAATTTAGACATGACACCTGAACAACAAGAATGGTATAAAAATAAATTTTCTAATGAATTAACAGGTAAAGATAATTATCCTAATTTACCGGCATTACCTCCAGGCAATCCACCCCCTCCTCTACCAGAGGTAGCTAGAAGTCAAGTGCAAAATATGTCTTCAATAGTTTATGGTAATAAAAAAAATGATAATTCTCCAAAAATGACGATTAGGGAGTTAAATCTTGGAGAAAATTAGTAGAAAATTGAAGAATAATATAAAAAATAGTAGAAAAAAATGTATATTTTGTAAATATATCACATTTCCAAGGATGTAATATATTCAAATACTTTTAGAAATATCTGAAAATTGATTTAAAAAATAACTTATAATATTAAACTATAACCAGAATGTCCAGTATTACCGTAGCAGAAACCACCCGTAAAGAGCTTACCTCTAATGTTACTCGCGTCGAAGATTTCGATGTTGAGAAACTCAGTTTCCAATTCAGGAAAACTGATAAAGGAAGCAAATCAGTAAATATTACTTATAATGGAAAACCACTTTACCTAGATTTTCCTCTTACTAAAACTTGGGGAGCAACTTGTTGGGATGATAACGTTACAAATGTTTCTATGAACCTAGCCTTCGGGGCAGATGATAGTCGTTGGAGTGATGCTACTCGAGCATTTTACGATTGTCTTATGAGTATCGAGCGAGCAATTAAGGAATACGCACAAGAGCATAGCGAACAGCTATTTGGAAAGGTTAAGAGTGCTGAGATTTTAGAAGAGCTAATGAATTCTTTTGTAAAACAAAATGATAAATATGGTCCTTCTCATAAGGTCAAGTTCCAGTATCGCGAAGGAGATGATGTTCCATATAAATGTGAGATTTATGATATGAATGGTAAGCCTGAGTATCTAGTAAGTCGTAAGAAAGCAGAGGATGGAACTACTCTTCCATTTCCACAGGGAGAAGGAGAAGACGCAAAAACTCCACTAGACCTTATTAAAAAGACCGACCGACCATTTGTAAAGGGAGTTCTTCAAGTTGGATCAATGTATTTCGTAAGTGGTAGTTTTGGAGTAAGCACCAGAGTTATTCAACTTAACGTTCGCCGTTCTCACAATATGGTAGGATCAGGTGTTAATTATGTAAGCACTCGAGATACTGAGAGTATGGTTCTTAAGGCTATTGATGATTCGGAGAAAGCATATGCTGAGAAAGTAGAGAATGAGACTACTAGTTATACAGCAGCACAGGATAGTGAAGATGAGGATGAAGAGGAGGTTGAGCAAGAAGCAGCTGTTGTAGAGCCAGAGCCAGTTGTAGAGGAGAAGCCTAAAAAGAAGAAAGTAGTTCGTCGCAAGAAGAAAGTGAGTAAAGCTTAAATAAAATAATGAATATTAATAATATAATTGGTTTCATACAGCAATAATATGAATAATATAATAACAAAAAGGAACCAGCACAGATATTATAAAATTTTTTATATATTTTTATAATATTCAAATACTTATAGTCAAGTGTTACAATAGAAAATTGAAATTTTTTTTTACTAACACAGAATAGTATATAACAATAACATCTAATATAATATGGCTTCTCTTACTATCAAAAAACCAATGTGTGTAGAAGAAAAAACCCCTGTTGATACAGGATCTTCATATAAATTTAAACTAGAAAAAATTTCATATGCTGTTTCTCAAAATGAGAACAAGCAAGATTGGGCCACTGGTGGAACAGTAGAAGGGTTGTTTGATTATATTATTGTAGCCGATTCTCACGGTAAGTGTAATGGTAAAAAAGACTTGTTTATTAAAAAGTTCTCAAATATTAATTGGGGAGAGTATCTACAAAATCCAGAATGGAAAACAATATTATCTAATGAGTGTGAAAACATCGAAGGTATAGGAAAAACTATGAGAATTGGAACAACATTTACGTGTGTAAAGATATACAAAGATTATTTTGAGATTTCTTGGATTGGCGATTCATCAGCAAAGATTATTAGCTATGGAACAACAGCAGATCCTTCAAAATCACAGATTGTATGGAAAACAAAAGATCACGATGCTCGCAATAAAGAAGATATCAAGATACTGGAAGAATATTATCTTCCAAAAACTATTGGTGGTATTTCTCTATTTAAAAAGAAATTTTCCTGGGATATTCAAGCTACCAATCCCACAACTATTGAAAATATTAAATCATATACATTTACAATTACACCTAAAAATATTTTCGGCGTTACAGAATCACTAAACATGACCCGTTCATTAGGCCACGGTGGTATATTTAATCGACCATTGGGATTTCAAACAGAAATAATTCCACGTAAGTCAACCGATTTATATAAAATTATAGCAGCAACTGATGGATTTTGGCCGGTAATGTGTGAACAAGACGAAAAAAATATTAATGCTTTGTTAGAAAATGGAGCAAGCGAGTTATGTAATATCTCAAGAAAACGTTGGGAAAAGCCTTGGACACATTTACCACCCGATCCTTCTCAAAAACAAGACAATGTTATAATTCCAAAGTGGAACCACGATGATATAGGAGTGGCTGTATGGAATAATTTTGAAATTTAAATATAAAATATGAATAATTAGAAAATTGAATAAATTTTTTAATGTAAATATTTTATATTATCGAACATATAGAATGAACTCACAACTTACAGACGACCAAAAACTATTGGTTATTAACTTGGTTATTAATTTGTTTATTAAACCATCAAATAATTATTATACAAAAAAAATAATAAAACTTCAAAGATTTTGGAGGAAAAGGTCAGGATATTATGGTTTTACACCATTAACAAATAAAAAAATGAAAATTCTAAATGACTCATATTATATGAATAGTAGGGAAATGTATAATTATAGTCATCCTCCAAGATTAAAGCGCTCGATGAATTCTTGCGGAGGACGATGTTTATCCAACCAACAAAGAAAAATGTATAATATTCTCAATAAGGCACATAAGAAATTTTGCAGGGACATAATGAAAAATTTTAACAAAGATCCTATGAAATTCAGCATACCAATACCTACTGATTGTGTTTGTTGTAATTATGAAAATGAAAGCACATTAGAAAATTTATGGAGAATAAGAGACGATAGTCATATGATATTAGAACGGTCGGGCAATTATCGTAGAAAATGGAAAAGACTTCATAGAAATAGCATATATTTAACACTAGCAAAAGATGAAATTAATTGGTTTACAAGAAATACAATGATAAAGTTTTTGAAAACCAAGGGGGTAATTAAATAGGCTTACTATTTTCTAAAATACATTCTAAATAAATATCACCTCTTATTGTTGTATCATAAGTATGCGTATCATTAATTTTTAATATTCCTTCATTTCGTTTAATAATAACCTGTTTTTCGTTGGTTATTTTTAATTCGTGACTCATAATTTTTATTGTTTTATTTTTACATATTGTGATATCACAATAACCTTGTTCAAACAAATTATTAATATTTATCTTAGACAAGAAATATATATTATTTCTATCATCAATCCAACAATTTTTTGGTATTTCTGGATCACATTTTATTATTAAATCTTTATCATGGAGAGAAAAATGTAGTTCGTGGTGCCACAACGGAATATAATATTCTTTATCTTCAAATGATAATTTATAGATACTATCATTAAAAAGGTCATCAAGGTCAGGATTAAGTAAAATAATATTATCTGTTTCACATTTTTTCTGCAAAATTGTTTTATATCTTTCTAATAATTCTTTATCAACCAATGAACAATTATATAGGAAATCATATACTTGAATAGCACGTTCCTTTGATAGTTTTCTAAAAATTTCAATAGATAACCTAGAACAATCTTTAAATATTCCAGTAATTGAAGTATCTAAAAATAAATTATCCCAGTTTTGATTTGGAGAGAAATATTTTACAACAATCCTGATTAATTCTGTATACTTAATATTTTCATCAAAACTTTCTGTTGTTTTTTCTTCATTACAATTCAAGTAATCAAAGGCACTTTTTACTTCCCTAAATTTCTCTCCATTATCTTCTTTATATTTGTCTGGATGATATTTTAAAGCCAACTTATAATATGCCTTTTTCCTAGTTTCATACAAGTGTTTTTCACTTAAATTCAAGACACTACACGCTTTCTTGTAATCCATGGATTTCTATACATAAATAAAAGATAAATCTCTCTAAATGGTAAATAGGTCTATAATTATTGTTGTATAGTTTTAAAAAATTATGTAATTTTGTAAATACATTATCAATATGTTGATCTTGTAAATAACCGTCTTTAATTAGTTTTCTAACCACGTTAAATGTAAAACTATGAACATCAAGATTATATATAAATATTTCATATAATTTATCACGCAATTCTAAAAAATTTATATTTTGAAAATATACAATATAATCAACTATTGAATTTACTATTTTTTTATCCAAATTATTTAAAATATAAATTTTTGACCTTAAATCTTTTATATTTGTAATTGATGATAATTCTTGATTATTAAATTGTGATTTATTTGTAACTTTAATATACTCGCTTTTTGTTGGCCTCTTAATGGGAACAATCATACATCTATTTAAAACATTGTTTGGAATAAAACTTACACTTTCCGTTAAAATAATATATACAAGATTTAAATTTTTGTGCTTAAGTGTTTGCATGTAACTATAAAATATATCTAATAACTCACTATGAATATTTTGAAAATTTTTACATAATATTATTCCTGAACCATTTGGTCTACTTGATAAAACATCTAATATATGATAATATAAATCATTAAATACTAATTTAGCTTTACAACCCAATAAAGACATGTCTATTTCAAAATGAATATCGCTAATTTTAAAAATGAAATCAGTTTTATTATCAAAATTAAAGTTCATTTTACGTTCAAATCTTAAAGAAGTAGGACTAAATTTTTTTATATAATTCAAAGATTGTGTATATTTTCCTGTTCCCGATGGCCCGTATAAAATTAAATTGTTTGTATTTTTAATATCTGGATTGATAGTATCTAATAGAGGTAAAACTTCTTTATGCATATTATATTTATTACATTTTTGAATATAATCTTCAAATTTGCTTGATTGATATTTCATTTATATAAATTATTGAACTATATTTAATACTTAAAACTTTCTATATATTTTATCTTAATGGACGAAAATTATAAAAAATTCAAAGAATTAATAGAAACAAAAAAAGAAAAATATCCTAATATTTGTAAATTATGGAAAGAACATATTAAAGAAAAACAAAAACATTTTGATTTAACACTGAAACAAGCTATAGAAGTATTAGAAACTATTGAAAGTAAGAGTAATAAAGACTTGCCGATGGAAACAATATCGTTTTTATACTTTTTATTTCAAGAAAACATACCATAATACTTGTGTAATTATGATTTAAATATACAAATATAATATATGTATTATGAACTTAGCAATAAAAACACATGAGTTTGATCCACATAATATTATTATATCAGATAAAACAAAAAATAATGTAATGAGTGAAAGTGATTTTTATAGACTATTATGGAGCAACGAACACTGTTCTACAAATGGTATATTTATCCATTTTAATTTACAAAAAGTAAGAGTTGACCGATATTTTAATAAAATAAAATGTGTCTTTGAAAATAATATAGATAACAAAACTACTATTACACATATAAAATCAATTGAACGATTAATCTTAAATAAATTTAAAAACAATAAAAATAAGGATATGTCTAAACGTATTTATGAACAGCTAGAAAATGGATTTATTAAATTATATCCACAGAGTGAAGATATAGTTTATAAAGAACATGCTGAAATGAAATTTTTACTAAAAATATCAGGTATTTGGTCATCTAATGAACATAATAGTTTTGGATTAACATTTCGTTTTTTTATAATTAACAATCAGTTTTAAGATATTCTAGTATTACATACATTTGAGATATAGCTACACCAGACAAAATAGCTGCTAATATAAATCCAGCAATTAATGTATGTCTCCTTGGAGCTTTTTCATATTTATTATCAGCATATATTAATACAGTTTCTAATTGTTCTTTCCATACATATGCTTGTCCTGCTACCATTATCATAGCCATCATATTAAATGTATTAAATAATTCAGGAAGATTAGTAGTAGAAAATAAATAATCCGCATGCTTTGAAAATAACCATACAAGAGTTGCTGTTTGAATAAATATTAATATTGCAGGCAAACTATTTGTTAAACAGTATATAACGATCTTAAATATATATTTAATAAGGTTAATTATACCTTCTTCTAATTTAAATTGCCCTAATGCGGATACTAAAACAAGAAAGAACGACAAAAATACTGCTAAAGAAATTAATGTATAACTTAAGGCTTCGCTATTTTTATGTCTTATCAGACTCCTTGAAACAAGTAGCCATCCTATTCCAACTATACCTATTGCTGCTATAACATATAAAAAAAAAGACATCTTATAATCGCCATAATTATAAACAGCTGCTCCAGCAGCTTTCGCCTTACGTGATAATTTATTACCGAGTTTTTCTTTTGGTGGTATAAAATTAGGTCTATTGTCTTTATGAAATTTCTCAAAGTCTTCTTGTGTTTCAGCACCAGGGATAGGTATATATTGAGGAGCTTTTACTTCTTTACCACCCTTCATCTTGTATTTTAATTTACTATTTTTTCCAATTTTTCTTTTTCTAACCATCGTATTGTATATATTTAGTTATTATTTTTTAATTCTTCTATTTTTCTCTCCATGTTATTCGTTTGTAAAAGTAGTAACGGAATAAGTTCAGTATAATTTATACATTTTGTACCGTCTTTTTGTGTACCAACTATTTCAGGATAAATTTTTTCTACTTCTTGAGCTATTAATCCAAAAGAAGTAGTTTCCTGATTTTTGAAATTATATGATTTAGGAATTAAATTTCTCAATTTATCTAAATGTTCTTTTTTATTATTAGATAAATCCTTAATATTGGTTTTTAGATTTACATCACTTGTTGTAAAAAATCCTAATTCGGATTGCACGCTTTTAGAAGTTGAAACTTCTTTATATGTAAATAATGTTGTAGGAGTCTCACCCCATTGTTGTAAATTAGAATTATTACTGTTAATATTTATGTTGAGTTGATTATCATTATTATCATTCCATGATTTGAATCCAGACATTTATATATTACGTAAATTTAAAAAAAATATAGTATTTTTTTATAGTAAGATGAATAACTCTTTTAATACACATACAAATCACGCTTTAATCCAAAGAGAACAAACATATGTGATAGAAAAAAAACTTCTATCAGTTCATTCTGAAGATAGAGATTTTACACAGTTTCCTAATAGTAATCATTTTTCATTAGCTATAGGTGAATCAATGAACAATGTTGAATCAATGCGATTGGTTAGTTACGCGTTTCCAAATAATTGTTATAATATTTCTACATCGTATCAAAACACAAAATTATCATATAATTATACTAGAGAATACGTATTTAATGCTTCCAATGTCCCATTAGGACCACCTACATTATCTCCTGATGATATTAATGCGGGAGGTTCGGGAGCAACCGGAGGAGCAGATTTTAGATTAGGAGTATTTCAAAATGTTTTAGAAAATCTTTTCCCTGGAATAATTAGACCATATTTAAGTAGTTCTTTAGGTCAAACAATAGATCCATCCTCTTCATATATACCAAGTGGTAATCTCACTACTGACTGGAACCTTCAAGACGGTGAAAGAGGAATGATTTATACTTCAGAAAGAACTTTACAGCCAAATGGTATCAGTGAACCTAATATTAATTTCGCAACACTAGGATTACCAGATGATATTGACGTTTTATATGAAAATAATAACAATGAATGGATTTCGATTAAAGATGAATTACCATTTAAAAATACAAGCATCAATTTACCATGGCCTGATAATTTAGATGGCTGGAGGGAAGATGGTCCAGTTCCAGAGGCTAATTGGACAGGGAAATTTAAAATTGTTTTTTCTCTTCAAGATAAAATTATTACATTACCCGAAGGAGCATATAGTCCCAATAATTTAGCTTCTACAATACAAAATAAAATAAACGAACAAATTATGTCTTATGCTAATGCTATAGGCCATCAAATAGTTGGACTTACTTTGCTAGGAAATGGAGACGTTAATACTTTTGGACGTATGCGAAAACCAACCGACAACCAAGGAAATCCTGCTTCGCCTAGTGGACCTTATTATGTTCAACAATCCCCCTATCATCATAACGGAGAAATTAAAGTATTCACACCAATAGTTGTTAAATATAATAATTTAACAAATAATATGTTAATTGGGTCTACTGAAGGTTCATTTGAATTATTAGCAAATTGTGAACTTAAATATAATTTTGAAAAATGTAGCCCTAACAAGTTTATGTTTTCACAATATACTAAATGGGGTCTTCCATATTATATGGGATTTAATAAAGAGACGTATTATTCATTTAATATTGATATCAATTCTGATATTTTGCTAAACGACGATTCAGCTCCGGATAGTATGCCACTTGATTTAAACCATAGGCCTATATTAAATTCATATATGTCTAAATTAAATGGTCTTATTTTATATAATAATCAGGGTAATAACTGGATTGAACCTACTGGTGGTAAAGAAATTATATTTTATAAGCAACAGAATCCTATCAATCAGGGAGTTCAAATACCTTATACAGAGGCTGCAGGAATGAAAAATAGTACAGTTAGTATTTTAAATTCTCCAAATAATGTTAATTTAATGGGAGAAGATTGTATTTATATGGAAGTTGAAAAATATAATACTATACATGAAATTTATCCATTTTCTGAAAGAACAAATACTATGTATAATTGTGATTATGGTCATAAAAGTTCCGCAGCATTCGCCATAATACCCTTAACTCAAACACCCTTTGGATCAGAATTAGGAAATAGAATGAATATGAATACAAATGTTTTTATGACGGATCCACCAATAAAAAATATTAATAGATTAGAATTTAAATTTAGATATCACGACGGACGATTGGTGGATTTCAAAAATTTACCATTTAGTTTTGTATTAGAGTTTAATATATTGCGCGAAGAACAAGCACGTAATAAGATAATAAGAATTCCGCATTTATATTAAAGTTGTCCATTAACCCAAGAAACTGTTATATCTTCTATTGATTTTCCCTTCATATTAATAAATCTTGGCTTTTTCATCTTATCTGTTTTGTAAAACACATAAGGTCCATACTTCCCATTTCTAATAGATATGTTTTCATTTAATTGTTTTATAATAGAACTTCCACTTTGTTTACCATTTTTAATAAAAGGAATCACATCGTCTAATACTATTTCATCTTCCGTTTTTTCCAACTTTATTGATATATTTTTTCCATCAATAGTCACATATAATCCAAATTTACCGTTCTTTAATACAACTTCCTGATTTTTATATTTTCCCAAAATATTTTTTTTATAGGCAACCTGGATAATATCTTTTAATTTATATTCTCCTCGTTTTAATTTTTCAATATCAATATCTTTTTTAACTGATTTAAATTTCAGTTTTTCGTTTTCTTTATATGCTATTACTGGACCATACTTACCTATCATATAAGTATGTTTTTCATCTATTTTTATAGTTAATTTATCTTGACCCTTTAAATCTTTAGATAGTACTTCTATTTGGTTATTACATTCTTCGCATAAACCGTACCATATTTTTTCACCTTTTGAGATTTTATCCAAATCGTCTTCCATGTTTTTCGTGTAATCATAATTAAATAGCTCATCAAAATGCTTTTCCAAAAATTCATATACAATTACACCAATAGGAGTAATAACTAATTTATTCTTTTCATTTCCAAATACTCTTTCACTTTCACTTTCCTCTAATTCATCTCCTATCAATTGAAAATCTACACATTTGATTTTCTTGCCTTCCACATTTTGTTTTTTAACATAATTTCTGTCTTGAATTTTTGATATTAAACTTGAAAATGTCGAAGGTCTTCCAATACCTTTCTTCTCTAACATTTGAACCAGTCGTGCTTCTGTATAATTTTTCTTCAAATCCTTTAATGTAACTTTACTATTAATTTCTTCATAATCAACTATTATATCTTTTTTTATTTTCAAGAGTTTATCATAAATATTATTTGTTTCTTCATATCCAGCAACCGCTTTCCAACCCGGAAATACAACTTGTTCTTCACTATGTTTATATAAATGATTATCCGGAGAAGTAATTTTTGCCGTAATAGATAAATACTTAGCAGGAGCCATACAACTTTCAACCGTATTTCTCCAAATTAAATAATATAATTTTGCTTCCTTAGCAGTAATTTTACCTTTTTCCACCATCTTTTCAACATCTATTTTTGTAGGCCTTATAGATTCGTGAGCTTCTTGTGCGTTATTTTCATTTTTCTTTTTAGATTTCTTTTTCTTCTTCGTTTTCTTTTCTTCAACTTCTTGGCCAATAGTAATACTATTAATAAACGGACTAACATATTCTTTTCCATATTTATTAATGATAAATTTACTAGCAGTATCCGTAAATTCTTTACAATATTTCACACTATCTGTTCGCATATACGTAATATGACCACCTTCATAAAGAGTTTGAGCAAGTCTCATTGTAATTTTTGGACTATATCCAAATTCATTACTTGCTTTTTGTTGTAAAGTAGATGTGGTAAAAGGTTTTGGAGACATTTTTGTTGAATTTTTTGGCTTACTTACATTATATTTATGTTCAAAATCAGCACTAGATTCCAAGAAATCTCCCATTTCTTCTTCATTTGTATGATTATGATTTAATGTATAACTTTCTCCCAAAAATTTACCTTCTGTATTATATACTTTTCTACCAGGAGATTTATTAATCTCTTGTTGTTGGTCATATACTAATCTTAAAGCAGGTGTTTGACATCTACCAGCACTTAAACTTGTTTCACTCTTTCTAGTGATATGTTTCCATAATATAGGACTAATAGTATATCCTACCAAAAGGTCCAATACTTGTCTAGCCAATTGTGCGTTAACTGTGTTCATATTAACAATAGTAGGATTTTGAATAGCGTTTTGAATAGCAGGTTTTGTAATTTCGTGGAAAATAATTCGTTTTGTTGTATTCAAATCCAAATTAAACATTTTACAAATATGCCAAGCAATTGCCTCTCCTTCCCGGTCATCATCTGTCGCAAGTATAATCTCATCAGCATCTTTAATACTTTTTCGCAATTGCGAAATATATTTATTTTTACTTGGTATAGCACAAAATTTAACCTCAAAATTATTATTATAATCTATACTTTTCAAACCATTTTCTATTTGACGAATATGCCCAAAACTTGCTACACATTTATATCCAGGTCCAGCATAGCTTGCTATTTTTTTGGTTTTTGCGGGAGATTCACAAATTAAGAGCTTCATTATTATAAATTTAATAAAATAGTATCTTATTAAATCAATTTTATACATCTAAATTAAGTTTTTTATACTGAGCCCATGTTAGTTTATTTTTTCCTCGGTCTTTCTTCTTTCTTTGTCTAGATCTCTTTTCTTCTTCCTTTTTATCCTTTTTTAAAGCACTATCAATATATAATTTTTTTAATATTTGACCAACCCTTACAGAAGCTTCGTGTTGATCCATTACTCCGTCTTCTACATCTTTAAGCGCCATGATAAATTGACCCATTATATTAATATCCAATTCGTTCTTCTTTAGCTTATTGAATAAATTAAAATAATGCGTAAATAACCAATTACATTGCGTATCTATCATTGTATCTACCGTTTTTTTATCCAAACGTGTATATCTTTTTTTTATATCCAACATAATTGATACTTGGTCCTTAATTTTAGAACTATGTTTAAGTTTTCTAATTTTTTCAGTATTATCAGACGAATCACTTTCCTTTAAAAGTTCGTTAAATTTTAGACGTGTTTCATCATCTATTTTAATTTTACTCATATATGTTATCTATTATTTTATCTATTTATATATTTTTATTTGCTATATATATAATGAAAAATAATATTCGTTTAAAAATTAGAGATTTTGTTAGACGTGGTGGAAGGAGAGTTACTGAATTTAAGACTACCCCTCCACTAGTATCTGCTACTAGTCCAACTGACCAATTGAATATGAATATAAAAAATCAAAAGGCAGGTAATGCTGAATTGGCAGATATGAATAAAAAACTAGCCGGAGGAGGTGTTGTTGTGCCTCAAATGCAACAAGCTGGACCAGCAGGTAATAAAGCAATCGCTGGTGGATTAGCGTCAGGCTTACAAGCAAATGCTGATGGAATATATGATACTCCAATGGACGCAAGTGCAGTCGAAAAAAACGGAGGGTCAACTGTAGGGAAAGGAGGAAGAAGGAGAAAAAGAAAAACAAAACGAAGAAGAAAGAAAAAGAAAAGAAAAACAAAGAGAAAAAGAAAATCTAGAAGAAAATCTAGAAGAAAATCTAGAAAAAGTAAAAGAAAAAGAACAAGATAATAAAATTAAATATAAAAAATTAAAATACCATTATATTTTATTATGGACTTTTTAAATATGGGACCACTTAGTATAAAATTTAAAGATATATCATACTTTTTTTTAATAATAATCGCATTTGGAATTTTACATTTAACAGGGTTTATTATGGTAAGATTAAAAGATTTGGAAACAAATTGGCCCGTTCATAGATGTAATCCGATGACTATGCCATTTGCTAGTTATTTAGGACACGACCCCGTAGCTAATTTTACATATTGTGTTGGAAATATTCAAAAAGATATGATGGGATTTTTCTTAGAGCCACTACAGTACATTTTAAAAAATATAGGAGGCTTAGGCGATTGGATTTTGGGAAGACTTAATTTACTAAGAGAATTTTTTAATATGTTCCGTAAATTTTTAAGCACTATGGTTGGAGATATTTATGGAATGTTTGTAAATGTACTTATTCAAGTTCAAAGTTTAGTAATAAAGTTAAAAGATACTGTAATGAAACTTATTGGTATTTTAATGACCTTTATGTATCTTATTCAAGGAGCAATGATGACTGGACAAAGTATAAATGAAGGACCCATTGGGGAGACAATCAGATCCGTATGTTTTCATAAAGACACCCCCGTAACATTAAAAAATGGAACTATCTCATTAATGAAAGACATAAAATTAGGAACTATTTTAGAGAACGGTGCAGAAGTTTATGGAGTATTAACTCTTAAAGGTGATAAAAATAATCCTTATTATAAAATTTGGAGTGATAAATTGGATAATCATATTTATGTTACAGGCGAACATAAAATATTAGTTGATATGAAAAATAGATTAGATATTGAAGCCTTTAAACCTGTAAAAGATCTTAGTTATGCTCTTAAAACTGATATTTACGATGATGAATTAACCTGTTTAATTACGTCTAATCATAGAATACCCATTGGAGAATACACATTTTGGGATTGGGAAGATTAATTTATTAGAATATTATCCATTTATATATTAATGGACACTATTCCCGAAACATTTAATTCTTATTTTAACAAACTTTATATGAAGGAAACATATTTGGATAAATATGGCGGATCTGTTGTCGTAACTGCTATTAGTTTGCTTATTTTCTTTTGTATTTTTTCTTATTTTTATGTTCAAGCCAAAATGGATCCAATAAGACAAAACTGGGCTAACGAAAGGTGTAAGCCCGAAGTTATGCCTTTTGCTGGATTAATAAACGCACCAAAAGGTACTTCCAAAATGACTTATACTGCTGATAATTTTACGAAATGCACTATCGGTATTTTAGGTGAAGTTGTACAATATTTTACAGCTCCCTTGTATTTTTTAACTAACATGACAAGTAAATTTTATATGATGCTTATGAATGTTGTCCAAGCATTTAGAACAATGTCTTATTATTTGAGAATGAAAGTAATGAAAATGATTGGATATATGGTAGCGCGAATTTATAACGTTATGATACCAGTTCAACGTATGTTTATAAAATTAAAAGATACTTTAAAAAAAACGGAAGGAATAATGGTAACAGGGCTTTATACAGTATTTAGTGCCTATTTAGCCATTAAAGCTTTCATGGGTTCCTTTTTAACTATATTAATTGTAGCTTTAATTATTTTAGTAACAGTCATTATTGCTCTATGGATTTTACCATTTACATGGCCCGCTGCAGCAGCATTGACTGCCTTTTTCGCTATTCTAGCAATTCCCATAGCTATTATTGCTGGATGGACTGCTCATATATTAGATATTCAAAGTAGAAGTGTACCCAATAAACCAGGATGTTTCGATAAAAATACTAAAATAGCAACAAAAGATGGACTTAAAAGTATTAGTAAAATAAGGTCGGGAACAATTTTAGAAAATGGCGATAAAGTAACCGCTACGTTTAAAATAGCAAGCAACAATGATATGTATAATTTTAATAATATGATTATTAGTGGAACACATAAAGTTTTACACGATATTAAAGGATGGGTTTTTATTAAAGACCACACAGAAAGTATTAAAATAGAAAACTATTGTGAACCATATATCTATTGTATTTCTACCGAAAGTAAAAGAATAAATATTAATAACTATAAGTTTTTAGATTGGGATGATATTGAACCTATAGATATTATTAAACTGAAAAATTTAGATTATTTACATACACATTCTTCATTAAGCGACATACATAAATATTTGGAATCTGGTATTGATGGAAATAGTTTAATAGAATTAGAAAACGGTAAAGAAATATATTTAAAGGACATTCAAGTGAATGATATATTGAGAGGTGGCGAAAGAGTATTGGCTACTGTTGAAATAGATACGAAAAATATCGCATATGTACGAAAATATTTTTTCAATGATTATGAAATAATAGGCGCACCAAATATTCATATTTGTGATGTTGATTTAGGAAATTTTAACACATTAAATAAATTTGGGAAAATTATTCAAGGACCTGAAAAACTTTACCATTTAATAACCAATTCTGGATTTTTTATGGTCAATAATATAAGACTAAGAGATTATAATTCGGCTATTGAAAATATTTTAGACGTTAGAGATAAATTATATGCTCTCTCTTAATTTTTATCTATTAAATATGTATAATATGGAAATTAAAGTTTTAGGATTTAAAGCAAGAGTTGAAGTTATCGTTGTTTCAGTAATAATAGGAATGTTATTATGTAGTCACTTAATCTGTGGATGTGTTACACAAGAAGGAATGGCTACCGCTGGTGCGGCGGTTGGTTACAATATGAGCAATGGTGTTCATAATGATAAATATGATTCTAAGGTTAATATGGGCGAAGTTGCTGGCGGACATAAATTATCTCCTGTTGTTCCTTTACCAGAAGGTCAATTATTTATGTGGGCAAATAATGAATTTACTGGAAAATGTTGTGATAATTCTAATGTTAGCAGTGGAGACGGATGTGCGTGTATAACAAAAGAACAAGCATGTTATTTAAATTCTCGTGGAGGAAATAGAAGTTCAGACAGTGAATTTTAATTAATTAAGTATAATATTACTATTTAATATATTAATATTATATATTATGTCTGAACCACAAATGCAACCACCACTGCCTGCACTTGATCCGGGAAGAATTTTACAGATAAAAACCCTTTTAAAACCTAAAGGATTTTCATATGACAATTTATCAATAGTAGATATAAATCCCAGTGGTTTATATGAAATTATTTATAGTTTTATAGTAAAAAATTATCCAAACTTCCCGAACACATTGAACAATAATCCTGACAATCAATTTCCAACATTTATAACAGCAATGAATAACATTCAGCAAATAAGTTTTGAAAGGTTAAATTATGTGCCGGCTGAAAGAACTCGGACCCTCACCTATATCAGTAACTTTTCAGGATTTGGTCAACAAAGAAGTGATGCTCTTAACAATATATTATTCACTTATAAAGAACATTTCGGAAATATTTCTATATGGAATATTACCAGCGTGCAACAGTTGGATTTTAGCGGTGAGATGGTACGTAAAGAACCTTTTGGTCCACAAATCGATACATTGAATTATTTCTTACCCGAATTAAACATTTTATTTCTAGATAACAGAATCACATTATTAATTCCTTGCCATGATAAATTTATGAAGCAAAATAACGAGACGTTCTTATCTAGTCCTGCTTCTTCTCTTCAAGATTTCATACTAAGATCACATATAATTTTTTATTTGGATGATGATGGGTTTCCAGATGATGATAGTGATGATGATAGTGATGGTGATGGTGATGGTGATGAAAACTTAGAAACCACAGACACTGTAACCACGCGAGCACAATTGTTAGCTTCTATTGAAGAAAATAATAGACGTATTCAAGAAGCCCGCAACCGAATAACAGATTTACAATCAGAAATAACCAATATTGAAGGTCAGCCCCTCCCTCTCGGCCCCGTAACCACAGCCACTGCTAACCGTCGGCGCCAAATCCAACTCTCAAGAAACCAAATTGCTAGGAATCGCAGCACTATTCGTCTACTTGAACGTTTAAATCAAAGATTAGACCAAACAATGATGCTTCAAAACGAAGCTATTTTCCAGAGATTACAAAGAGAAGCTGAAGACGCAAGACTAAGAGATGAACAAAAGGCAGCTGAAGACTCAAGAGTAGCAGATGAAGCAAGGCAAGCACAAGCTCTAGCTGAAGCCCAATCCGCAGCCGCAGCTGCAGGCAAATCTGAAGAAGAGGACGACGACGAGGAAGAGCCAGATGGCACGGTGGTACCTTTATTTGAGGATGATTATTAGATTGAATATAATCAAGAATAATATTATATAAAACTAATTACTAATGTTTATATAATATGAGAAATTTATGCATGACGGACCACGATTATAAAGATTTAACAAGAGAAAGTTATTGTTATAAATGCAACGATACATTTATTGTTGATACTGGTGGTTATTCTCAAAGAAGATCGTGTAGATATCACGATTTTAAAGACGGATATTGTATAAATTGTAGATGTACTGAAAAAAAAGCTCCATATACTTGCTATCATATAAAAAAACATTATTGGTGGAAATTATGTTAAAGGGAATCTAAAGCATCTCTTCGATTTACCATTGGATATAATTGTTCGTCCAGGTTATATCTTAATAAAGCAGCAAACCCAGCCGTTAAAAATACAAAACAATGCCATAAACTATGAAATTTTACATATATATCATTATACCAATGTTTTACAGCTATGGTATACATTACAATAGCCGAAATACCACAACTTATTAATAAAAAAGAATATATTTTAAATCTTAACAAATATCTCTTCATTGTTCTCCATTTTAATATACAAACAATAGTACTACAAACAGATAGATACCACGTTATTATTAATGCTTGATTTAAGTTTCCCCATAAATATACAACTAAAACAATATTTTCTACCGCAAAACTTGTTATATAAAATTGAGGTTCCCTTACCCTTAAACCATATAAAACTGTTGTAAAAATTAATGATGATGCCGCGTAACTATCCAATAAAGCCCAATTATCATAATCATAATCATTTGTAAATTTATCATCCCCCAAGGCATGATGTGAGTGATATAATAGTGAAAAGGTCACTCCATATAGAAATTTAATTACCATAAAAATAGAAGCCATATCTTTTCGTCTTTTCCAAGTCCATAAAAATACACCAATAGGAAATAGTGCTACTCCGTGAGTTGTTAATAACCAATAAGCCATTAATTTATTTTAAATACGTATCTTTATTATCATTTTGTAATTGATAAAAACGTTTTATAATTCATTTCACAATACTCGCAATAACGAATAGGAATAGACAATTTATAACCAGCCATACTATCTATATGGTCGTCTATCCATGAATGAGAACAAGTGTTAGATAAAAAACAATTGAATTTTCCCATCTTTTCCTTTTCTTCTTTTAATGCTATTTCTAAACGAGCAATCTTATTTGAAGTTTTTCGTTTATATTCCAATATTCCATCAAATGTGTTTAATAAAATACACGAGCCATTCTCTTCTATTTC
>Ga0315330_10000002_pt1 | contig 176098 bp, 208 predicted proteins | sample M140m34915metaG_FD_203453 | JGI IMG/M metagenome (GOLD analysis project Ga0315330, IMG submission 203453) | Ammonia-oxidizing marine archaeal communities from Monterey Bay, California, United States - M1 40m 34915 | ecosystem: Environmental > Aquatic > Marine > Intertidal zone | place: USA...
TCCTTGATCACCTGGTTCGTATGCAGCGGTTCCACAACAGTGAGATACTCCTGCTTCATATTTCGAATCATCTTCACAACCACAAGGGTCAGTTTGTATTTCATCGTTGCAACAATATTCAGCTGACCCACTGGTTGTTCCATCGTCACCAGCTACGCCATTACAACAAAATTGATTATCGGTTAATGCGTTGCCATCACAACAAGTATGTCCCGTTTTTCCGTCTGCACAACATTCTTCTCCAGATGGAACCTGGCTAAGAACTCCAGATGGTGCGTGACAACATACTGTGTCATCATCTGTTTGATATAAAGTACCCTGTGATGCATCACCACAACAAAGTTCACCAACTCCAGTCAGTTTACCGCCACAACATACGCTAAATGGATCACTTGGATCAAATATTACTCCTGTTGTATCATCCCCACAACACTCACTTCCCTGTGGTACAATTTGACCACCACAACAAGTACCCTGTATTACGTTGCCCCCACAACACGAGTGGGTGGTTGAATCATACGGGCCATCTGCACAACACAGTTCATTAGTGGCCTGAGGTACATCGTTGCAACATTTCCTCGCGTTGCCTGAAAATAGTGGGTATATATTATTTCCACAACAATGCTCAGACTGGTCATCGTAGTTTTCTCCGTTGCATGATAATGTTGCCATAGTATTAATTCTCTTTTTTAAATTTTAAATTCATTATTAAATTTTGTGATTGATCATTATAGATCATAACTTTCACCAAAAAATGTTTTAACATGAGGATCACTTTGAGTAGAAGCAGGTGGTATGGTAGGTATCTCTATCGTCACATCAGCGGATGGAACATCTTCTTCTAGACCAGGTTCTGCAATAACTGCCGATCCCACAGCAATTATTTTGTGCAACGCAATTTGGGTTGAATCATCTGGGTTTTTAAAATGCAGATTTTTTCCTACATCTTTCTCCTGTATGGAAATATCAAATACAGTTTGACCTTCTTTTAAATCGACCATTGGGTGAATACAAGAGCATACGTTGGAATCATATTCTTTGTCATCGCCGAGGCAGGCCTTCTTATCATCTGGATCACATTCACAAGTACATCCCGAGTCTATGTTTTCAACCACAACTTCGTGATCCCCACACCCTAAGTCTCCGTGAGACTTGCACTTACACTCACAGGATCCCTCAATAAGTTGATTGGACTGACCTGCTTTACAATTTCCACCTTCGCATATACACGCACAGGTTCCTGCAACCCATTTGGTTGATTCACCCGTACATTTGGTTTCCAACTCAGCATCACACCCACATTCGCATTTTTTTGCATCCGAGTCGTATATTGCAATCTGGCCATCGGAACAATTCATGTCTTCGGCTGATTTGCACTGATCACACGCACACGTTGTTTCATCCTGTATCACGGATTCGTCACCACAGGGACTACAATCACACGAACAAGACCCTCCATTCCAGAATTGTAAATCTGAATTAGCTAAACAGCTATCCACGATACCAGGATTTACATCTGTACAATCATTATAATTACAGGAGCAGGTATCCCCGTCCCACACGACCTGATTGGCCAGGGTGGAATCACCTTGGGGGTTGACCGTGTACGTCAGGTTTATGCAATTCCTCCTAGAAGTATCGTCACATCCACACATACAAGTTTCAGGGTCCAGTATCTGATAGTCTGCACAATTTAACGATTCGGCCGTGGCTGTACACTCAGGAGTTGGTGATGGAGCCTCTGCTAGTTTTGAAGTTTTTGATTTGCCCATGTAACATAAATATTTAAATAGTTAAAAATATTTATATTTATACTCCAAAAAATAAAATCAATTATTTTTTGCAAATGTGCAAATAGGTTATTCTTCGTTTGGAATATCTAATCTGAGTTTTGTGGTAGGATCTCCTTTAGAATCTGTATCGATAATTTTGATTAATTTGCATTTATCAGGATATCCTACAAACTTTTTGGGTGTTCCATCTGCTTCTGTCATTCTATGCAATCCAGGTTTAGGATCAATCTGAACACACTCAAGTAAGTCGTGTCCGTTGTATTCCCCTTTGTCATACGAATGTGGGTATAATCCTTCTTCTTGATTCAAATACCCCATTATTCTACCGTATCGTGTTCGCCCACCACTTTTACAGGCAACGCACTTACCCACTTCAAACGTTTCTTTTTTGAATAAATTCTTACGTGGAATGTAATGTTTAAGTTTGCTTCGTTTTGCTTTAAATGTTTTATGTTGTCCCATCGCATCTTCAAATGGAGTTAACTCCTTTGGATCAACCTCAATGCATTCAATTGTAGGATCACCTACATTATCAGCAAGAATAGAAACAATTTCTCCGATTCTTTTTTTTCTACCACGGGTGGTTACAATTTCTTTAACATTGTCACCGATTTCTAATTCACGTTTTTTCTTTGTCATTTAGTTTGTTATTATAGATATTAAAACTGTTTATTTATGTGGAACTTTCAGATAAATTATCTTTCGGAATCGTTTTCTGCTAAAAAAGTCATGTGCTGACTGAGAAAAGCTTTGAATATAGTAACACGAACTTGCACCGTGTTCATAAACTACCACAGGGATACCTTTTGAAACTCTTTCAATAAATAACTTTTCATAATCATATTTTTTTGACACATCAGCAAGCATATTAAAGTGAGAGTAAATTTTTTCAGGATACAACGCAACATCTTCTTTTGAAAAAAACCATCTAAGTTTTTTAAAGTCATTTAGTTTCAGGCCAAGATAATGCAGTATTCTAACATTCACGTAAAAATTTTCATTATCGTATTCTCTACGAGTGCTTGGTCTAAACAAAAGTTTATTTACTTTTTGAACAATCTCTTTATCTGCGTGAGGTGTTTGCCACCAATTAAATGTTGCTGATATAAGTTTATTGTTAATGTATTTATGGTTAAAGGGACTCTCTAAATACTGTTTATAGTTTAAATAAAACTCAATATTACAAAATCTTTTGTCAAAAAACTTCCACTTGGTATTGTACATTTGATTTTTCCAAGCCACGTCTCCATATCGTGAGTCTATCTGAGTGTAATCAGTATCTTGAGAAAACGATTTGATACCACTTAGTGCAAAAACTACAATCAATGTGTTAATTAAACTAATTCTTTTAATCATATCACTATGTTATTAAATATTTTATAAAAAGTCAACAACAAACTAACGAGTCACCAACCATGTGGATGAACTAAAATCGTAGTGATGACCATCTGCCAAGTACACCCAGGAGTCAGATTGGGGGTTGTACATATATGGAAAGAATTCACGTGAAGACCAATGCCATCCGAGAATTTCATGGTAAATCCAAAAGGAATCAAACGTAGATGCAAAATCAACATACAACCAACCTAAGATTTCGTGGTAAATCCAACCATTGTTAGGCATCTTAAAGAAATAACCAAACCAATCCGTATGATACCAATTACTCTCCACCGGTGTACAAGTTTCCCATACGTTTACTACCACAGGAGGACTGGGGGGTGCAATCTTATCGGCAATAATTCTTTCAGTTTTCTCAACTTCATTTGCATCAACAAATATCTCGGTATCTGTGATAGTTACCAGTGAATCTTCTGCCGTAATCTCATGCGTAGTGGAATCATTTGCATACAGTGATATAGTTTCTTGTTCAACAATAACTACATTATCATCAGTCGTTGATTGTAGTGTGCCGTCAAATGCAGTAACACTCGTCACATTCTCTATCACAATTGTATTACTATCTGTATCAATAATCGCATTGTTGGAATAATCAATGAACGCATCATTTACATTGGATACAATCACCACCGAGTTATTAGTTTCTACTTGAATTATCGTAGTTACATCGGAACTGGAAGTATCAGTCGTTTCAGACAGGCCGTGTTCGGTGGAATGTTTCGTGTTGGTACTTTCAACATTTTCTACTAAACCGGAAGAAAATTCGGCAGTTGTTGAAACAGAGTCATCTGCAATAAACGAGTTCATGAGAGCATTGAATTCATCGGAAAGATTTAAAATGTCACCATCGTGTGCATCTTCAATACCATCAAAATCCTCATCTATAACCAAAAAGCAATGATGACGATTTGCACACGTACTTCCCCCATTCACAAGTGTTCGTTTGTATGTCCGAGTTACAAAATTTTCGTTAACACCACTAAATTCATGTGGAACGTTAGGTCCAGAGAATTCAATCAGAATGTGTCCGGAGAAGTTATGAGGTATATCAGTAATTTCGAAAAACGCAGAGTTATTTATTAGTGGAGCAGAATAATACTTACCATCAATCTTTACTTTACAAGATTCCATATAAGTATTTACCAACGGGTCTGAATCTATACCCACCATCAAAGTAAAGTTATTCTGAATTTTCTGTATAAGATTTTTACGACCAAAAATGTAATAATCGTCAGAAAAATTTTCAGTAGAGTGTGTAAAATTAGTAAATGAAATCTGTGCTATATACAATCCTTGTTCAAGATTTTTTGGATTCAACTCAGGTACTGCTACCTTTGGATCGGTATGTGGACTACCATCGTTATTTGATTTATCCGATGACTGACCGTGTATCATGCCATGTCGTACATCAGACGCATCTAATATATCTATCTGAAACGGTTGATCACGAAGATCGGCAACAATTTGTCCGTTTGGTTTAGTGTATGTAGGTACATCGTTAAATTCTTTGTCAAATGTATACCAATCAAATTTACCATTTTTTGCAAACCGTGGACTTACATAGGGTGTGTAATCAATATACCCACGACGCATCAAGACCGAATGAAATCCGTCTTCAGGTGACGATGACTTTGAGTGAAGTGTCGTGGATTCAATAAACTCACGGGTATCAATTCCATTTATTGTTTTCGAAATTTTAGAAATCACATTTAAAGCAGTATCATATCCCTTGGGACTATTTGATCGCACCTGAGTAATATATGATTTGTTAAACTTTTTAATGAATTCAGGATCACTCATTGCGAGAATCTTGAAAAAGGATCCCGAGTGCGTGTAGTATTCCCAAGTTTCTTCGGCCTGCTTCCAACCTACCAAGTTTCTTTGGTACTTACTTATATCATATAGACTCTCCACACTTGAGTACAAATAAGCAGAATTTCCTAATCTTCCACGTTTTTTCAACATACTTTTTGAAAACACATCGTTCGGATAACACAGCAAATATTCATTGACAATCAAAGAAGAAGCACCTGATGCAAATCCTTCTTCCCATGCACGAGTAAGTCCATTTCCATATAAACTTGAACGCCAAGAATGAACAATCTCATGTACAAACGAACTTGGTCTCCAGTTCTTACCAAGTGTTATAGTTCTACCACCCCCTGATATGCTATATACATCCGATTGTGTACTTCTTTTAATTCTACACACATGATTGTAATGAGGAGTTCCTAGAATATGATATAGCAAAGGAATTACTTTTACTAAAAATTCTTTATATAAAACTTTATTGGATTCGGTTAACCCCACATCGGAAAATTTAAAAAACTTACGATACGAATTTAAACCAACCGAACTTGGATTAAAACTAGAATTATCACTCAGCAAAGTTGAGTAAAACTTCCCACCTGTACTTGAATTACTGGTGTTGTCAGTTGGATCAAACCCATACTTTAATTCAGCATAATCAGTCATTCCATCGTCATCCGTATCAGTAAAATCTCCTGCGTAACTTTTTAGATGCTCAGGAGCACCTGGATTTTCGTATCCCACTAGACTGGATGTGGTCATAATAAACCACATCAACAATAATTTATATTTTTTAGTTCTCATTTCTCTCATTCTCATACAAGTATACTACCAAAATTATTATAAAAAGTCAAGCATTAAATTCAATTATCTGCTCTATATCATAAATGGCACTTATGGTTTTTCCACCAATATGCCAAGTTTCAATATCAACTGGATTAGTGCCTTTTTCTCCCATGCTTGCAGGACCGTTTTTCCAATTGTAAATGGTTGCTACCACTCCATCGTTGAACATTACATTCCACTCAACATCAACTTTGTTGTCATCAGACGCACCCATAGGAGCTCCGAACACCTTTAATAAATTTTCAAATGTTTCAGAAATAACTCCTTGGTATGATGTTCCATTAACATCAATTTCAGAATCGTTGTGTGTCTCGTAACGCAGAGTTGAACTCATTTAGATTTTTCGTTACTCATGTGAAGATTAGCAAGTGCCATCATTAAAACCATCATTCGGTCTTCACGACTTAGTCCCTTTACCTTTTCCTTTAATTGCTTAATTAGTTCTTCGTTCATATCTATCTCTCTTTTTTTATTGTTTATGTTTAGTTAAAATTATCCGTTGACAACAAGTTCCTGATAATGCTTGTTGTAATCAATCCAATATGCAGTAAAATCTTCCGCAACAAATTCCTTTGCCCAACTTGGACTTTGATTTGCATTGGTAGGAAACCATCCTGCATCTGATTGATTTTGATGGTTGATCATCCATACCTTTACGGTTGTTGGAACGTTTGCACTCATCAAACGATAACCACGACTCAAAGCAAATGCTTTGCCGGATTCGTTGTGTTGAACAAGTACGTAAGGAATATCTTTTGGATTCTTTTTTTTCATAATAAAGTTATTAGTTTTCTGTAAATTTTCAATATGGAGTTTTTCTGACTATGTCATCAGGAGACAAAGAAAAAAGTTCTTCAACATTATCTTCGGTGTAGTCACCTCTTTCATATTTAATCAAAGCATCACGCAGAGTAGTCATAACAACTTCCACTTCGTTTATTGCATCGTCAGTAACATAACCATCACTAACAGAGTATAAAGGTTCAACCACATAATCACCAATAACATTTTCATTGCCCACGTCGGAATCGTCTTTTTCACCAATAACGACACTTACGTTTTTAACACCCATACCCGAACCAATCATAAAATCAATTTCCCTTGGATTAATGTTAGAACCAGAAACAAGATATTCAGTTCCACTAACTTGAACAAGGAAATCACCACTGAAAGTTACATTCCGTGATATTGCTCCAACTGTCACCTTCGTAGGTTCTGATGGAAATTTGATACGTCTTGGATTTACACTATAATCGTAAACTTTTGGAAGTTCTGAATTTATCGTAATACTCATTTTTTTCTTTGTTTGATTTTGTTAAAATTTAATATCTCAAGAAACAGGATAAGAATACGAATAAGAGTTTGCTTTATTCGTTGCAGTTTCTTCAAGTTCCTTTGTGTCGGTTAAATGTGATTCAAAGTTGATAACGTCGCAGTTGTAGTCGTAAGCAAAAACGATGTTCTTGAACTTTCCGTTGTCATCACGTTCATCATCTAACTTGATTCCGACTGAACGATGTTCTTTTGCATAATAAGAAAACTTATCAGGATTTCCAACCCAAAATACTTCACCGATAATTCCACGATTCTTGCGACCACGATTGATTTCAACCATCTTGCCTTTTGCAACCGTTTTTGCAGTTTCTTCGTCATTCTCAATCGCAGACTTCAAAAACCTTGTTTTGCGTTCAGCAGTTGCTTTTTCAACAATCTCAGGAGTCGCATCAATTTTTGCTCCATATCCATTAGAGTAAAAACGAGTGGTAGCAAATTGCTTGTGAATAAGAGAATTCGTTTCGTCATCCCAAACAATCGCATAAAAATCAGAATCGTTATATCCGTTTTCTTCGTAGGTTTCTAAAACTCGTCCTACATAAGTTTCCTTGGTTTCAATAATTTCAGCATGACCTCCGTCACGTTCTTTTGAATAAACTGGTGTAAATATTGGCATAATTTTCTCTCTATTTTAGTTTTTTTTAACTCTCTCTAATCTCACTCTCAATACAAGTATACTACCAAAATTATTATAAAAAGTCAACACCTAAATGCGTTTTAGGCAAAAATAAATTCAGAATTTTCAATTTTGTTTTGAAGAATAGTTTGCTTTTGATTGTTACGTTCATTATGACCCTTGACCGTGAAAGTTCCTTTGATCTTAGTTCCTTTACTCATAGGTTCATCATTTTCGTTGTCCCAAAATTCTCTCCAAATAACATAAACATTTGCATCAGCATCTTTCAAAGTGGTAAGATGACCTGTTCCCCATTGAGTAGGAAACTGATTCTGAAACATAATACTAAGTTCCAATTCAAGAGAATCACCAACTTCACCTTGAAATGCACTTTTTGCTTTCCACTTAGAAATGTTGTCTGCTTTGCGTTTATCTGCTTCAGCAATTAATCTTTGATTGTTTTCAAACCAATCAATCTTGTTTTGAATTTCTTCATCAGTTACATCAGTATCAATGAAGTACCAACGACCGGTGAAATTCTTGGTCTTGAATAAACCGGCAGGTTCAATAGCAACAGGATGAGTAGTAACTTCAGATGACGGGTGAAATGCTTTTAATCGGCCGTGTTCTTTAACAATGTTATATTCACTGCAAATGTCATCATCAGGTACATGGATGAAGTATCCGTCTTTGGTCATTCCCTTGGGATTGAACCAATTCTCTTTGTAATATTTGAAGAACTTTCCGTCTTTGTATATCTTTGCCATAATCTCTCTTTTTTAGTTATCCTAACCTCACTCTCAATATAAGAATACTACCAAAATTCTTATAAAAAGTCAAGAAAAAAGATTGCTATGTCCAAAGATATTGTCTGATTTTTACAATTTCAAGAAGATTTTGTTGAATCTCAGATTCAGTTTGTTTTTCAAGAGCAGACATTTCCTCGTATCTTGGATCATCAGATTTATCAACAAACTCCATTAAACTTTTTTCATCATACAATTCCGACATCATTTCATCTAATCGTTTTCGTCTTGCAGGTAACGTGTGTTTGGAAAATTTGTATAACTTGTTTATAGTTTCCCAAGTTTGTTTGTGTTCTTTACTAGATTCCCAGTCTGTATATTCTGTTGGTTCATTATCCACAAAATCAATTATACTCGCAAATAGAAAATCTTGAATAAGTTCTGGTTTATCTGAATATGTATGTGGAATCGTTTTTCTTGCCCACGCATTTTTTGGGAAAATTCTTGTCCAGGTATTATCAATTAGTTTGTCTTTGAATACAGAAATTGAAATCAACAGATTTTCAATACCCTCACGAATTCTGAATTGAATTGGATAGTTTTGTTTCCAGTAATCTTCAAATCTTTCTCCACCCCACTCATACAATTTTGGCAAACGATACCAAAATCCAAAAACTTCTCGTTCTGACTTCGGAAGTTCTTTGTATTGTTTTACATTAATTGCATTTACAGTTTTCATAATTTACCAAGGTAATAATTTTGATTCATATATAAACCACTTTGATTTTATGTGTGATAATACTTTATACATAGTTCCAAATAAATATTTGATTGGTTTTACATAAAATACACGATACAGTTTGTACCACAATTTCGTGCGTCTGGTTTGATGAAGTTCTGCTTGTTTTTTAAATTCTGCTTGATATGATTTTCTGTTTTCGTTGGAATGCTTTTCAAATTCTGTTAATTCAATTGCATCAAGTTTGCCATACGAAAATTTTGCATTGAAACTTACACTATAATCATATTTGTTTCGTTGTTCGTATGCATAAAAATTTAATTCTCCGTGATAATTACTTTCAACTTCAGGTAAATCTTTCGGAGGTTTATCAAAGAAATCAGGACGACTTTCACGAACCAACAGTTTTCCTTTTTTGCTTATTCTGTAATCGTCCATCAAACAATTCATATCTTTGCTTTGAAATGCGAATTCATTCCACTTTATATCTGTGAGTTCTTTACAATCTTTTGGTAATGGTAAATCGTACTCACAGATTACATAATCAAACATTCCCATTACTTTAAAGTTTCAGCAGTAATATTAGTTTCATTGTCAAAAATATCATATTCATCTTCAAGTTCATCTGCATACAAGTTTTTATCACTTGGTAATTTCCAAGTTCCAATAACACATTCATCAAAAAGATCATCTGCGTTGTCGGGATGAAATCCTGCACTTACAAGCAAACCTTTAAACTTTTCTGCAATATCATAAATGGTGTGATCTTCGTAGTCGGATTTCCAACAATATGTTTCGTTGTTTATTTCAATCTCTATTTTCATTATTATATAATATAAAGTAATTTTAATTGAAAATCAAGTCCAAAAAAAAGGTGGGACTTCCGAGAGAGTAGAAGTCCCACCGAGTGAGAGAAAGAAAAGGTGGAACTCCCGAGAGAGTAGGAGTTCCACCATGAGAGAACCGATTACTTATCAATATGGAGTTCTTTGAACTGCGTCATCTTGATTTTCATCGGGATTGAGAGAAAATAGTTCCTCGGGAGTATCTTCGTTTTGAACAAACTTTTGAACGAATTGCTTCATGTAAGTACGTTCCGAATCTGCACCACCATCATCTGAAAAGTGAGGATAAATTGATGCTTCTGCGATTTCAATTAAATTGAATCCGTCATAAGCAAGACCGGCCATTTCAACTGCACTACGAGTTGAAAGAGCATCAGTAATTTTTGCTTCAGCAGACTTTACAACCTTACGAGTATGAGTGGTGATTTCACCAATAACTCCAAGCATATTAACGTCGGCATCAGGATAAAGCAACTTGAGAAGAGAAACTTCTTCTTCGTAGTCAAGTTCATCCATTTCCACGGTTACGAAACGATCAAGCAATGCTCTGTCCATTACCCTAGTGGAAGTATACTCGTTACCTACATTTGCAGTAGCAACGAATGTAACTCCATCTGCAACAGGGACAACTTCTGAATCTTCAGATTCGTCCAACCGAACGTAACGTTGAAGGGGATCAAGTGGAGTCATTAAAATGTTCCACGCATCAGGATGTGCTCTTGATAATTCATCAAGAAGAATAATAGAGTTGGGAGTTCTAATTGCTTTGATAAAAGAACTTTCGGAAAACACGGTTCCGGTTTCTTTCTTAAAGTGAGTATTACCAATCAAAGCAGAACGAGGATCTTGCGTTGCTCCGAGATTGAAATAATAAAAAGGACGATCAAGAACTTCTGCAAGAGTTTTACTTGCCAAAGTTTTACCACAACCGGAGTTACCCGTCATCATAACGTTCTTTCCACGAACTGCTGAACGAACCAAATACTTCCACTTGGTTTCGTTCATAAATAATTTGTTGGGTTTCAATGAAAAACACTTTTTTAGAAAGTCAACGATTTCGTTGTGCTTTTCAGGAATCTCTGAAATTTCCATACTTGCTTCATCACGTTCTGTGGTAGGAGCAGACTTGGTATCAATAGATACAAACTCTTCAATATTAACTAATCTCCAAAACGGACGACCCGTTTTACCAATTGCATGTTGAAGTGCTTTGTTGGCATTAAATGCTTTACGTCTCAAACTTGCTGAAATTCCATCAACTTTATTTCCCTCTGCATCTACTGCATTGAAACGTGTTTTGTTTTGAACTACTTTTGCTATAATCTCACTCATATTTTTGTTTTTTTTTCTCTTATTATTCTCTCAGTTTGAATCTTAATATTACTAAATTTTCTATAAAAAGTCAAGCCTTATTTTTCTAAAGTTTCTTCAAATCCGAAGATTTTATCTTGACACACTTGGCACAATCCGGAGATGTGAAATTCACGAAGTGAAACATCATCACGAAAAGATTTTTCCGAAATGTTTTCAACACCACACGAAACACAAGTACAATTGGTAATTGAGGTTTTACGATCAACTCCATAAAGGTTTTTAAAAAGAGCATCAATCTTTTCTGATTTCAATGATGGCAAAGGTTGCCATTTTATTGTATCTTCTGTATCACTCATTGTTTATATATCTTACTAAAATTATTATAAAAAGTCAACCCCTAATTTGCACTTTTAGCAAGAAACTTTCTGTTCATAGTTTTTGCAACTTCGTGAACATTGCCGACATTAATAAACTGAGCATCTTTACCGTACATTCTTTTGAATGCTTGAACGAAACGTTCACGATACCAAGATGAATCAGAATCTTCAACATAGTAACTTGAAACCAAGATACCTTTTTTACGAAGAATATCAACTTGTCTTTTAGTGTGATTTGCAGCGTCGTTGCCTGCATAATCAAATCCGTTTGCTCCTTTTGTTTGAAAATAAGGTTGACCATCTGAAATGTTCACAAAGTAAACATCACGTTCACTTGTTGCAGGAACAAATGTTTTGCTTAATGCTTCAAAGCACAATCCTTCAGGAGTATAACCACAAGGTGAAAGCATAGGAAACAAAGTTCTCAACTTCATAAAGTTATCTTTGGTTGAATCGTATGCAATTACAACATAAGGAAAATCACCTTTAGTTGCACGAAAGTCAATGCGAACATCAAGATTGTCAATCATGCTTGCAGCCTTTGCCATTGCAACACTTGCAGTCATTGTACGATGCCACTTGCTATTGTCGTTGGTGTAACTTCCACTAAACATACTTGAAGAAGCATCAATGCTGATATAAAGCATTGCCTTTTTGTATTTGCTGATTTCAATGTGACCAAATACATTTTCCATTCCGTAACCAAGTTCACTAAGCAATCTTCTTTCAATTCTTCCGGTGCGTTGACGCATCGTTTTAAGTTCACGAACTTCACTACGAATTTGAAGTTTCTTTCCAAGAACGGTTCCCATAACAATTCCTTTTTCAACACTCGTTTTGGAGAATTGTTCTCGTTGATAACTTTTCATTGGAAATTCGTTACTTTCAATAAGTGCCTTGGTAAGATTTTTAACCACAATGCAATCAATGCTTCGTGCTTTGTAATAACCACTTTCACCGTGAACGTCAGTTCCAACTTGAACAATTTCAGAACCACTTTGTTCAACTGATTTCATTGCTTCTTGGTCTTTTTTGGAAGCACTCTTTTTCTTGGTGTTTCCTTCCATAAACTCTTTTTGCTTTTTGAGTTGATTTTCAACTCGTTTCTTCATAGTCTTGCTTAGTGAATTCTTTTTAGATTCTTCATCAGATTCCTTACCATCTTCAGCAGACGATTCCGCAGAATTTCCATTTGCATCTTCATCAGAATCATTACTTCCACTTGAAGCATTTTCTGAATTGTCATCTGAAGATTCGTTGTTATCGGAAGCACCATTTTCATCAGACTTTTCATCAGATTGCCCTTCACCACTTTTTTGATTTTCATCAGAGTTTCCATCAGAATCTGACTTGCTTTCTTTAGACTCAGGTGGATCATTAAAATCATTGTTATTGAAATTAGTTTCGGAATTTCCTTCGGATGATTCTCCGTTTTTGGTTTCTTCCATTTGTTGATTCCAATCAATGTTATTGAAAATGATTTCGGAAATATCAACTGCAACTGAAAGAGCATCATACGAATTCTTCAAACGAGCAACATTATTCAAATCAAGAACCTTGATAATATCACGAAGACCATTTAATGCATCTAGATCACGATCATCATTAAGAAGATTAACAACACGCATTGTGTAACTATCAAGATTTTCGTCACGATATTCATCACTTTGAAGTGCTTTACCAATTTCTTTGGTGCGAAAATACTGACCATAAAGTGACATATAATATTCACGATATCCAGGAGCATTTGAAAACACATAATGATCAATTCTACGATCTTCAACCCAATTCCACATATCCTTGGCAAACAAAACCATTTGTTTTTGAAACTTGATTTGTCCGTTATCATTGAGTTGCTTTTTAATATCTTTGTTTTTCAGAATATCCCAAACAAACTTATCCAACTTTTTTTCTGCTTTATTTTTTGCAACAAAATCTTCACGTAAAATTGGAAAACGATCATCTGAACGCATTGAAGTTGCATCACCGATAATTCTTTGAATAACTTCAAAGTCACTTAGTAAAATGTGAGATGCTTCGTGAAGTGCCAATCCAACATCTGCATCAAATGTTTCGTTTTTGGCATCTGCTGAAATTACCACCTTTTTACCATCAGTATAATTTTCACCACCACGTGAACTAAATTCAACTGGAATAGATTGACCGGTTAAAATATTAACAAAGTTGGCAATCGCACGACGTCGTGAAGTCAACTTAATTAAATCTCCGTAATTCAATCCACCTTTACGTTCTTGATGGGAATTATCAACGAGGAAATCATCATCGTCTAATCCGTCATCATCCATCCAAAAGGAACTATGTAAATCTTTTAACAAACTCATATTTTTTTTATTTCTCTCTTACTCATTCTCAATATAAACATACTACTAAAATTCTTATAAAAAGTCAAGCACTAAAATTACGATTCTGAGTAACAACCCGATAACGAGAAGAATTTAGATTTTCTTCTTTTTTGATTGTACGCAAATGTGAAACACTTGACGCAGTTCGTACACGTGGATATTTACCTTGATCAAATATTTTAACAGACCAATGGGTTGACCACTTTTGAATTCTTACTTGTATTTTACTCTCAATCATACCTAAAGTATGCCATAGATATTATAAAAAGTCAAGCACTAATTTTTACAAATGTACGTTTGGTCTCGGCGGTAACTGTCGTTTCAAGTCTTTGATTCTATTTTCAATTCCACTAATGGTTGTGTGCATCCACCCACAATCATGTGGTTGAAGTTGTGCCTCATACCATTTTATAGTTTCTTGTAAAACTTGAATGTGTTGTTGTATGCTTAGTTTATTTTTCTTCATATTTATGATTTTCTTCGTATTGATCATAACTAATTTTGTATTTTGAACCTTCTTCTAAAAAACGTTCAGAGTTATTTCTTATCCATTGCACATTTTTTTTGACTACTTTTGCTGGATTTCCAGCAATTACACAATTTGTTTCTTCAAATCTTTTGGTGACTACTGAATTTACTGCGAGGATGCAGTCATTTGGAATTGTGACATTTTTTGTAATGTAGACTTTTTCACCAACCCAAACACGGTCACCAATTAAAACTCCATCGGTTGAATTGTCTATGTATTCACCGGTTTCTGAATCAAATATTAAATGAGGACGTTCACCTAATCTTATAGTAATGTTATTAGAAAAAAGACAATCATCACTCACATCTAGTTTATTTTCATGGTTATACAACAATAATTTTAAATTAGATTCACTCCAAAAATTTTTGCCAAAGTGAATTTTACAATTATTTGATACCAACGATTCTCTTACCCCAATTCTAATATCCAGTGCCTTGGTGCAAAATATTGAATCAATTTTAATATGATTATTATTACCAAATATGCTAAGAGTTACGGTGCTTGGAATTTCTACATCACCAATCTCAATTTTATTATTTTTACCACACACAAATCCATCTACCTTTAGATTTTTAGGTATATCAAATTTATTATCAGGATCTATTTTTAATTTTGCCATCCGTATTTACTTGTCTGAATCTGATTTACGTTCTACTACTTCATCAATAAGACCATATTCCTTTGCTTCGTATGCAGTCATATAATAATCACGATCTGTATCTTTTTCAATTTTTTCCACAGGTTGTCCACTTTGATCTGCAAGAACTTGATTAAGAATTTGTCTCCATCGAAGAATTTCTTTTGCTGAAATGCTGATATCACTTGCTTGTCCTTGTGCTCCTCCACTTGGTTGGTGAATCATAACCCTGCTATTTGGAAGTGCGAACCTCTTACCTTTAGTTCCACTTGCAAGTAATACTGCTCCCATGCTTGCGGCCATACCGATGCAGTAAGTGGTAACATCACACTCCATGAACTTCAGAGTGTCATAGATTGCCATTCCGTCTGAAACACTTCCTCCCGGTGAATTGATATACACATGAACATCTTTTTTGGGGTCTTCCATTTGCAAAAACAAAAGTTGTGCAATAATAGAATTGGTTACATATGAATCAATTTGCGTTCCGATAAAAATGATTCTATCACGAAGCAACCGACTATAAATGTCCCAAGCACGTTCTTGTCTGCCTTCACGTTCGTAAACATGAGGAAGTGGTAAGTATACATTGTTTTGAATTTCCATATTCAAATAATAATAAGCAACGAAACTCGTTGTGTCAAATCTAATTACAAAGGAAACAATTCAACCTTGATGTTTACTTCTGTAACAGGTCGTTCTGCTACAATTGCTAATTGTGCTGAATCAAAATCAAAGTTATATGGAGAATATAATTCTTCTACTTCTTGTTCTGAAAATGTATGCTGACTTTGTTCAGTCATTGAATTTGCCATATCTTTGAATGTGGTATTCATCGCAATCAATCCATCATAACCTGCATGAGTCATTGCTCCTTTGCTGATAAGAGTTCCTGTTATTCCTGCGAATGGATGTGTTGTATCATCATCCAAATTGTCTTTTCCATTAAATACATAATTCATAATTTTTATTTTCGTTGATTTCCTTGATTTGTTTGGTGTGTCGTTTCAATGACACGTAAATTTCTTTGAATGTTCCGTTTTGCATTTGCCAAAAAGATGCAACTTTGTTCCGTGCATATCGTCCACTTTGTACACTCTTTGTAATGTAAATTGTAGTCAACCGATTTTTATCTGCTTGCGACAAATTCTCGTAGACAGAAACAAATTCATCTCCTTTGAAAGCAGAAAGAAATTGTCCTGCTCCGTTTCCAATCTGCACCGAGTCGGGATGTTCTGAAAAATTAAAGTGTGTGTAATATGACATTTATCCGTTCATTACCAATCTGCAAGTTGCACCTCTCCACATATGTTGTGCAGTAATTATTCCTCGTTTTTCAAGACCACGAATGGCCATTTGATTCACATACCCACCATAACCACCTTCGGTATTCGGAGTAACTTCTGATCCGTAAGTTGAAGTGTGAAAGAAAGTTTCCAAGCCGTGTGAATTGATTACATCAATAACATCTTCTTGTGACTTGGTTAAATTTTCGTTTGCGTATATGTTTTCTTTGATATTCATTTTATTATCCGTTTACAATGTCCAAAATTTGTTCCACCAAATCTCTCGGGTCATCTCCAAAAAGAGGACGACCGTTGAAATATACTGCATACGGCAGATCAATCTGACTATGATACCTTGTGTTAATTTGGACGTATTCTACTATTTCACTCTTATTCATATTTTTTTCTTTTTTAAGTTTCTCTTTTCTCACTCTCAATACAAGTATACTACCAAAATTATTATAAAAAGTCAACTAAAAAGTGCGACAATCTTACTTTTAATTACATTTAAAAATCCACTTATCTGAAGTGAACTCTCGGGTAGTAGTTCCTTGCCATATTCCATTCTTACAACATAATATGGTTGAATGTTCGCAGTTATCATTGAATCAAGTTCTATGGCACGTATAGACCCTTTAATGCCATGATTTGAAACAATATCTCCGATATTAAACTTGGGTATCATAATTTGCTTTTATTTTAACAATCCACGGAGCAAGTGCATTCCACTTCACTCTTTCGTAAATTGCGATTTCTCTGTTTGCTATTCCTTTATTTTCTATTTCTATTAATTGATAAGTTCCACATTCAGGAACCTCAACTGTATCTGAAAAGTTATATAATTTCATTTTTGTATCGTTCTCGTTTCTCACTCTCAATACAAGTATACTACCAAATTTATTATAAAAAGTCAAGCATTATTTTTATAAAAAGACCCCCTCTGGGGAAAAGAGGGGGTCGCACGATATCTTCGTTTTGCGGACGATGCCGAATTGCTCCGACTAGGTTTTCACCACTCGACTTCTTTTGAATGAATGATTGATATACATGATTTAAGTACTATGAATGATATTAATGATTATTGCAACAAAAAGTTATTAACATATTATTAACACACCACAATTACAAAAAAAAGTGGTCATCTTTCAATGACCACTTTGGGGATGTCACGAATGACACGTTCCACCATTTACTTATCGTTACCGATTGTGTAAATTCGTCTTTTTAAATGGTGGTTGAGTAAGTGAACCATTTAAATGGCCATTTTTTCCGTTACTCATGCCAATATTTCTGAGATCAAAGTGTACCTCGTCAGGTTCTTCTTGCTCTTCTACAAAGTTATCTTCATACCAAGTTCCTTTTTGTCTTGCAATGAATTCTTCTACAATGTCTTCAATGCATACATCCCATTCAACTTGGGTTTTTCGTTCGTTTTCAAATACAGAATCAAGTTCTTTCACCAGTTTATCGTCTAAATTAATATTCATGTTTTTTATTATCTCAATTATTTTAATCATCGTCAACATTAAATTCTGCTTGAAGTTCTTCATGTGATGGTAAATCTTCTCCGTCAAACAAAGCATCATAGTTGTCATCTGGAATTATTTCATTCACTTTTTCCGGAACAAACTGCTCAAGAGTTTTTCGTTGTGCTTCGTTTTCTTTTGCTTTGATCTGCATTTTGCTTTTCAAATCTTCTTGATAATCTGAAATAGTTGCTGAATACAATTTACCATCTTGTATTTTTTCCCAAATTGTATCGGGTTCAATCTTATTAGGCCACAAAGGAGTTATCAAATATGAAATAACGTTTGGTGCAGGAGAATATGTCCATTGATATTCATAAAGCATTTTCTTTTCTGCATCACTTTCAGGTTTGAACAATAAATTGAATCCCCATCCTTTTCGTGGAAAATATCCTTCATCGTTTTTTTGACGAACCCATAATATCAAATGACCTTTCCACCGACTTAATTTAGGATTGACCCATCGTTCATCACCACACGAAACACTAACACGATAAAGTTGATTCTCAACTAATTCAGAAAACTGAACATCACCAAATTCACCTTTGTGCATTCCAAATATTGCTTTCATATTAGTCCCATATATTAACAATGTGCTGTTCATTGTCAATCGTTTGTTCTCCTTGATGTTCAGACTTCACTTTTGCGTTTATTTCTGCCATATGTGGATTATATTCTAAACCTATAATTTTGCCGGTGTGTCGTGGTGTAGAATGTAGCCGGTTGACTTTATATGCTTTTGATGCCAAATAAAAATCTGCATCGCTTTCAAAAATTTCATTGGCAACCATATCTACTTCCGCAGACATTATCATTACTCTGGTTTTGTTGGAAAACTCCTCGTGTAGTTTTCTTTCAAGTGATAATAATTCTGTGTCGTAACCATCTGATTGCATTTTTACGAAATCAAGTTTAACTTCATTTAGTGCATATCCAAAAAATGAAGCATTGCTACAAACTGCTAATAATTCAGTTGATTTTCTTTTTCGTGAGTTGATGGGCAACACACTCAAATGCTTGAATTCAAGTGCTTTGATCTTGTATGTTCTGTTTTTGGTCCTGGGTGCTTTGAATGCCATTCGCAATCCAAGAAAAGGTTTTTCAAGTTCTTTTAATCGTTCACGCATTTCCACACACATCAAACGATGTCTTTCACGAACATCTATAATAATGTCTTGGAATATTTTAGCTTTTGTTTTCAATTTCTATAACAATAAACCATTTCGCAAGAAAAATCAATTAAAAACACTTTTTAAGTACCATGAGGATAGTTATTCTGAATTGACTTTACAACACAATCACATTAATATGAAGGACAAAATGGAATACAGTGATATACAAACAGACAACATTGCATCGGTTGCTGATAAAGACGGGTGGGTACTTGCTCCGTTCAAAAGCAAAATGTGCAGAACGCATACTGAAAATGTTTATTTTAGATGGTGTGATTGGAAAGCAGGTGAAATCCGCAATCAAACTAAAGTGGGTAGAGATTACGATTGGTGTGAAGCAGTATTTTTAATCAAAGGAGAAATGTTTGTGAAATACGAATCAGAAAGTATTTTGCTTTCTAACTATGGTGATTATGCAGTTCACGATTCTGTTCGTCATCCTAAATTTCACATCAACATTGATTGTGTCGCAATTGTTTTGCGTTGGAAAAGTAACTATGAAGGTAAACGATACGGAAACGTTTCTAATTATACCAAGTATTACAACAACTGGATTGTAGGACCATTTGTAAATAAAAAAGAACATCCTCAGTTTTTTTCCGAGAACCTTGAATTCAAATGGTCGATTCGGCACGAAGTTCCGTATATTCGTCAACCGAAATTGAATAATGAAATAATAAACGAAGATTGGAAAAGTTTGTGCGTATTAACTGATGGTAAATTCAATATTCAGTTTCAAGACAAACGATGCAAACTTACTAATCAAGGTGACTTTGCTTATTGGTATCCAAATTTACCACATACAAACTACACAAATACCAAATCAACATTGTTTACAATTAGGTGGGTAGATTAAGCAAGAATATCTTCTACGACTTTTCCTTGCTCTACAATTTCAATGGGACGGTCACCCGGTGCCATTAATTCTTTATCGGCATTGATTCCCATTTGATGATAAATTGTAGTTGCAAAATCAGGTACACTCATTGGATTTTCTTCAACACCCGTTGAAAACGAATCTGATTTTCCATACACATAACCTTTTTTAATTCCTGCACCCGCAAGCAATGTACTGAAAACTCTTGGATGGTGATCACGACCGTTGTCTTTGTTTATTTTGGGAGTTCTTCCAAACTCACTTGAAACGATAACTAAAGTTTCATCAAGCATTCCTCGTTCATCTAAATCTGTAAGTAATCTTGCCAATGCTTGATCAAGTTCTGGTCCGTTGCGTGTGCCGAACGCAGTTTCAATGTTTTGATGCATATCCCAACTTCCGTATGTTAAAGTTACTAAACGAACTCCTGCTTCTACTAATCGTCTTGCTAAAAGCATACGCATACCTGCTTGATTTTGTCCGTATTCTTCTTGAAGTTTAATTGGTTCTTTGTTTACGTCAAAAGCTGCTTGTGCTTTTGGAGATGCAATCATTGTATACGCATCATTGTAAAAGGTACTCATTGCTCCAAGTTTATCAGACTTCTGCATTTCATTGAAATTGTTTTCTATAGTTTCCAACAAACTTCTTCTTTTTGCAAAACGTTCCGCAGAAATTCCGTCAGGTAAACGCAAATCACGAACTTTGAAATCTTCATTCGCAGGATCATCTCCTAATCCAAAACTTCCGTATTTGCTACTAAGATAACCTGTACCTGCGTATTCATTTGGTGATTGTGGAATAGTTACATAAGCAGGAAGATTATTACGATTTCCAAGTTCGTGTGATACAACTGCTCCGAAACTTGGATATGATAACGCAGGACTTGGTTTGTATCCTGTGAACATATTATGAGTGCCTCGTTCATGTGCGGCTTCTCCGTGAGTCATACTATGAATTGTAGTAACTTTGTTTGCTACTTTTGCCATATTCTTCATTACACTTGAATATTGCAATCCAGGTACTGAAGTATCAATGGCATCAAATGGTCCACGATATTCCAATGGAGAATAAGGTTTTGGGTCCCAAGATTCTTGAGCAGCCATTCCACCAGGTAAATAAACGTGAATTACATTCTTGGCAACACCTTCTTTGCTTTCGTAAAATTTTTGTGCGGAAACTGCTTCGTTTGAAAGTAGAAACGGAAGAGAAAGACCACCGACTGCGCCTACACTCAAAAAGTTTCTTCTTGATTGTTTAATAAAGTCCATGATTTAATATATATCAAACTTTGCTGAATATATCAATCATTTTTAATATCATATACAAGTATTATATTGTTACCCACAGTAACCTGTCCCGAAGTTGATCCATTATGATTTTGCCGAACCCAAGAATTAGACAATGCAGCTACATAATTACCATTACAAACCAAAATGCTACCAATGCTTGATACCCACGAGTTTTCTTCATCTGCCACAGTTACCTCACCATACGATGGAAACTCCGTGTAAGTTCTTAGTTCTCCGGTTAATCCGTCATAGCAATCAATTGATCCTACTGACTCTGTCGATTCCCCTTCTTTTTTATATTTTCTACTTGGGTTACTTACATAAACATCAACCGATTCACCGTAAACTGGATGTGTTCGTGAATTTATGCAAAATCCACCTGATGATATTGCATAACTTAAATTAATAGTTGACACTAATGTGGGATTACCAGACGGAGTAATTACTTTGTATGTATAAATTACTGACTTGTTTGAATTTGTTCTTGCTTCTATGGAAAGATATTGTTGACTTTTTATTACAGGAGTGGCACTTAAAGAATACCCAAAATTTTTAACCGACTGGTCGGTTGGTGGTTTTATATGAGACTGACGTCTCCATGCACTACCAATTGCACTTATTACATAAACCTCACCTCGGGTATAATTTGATACCGCAAAAAAAGAATGACCACCAACTAAAGTTCTACCAATACCACTTCTTCCAAAAGTTCCGTTGTCTCGTGTAGGTGACCAAACTACATTATGGCCTATCAACACCGCACCCCACGATGATTCGATTCCCTTGGATCTAGCAGGTTGTGCAATTGCCACATTTCCTGCGTAGTCGGTGGCCATTCCATCTATATTTAAAGAAGTTGTCATATATTGATTTGTACCCACAAATCTGTGATACATGAGTGTAGTAGAATTTTGAGAAGATATTCCCGTGGATGAATTTATAGGAACATCTTTGTATCCTCCGACCGTATCAAGTGCATCTGCACTTCCATCCATTCTACGAATTGCAGGTGCTCCAATATAAACCATACTACCGGTTCTATTTAGTGTCAGCATCTTGGAACTTTCCATCCAAGATGATGATTCCCCACGAACTGATTTATTGATGGGGTCACACATACCCTGTATTAAATTGTTAGTTGCACCAGATGTTTTATAAACTTCGTTTCCGATACAATCTGATTGCTTGTATGTTCCAAGTTTCCACAACATAGTTGCTCCCGTTGAATTCATTGCTCTGAAATTTCCAAGTGCGAGTATGTTTCCCTTAAAATCCATTTGTCTAGCATACATTTGACAAGAATAATGTCGCCCATCGGCATCACCAATCGCACCGTGGCCATATTTTCTCGCATACTTGGTTTTTAATCCAGGTCTCAGTATGCCGGCATATGTATTTACCGCACACCCAAAAAATTCGGCACTTGGATAATAAGCATCTGGGTATGTTTTTAAAAATAATTTACCATCACTTCTATCTATTTTACACGGTTCGGTGTTGCAGGATTGGGTTCTGATTTTATCACGATTTTCACAAGTTCCACCATTTTGTTCATCTTTCGTTACAACATAAGAACTTGTCTGCAATCCCCCACCACACTCCGAGTCACACTCATTATATTCCGACCATTGACCTTCGCAGTTTACTGGCTCAGAACCACACCCCCCTACATTGATGACCACACCACTCCCCCATCCTGAAAGTTCGGGAGAACTTGTTGTTGCAGAAGAGTCGGTGAAAGTACCACCCGCTTCCAAACTATCACTTATTCTCCACTGTGGGATTGTGGCAGCCGTCTTTGCGTAAAGATACCAGACTTTAAAAGTTGGGTGCGATGTAAAGGTCTGACTCCTCCAGAATGGATGGCCATGTTTATTTCCCTGTAATAGCCACGTGCCATTAGTATAAGTCGTGCTTCCCGTAAGACAAATCGGAGAATTTGTTGAAGCTGCCGTACCTGCTGACGCAGGTGTTGGTGTCGGCAATTCCTCGTTGAAGGTACACCCTTCCATTTCGATTATTTTTCCCACCCCTGGATCACTTATTTTTGATTCTGTAAATCCATTTATAGGAAGTTCACCAGTTCCTGATTTTAAAGTTATAATATAAGCCTTTCCACACTCTAACTCAGTAAAATCTTGAAATCCATTTATATTATCAAACTCAGGATTTACAGTTGCATCAAATCGTGTGTAAGATTTATTGTCGTTTGTAATTTGCCAAACTTTATATATCAAACCACGATTTGAAGCATCCGTGAGCAAAAACGGATCACACTCATCACAAGTTCCGTACCATCCATTAAACAACGCAAGTTGATTTTCGTTTTGTTTTAACACAGCCATAGCATCACCTTTTTATAAATATAACCAAATACTTATATTATGTGAATCAATTTTATAATAAAGATAAATTACCTTTAATTATTATTCACGGAGGAGCAAGTCCGATTGATCCAAAAGGAAATGCTTTAAAATCAGCAATTGCATCAATAGAAAATATGGCATCAATATGTATGTCCAATTTGAAGTCAGGTAAATCAGCAATCAAAACTGTAGTTCACTGTCTTGAAATGCTTGAAAACGATATACAATTCAATGCAGGTATTGGAAGTGCTTTACAAAGTGATGGTGTTCCACGATTAACTTCAAGTATAATGGACGGAAACAAACAAAATTTAAGTGGGGTGATTTCTGTTCCGTATGTAAGCAATCCAAGTAAACTTGCGGAAAAACTTCAAAATAGAAATGCCAAGATTCTCACAACTCCTGGTGCTGAACTACTCGCAAGAGAAATGAAGTTACCAGTTGCTTCTAATTTGACCGAGGACAAATCTAAACGATGGTTGAATAATCTTCACAAGCAAAACTACCCACCTACGGCAGAACATGATACAGTTGGTTGTGTGGTGATTGATAGCAAAGGACGATTAGCAAGTGGATCATCAACCGGTGGAATAGGTTCAGAGGTCCCAGGAAGGGTGTCGGATTCTGGAACAATCGCAGGAAATTATGCAAGTAAGTTTGCAGCCATTACAGTCACAGGCATCGGAGAACAAATTACCAACGATGCAGTTGCTTCAAAAACTGAAACAAGAATTCGTGATGGAATGTCTTTGAAAGATGCGTTCAACAAAACTTTCAATGAAGCAAAACAACGAAGACATTTTTACGGATACATTGGAATTGATTCTAAAGGTAATTATGGGGTTGCTCATACGACCAATGCAATGCCGTTTGTTGTATTCAATGAAAATGGTTTGATTGCTATTAAGCACTAACTATATAACATCAACCCTAAATGCTTCTTTTTTACAATTTTGCTATTCATAATGATGATTTTTGTGAAGTTCATCAAATACTAATCGCATATCTTCAAATGTCTTGGTGCGAATATTCTCAGCAGTTTCTTTTAATAAATCATATACCGACATTCTTTTACGAATTTTTTCATTTAATGCTGTTCGTTCTTTCGGATGTTCTTCAAAATATGCATCATCTTTATTTTCAAGTTCAGAATATATTTCATTGAAATCGGTTCGCATATCTTTCATTTTATTTTGAATTCCTTCAAGCATTTTTTCATGCTTTTCAATGCGTTCTTCAATTTCTGTTAAATCAAACATACAAAAATATCCATTTGTTGTTTATGCTTGTATACGCATAATGACTTGCTTTTTTTGGAGCAGTTGGCATAAACATAGCATTACGACTTGGATGCTCTGCTTTGCGACTTTGCCAAATTGTGGGATTGTCATCTGTATAATAAGTCCAAGGACGAATGCTACGATTCCACGGATCACGTAAAGTTAAAAGTGGATCGCTCAATCCAAATGCTTTTTCGTAATACAAATACATGTGAGTTTTATTTACATCACAAATCCATCCGTTTACTTGAATAGGAAAGTCAATTATCAATTGCTTTAATTCTTTATACGAATAAAAGTCACTTCCAACCATGATTCCAGTTAAATTACTCATTGAATCAAATACAAACAAAAGCAACGATTATTGATGCTTGTCCACGCATACTGAATTGCGTTCGTTGGAACTTCAAAACTTTGACGTTGCATATCATCAACAGGTAACCAAACATTTGGTTCATCGTTTTCAAAAAACTTCCAATTGCGAATTGGACGATTCCAAGGATCACGTTTAGAATAACAAGGAATTTCACGGCCTGTCATCAAATTGTCATCAATGTTCCAAACGAACGCAGTTTCTTTGTTTTGTTTGAAAATACTCCAACCTGCATTTCTAACAGGATACTCTTTTAAAAGGTTTTCAACCCATCCGTCATATGGCAATTCTTCATTGACAAATAAAACATCATTCTTTTCTTTCATCGTCATACAAGTATACTACTTGAAATCTTATAAAAAGTCAAGGTTTTTTACGCCACAACTTGATTCTTTTTCCTGCTACAGTTGTCCACCGAAACTGATAATCAAGATTTTCAGGTAAATCATAAACTGCTTCTGTGTCAGTCCATGCGTATGTAGTTGTATCTGTTTCGTTTTTTCTCCACGGAAGCATCCATCGTTCCCACGGGTCTTGTCCTTCGTGTAAAGCATCATCAGGTAATACGAAATATCGTTCGTATCCAATATCAGAATGAAGACCTACGTTCCAAACTGAATTGCTTGGTGGAAATTTCTTTACAAGTGTAATTTCACTCCATTGTCGTCCTGAATAAAAGTTGATGTTTAAACTGGGTTTATCCATCGTTGCAACCATCAGTTTGTATGCTTATACACCAATCGGATTATTTTTTAATGTTTCAAGCATTGAAATTGCTGAATCGAGTTTTTTATATTCTTCTTCAATGGTCTCGGCGATAATTTGATGTTCTCCGATTCCGACAATGTTGTTATCATAAACCGAAAGATTTGCTTTTGCTATATCAACTTCTGCTTCGTATTTTTTAACTAACGCAGAGTGAATGTTTTTTGGTATTTGTTTGTTCATAATAATAATAATATATTTTAAAAGAGGTTCTAAGTCAATATTGTTTTGTGTGAATTTGTAAAATTTGTATTAATAATCGTATATTCGTTTATACAATCTAAAGGTCTTGCCTTCAATTGTAGTGTGTCGTTCTGCGAGTGCATATTTCTTTTTTCCTTTTAAAAACATATGTGGAGTTGGTGTATCCCAATTTTTTCCTAAATCAAAATTTCGCCATTTCCACGGAATCATTTTACGAAACCAAGGATCAAATTCTGTATCAGAAATGCAAGTTATTTTTTTTGCTACATCAAGGTCGTGATCAACATCCATTGGATCACATACATACGACCAATGTTCATTATTTTGAATTGGATATCGTTTCATAAGTTCAACGGTTCCCCAATGATCACCCATTGAAAAATTCTCCATGATTATTTCTTCAGGATGGAACGCACACATATTTTGATTCATCGCAATATCTCCATAGTGGAATTGATTTTCCTGCAACCGTAGTGTAACGAATTTCGTAAAGTGAAGCAGCTATTTTGCTTGTTAGTTTCATTGTCCAACCTTTGCAATCTAGTAAATGATTATCTGTATCAAGAAACTGCCATGCTCTTAGTTTACGATCCCACGGATCATAATTGTGATCAAACGGAGAATTTTCTTTAAGCATCAAAAAATTACCTTCTTGTAATTCCCAATTATCATTTTCAATTGGATAATTGTTTTGAACCAAGTCAGTTGCATCCCATTGAATATCGTTGTGTTGAATATAAAGAGGAATTTTATCTGCGTAGGAACTCATGTTATGAAATTTTGGATGTTCCACGAATAACGAAATAACTTTTAATCGGACCATGCAAACGCACAAGTTGTCCTGCAACCGTTGTGTTCCAAATTTTCATACTTGGAAGTTGCACTGAATGGTTATCACCTTGCTTCACTTGATTTCCGTGTTTTGCAGAAAACTTGTTATTTCCGATTGTCCAATCGCACATTTTTCTTCCCCAAGGATCGCACTCAGGATACCACATTTTACAAACCATATTAACTGCAATTTCGTTTGGTTTATTTTCATGATGAATTTCAAGAAGTTCCCATTCTTTGAAATTGATTTGTGGATACTTTTCAAGAATATCAAGAATGTATCGTGATTTCCATTTACCACAAGTATCTTTATTGATGTTAAGTTCTTTAATCGGCATTATATTGAATAGTTTTTTTGTACAAGATAAACATCAATTTTTTGTTTATCAACAGTTACCCACCGAAAGTATGTATCTTTGTGTGGTTTGTATGTTTCCCACTTTGTATTTTTTTCCCATTCACGATTCCACGGATCATACGCAACATCACCATCGGTAGTTACAATTTTGGTTGGTAATCCAGGATACCAATATGCGTTGCCACATCCCAATACATAATTTACATCATAATCTGATGAATTCCTCGCAGGATACTTTAACAATAGTTTTTCTTTATTCCATATTCTCATTTATACACAACTCCATAATCTTATTTTTTTTCCATCCACTTTTGTATATCCATACACAAGTAGTCCCATTTCATCTACGGTGAAAGTTTTTTTGGTTTTTGTGAAATCACGATTCCACGGGTCTTCTTTAATATCATGCAAACAAACAACTGAAGTAATAACATTTCCTGTGAATTTCCATTCCCACATATTTTTGATTGGATATTTTGCTAACAATTTATTTACGTCCCACATACTTCCACTATTTTATGATATTATAAAAAATATGTCAAACGTTATTGTTTTTTTTAAGATCATAATATTCACTCAAAGTAATTCCTCGTTCTCTACACTCGATTCTATGCCAAGGATCTTTCCAAGTAGGTTTTCTGCGATATAATCTTACCGCAAATCCATTTACTGAAGTAACCGTCATGCAACTTTCAGGATTCATATCATTTAACGGAGGATGAGGCCAAGTATTTTCTCCCCACATTTTAGGAGTTTTATCGTGTTCAGTTATATATGGAAGCATTTGCCTTCCCCAAGGATCAAGTTTAGGTTCATGCACAAGTGCAATCAAATGACTACGATAATTGATGGGTTCAACCCAACGTTCCCATTCATTTTTATTGGTAATAGGAAATGCATTCTCTCCAACAATCTTCGGATAAACATCATAAAACTGCCACTTCTTAATTAGTATAAAATCGTTGTTTGTTTTCATAGATATTTGTAAAAACGAATTCCTTTGTTTTCTATGGTTGTCCAACGAAAATCAACTCCGTCATAAATATCTAACCATTCGTATGGACCACGACCATATTTTCTTGCAAAGTTTGTATCTTCATATGGAGTTTCAGTTGCCGTCCATTTTCGCAAAGGTCGATTCCAAGGATCAAATTCGAGAAACTTTTTTTGCCGTTCCGTCAACACACTTACATTTGTTTTTGTTGCTATATTAAATCGTATATCATGTGGAGAGTAATCGTACACAGGATTCGTTATAGGATATTCTTTGATAATATAATCAAGTTCTTCGTTCCAAGTATAAAAATGCTCTTGGTTTTTGTTGTATATTAATTGACCATAATTGGTCATACGAACATTTCCACGAATTGTAATAGGTTTTATCATTCGCACCAAAGCATTATATGTTTTCCTTCAATTGCCGTGAACCTATAAAAATCCGTATTGTCATTGGGAATCCAATCGTGGGGGCCACGTCCGGCATTTTTCGTCCAAACTTTATCATCTTTGCACCATTTGCGAAATGGACGAAACCAAGGATCACTTTCCAATAAATTACTCGGAGATACCGGTTTTGCAATGTAACGTGTTCCCGTAAACGTCCATTGCTCTTTATTCAAAATCGGATACTTTTTATTAAGTTCGTGAGGAGTCCACCTCGCATCGGATGGTGGTGGTCCGTATTCCGTTTTAATTTCCAATGGTTTCATTGATTGCATCATGTTTATTTCTTCTTAAAAATCAATTTGAGTTTTATGTATTTTCCGTTTATTGTAACATACCGATAAAATTTGTGGTCTTCGTCGTCACCTGATTCGGGTTTCCAATTTTGAGGTCCATAGCAATCTTCACCAGGTTGAGCATACGCATAAGTCCACGGAATAAGTAATCTTTCCCACGGATCGGTTTTAATGTCTTCTAACAGTGGAAGTCTTGATGTTTTGTTTGTGTCGGTACGCACGTGAGTAATCCACTCACTTCCCAAACGAAACCATTGTTTGTTTTTTGGTTCGTATTCAGATTGAATTTGCAATCCTTCACCAGGAGCAAGCAAATCAATATTCAGTATCCCGTTTTTAATTAACATTATTTATACAAAGGATGACTTGGTGAAGGATACATCCATAAAGCAACCGTTTTTCGCATAACCGATGTTAAACGATAATATGTTCCGTTGGTGGTTGCATTCAACCAATCATTAACTTGGGTTTGGCCCGGTCGATTCCACGAAGTTAGTTTTCGTCCCCACGGATCAGTTTCAATATGCTCATCCAAATCATAAAAATATTCAAATAAATCTCCATTGAGTTGCCAACGTTTATTAACAATCGGAAATCTAAACGTTAGCTCTTGAAGTGAATACCAATGAACGTTCGGATTAATTTCTATTACTTTTTCTTTTGCCATAACTTAATTGCAGTTTCTTTGATTGATGTATAACGAAAATATGTATATTCTTTGACGTGCATTGATGATGCAATCCAGTTGTATTTGTTGCCATCACCTTGATCGAAATTCCAAGGTAAGGTGGGACGATTCCACGGATCATTAACAGGATTTTCAATCGTTGAAACAATCATTGGATAACGATTGCTTGTTCCATCTATTTTCCATTCTTTGATATTCTCAATAGGATATTTTTCAAGCAATTTATCTGTTTGCCAAGAAATTCCACCATCAATTAAAACTCTATCTCTTTTATCTCTCATTCTTTATATACTTTACCAAAAATATTATAAAAAGTCAATCAAAAAGTTGATTGAAGTGAAAAAAAGTTGTTGATGAAATCAATAACTTTTTTTTATGGAAATCTTAATTAGAAGGAGGGTGGAGCAGGTTCCCAAGGAAACACAATCCAATCATTTCCTACGATGTCTGTGTGATAATAATCGGGAATGTAACTTGAACTTCGTCGGACAAACAAACTGCAAGTCGTAAGAGTATCAATGTTACGATTTCTTCCAAAGTGATTAATTAGAAACTTAAAAGTTTCTCCTGTGTCTGAAATGTCATCAATCAATAAAACCTTTCCGACCAAATAAGGAGAACAACTTTGATACAAAACAGAATCTTTCCGTTTGCTTAATCCGTTTAATTGATATGATCGTACACCAACGGTTCTTAGTTCTCGTACATTCAAATGCTCCGCAATAATAGTAGCAGGAATCAATCCACCACGACTAACACCAACAACTGAATCAAATTGTTTATTTTTTAACCTCGAAGCAAGTGTTTCGCAGAAGCCGTGAACCTGCGAATAATCATAATATGTTTTATTGCTCATTCGTCATCGTCCTCTTCGTCATTCCAATATTCTTCGTAATCTTTTTCACCATAAAAAGAACCTTTTCCATATTCATCTTCAAATGTTCCACCAACCTCAATTTCTGAATAAAGTTTATGTAGTTCATTTATTTCATCTTCAATGGTCATGTTGGATGCATTTTCATTTGCCCAAGTTGTTGCTTTCGCATAATAATAATTCATGCCCGTCATTTTTCGTGGTTTTACCACAATATCGAATCCCCAAGATGGTTCTTTTTTATTCAACCAATCAACTGCTTCGGTCAAATACTTTTTGTCACCGTGAGAAAATTCCAATTCGTAATCTGTATCATTGCTCATTTTTTTCGTCCGTTTCTATATTATCTTCGTCAAGTATCGGTGATTCCCCATCCGTTGCTTCGTTTATTTCATACCACAAACCAAATGTTTCAAGAAAAGTAACATACGAAACACTGTCATGTTCCAAAAAATTTTTCTTATAAACATTAGGTCCGTATTTGATGCTGATGCTGACCTGACGATTATTATTCATTGATCAATGATAAACCAATTACTTTTTATCGTCAAGACCTTTTATTTTAAGTTTTTCTTCAAGTGCATCCTGATATTTGTATGCAAACCAGCAGAAAAAAGAAACGGTCAAACTGAATATAGAAAACCAACTGCCACCATACGCAAGAATGATTGCAGCGATCAAATTAATCCAAAAGAAATAATAGTTAAGTTTTTTTCTTGTTTCGTTGGTAAATAAACTCATGGAATTATCATACCACTGGTCATCTTAACTTTCAAGGTTTTTATTGTACTTTTTTGAATTGCTTCTTCGGCCTTTTTTTTGGTCATATAATAACCAACGAAACAACCCGGTCCTTTACCATTATTAGAACTAAGCATATAAACTGTAAATGGGCATACATCTTTTGGAGCATTTCTCCATTGTTCTATTCTGTAAAGACAATCACCATATTGCCAATTGTAAGATGTTCGTTTCATTCTATATAATATAAATATATAGAAATTGGAGAAATTTGGTTTTATTCTGCGTCGCCGAGTAGAGGGTCTATATCTTCACCATCTAGTGTGTCATCAAGTTCGAGCAAACGTGTCTTTATATTGATACCGAAGGATTTTGCAGCTATTCGGATTTGTTCAAGACTATCAATTTCCTCTTGAATTTTGATACCAAGATTCTTACACGCATCTGTTTGCTTTTTGATGATTCCCTCGATATTTTTTTGCCGTGCCTTCCGATCAGCTGTTAATTTCAGTTTTTTGACTTTGGCCATGCGGTTAACAAGACGATCAAGAACCTTAAGTCGTTTACGAATTTGTTGCTTACACCAATAAATTGTAGTTATATTTCCCTGAGCAAGCTTACACAGCTGCAAAATTTGATCTTTATATTCATCCGGATCACCATCGTTTGACTCATAACCATTACTATTTAACTCATCACTTCCCATTACATGATATTCACAATGATAAATATTGTGAAGCATCAAAAAGAATCAGAATATCTTGAGCGATTTTTAGACATATCCACAAATCCATCCATACGATGAAGTTCTTCTTGCATATCCTTCTCAGTATACACCAAATGATCAGTATCCAGGTCACCTTTGATGAGTTTTTCATCATCCATAAGATCAACACTTGGTTTTCTGCCTCTCTTTTTAGGTTTATTTGCCATATTCTTGGTTCGTCCATCCGGATGTTGATAAAATGATGTCATATAACGAATATTCTCAATTCTCTGAGATTCGTGGATAGGATTTGGAAATGGCAACTCATAAGTTACTGCAACTTGTTCTACCACCTTGTTTTTAGCACCTTTGGGACGACCACGACCACGTTTAACCGAAGTTGTTGATTTATTCTTTTGAATCTTATTTTTGCTACCTTTGGGACGACCAGGTCCTCTTTTTTTGATTGATGTCATAATTTATCTATTATTGTTGTTGTCCGAAATTTTTGTTGTTCTGATTATAATAGGTTGATTGGTCATATACAAATAAGTTGCGTAAGTATACGCATCATCGTCTGTACAACCAATTTCAACGAATCGTTTTTTGAGTTGTTCAAGTAATATTAAATCTTCTGCTAATTCTTTCCAATTCATATTCACATATATTTCCGTTAAAATTATATCAACGGATTTTCTACTAAAACTATGTCAGACTCATCTAAAATAGTTTGTGTTCCAATTGTTGGATATGATACTGCATAGGAAATCTGTGTTTCTCCGTCTGGATCCCATCTTGGTGGTGGAACTTCAATGCGATAAGTAATTATACCCACCAAACCAATTCCGTTTCTGTCTCTTACTCTATCTTCGTTATTAAAACTCATTTTATTTCTCTCTTTTTTGTTTTTTTAAAGGAAGTATTTCCTTATCATCAATACAAGTATACTACCAAAATTATTATAAAAAGTCAAGTTAAATCTTAGTTTATTTTACAAATCAGTTGCAGACCACAATCTACCAATTGCCCAACACTGCGTACCAAGACTTATAACCGAAAGGCAAGTCAGTACAGGTTGAAGTGTTGCCTGTGATCCCGTGAATCCTGCGTAGAATCCGGTCATAAATGTGATTATTAATATTCCGAGAGTGATTTGTGCTACTTGTTTATTTTTCATAATATATTGTTGTTTGTTTTAAATGGGTTATGCAGTTGCAGTTAAAGGTGAAAACTTGTAAGAACCACCCCTGCGAGTTAAATAATCAACTCCGTAAGGTCCAACACACGAAAGACCAAAGTCATCGGCAAGAACTGAACCTCTTGAATGTCTTGCAGGTGCTTTCCAAGTGGCAGGCTTCAGAATGTCACCAACGGAATAAGAACCCATGCTCTTGGTGTTTCCGTCTACGAGGGCAATGAAGCAATAAACACTACGAGCATTGCCATCACGGTCGGTGCTTACAATTCTAAGAAACTTCCGACCCGTATCAGCAACAACATACTGATGATCTTCGGCAGTTTCCGCATAAGTTGACGGAAAGTTGTTTCTGTAATGATTATGCATATTTTGGTTTACCAACTGCATAAAGTTTTCTATTCTCTCGTTTATATTTTGATCGTTATTCATATTTTTAATATTTTTGTTTTGGTTCTTTCTCACTCTCAATACAAGTATACTACCAAAATTATTATAAAAAGTCAAGCATTATTTTTATAATAATGACCAAAGTGCTGATTTGGCACGATATATCAAGCAATATCCTGAATTTCGTATAAAAATGATTGATTTCCACTTGAAATCCACCAGTGTGCTTGATATATCAAGCATAATCACACAACAAGCAGATTTTCTGCTTCGTGTTGTTCAAGCAACTGACAAATTGCATAATCTTTTGCTTTTACTTCACATTCCCATTTGATTGAACGATATGCCATTGGTGGAAAGAAGTTGTCGGTATAATAATCACGATGACTACGCATTTTATCTTCTTTGCCTTCTGACCAATGAAACACAGGTTCTACATCGTTTGACCAAGTTTCCAAGCAAAGGTTCATATTTGTTTCTACATCGTTGTCACACGTGTTGTTGCAGACGTCGTGGAGGTTGTCGTAGCATATCGGAATAGCAACATCGTAATTGTCTTTAAGATACTGATGAAACAACAATATGTGTTGCACACTAAAAAAACCTTTGTCTTCGTTTTCTAATGTCAAACGATTACGAACACTATCATTACATTGTTTAAATGCGTTGTAAAAACGATCACCTACATCTGCGACTTGTTCTGCAATAGATGCAGTTTTGTTGCTTGGACTAGCATTGATATGAATATTCACAGGTACGGTATAATCCTTGGGCATATTCATTTTGTCAATGATGCTTGTTTGAAAGTTGAGTTCTGCGATAGTTTTAATAACAGATGCTTCATTAAGAGAAGCAAGTACATTGAATTGATCAGGATGACTTCCAATGCTTACAGATGAATTGCGTATTTGTTTACCAAGTTTCTCAAGGTCAGAGGTAATTTGTGTGTGATTATGCAACTTCTCGTAAGTAAGATCAAGTGTAGGGTCTGTAATAAGAGGAAAACCTGCACAAGTAAGACGATAATGCGATATACCTTTTGATTCACAATGATCAATCACTATTCCTGTAACTTCTATGTTTGTAAGAATTCTTCCCGACAATTCTTTAATAGCATAATCACGATCATATAATGCAGTTAAATCATTGAATCGTTTGCGAGTCATTGTGCGAAACGCAATTTCTTTATTGATGCTTTTTAGTTGTTCAGAGATGCAGACAAGTCCTAGTTTCATTGTATTAATATAGTATAGTTATTATAAAAAGTCAAATTCATTTTTTGAATGCAGGGTAAAATCTTACACTCATATAATCATCTGTTGAATCAAGTGCTTCTATTTCTGATATAATCCATCCCATATTTGCTAATCTTGGATAAATAATTGGAAAATACTTTTTGCGACAACGATACAAAATGCAGTTGTCTATATCAATTATATCATGTTGCGTTTCCGCAAATTCTTCAAGAAGTGCAATTACCTTGGACATCAAGAAACAACGACAATAGCAACGCAACAAGCAAACGTAACACCCGCGGGAATAAACTTTATGAATTTATCTTTTACACGATAATGCATTAACAATGCAGATGCCATAAAAAATGCCATTGCCAATGCAGTCGGTACAGTCATAAATGGAAAAAATATTGCAACGATCAAAGCAACTGCAAGCATTGGTTTTATTAAACTTGTATACAAAAAGATTTTTTCACTAAGACCAAACTCAACGAATTCTTCTCTTAATGTTTTTGCTGATCCACCACGATATTTTGTTGGTTTATCTGAACGGAAAGTCCATACGTTAAAAATAACAAGTGCGACAAACACCTGTAGTAATATTGCTACTTCATTCATATCAATTAAAAATAAATCCTAAAATTATAAAAATTATTATATAAGGAGTCAACCAAAATATTGACTCGGTTACGCAACGACTCCAAAAGTCAATGTATTCTTCTTGCATTTGTTGAATTTCTTTTTGAGATGGTTTTCGTTTTGCCATTTTACTTTTTGAATGCAGTTCGCACTTCTGCCAATAACTCTTCAACCTTTGGTTCAGGAAGAACAATATTTGGAGTTTCGGAATCGTCCATACACGCACTTAAACTTACAAGTGTTTCAACAAGATCAATAGAATCAGTATCTGAATTGCATACAAGTTCGTGTACATTGCAAGAACATCCTGAGTTTATTTTACCAGGATCACAAATAATTTTTCTGCCGAACTTTTGAATCTTTTCATCGTTAAGTTTTTTAATTGCATTTTTAATTGTGTCCCGAATTTCTGCTTGCGTAAAATAATCGGAATTATATGTAACATCCACTTCAAATTTACATTTCTTTGTCATAACATATAATAAAGTAAACTATAACGAAATGTTTGTCAATGTTCTTCTTCGTAAATTTCAAGTCCTTTTTCTGAAATATAATCACACGTGGAACTTAGAAGTCCATCACACCTCATAATTTCTCCGTTGGAATTTACTTCAAATACACCTTTGTCACGAACCATTGAATGACCATCTTTGTTTTGACCCGAATAAACCAGTGTTCTGCCGAGTATGCTTCCGTCGTCTCGTTCTTGATCTATTTCATAGCACATTTGAATTGCACCATAATTAAAATCTTCGGCATCTTCAAATTCGTGAAAATACTCTGAAAATGCTTGTAATGTTGCTTTTACTTGTGGTGTCATGACGCATTAGTGGGGACGCAATCAACATAATCCTTTTCTTCCAAGAAAAATCCTTGGTCACGTGCAGAATCATTTCGACCTTGAAATCCAGGTTGATTATTTTCTTCGTAACAAGCAGTATGATAAAAAGTTGCTTGATGTTCATTGTCTAAACAAATGCTTTCAGCATTTTCATCTATATCCCAATTATCTCCAAATGCGTGTTCATCGGTACGATTGCCAATGTTTCCATATCCGTCATATTCTCCTTGAACTACTTCTCCTGTTTCAAGAACCATCGTAATCTTGTTCATCCAATCAATTTGCTTGGGTGAATACGGTGACACGATGCTTTTTCCACAACACTTACAATTCCAACTAAAAAATCCCATTTTATTTATCTCTCCTTTTATTTATTATTAATATAGCACATTGTGCTGAAATTCAACCATTGCATCGGCAGTTACCATCACATGACGGATAACTTCTCGTTCGTCTTCGGTTACCTGTAATGTTTCAATATTGCTACGAACATCCCAAATAGGACCAATATCGTTTTCAAGCATTGCGTTACTTAGACTCAAAATTGTTTGTTTTGCTATTTCTGTCATTTTATTAAACTGATGTTTCGTGATACAATTCTTCTTCAATTCTGTCAATCTCGGAAACTGCATCTGGTTCCATAGTTACATAATAATCCAATTCCCTACGAAGGTCTTGAAAATGATTTGCAACGTATGTCTTAAAATCAAGCAACGAATCATCAAATTTTGCTTCGCAAGGAACACAAGCACTTATTGCGTGGGCCATTGCAAGAAATGCTTCATCAGATGAATCACGAACGTGACTCCAATCAAACAACATATCCTTCATTGATTCTGAATACATATTATTTGATTTTTCCGACAAATTTCCGAAACCATCTGCGTGATAAAATCTAATATCTCCATCTTGTTGATTGTTGATATGCTCAGTGTTTTCACCAGTATGATGAAGAAACGACATAACATAATCGTTTGCCAACTTGGAAATCACGGGATTGCTTAGTTCAATATTCATTTTCTCTCTTTTGTTTGAATTTTTAATTTGGTTATTACTCACTCTCAATACAAGTATACTACCAAAATTATTATAAAAAGTCAAGCATTATTTTTCACAGACAATGATTTTCTCCAAATTAAACCGAATAACAATCCAGTTGTCGCACCACCGAGATGTGCATAATGTGCAATGTGCGTAACAGGATTGTATAATATGAAATACAACTCACTCACTACATAAAACATCACTATCCAAAAAGCAGACACACTAAATGATGTAAATAATACATTGAACTTTTCGTGTGGAAACAAACATGAAAACGCAAGCATCACACCAAATACCCCACCCGATGCACCAATAGTTACTTGATTAAACTCGGATGTAAGTGTTTGTATACACCCACCTCCGATCACACTTATCAAAAATAACATCAAGAAATTCCAAGTTCCAAGTAAATTTTGGATTCTTGATCCAAACATTGCAAGAAGTATGATGTTTACGCATATATGATAAGCATTGCCGTGCAAAAATCCATACGAAACCAACTGCATTACATTGAAATTAGGATTATCAAAACTTGCAAGACCAAAAGTTTTTAATACAATCGGTGAATAGATGTGTTGCAACAAATAAAATATTGCACATACCCAAATTATTAGTCTGACTCCACCTCTATGAATCATTTCTTAGAACGTTTAGATTTCATCCAAAGTTTAGCAAGCAGAAATCCACCTAAACCCCCTGCCAAATGAGCAACGTGAGCAACATTTGGTTGTGGATTATACAACAACATATAAATCTCACCTATCACATAAATACCGATAATTAATCGTGCAGACATTGTTGTTTTAAACCAAGGTAATCCAAGACGTTGCTTTGGAAACAAAGTTGTATACGCAAGCATTATACCAAAAACACCAGCAGATGCTCCTACCGTTATTCTATTGAATGTTGTTAATGCTTCACGACCATACTCTGTGGACATTTTAATTTGCTCAAAAAAATCAGTGGGTGGTAACGGAAAGTATGTTCCAAACGCACTATTTACCAAAATCATTTGATTTATCTGTTGTGCAATACCACCACAAATTATTGTAATTACAAACAACACAAACAAATTTCTTATACCAACTTCATTTTCTATTTTTGTTCCGAAAATCGCAAGCATAAACATATTCACAAAAATATGCATTGCATCTCCGTGAAGAAATCCATACGTCAAAAACTGAATTGAACTGAAGTTTGGATGGCCAAGATATGCCATTCCGAAAAGTTCGTGTGTAATTGGAAAATACAAATGTTGCAATAGATAAAATATTGCACACATCCATATAATAATTCTAACACCTCCTGAGTACATCACACACTATAAAACATATTAGGACCTGAAATTACAAAGTTGAATTTATCTTTATTGTTTTGAAATTCTCTTGCTTCGTTCAAATACCCAATTGCATCACTCTCATTGTTAAATTTCTTTTTTAGAATCAATTGGTTGGTTGAACGATTCGTAATCGTGAGGGTGTGAGGTAACGATGCAAAATTGGTATAACTCTCCATACTCAACATTTCCACAAAATAATCATTACGATTGTTAAAGTTAAAAGAATTAATCCCCACGGTTGTTTTTCATTCATACCTAAACATACAACATATAAATTAAAATTGCAACACTTATTTTAATGATTTCGCAAAAAAAACCACCTCCGAGAGGTGGTTTCTAATCAACTACCAACTTTGATCACGATTTACTCATAATCGTCTTCGTCATACTCATCTTCGTCTTCGTCATCAAATTCTCCAAATGCGTCACGCATATAAGGTGATACTGCATTCATATCATAAGTGTTTTCATCATACTCATCGTAATCTGCTTCGTTTTCATCTTCAAGGACGGTGTCAAGTTGTTCGTATTCTTCTTGCACATCTTTCTTGGTTGGTTGGATTACATAATCAGTTGCTGATCCTTCTTCTACGTCTTTTTCTGCTTTCAATTCCGCAAATAATGATTGAAAAGCAAGAGGTAAATCTTTAATTTGTTTTTGCATTTGTATTAAATAAAGTGTTAATTAATAGGATTATGAGAATAACGAGAATTGTGCGAAGATGAAATTTGAACAGATTCTCCGTTACGAATTCTTTCAAGTTGTTGTTGTGCTTGGATTTCACGTTGACGATACTCTTTTAATGCTCTACGACGTTCTTGTTGGATTCGTAGAATTTCCATTTCACGATTAAGTTCTGCTTCACGTTGCTCTGCACGATGACGTGCTTGAGTTAATTCATCTGAAGAAGATGTTGGTGAGCCACCAACCGTAGAAGATGATCGACGAGTTTGTTGAATACGATATTGACGTTGACGTTCAAGTTCACGTTGATGTGCTTGTTCACGTGCGATTTGCTCGTGTCGCTGTTGTTCTTCACGAACATCGTGGCCCTTGCCACTTTTGTTTCCGATGATCATACCAAGAACAGAACCAATAATGATTCCTTCTTTTTGCTTGCCGTGTTGATGTCCGATAATTCCACCGATAGTTGCTCCACCTAAAGCACCACCAACGGTGCGTGAAGTTTGCTTTGATCCCCATCCGTCATTGGCAGACAAACTGCTTGCAACAAAGAAAGATGTGAGTATTAGTATTATTGTATTTTTCATAATTTTAGTTGATTTAATCTTGATTATGTATATATAGTACCAAAGTTACTGTAAAAAGTCAACACTAAAGTTATAAAAAGTCGATTTATTTTGAAGATTTTTCAAGAAGTTCAAGAATATCCGTGGATTCGAGTTTGTCGTGAGTCTTCGCAACGAATCCGTTTTTGTGAGCAAATAATATTCGTTCATCACTTTCGATTTTAGAAAAATCAATTTTAGAAGAATCGTTCAAACGAAACAAACAATATCCTTCTCCACGATCATCGTGAGTAATTGTAGCAACTGCATTCGGATGATTTTCCGCAACATATGCGTTCAATGCAAATGACGGATCAGTGTCACCAAGAATACCAAGAGAAAACACGACTTCGTTTCCATATACCAATGATGTGGTAATTGAATCAGATAGTTGTGTCCATCTACCCGTGAATTGTTCAAGTGTATTTAAAAGTTCAGACCCAAATGAAGTCATCAGTTCAATCATCGTTTCGTTAACTTCGGTGGATTTTGAAAACATATGAAGAATAACTTCTTCTATCGGAGAAAATGTTGCATCTGAAATTTTGTTCCATTCAATTCCAAGTTCGCTTGCTACATAATGAGGACCCTTGCTATCAAACTTTTCTGTGGATTCTAGCCAACGAAATCCTCGTATGGATTCATCATAAATGGTCATATCTTTCAACAAAAGAGTCAACGCACACACAGGTGCATGGTCACGATCAAACTGATGATGATCAAAATTTGAAAGTTCCGGTTCGTGTCGTTCTCCAACATCTCCTACTACCACATATGGATTATTCAGTTCTGCTTCGATTGGATTCTTGCGTTCAACCATCGGAACTACATTATGTTCTTTGCACATGGCAAGAACGAAGCACACGAACAAAAAGTCATCTCTATGTGCGTGTCCTGGATGAACTATTATTTTTCCTACTTTTTGAAAATCTATCATAATTGTTTGGGAGTGATGATGGTGGACCCGGCAGGATTTGAACCTGCGACCAAGAGATTATGAGTCTCCTGCTCTGACCGCTGAGCTACAGGTCCCAAAAGTGCTGAATGTATTTTGTTTTTCAAATTTGTGTAAAATAATATCCTACGAGGTATATTATTGTCAATGGCATTTTGCAAATTAGTTTCTGTATCATTTGCGATTATCAGCAATTCTTCGGTTGTTAGTTCAATTGAATGTTTCATAATATAATGATACTACCAAAAGTATTATAAAAAGTCAACAAAAAACTTTATATTATAAATGAAGAATGGACAGGAAACTTAATTCCTGTCCATTCAATGTGACCAATAGTTGGCAGCGAACCAATCTAAATTTTATCAAGAAGTAATGTTAAACACTATTTTCGTTAATTTTCCTCCGGGTGTGTATCCATTATTTAAACAATTTTCATTTCGTTCAACACTTGTTAATGATATATTTGAATTTAATGGAATTATTGCGTGTGCCAATGCCACGGAACTATTTGCGTGTTCATTAAAAGCAAATATCGGTATCGAATTCAATGCAAATTGTTCTGTACCTTGATTAAAATTTATACCATTTTGAGAGAAATCATATACGATGGCCATTTTTCCGAAACTTGAATGTGTCTCCGAAAAGCTTTGAGAACCAGAAACACAAGATGTTCCAACATTCCAAGTATGACTTCCCGTTGCAAGATCAGATATATTTTGCTCAGAACCATTATTATAAACCGCAATAGTATCTGCATCGTATACGATATCGAAGGTAATTGTTCCCACAACCGATCCTAAGTTGGACCCTCTTTTTAATTTTACCTTGATTGTATGTTCTCCTAATGTAGAAAATGTCGGACGAATGTCATCAGCATTATTTTGATTATATTCTGTTGAATATGGTCCATCATCAAATGATAATGCGTAAGTGTCTTCATATTCCGAATTTGCACCACTTAAAACAAATACCGGACTAAAATCAGCCGTTTTGTTGCCACCAGAAACCCACATAGCAGTTCCTTTGGTTATCACAGGAGTACCCGATGGTGCAGACTCACTTACTTCAAAAGAAAAATCGGTTGATTCTGATGAATTTCCATCGCTATCTACTGCCTTAATTTTTGCAGTGTAATTTCCTGCACTTAGATCAGTTGTTAATGTGTAATATTCTTGCCAAAACGGAGTAGATTCGGAATCAACTGGGTTATTATCTGAATCTACTATTGAAATGGTAAATCCATCTACTCCATCGTACAATCCACTGTGGGTCCAAGATATAGTTGGTCTTTTTAACCAAGTTGTTGTACCCTCTTGATTGCCTTCGTGGTTATTACCATCAATTACCGGATCACCACTGTTGCCCACTGGTTCAACATATACACCACTATCACCATCTCCTCCTGTATCTCCTGTATCTCCTGTGTCCTCTTGGAACTCTGCTTCGGCAGTTTTTACTACGGCTGGTTTGCTCGATTCGTCAACAACTGCATTGCCATCAAAAATAGTGTGATGCCCTTCACCTGCTTTTGCTCCTTTTAATACACCATTCCATCCTGCGATATTTTGATTAAATGCTGACTCTGCACCCGAAAATGCACCATCGGCATTTTTTAAAGTTCCAGCCAAGGATGAGTTCCAACTTGCAATCGGTTGGTTAAAATCAGCATTTTTTGCAAAATTTTCAAGAGTTGCAACTTTTGCCGGTTGCCACTGACGAATATGTTGATTAAATTCCGCATCCTCAAACATACTTTTCATAGTCAAAACTTCACCGACATTCCATTTTTTAAGTTGACCATTGAAAGGAGAATTTTGAAATGCACCTTCCATATCAGTAACATTTTCTGTGTTCCATGAATTAATATAATGTGAGCTACCCCCACTAAGTGGTCCAAATTCAGAATCCTTAAAAATATTTTTAATGCTTGTTACTTTACCAGTCCCAGGATACTTAAACCAGTTTCCTGCTCCTGCTTTACCTCCTGCGTCTGGATTCCAGGTCGTTCCTTCCCACATAGAATCGGCAGTTACGTTTGTAACCAGGTCGTCTTCTCCAATTAAACCGAAATTCCAAGTTTTTCCTGTGTAAGCAGAATTTTTAAACATTTTGTTTACGTTATGTACTTTATCCAATTTCCACGGACCGATTTCTTGATTATAAATTGAGTTCTCGAAAAAGGATTCCATAGTAATTGAAGATGCAACGTCGACACCGAGTCCTCCTGTGCTTCCTTTGTCTTTAAAACCCCGCACAGAAGCATCCCATTCTCTGTTATTTTTTAGAAATGCTTTAAAATTAGTAACTTTACTTACATTCCAGGAACCAATGTATCTACCTGATATACTACCTTCAAGCAATCCTTCCATTGAAGTTACATTTTCAGTATTCCAACCAGAAATACCCTTTGATTTGCCTGTAAGGACATTTACATACTCAAGCATATAACTCATATTCGTGATGCTGTTTGATGTCGTTGGAAAATTGATTTCATCAGCATAATTGGTTGCACCTGATAAAAATCCTTCCATTGATGTAACCGCAGAAAAAATTGCGGTTCTTAGCATTGGATTTCTTGCTGATTTGTATCCTGCAAATACATATTTTAAATCTATTGCTTCAAATGTATAATTATCAGGACCTTGGAGGTTTTGTAATTTTGTGTAACCTGCAAAATCTCCGACTCCATGAAATTTGAAATTAGTGTCAAATTGAATATAGTGTGATCGTTTATTGTAAATAGGATTTGAAATGTAATTGTCGTATGAACTTGAATCTATTTTATGTTTACTTGATAGCATTGTTTTTTTCGCAAAATCAACTGTCCAATCAAGATCACCATCTGGCTCTAATTTATTGAAATTTACTACTTCAAATGTTCCACTTCCACCGGTAAATGTAAAATCATATGTACCCAGAAGGTCACCTGCAGTTAAGGTAGTTCCTGATAGTAAATCACAATCAAGATTCACCGTATTTGAAGCTAATGTATATGTTTTTCCGTAAATAAGTTTTATAGTTTCTGTACTTCGCAATCCAACATAATCATTTTCAAACTTAAATATAAGACAATCTTTTCCAGTAAGCTTATTAACGTGAGTTTCTATGCTGGGTGTATACTCCAAATACGGATTCATAAATTGATCATTATCCGTAAGTCTTGTTACAGTTTGCTTCGGAAATGCAATTTCAGTTCCGTCCCACCCAATGCCATTAAATGTGTAGGTCTTTCCTCCTGCGGGTGACTCAACTGAGTCTTTCGTAATAACAACTTCGCCACTATCAATTGTTGTTGCGGACCAGCCTGATGGAGCTGTAAATGTATCACTCGAGGATGTTCCCGGAGTATCTGCACGACTTGCGAATATAAATTGTGGAGTTGCATTAGTTGCCACATAGGTTTTAAAAGTAATATTTGCCATAATTAAGTTTTCCTTATTTTTTTTTAAAGTTTTTCATCCCATATTATACTGCCGAATATATCAGTATCTTCTTTTTTTCGTATCCAAATTTCTTTTCCTCTGCGTGTAATTATAGGTTCTGTTTTTGGAACATCCCCACCATTCAGAAAAATGTTATTCAACCAACATAAAGCATTTAATTCATCAATATTACTACTAAGAAATTCATCTATGTTCTCGTTAACCGGATATAATTCCACCATTAGTTCAATTCCTGTTCGTGAAATTGCATATGCAACAGTGTGCCACTGTGGAATCATTTTATATAAATTACCAACAATGTTATCCGCATCAGATTGCTTAGATACAAATCCTGGATTTGTATATAATTGAATAAAATTTGAATTATTTTGCTCTGCGACAGAAAGTATTTTTGAAAATCGTTCATCTGTATCGTATTCGTTAATTAAAACATCGTCCTCAAATACCATCAACCAGTTCTCAGTATGATTATTTAAAAAAGTTTCCCATAATATTTGATGTGATAAATTGCACCCAAGTTTTCCAGGATATTTATTACAAACCGAACCTCGTATGTAAGTGTCAGACGTATAATTTTTTTTATTTGCCGTTTCTGCATTTTTTTCAAAATTTTCAAGTGTATTTACGGCAGAAAACTTTTGTAAATTTGGTATATTTGCAGTTTGAACTTTGTAGTTTTCACTACGCTTTTCAGAAGCATCATATACTATCATGTATTTTATCAAATCATCCATCATCTATAATAAATATTATAATAAGTCATTTTTACTTGATTATTATAATAATAGTTGTTCCCAATTCCACGCAGAAATAACCATTTCTTTTAATCCAAGTTCTGCTTTCCAGTTCAGTAATTTTAATGCAAGTGTAGCATCTGCATAAGCACTTGTAACATCACCTTCTCTGCGTTCACCATACACTATATTCAATTCAATATCGTTTTCTTTTTGAAATGTATCAAGCACTTCTTTCACAGAATATCCATTACCTGTTCCTAAATTTATTGGAATTGCTTTGAATTGTTTTTCGTCACAAACTGATATTGCTTGGACGTGTGCTTTTGCTAAATCAACTACATGAATATAATCACGAATACAAGTTCCGTCTGGTGTATCATAATCTGTTCCGAAAACGGTAAGTTCTTTGCGTTTACCACTTGCAGTTTGTGTAACATATGGAATTAGATTGTCAGGTACACCATTTGGAAGTTCTCCGATTAAAGCAGTTTCGTGTGCGCCAATTGGATTAAAATAACGAAGCAAAATTGAATTAAAATCGTGTTCAATATGAAAGTCGGTTATCATTTGTTCGTTGATTTGCTTGGTACGACCATAAACACTTTCCGCAGGTTTTTGTGGAGTTTTTTCTGTGATAGGAAGTTCATCTGCTTGACCATAAACCGTGCAACTGCTACTGAATATAAGATTTTTGACATCAAAATGCTTCATCACCATAAGCAAATTGTTTGTACCCACAACATTGTTGTCATAGTATTTGCTTGGATGCTTCATACTTTCTCCGACACTTTTACAAGCAGCGAAATGAACAACTGCTTTTGTATCTCGTTGATAATAACCAAATGCTTTTTCTAATTCGTCATAATCACGAATGTCCGCATTCAAAAAGTGAAAACTCTTTTTCGTTATCGCACGAATACCATCAATTACATCTTCTGAAGAATTTGACAAATTGTCAATTACAACAACTTCGTATCCTTTCTGTAAAAGTTCAACAACGGTATGACTACCGATGTAACCCAATCCACCGGTAACTATAATCGTGTTCACTTTATCATTCCGGCGGCAATCGTTTCATTTGTTTGTGTATCAATCAAAATAAAACTTCCGTTGGCACGATTGCTTTCAAAATCATCAAAATTAATTGGTTTGCTTGTTTTGATGCTGATTCTTGCGATATCATTTAATCCAAGTTGCAAACTTTGATCTTCTGCTTTACTGAAAGTATTTACATCTAATGTATAAACCTTTTTGGTGATCATTGCAGTTACTTCGTTGCTTCCGTGTTTTAGCAAATATTTTTTACGAGGTTGCATGACATCATCTGACATCCAGCAGATCATTGCATCAAAGTTTTGAGATGTTTTAGGAAGATTATCAATTCGTGCAATCATATCACCTCTTCCTGCATCTATATCATCTTCAAGTTGCATTACAATGCTTGCAGGTGTACACGCATGATTTATTAAATCTTTATATACTCGCATATCTTTGATACGAGTTTCAAAACCACTTGGAAGCACAGAAACTTTTTGTCCTTTTTCAAAACTCCCACTTACGATTTTTCCGGCATATCCACGAAAGTCATGCCATTTGTCACTATGAGGACGAATAACAGTTTGAATATCAAAACGTGCGTCCACCAAATTATTGTCACTGAAAATTTCAATGTTTTCAAGCATTTGAAGTAAATGACCACCTTTGTACCAAGGAGTTTTTTGTGATTTGGTTGTAACATTATCACCTTTTAATGCTGAGATTGGTATGAAACGAATATCATTGCAACGAAGTTTCGCACTAAATTGTTTAAGTTGATCACGAATTTTATTGAACTTTTCTTCATCGTAATCAATCAAGTCCATTTTGTTTACCGCATAAATTACATGAGGTATCTTCAAAAGACTTGCAATAAATGAGTGTCTACGTGTTTGCTCAGAAATTCCCTTTCGTGCATCCACCAAAATAATTGCGACATTGCTTTTACTTGCACCCGTAATCATATTACGAGTGTACTGAACATGACCTGGTGTGTCTGAAATAATAAACTTACGATTCGCAGTATTAAAGTAACGATATGCCACGTCTATCGTGATACCTTGTTCACGTTCACTTTTAAGTCCGTCTGTCAAATAAGCAAGATTCACGTCTTCTTCACCTTTCTTCTTGGATGTGGCACGAACTGCTTCGTATTGATCTTTCATAACACTCTTGGTGTCATAAAGCAAACGACCAATTAAAGTGCTTTTGCCATCGTCTACACTACCCGCAGTTGAAAGACGAAGAAGTTCGTTGTTCTGCAACTTATCAACGTTTTTCTTTGGTTCTTCTTTTTGATTTTCCACAGGTTTCTTGTTTTCTTTATCGTTGTTGTTGTTCTTTGCCATCTTAGAAATATCCTTGTTGCTTACGGTCTTCCATACTTGTATCGGATTTTTTATCGTCTCCTCTTGTTCCACGTTCAGTTGTGGTGGCACTTGCAACTTCTGCAATAATATCATCAAGATTATTTGCAGTACTCAAACAAGCACCGGTTGTTGTTACATCACCAATTGAACGAAAACGAACTACTTTTTCTTCTAGTTTTTCATCGTCTTTTAATTTTACATAATCAGCATGGCCATACCAAACTCCGTCACGTTCATAGCATTTTCTTTTGTGTGAAAAATAAAGTGAAGGCAACGGAATGTTTTCTTGTTTCAAATAAGTCCATACATCAAGTTCTGTCCAATTGCTGATTGGAAATACACGAAAGTGTTCACCTTGATTTTTCTTTCCGTTAAATGCATCCCAAATTTCTGGTCGTTGATTTTTTGGGTCCCATTGACCAAAGTCATCACGATGTGAAAAGAAACGTTCTTTTGCTCTTGCTTTTTCTTCGTCTCGTCTTGCTCCCCCTAAACAAGCATCAAACTTGTGATGCTCAATTGCATCAAGAAGCACAGGTATCTGAAGTTCATTACGAGTTGCACCTACTCCAGTTTCGTCGTGAATAAGACCTTCTGCAATTGCATCTTCAACTTTACGTTCAAATAGTTTCATTTTGTATTGCTCAAGAACCTCATCACGGAACTTCATAACTTCAGGGAAGTTGTGTCCTGTATCAACATGAAGTGCAACAAACGGAGCGTTAGCAGGATAAAATGCTTTTGCAATAAGATGCAGACAGACTAAACTATCTTTACCTCCACTGAAAAGCAATGTTGAACTTGAAAATTGTGCAGCGGTTTCACGTAATACGTGAATGCTTTCTGCTTCGAGTTCCTCTAAGTGTGTTAAATTACATTTTTTCATCTCTTTTAATAAATATTTAGATTGGTTGATTTAATATAAAATTAAATAAAATATTCGCAGAATATTTTATTGTTTTTCCTGTCGTATCTATTATCAAATCAGGATCGTTAGGTTCTTCAAATAAATTCAAAGATTCGTTCATGTTTTCTGTATTATTTTTATACAATCCTTTAACATCACGACTTTTAACTTCTTCATGCGATGCTTTAATATAAATCAAACGAAAACGTTCACCGAGAATTTTTTTTGCTTGAGTACGACTTTCTTCAGTTGGAGAAATAAAACAATTAATTGTAGTTGTACCATTTTGTAAAAACATTTTTGAAATTTCAGCACTTCTACGAATATTTTCTGTTCTAGATTCAACTGACAAATCCAAGTCTGAGTTGATGGTATTACGCATATTGTCTCCGTCTAAACACTTTACCCAATATTCATGTTCCATAAGCATTTTTTCCACGGTTTTTGTTAAAGTGCTTTTGCCACTTCCACTGTTACCCACCAACCAAAATGCGTATGCTTTACGACCTCCAACTTTTTCAAAGTAATCAGCCGACAAATATTCAGTCGGAAAAAATTCACCACCAGTACTTCCCATGTTCATAAATATAAAAACTTACTACTTTTTACGAACAAAAAAGTTCTTAATTTTTTTCCAATACGCAACTATAAATACAACAATTGCACCGGTTGAGAATGCAAACGGGCACATTATCGGTTTCCTTTGTCAAACTTAAACTTTTCGTCCCAGTTTATTTCTCCGTTTTCATCAAAATAAGGTGGTTCTGGAATATCAACTTTATTGTTCATTACCAACGCAATTCCGATAATAGTAGCAACAACCACAACTCCAAGAACAATAAACAAAGTATTTTTCTTTTTCTTTGGAGTTTCCACAGGTTCTTCTTCAACAGGTTCTTCTATTGGTTCTTCCACAGGTTCTTCTTCAGTTGGTTCTTCAACTGGTGGTGGAGAAGGTGGAGTTGGTAAAGGTGGTTCTTCGTCTTTAGGTTCTTCTTTAACGGGTTCTTCTTTTATTGGTTCTTCTGGATCACCACCTCCGATAAGTTTTTCTACATCAATAACTCCATAACCCCACGAATTGTCACGACCAACTTCACCTTTATCTTTGGTGTATTTAAGTAAATGTTCACGAATTTGTTCAACTGTTTTACAATCATTCATACCAGTTGCTTCTTCTTGCTTACGATGCTTTGCAAGCATCAAACAAATAACACCTGTAATAAAAGGACAAGCCATTGAAGTTCCACTTAAACTAGCATATCCATTGTTAAGAAATGTACTATAAATGTTTACACCAGGAGCAGCCCATTCCACTTTTTCTCCTTTAGAAGAAAAGTTTGCTACGTTTCCGTATTTGTCGTAAGCTGCAACTGCAATCGTTTCATCATAAGCTGCTGGCCAATTCACTCCTCCTGATCCCGTGTTTCCCGCCGCACATACAACAGGAATATTAAGTTCATATAATGTTTTAAGTCGTTCTTCAAGAATTGCTGATGGAGCCGAACCTCCTAAACTCATACTTACAACATCAGGTTTCATCTCAATTGCATAATCAAGTGCTTCTGCTAATCCAAAGTAACTTCCACTTCCGTTTTTTGCTAATGCTTTTACTGAAATGCTTTTTGCTTCAGGGGCAACTCCTACCATTCCAGTTTCGTTGTCTTTTGCACAAATGATACCAGTACAATGTGTATGATGCCCATTTTCATCTTCAAGTGGTTCACCAGAAATGCAGTTTTTTCCTTCAATAGCATTATCACCAATATCTGGATGCACAGGATGACCTGTATCAATTACCATTGCAGTTATTCCTTCTCCTTTTGTAATTGACCAAGTTGCAGGTACATTAAGTTGTCGTAACCCCCAATCAATTCTTTGACTCAAAGAACCAAGTTCTTCGTTTTTTTCATAATGTGGTAATTTTGTTTCATGTTCCATCGTCATCTCCGTATACAATAAAACGGCAATTAAATATCACCGTTTTATTTGATCAATTATTAAATTTATTTTTTAGTTACTTGTTCGTAAAGTTCTTTTACTTTATTTCTTATTTTTGTTGCGACTTTCTTTTTAACCTTATTGTCACCTGTCACTTTCTTGATGTCCCAAAACTGCATTTTATCTGCATATTGTTTATAATGATTCATCATATAATCTTTTTGTTCTTTTTCACTTACCACAACAATTATGTCACAGTGTGAAAAATCTTCGTCTGTTATGTTGGTATGTTCTTTTGAATAACAATCATTTCCAAACATCAAGTAACTATCACATACTTGTTTTGAAAACTCGTTTAATTCAACAGGATCAGTCAACTCAATGTTACTGCTATATGCCGCCGGATACCTTGAACTAGGATACCGTCCCATTCCGTGAGTGTTCAGCATAAACAAACACTCTAACTTGCCCAAATTGTTAAAATATGCTTCCGCAAATTTACTGCGATACATATCCCCATTGCCGATAAATATTACTTTCTTCATATTATAATAACTATTATATATACGAGTTTTTATAATTATAAAAACGATAGAATTTTAGCAAATGCTTCGTAAAATCTAATCATCGTTATTATGTAAGCAAGAGAACACCATACCAAAAAACCAAGCACTGTAACTGAGATTGTGTACACCGAATATTTAATAAATGTTTTTAGTTTACTCACTCCAATAATTTTGCACAACAAACATAAATAAAATTGCCGAGAAACCCGAACATTATTAAACCTCCAAGCAACATATAAAAATAAAAAAGAAGCATAAGCAGTTTTTCTTTCACTTATGAATTCCTTAGTTTTAATCTTGCCATATCAACGATGACATTTTTAACGTTTACAAATTCGTCAAATGAAATCATCATCCACTTGCGTTTGTATATCAAATGATTTTCAAAATAAGTGCTTGGGCATATTCCGTCATCGGTTTTAACTATTTTGTAATCAAACACTACATAACTTCCAATGTAACTGAATTTTGCCATTATCATAGGAAGTCGTTTAGCAAGGTCAGCATCTTTGATTGCAGATTCTAACCAACCATCAAGCAACTTGTTTTCTCCTTGCAACAGATGAGAAAACTTAAAGTCTTCATAGTTTTTGGCTTCAATCGTAAATGGAAAATCTTTTGGAGTAATAATATCTCCTGTGAGTATTTCAACTACATCCGATCTCTCTCCTTCTGCGTTTTCCGCATTTTCCCCTCCGAACATTGCTCCTGAACGTGGTACACGACTGAATTTACCTTCAAAATGTTCTTCAAGAAACTTTGCCACTTCAAGTTCCCATGCGTTTCCTTTGTCTTTTGATGATGCTCCCATTATTATAATAAATATCAACAATGGGAGTTTTTATAATAATTACCTACGATCCATATAAAGTGTTATTTTATTCAAACTGAATTTATTATTTGTCATGAAATGTTTGTATTCTTTTCTTATTTTATTGAGTGTTTCGGCAGAAGATGCATATGGTGAATTTTGACGATACCAATGATAAACATAAACTCCATCCATAATTGCAAAGGGTATTTTGTTTTTAAACAATCGTACTCGTAAATCATCATCAACTCCGGTGAATCCTGTTGTTTTGAAACCACCAATTTTTTTCCATATTTTCTTTTGTATCAAAATTACCACCCCACTGAATTTACATGGATGGTGAGTCCCATGTTCATCAATTAGTTGTCCTGTTGATACACTTCTAAAATATTTTTTTTGTAAATACTTTCCAATTTTTCTATGGTAATTTATATCGTTTGAGTCTATGTCAATATTTTTTACCATTTGCCAACGATACCCTACTCTATTTGCACGAACTCCGAACGCACCTACATTTTTATGAATGCGAATAATTTTACTTATTTGTTGATACCAATCATCTGTTGTAAACATAGCATCATGGTCAAGAAAACACGCCCAATCATCATCGTATTTAAGTTGTTCCATAAACTTATTGTAAGCACATCCTAAATTATTGCTCTGTTCCTTTGAATTATATGGTATGTGCGTATAAATTACAGGATGAGTTGTTTTCTTTGTTCGTGTTACATCCCATTCACCACGCCACTCTTTAATGCCATTTTCAGATTTTTCGTCCTGCTCTAACTTTTCTGTTTTAATTACATCATCCAAATAGTCCACTTTTACGTGTTTTTTTATATTTTCATCTTTCCATATAAGATAGTTTAAAGTTAACTGATCTCGTCTAAAACGATTCCTACTAAAATCAAACCACTCTTCATTAAACACTCTTGATATGTGATTGTAGTTGAATCTCCAAATTATTTTATTTGTTTCTATAAGACCACTTTTTTTTGGGTAGTTCTCGTGTTTTAACTGAGTTTCCCATTTTTCAAGTTCATCAAAATTTTCTAATTTCGCAGTTTGATGGTTTTTAATATGAGTTATTTCATCATATAAATCGTGTTTCCGTACAAGACCACCGTTAATTATATTTCCATCGGAATCAAAAGAATGCATAAAGCCAGTATGTTTTTTGAATACTGCATCAATTTCTTTTGGAATTTCAGAAATATATTTTTTTAAAGACGTTTCAGTCTCACCTTTTTTCAATACATGATGAGCATCAACCCAAATTATCCAATCATAATCATATTTATTGAAATATTTCCAAAATATCATTTTTACTTTTTTTGCAAGTATTCGGTTGCCAGTTGAAATTTTTGTATTTTCAACTAAATTTTCAAGATATACGACATTCCACATTTTAGATTTGATGTTTTTGTTATCAGTAAAGTAAATATAGTCTATTCCATGCTCGTAATCATGAAATGAATCGTTAATTTTCTTGATATTATTACCAATATTTGCTGTATAAACTGCTATTTTCATATCGGTAATTCTCCGGCCGTTCCTTTATATAAAAATATTTTGTTTAAATCAAAGTTATCTTTGTTCTCTTGTTTATATTTTTTATCAATTGCTTCAAATTTTTTGCGACACCTTTCATAAGGATCATCTGCTTTATACCAATGATACACATACACCCCGTTCATTATATAAAATGGAATATTATGTTCCTCGAGACGATATCTTAAATCATTATCTACATGATTGAATCCCTCTGCTTTAAATCCTTTTATTTTTTTCCAAATAGATTTTTTTAACAATATCATTACACCACTAAATCCTTTTTGTGCAGTATTTTCATCAATTACAAATAAATCATCATAATATTTTGTTTGCAAGTGTTCCCCAATCTTTCTGTGATATGCTATATCGTGATTATATACATCAATATTACCCACAAGTTGATAGGTACTATTTAATCTGTTTGTTCTTGCTCCAAACGCACCTACATCAGGATTTTTTTCTATGATGTCATTTAGTTGGTGATACCAGTTTGATGTTGTAAACATTGCATCGTGGTCAAGAAAGCACGCCCAATCGTCATCGTTGGGCAAAAGTTCCATGAAACTATCATAAGAGCAACCTAGATTTTTATTACACGACCCAAATGCGTAAGGTATATTTGAATAAATCATAAATTAAGTAAAATTGAAAATTGTATTATCCATAAATATTAAAAATAAATGTTTACACCACACCCCAGTTATTAGTATCGTTTGCTCTATAAAATCTATTTAAAGAATTGTTTTTGCTTTTCACATAATTCTCAAAATTACTAGAATATCTAAACTGAGAAAACTGGTTTCCATTTTTAATTTTAACTATCGGTTTTTCATAGTTCTCAAACTTTTTGATTTCATCCGTGGGCAATGACTCTACATATTCGGTGGGAATGCCAATTCTCTTAACACCGATTATATTTAACCTATTTGCAAAATCAATATCCTCATATCCCCACCCATCGAATGACTCATCATAACCACCAACTTCATAAAAATTATCTTTACTGCATATCACGCGACCACAACTGCCTTCGTTATTTTTCACATTTTCTACATTCGCATATATGTTTTTACTTTGTACAAAGTTATGTGAAATAAATTCAAGAAATTTTTCTGTTATAATGTTATCTGCATCAAGCCAGCATAATATTTCTCCTGATGCGTTGCATCCCACGATATTTTTTGCAAGGGACATATTAAAATATTTATATTTTTTTGTTGATTTAAATTTAAAGTTACAATACTTTCCAAAATTATTGGATACAACCCACGACTGAATATCATCTGTTGAATTATAGTCGAGTAAGACGAACTCAAAATTAAAATTTAATTTCTCACAACATAATTTTATATTATTCATATACGTCTTCTTTAAATCATCACACCGATTCATAGAAGATGTTAAAAACGATATTTTAATTTTTTTTCGTGGAATGTGCTTTGGGGAGACAAATAGACTTTTATTCCAATACTCAAAATATGAAGATTTTAAAAACTCGGTTAATTCATGGTCTACCATTGTATGCCAAGGTTTGATTCCATTCAACTCTATATCTGACCTTTCACATTGTTCATAAACTGATACTTTTTTATCAAATCCAATTGAGATGTGATTTTTTAGTGAAGGTGTGGCCGCAAATCCTACAAATTTATCAATTGCACATACGATTGTATTTTTATTAGACCAATTCTGAGTTTTTACATCGTTCAAGAACAAACTATTACTTGCAAGAGGTGATTTCGTAAACCGACCAAAGGGGCCTGACCTTACATGGCCATTCCAGTGATCACGTTGTTTGATAAACTCTATCAGTTTGGTTGCACCCCTATTAGTAATATAATATGATTCCAATCCATCAAAGTTCTTATGATAGTTTGTTTGGTGATGCCACCGTTTATTAAATTGAAAAAAATCAAAATGCACAGGAACGGTGTACTTTGATTTTAACAATGTGTATATATCATCCACAAATGCGTCATCTTCGAATATCATAGCAGACGGAATATTTTCATCTACGATCCGTTTCCACAACAGATAGTGACTACAAAATGCTCCGACCGCACCTGTTGTTTGCGAAAAGTATAACTTGTCGGCCAGACCCACAGGTGATAATTTTAAACCAAACTTCTCGCATACTCTATAATCTTCACGTGAATCTATTGCAGAAAATCTTTCAATTCCACATTTCAAATCATAAAATTTTTCGTATCTATGTATTTTATCATCTAAATTTATAACATATAAATTCACTTAATTAGTCTCGTTTTCAATTGGAAATTTTTCATCTGGAATATCAACTCCAAGAAACTGACACAGTGGTGACCAACCTTCTGATATTTCCATGACCAGCAAATCGTCGGGTCTGTTTGAAAAGTAGTTTTTAATAGTTTCATACTTTTTATTTTTAAAATCTACCATTTTCTGCCTAAACTTTGCTGGGGTTTTCCATCCTGTCTTCCAAAAAATTGAAGAATCTTTGTTTAAGTCCTGCTTGGCATATATTTTTTTGGCATTTTCGTATTTCAAATTAGTGTGATATTCTAAGCTTGTCACCCAAGAATTATCTGCACGTTCCAATAAAATAAATTTACTTGCAGGGTACTGTTTATCGAGTTTTTTAAAGTCACAGTCATGCCAAGGTCCATCTTCAAACGCATCATATTTATCAATTACTTCAAATAGTACATCGTAATTGTTGTTCGTCTCTTTAAATTTTCGAGCAGTTTCGGCAGACCATCCTTTTTTTCTAAATCCAAGTATTTCAAACGCACGACCCAATGAAGTAGTCCCAGTCTTCATAACCCCAACCTCAAAAATTTTATTAATTTTGTTTTTCATTTTTTAAAATCATTTAGAAGCCAAAATGATAACATCTTTACCAATTTAAGCAATTCACAAAACTCTACCGAATTGGATGTATCACTAAACAACGAGTCAATGTTATCTTTGATATAATCATATCCTTTTTTATTGTTAGACCAAGTACCTGGATTTTCTAAATAGGTGGTATTTGTCATTACATCCGACACAGCTTGCCAGGCAACTCTACGAATAAACCAGTTTTTATTACTTCGTGAAACTGGAACTATATGCTCGACCTCAACATGAGGTGAATATAATATTTTTTCAGTATGCTTCATTTGATATATCAGATTCATTTCTTCTGCACCCATCAAACTCCGAGTTCCACCCTTTCTTCCAAGCTCTGTTGAAAAGTTTCCATATTTTATTAAAACTGATTTTCTAAAACAAATGTTTGCTCCAACCAACCACATTCCATCAATTTCACCGAACCATTTTTCTTCATCTCCAAAATCAAGCATAGAAAGAAAATGAAGTGCAGTGTCACACATCCAATTAGGTCGGTTAGTTTCACTCCAGTTTGGTACGACACGACCACCCAATACGGCAAGGTTTTCGTGTCTGTCAAAGCATTTTATAGTATTTTCAACGAAATTAAAATTGACTAGCACATCGTCATCAACGAAGTGGATTAACTTAGAATTGCTCTGAGAAATGCACTCGTTTCTTGCACCCGACAAACCATCTGTTTGTTTAACAATATATTTAAAATTTTTATGCTTGTCTGCAAATTTCTTACATATATCAAATCTACAACCCGAATTGGTAGTTCCGTTGTCAACTATAATCACATCGTATACATCGGCCTCAATTGATTGGTTGGCCAGTCTCTGCATACAATTAAATAATCTTACGTGATTATTATATGTACAAATGCAAACAGTAATATCTTTCTGTAATAAGTTATCAGTTTCTATATCATCTCCCACTTATTATAAGTATTTGGGAAACAGACTTTTGATGATTATTTACATCGTAACTTCCCAAGAATCATCTGTTGATCCCCAGTCACGATATTTTTCATCACCACCTCTTGCTGACCAATCACTATCAATAACCAAACGACTACTGATACCACCTCTTGGATTGCTTTTCAAAACTAAACGCAAACGATCCGGATCATACACTTCCATTAAATGATCATACACAACATTAATAAGTCGTTCATATGATACCACGATGTTTCGCAACTGATATGTGTATTGCTTTAAACTTTTAAGTTCAATAATTTTCTTGGTTGGATAAATTGTGATGTAAAGCACACCGAAATCTGGTTGTTCGTTCACTCCAAGAAATGTAAACTCAGGAACTTTTACTTTTATTTCGTAAGGTTCTTTACTTGGATTTGGAATTGTTTTTAATATGCTTGAATCAATCGCATCGTATAATAATACTTTTTCTTTTTCGTTTGCCATTTTATTTAAGTTCCGTAAAAATTTGTTTTTTGTCTTCGTTTATATTTTCCCACGAAACATCGTTACGACCAAAGTGTCCGTGATAAGAAGTTTTGCGATAAATAGGTTTTCTGAGATCAAGGTAGTTGATGATTCCGTCTGGTGTTAAATCAAAGTTTTCCAAAACTGCATTTTCAATGTTGGTCTCGGCGACTTTGTTTGTTTGGAATGTATCAATCCGAACACTCACAGGTTTCGCAACTCCGATTGCATACGCAAGTTGAACTTCGCATTTATCTGCTATCCCACTTGCTACAATTGTTTTAGCAACGTGTCGTGCCATGTAAGCCGCACTTCTATCTACTTTGGTAGGGTCTTTGCCACTAAATGCTCCTCCTCCGTGTCTTGCCATTCCTCCGTAAGTATCAACGATGATTTTACGACCAGTAAGACCTGTATCTCCGTGTGGTCCACCGATAATGAATTGACCCGTTGGATTGATGTGAAACTTGGTATCTATTAAATACTTTTCATTTACAACTTCACGAATAAGTTCTTCGATATCTGCTTTGATTGTTTCTTGAGTTACGTCTTCGTCATGCTGAGTTGATAACACAATTGTATCTACACGGATAGGTTTATCGTTTTCATCGTATTCCACCGTAACTTGTGCTTTTGCATCAGGACGAAGATAATCAAGTTCTCTGTTGTGTCTTGCTGATTCTACACGTTTAATAATTTGATGCGACAACATAATAGGCAATGGCATCAATTCAGGTGTTTCGTTGCAAGCATATCCAAACATAAGTCCTTGGTCACCTGCTCCTGCTTCTTTATGCTCACCTTCATTTTCATTAACCCCCATAGCAATATCAGCACTTTGACGATCAACAGTAAACAACACCGAACATCCACTTGCACTTATTCCGTATTTTTCGTTGATGTATCCAATGTCTGATAAAACTTCACGTGCTACTTCTTGAAAGTTTACCCAACCCTCTGCGGTAATTTCTCCTCCAACAACAACCAATCCGGTTGTCGCAAATGTTTCACACGCAACCCTTGCATTGGGGTCTTGTGTTAAAAATGCATCAAGAACTGCATCTGAGATTTGATCACATACTTTATCAGGATGACCACTTGACACACTTTCTGATGTAAATAGTTTTTTATTCATTGTGAATAATATACAATATTCAAATCAAATAGTCAAGATTCTAAAAATGCAATTTATAGTGTTTTGTTAATTGTTCAATCAAAAAAGTTTTAGCAGTTTCTACATCATCTACAATTTTGAATAAATTTAAGTCTTTTTTGCTGATTGTTCCTGCTTCAATAAACTTGTCCCAACCGACTACATTTTCCCAAAAGTCTTTTCCGTATAATATCGTTGGAACAGGTTTCTCAATTTTCTGACATTGAATTAAAGTTAATGCTTCAAACAATTCGTCCATTGTACCGAACCCACCTGGAAACACAACCAATGCTTTTGCTTGATAAAGAAACCAATATTTGCGTGTAAAGAAATAGTGATAAACGAAATCCATCTCAGGTGTTACATACTCATTGTTGGTTTGTTCAAATGGTAACTTGATACCAAGACCCACTGATTTTCCTCCGGCATCGTGTGCGCCTTTGTTGGCTGCTTCCATGATTCCTGGTCCAGCACCACTGCTGATATAAAACTTGTTTTTGCGTTCTGTAAAGTTTTTCTCCGACCACTCGGTTAATTGCTTGCTGAGTTGATATGCTTCGGTATAATATCGGTCATATCCGTTTTTCTTAAATTGCTCGGATTCTTCGTTGATTCTTGCACTTCCTTGAAAAACAATTGTGTGTCTAATGCCAGTTTTTTTCATTCTAGCCTCTGTTTCCATCAATTCCGCAAGAACTCTCAACCATCGTGCTTCACGACTATTCATGAACGTCATGTTTTCGTGTGCTTCTTTGGTGCTTTTTCGTTTCTTTGGATTATACTTCATATTAATATTTTCTACAATTTAATTTTGTTTCCACAGACACAGGATGCATATATCGTGAAGACCGTCCACGCGAGTCTGTAAAAAATGAATTGTTTTTTATATCTACATTTTGTGTTATGTGTTCTACAAATTCAATTTTATCAGATATAATTTTTAGTTTTGAAAATCGTGCTTTATTTAAAAACCTCGGGGGTGCAGATGGAATTCCCATTTTGCTCTCAATAGTTTCAAGTTTACCTTCTATTATTGATGATGTGTAATGTTCGTTTGGTCCGGGACGATCATGTACAGGATGACCTATGCCCGTTTGGTATAAAGTGGCCACTACTCCAGGTTTTTCTGATATATCAAATCCTACGGGTGCAGGTTGGCATCCTCTATTCACCAACTTTTCGTAGTCTGCTATAAATTTTCCTGTTTTCGTATTTGCATCAACACTTCCAAGTTGCCAGTGTTCGATAACCTTCCGTAAAAATCCAGCAGTTATTTTCGGACTACTATTTTTTTTGTTAGCTTCAATAAAAAGTTTTTTACGTTGTTCTAATATGGTGGTGTTTCCGTGGAATCCACGTACAGATGGGTAGTGTCCGGTTTTAATCATGTCGGCCAGTGTATTAAGCATAACTTGACTATATCCATACGAATCGTTGGGGTCTATAAATTTGTCGTCCCAATACGACAATTTAGTTTGTGCGGTATCGAAAAAATCCCACAAGTTCAGTTCGGTCAAGATTACAAGAGCAATCGTGGATGGACTCAATAGATATTTTTTATCTGAATAATTATTATAAGTTTTATATCCTTCGTCTAGTATCATTTGTCGTAACTTGAATACCTCTTGCTCGTCGTCCGAAAACCCACTCCTATTTGGTTTTTTTTCCAAATCATCATCAAAATAAAAATGAACAAGACCGTCATCTTCCGTTTCTACCTTATATACGAAATATTTTTGATTTTTGAATTCAGGTTTTGAACAACCACATTCATTTTTTACAACCTTACAATGAACCTTTGAAACTGTACCCGTGTAGATTTCGTTACGACGAATCGTCTGTATCATCTCATACTCAGCCTCAGTTAATTTAATCATTTTATAGAACCGTCCCAATCCAATCACCTCACCCTCGAATCTGATCCACTTAGGGGGATTGCTACCGTAAAGACCAACCTCGGTTGTCCACGATAAATTCTTAGCAACGCACTTCTTACAACCACGTGGTTGTGCAATAGGTGCAGGAAAACTTAATTCTCCCGTAGACTCATATGCAGGTAGGTCTTTTAAATCACCCACATTATAATATATTCCCAGTTTAAATTCAGCATTACAACTCATATTTTATCTCCACAATTTTACTTACTCAGAAACTTCCTGTACCGCAGCTTTGACGTGCTTCATGCACTTTTCAAGTGCAGATTCTCCATATTTTTTCCACACCACAAAGCAATCAGCAAGTTCTTTTAACTGAGGGTCGTATTCTCGTTCATATTCATTGGCAGGTTTATTCCCAACCATAGTCAAATGCACCACCTTTCCACCAATTTTGTGAATATATTCAATCTCATTTGGAAAACGGATGTCGGTAACAATTGAAACAATATTATTTTTTTGATTTTCAACGATAATCTCTTCTACCTTTTTAACCCAGTGCAAATCATCTTGCTTACGCATAACTTCAGTTCCCCATGTGGTGAGCATCGGACGAATGATTTCTTTTTCTGAAGTTACTTCGGTGAATGCCGAGATGCCCAACTTCTCAATTAAAAAATCATCAATATCTTTTTTAAGTTCGTCTGCAAACGCAAGTCTCTGAGAGGTATGTCCTTTATTTTTTAAGTAATCTCTTGCGTATTTGCAAAAGGTATCTTTTCCGCAACGGGCAAGGCCCGTCAAACCAATTATCATAGGAACATTCATTACATAATATAAGTATTATAAAAACTAAATATTACTCAAAAGAAATCTTTGTATTTTGGTACGTCCACATTAATATCATCAAAAGTTTCATCTGTGTCGTAGTCTCCATCCCCCGTGACTGAGTTTGCTTTGGTTAACGAGTCCACAACATCTATATCAACTTGTCGTTTCCATTCCGGTGGAACTTTAAGTTTTTCTTGAGCAGAAACACGATAAATACCAGGATCAAGATTAAATGCAGTTAGTTCATCAAACTTACCACCCCATATATCATCTGCTTGTGGAAATTGGGTTTGAGTATATCCCCCGGTTGTAAACCACGCATCTGATCTTCCACGAAGTTCCGAACCAAGTTTTCTTATTTTACCTCCTGCCAAAAAATTACCAAAATCTGGTTCAGAATCAGTTGCAGTCGAGATACCCGCAGAAGTTACTTCATTTATGAGTTTGGCCACATAAATATATATTACTCTTCATTAAAAATACCACGAACTTCGGAACGGATTCCATAGTATCCATCGTTTGCAATTAGTTTTTTGCGATACAAATTGTGGTGGCATTTTAATTTATTGATACGATTCATTTCTGTCCAACCCATTTTTTTATGAGCATTAATTGTATTTGCCATACTTAGTTCTTTTCCACCTTCATTGGTGATTGCACGATTAAAATCTGCATCGGTTGGGTTTACATATTTGCATCCGATTGCTTCTGCTCGTTTAATAATATCCCAATCTTGATAACCCATTGGAAGTAGTGACTGATCATATCCACCAATTTCGTCAAATTTATTTTTTGTAATTGCAATTCTTCCGAAGTTTCCGTTTTTCGGATTCCAATCAAATTGGTGGACTATACAATTGTATTCATTTTCTTCGAAATGATTGATAACGAAATTTCCTCCACGAAAACCCGTGAAGTTATCACAATCTAACGTTACTACGATACGGCCGTGTGCTTGGTGAGCTGCGGTGTTTTTGCCGATGCTGGCGTGCCAAGTATCAATAACATCTGTTTCAAAACAACGAAGATATCCTGACTTGGTGTATTTATCTAAATTTTGTTCTTGTAACCACTCACGAAATCCGTCTTTACTGCTTACATCCATTAACACAAATTCAACATCTTCTCGGTCTTCCCAATTATCTTCCAAGTTTTTAATTAATGTTTTTTCAATTTGATGTTTGCGATTCATTAATGCCATAACGAATGTAAGTTTCTTTTTACCAATCTCAATGTTAGGAATACCAGGAGTTGGTTCAATAAAATAATCATAATTTTCAACTGGATCATAAACTCCGTTTCCGTCTGTATCAATTTTTTTCATAAAGTCCGGCAAATCTTTACGAACTCGTTCATACAACTTTATAGAAACTTCAGGATCGTTTTTCTTTTCAGCATACAAATGAGTGTATTTAATATCCGAGTCTCTTAATACAAAAGGTTCTTGATTCGTGGTATCAAACTTTGCCCCGAGATACCAAGAGTCGTATATTCTGTGTGTATTTGTAAATGCTCGTTTTGACGAATCCTTCTGAAAGCATTTCAAATTTTCATTGTTGTCTACAAGACGCATCACTTCAAGTGCATGATCGTTTATGAACTTTACATCAGTTCCTCCGTAAATTCCCTTTGCTGGAATTTTAAATTTACCTTTATTTGCGTAACGATACCAACGAGGACGAGTTGCCAAATCATTTGCTTTCATTCTGTCAATTTCATCTAAATATTCCTGTGGTGTTTCGTGCATATCTTCTACAATCAACGGTGCATCTAGTAGTTTTGAAGTTTTTGGAATTTCCCACAAATAAAAATCGTTTTCAAGATGAACAAATGGTTCTTTCATTTTTTCACACGCAATAACTTTTGACATGGTATAAAAGTAAGAAGGAATTTGTTTTTCATTGAGTTCTTCCACATCATCATACACTTCATCAAATTTTATGATATTGCATATTTGAGCAAGTGCTTCGTGATCTCCATAAAAAACTATTTTATCAAAAAACTTTCGTGATTGCTCTACACTCAATCTAAGTGAAACGAGTAAATCGTTTCTGCGTTCAAAATTACTATAGACATCTTTGTCTGCAAAAGGTTTTGCCCAATAGGAATAAACTGCGGTTTTAATCATCTCAAATATAAGTATTATTTACTGAGATTTTTTAAATTGCGTATGCCAATATAGTGTTTTCTAAAATGACCCTGAAACCCACTTGTATCCGTGCAACTAATGGGAAGAGTCAACCAATGTTCTTTAAAACTTCGTATTGGTTTGGTCGGTTTAAACGAAAGCATAAACTCGGTGTCATCATTTTTTCCTGTTTTTGAGTTCTCGACATATTTGCGTTTGTTGGACGAATGCCACATTTGAAAATATCCGATTGCTCCCAAGTTTCCTATTTTCATTTTGTTGGTGGTTTGGGTTTTTTTATTAGTAATTTTTTTATGAAAATATGTAGATAACACCTTATTGTGAGTTTGCCTCGGCATTCCATATAATGCCGATTTGTTATCGCAGTATTTTTGTGCAATTTGTTTAAAGTTGCTTGGAAGTTTAACATCCGCATCCAAATGAACTAGCCAATCAGCTTTGTCGCAAATTTTCAATGCATCATTAATTGCTCTACCTTTTGCAAATTGTGCTTTATCAAACACTCGGTTGCTACATATGTATTCAATATTATGTTTTTTGCATAACTGAATTGTATCATGATCAGTTTCGTGAGTTGCAATTACCCAACGATCAAATAAATATTTATTTGAAATGCACTTTTCAAGTTGCTTTGAAAAATCAATACAAACGGTTACTGCTTCTAGTTTCATAGATATTTAGTCATTCCCGTGTCAATTTTATCAAATTTAACTCCGTCAAATTTCCAGTATGCAGGACCACCAGAAAGTGTTGAGGGGCCACGATAGTGATTATATCTGAAATTGGTGGGGGGTGTTCTGTGGGACCCTCCTCCAAGTATAGAAACATTTTTATGAATGCCGATTCTGCTTACATCAACAGGACTCTTAACAAATGTCTTCGTGGGCATACCCGTATCGAACCCATAGTTATACAATTCACGAACTGACTTGTTTTTTTGTCGTTGGTCAAATACACGTTGACTAAGTCTAATCGCATTTTTGTTGGTTTCGTTAAGAAAATCACCAATCGAATCATATTTTTCTGAATAAAGAAACTCATCAGGATCAAGTGTAGTCCACCAATCCGAGTGGTTGTTTTCAATTGCGTGTCGGTATCCATTTAATTGAGTGGGCATATACCCCCCAAATTGATGGTCTGTACCAAAGTTCCAACTTGTAAGTGTTACATTATTTTTATATCTATTAACAATCTCAGTCAACTTTTCATATAGTTCTAAATCTGAGTATTCCAGGAAATATTCTGCATCTGGTTTTTTTGGCCATTTTTTTCCACGTTCATCTTGTGACAGACGTCTCAGTTGAGTTCTGTTTTTTTGCTTGCCACCACGGGATTTGCACGGTTTACTGCCGTGGTTGTACAAATGTATTTTAGAAATTCCAATTTTTAAATTATGCTGAATCCATTCTTCCAGAAAAAACACTTCAAGTCTTGGTAGAATCATTGTAAATATTGATATGTTCATATTATATATTCCTCAGTTTTTTTAATTTTATTAAATGATAAATTATTGCATACACGACATAAAAGTTTTTCATGGTTAGTGACGACCGGAAACTTATTCAATACTTCATCAAGGTTGAATTGAAATTGTGTCACAACATATTGCAGTTCTGTAGAATTTCCCAAATATAAATTATCACATCCATTGCTCATTTGTAACTTACCATAATATCTGCCTGATTTATATCCTGTACCAAATAATATTTTTGCGTTCCATGCGTTATGTTTTACAAATGCATCAAGACATCCAATCGTTTTTTGAATAACTTCGTTTGGACTAATATAATACATAGGTTTCCAGGCATTATCACGATCCAGTTCGTTTATGTCAAATCGGGTATTTATAATTATATCATATCCATTGACATCGATTAAGTTGACACCACGATAAATTCCGTACCACATTTTTTTCCAGTTTTTAAGAGATGCGTTGCCAACTTTACCAAAATCACGGCCTAACAATTGTATGTCAGATTCTCTTATAATTAAACTTTCAACCAAATTGGCAGTGCAAGATGAAAAGTATTTTGTGAGACACTTCTGATAAACGGTCGTCATTAACTTTTCTTTTTTCTTTTTGTTGGAGTGCCAAGAGGGTGACTCGGTTGCGTCTGATGTGTCCCATGTTGATAGATATAAATCTACGTCATATTTTTCCGAAATTGCATTGATATAAGTGTTCAACTTTTGGTTATCAAGTGTTTTTCTAATATGGCCACGAATTAGCATTGCAATTTTCATACACCACCTCCAAATTCATATTCAAAATACTCAATGTCCTTTTTGAATTTTTTTGCAACGATTTGCTTTGTTTCGTCATCGTAGTATTCACTATAGTGTTTGGGTGTTGATTTGTTTTTGTGTGGAAGTTTTTTTCGTGGAATTCCTATTTTGTCGCAGACGGTGTCGTAGTCTTGTTGAAGATTTTCAAATTTGCCGATAAAATCCACAAGTTGCTCTCCACTCTTATTGTAAATCCAACTGTAACACATGAAGTTGAAGGGTCGGATGTTCCTTATATAGTTATCAAAGCTTTTATGCTTATTAATAAATTTTATTGAGTTTTTACCAAAAGTTTCCCATTCTGCATTCGGTTTACCTGCTATTCGTAGTCGATACTGCCACTGAGACACCAATCTGCTCCACGGATTTCTTACAAAAGCAAACTTGAAGTATTCATCCCAATTCCAATTTTTATCTTCAAAATATTTTTTCAACTTTTCAGGTTTTACATGGTAATACAAATTAGAACCAGGACTACCGTTTGATTGTACATCAGAAACTGAATTTAGTGATCGTCTGACTGATGAACTTGCAGTTTTTGGTGGTGCAATGAATACGAACTTATGCGTGTGTGATATTCTCATAATGAATTCCAGAATTTTCTTTAAGTTCGTGGTTTTTACCCGAGTAAATCTCGTTTAGTAATTCATAGGAATCTTGATCAATTTGTGATTCATACTTCCTCTTATGAGAAAATCCATACTTTCTTTTTATGTATTTTACACTCAAAAACTCGTATATTGTAGAATAGGTTTTATCAGGATAAGCAAGCAAGTCTTCTTGCTTCAACAAAAGAACTTGCTCAGATGGATAATAATCATATATTTTTTTAAGTATGTCCCAATAAAAACCCACTTTCACCATTCCATGTTTAAAATTGTGTTTTTGCTCTTCCAAAATATTTTCGTAAAATGACCCCCCGGGAAGCAACCAACCTTTATGTTTTTTTGATTTTTCAAAGTTTTGCATATAATGATTGTAAGAAGAATATGCTCTTGCTATTGGATGTCTGACAGCAATAATCAATTTTGCATCAGGTAAAGTTTCATACATTCTATTGAGTATTTTTTGTTTAAAATCGTATAAATAATTTACACTTGCTTCTCCCCACTTTTCACCTGTATCATTGAAATGTGATTTATACCAATCAATTCCCTTGTCGTAATTATAGTTAAAATAATTCATTTCTTTTACACCACTTGTATTTAGTTGTGGGTGCTTTTTTAAATTTGACCAAAGTGCGGAAGTTCCACATTTTTGAAATCCAGGAATCAAAAAGTGTGGTAAAGTTTTATTTTCGGCTTTTCTAATTATCCGAGGTGCTTCTATTATTTTCGGAAAGTTAAAATACTTGATATCCGTTTTGTGATGCTCCTTGCATTTCTTTGCCACAACATCAGAATAATAATCTTGATAGTCAAATTGATTATATTGTTTCGGAAGATTTAGTTTTACTTTTTTAAGTTTTAATTTGTCACACACAAAATTAAAACCTGTTTGAATTTTTTCATAATGAATCAGTCCATCAAGCAAAAACTCTCCGTTGGATGAATGCGTCCACCAATGTTGTTGGTTTACCCAATTTAGTTGATATTGTATTCTTTCGTCAAATTGTATACGTTCATCTTTTGGTTTGCAATTCTGAAGACTTTCATGTCGATAAACTATTCTATCAAGTGGATTTCTTACTACCGCAAACTTATAGTACTCATCCCAGTTCCAACCTTTCTTGGCAAACAAATCTTTTAACTGCTCTACCTTTACATGACAATAAAACTCAGAATTCATATTTTCGTCACCAAAAATTTGGGAATACTTGTCAAATTCACGCATCATAAAATCACATCCCACAAACGGAACATTTACGTAAACAAACTTATGTGTATGTGATATTCTCATTCTCCAAATTTGTATCCGAAATACTCAATGTCTTTTGCGTATTTTTCCGCAACGATTTGTTTCGTCTCATCGTTGTAATATTCCGTGTAGTGTTTGTGTTTTGTTTTGTTTAGATGTGGCAACTGGATTGAATTTGGTAATCCAAGTTGACTGCACATTTTTCTAAAATCTTTTTCAAGATTCTCAAATCGTAATATGTTTTCTACTACGATATCTCCGTTTAAAGATAACCAATCATAGCATGGAAGTTTCCACCTTTCTTTGTTATCTTTATTGTATTTGACTTCTTCACTAAATGTTAATTCTTTTGATACAAAGTTTTCTTTTTTGCAATAAAAGAAATCAGATACTACACGATCCCAGGGGTTTCTTACTATACTGAACTTGTTATATACGTTCCAATAGTTTTTTATGTTTTCTAATGAATCCCAATTATATGTAGTTCTTCGTTTTCCGTTCGTCCAAGCTTTCCACAAATCGTATTGTTCATCATTTTTTAACTTGTCAGAAAAAATTAATTCGGCCGACAGATGAACTTGCATCATATTCAACGCACGAATTATGCTACTGCCACCGGTTTTATTGATATGAATAAATAATATTTTTAAATCATGTCTTAGCATTTTGTTTCTCCTCCTGTAGTTTGGTCAAGTATGAATGCGAAGAAACTGCTTCAGTTGTATTTAAAAAATTATATAGTTTTCTGTATTTTCCGGAATTCAGCTGATTAAAGTATATTTCATCCTGTATTTTTGATAATTTTCTTTTTTCACCAGTTATGTTTTCGTAATTTTTAAGTTCATCCGATTCGTGAAAATAAATTATTTCATGTATAGAAGAGTCGGTGTTCCAGGGAACATTCCACTTCCAACCGGTTTCTTCATTTCTAGGCCACACCAATATTAATTTGAGTTTATTTTTTTTAGCAAACTTTCTAGCCAATTTAAAAGCATTCATTCGTTTCTGCAAGTCTCCAAATCCACCTGCAATTATACCGTCTTCAAACGCAATAGTTGACTTCAAAAAGTTGTCTCTTCCAATTCCTGCTTCTTTTGTTTCGGTTTCCCAGTGTTCGCATAAAATATTACTATCAATAAAAATTTCTTTGTTGCACTTTGTTCTAATTTGTTGACATAGTTCACCGTCCGGACCCAAGATCAACCCGTTGCCTCTTAGAATTGTTCGCATAGGTAAGCACTTTTTAACATCCTCCAAGTTATACATGGTACATCCTGTGCCCAAAAAACCACCTTCTATATATCCACGATCCCAGCAATCATCTATCATGGCAGGATACCAATGTTCTTTTTTTATACTTGCAACCACGGTTCTTTTTAACTGTGATTTTGTGCGCCACGGGTTTCCAGTTTCCCATCCAGAATTATTAAAATAAAGACCACCGATTGCACCTATATTATCGTTGTGTTTGATTTTATTGTACATAGAACCAAATGCAGACTCAGGTGGCATCACATCATCATCTATTGTATAAACAAATTTGGCCGAGCAAAGTTTGAAGCCGATAGAGAATGATGCACCTGTGCTTCGATGCTTGCCGAGGTTTACCTCAGGATCTCTCCAGTCTAATCCAGTGGGTGGTTGAAATTTTCCAGGACCATTTACTATAATGTAATCAAAGTTTGAACTAAAATTTTTCTTTTTGATTTCACTTTTAAGCAACGAAGCAAATTTATCACCTGCGTTATTTACGATAACCCACCTACTCAAACTTGGTTTATATGACAATTGTTCTATGTAACTTAACCATCTATCTAGGCAATATTTTTTCCCACATACCACCGTAAGCAACTCTATATCTCCCATATCAATAAATATACAATCAGTTTTAAATTATATTATATAAATTGACCACGACATATTCAGAATATTCGTGCATCTCAGTATTTTTATCTATATAGTTATATTTGGATCGCAATCTCCATGTACCAACTATTCTATTTTCTTTTGTTCTTTGTTCAGGTGTTTTTGGATAAAGTTTGTTATCTTTAGTGACACTTGCAATATTATTATACGAATGCTTTCTTCTAAATTGTGTGGTATGTACGTGTATACAATCAATATACTCACTTGGATTTCTAAGTTGAATTCCATTTAAATGTGCGGATTCCATCAAAAAATGCTCACAATGATATGTTCCAATAACAATGTTATCGTTTATTTTCGTCATATTTGAATTAAAAATCCAAGCATCCGTAGAATTGTAATCAAGTAACTTCCATATATCCGTTTCATTTTTATCGACTGAATTATAATTGTAAGAATCACTCCACAAAGGTGGATTTTTTGCTCTAACAATTTTTCCGTTTTTAAGACGGTCTTTTCTAGTTAGACATATCATTCGGTTTCCATTCATAAAATCTATTTTTTTTATCAAATCAATTGTTTTGTTAAAATAGCAATCAGAGTTTACAAGAATGAAAATAGAATTTTCATAATTAGATGTAAACTTAAATACATCTGCATACCGAGTTCTTCGTTTCATCAAGATAAATTCTACTTTTTTGCTTAACTCGGGACTGAAGATATCTTGTTTTAATTCTTTTTCAGTTCGAGTGCTACGATTTGTTTCAAGAAAAACACATACTTTATCTATAAATTTATTTTTTATATTTTTTTTTATTGCGAAAATTAATTCTTTGCGTCTTTCAATTATTGGTTCATCATAATACGGAATAATTAAGTTAATTTTTTCAAACTTGTTTGCCACACAGCCTGAGTCAAAGTCTGTCACACTCACCGGTGTTATTGTAGAGTTTACTATTTGCAGTTTTTCTTGATATTCTTTTAATAAACCAAACAACTTTGCTTTTTGGTTATTTACCTCTGTATAATCAATTGCCGAAGAATATGTGTCTAATGCTTCACGAATTAGAATTATTTTTTGTTTTGTTTTTTCTATCAAATTATAATAGTTGATGCGTTTTTTCAAAATACTAAATCTCCGTTCTACTTCCAAGTTTCTTTATGAATGCAATATACACCACTTCAAAGTTTCACGAAGTTTTCCTTCAAAATCCGGTGTGGGATTCCAATTTAATTCATTGTGGATTTTGCTGAAATCAACTGCATAACGGAAATCGTGTCCTTTGCGATCTTCAACAAAAGTCAGTTGTTCTGAGTATTTTGTTTTTTTGGGTTTTAGTTCATCAAGAATATCACAGATTTTATTTGCAAGTTCAAGATTGTTGAGTTCTTTGTTGCCACCTATATTATAGATTTCACCAATTTTTCCGTTGTGAAATACTTCATCAATTGCAACACAATGATCCTCAACAAACAACCAATCACGGACATTGTCTCCTTTTCCGTATATAGGAATATCTTTATCAGCAAGTGCAGTACGAACAATCGTAGGAATTAATTTCTCACGATGCTGATGAGGACCATAATTGTTTGAACAACTCGTTGTAATTACATTTAGTTTATATGTTTCAGAATAAGCATTTACAAAGAAGTTACCACTTGCTTTACTTGCACTATAAGGACTATTAGGATCAAACGGTGTTGTTTCCGAAAATTTTCCAGTTGCTCCGAGTGTCCCGTAAATTTCGTCTGTGGATACATAATGAAATCTTCCTTTGCCTTTATTACGAAATGCTTCAAGAAGCACACACGTGCCTACTACGTTCGTTGTAACGAAGTCTAATGGTCTTTTGATGCTATTGTCTACGTGTGACTCGGCTGCAAGATGAATAACCGAGTCAATCTTGTGTTCGTCAAAAAGTTCGTTCACCAACTTCTCGTCACGGATGTCACCCTTGACGAATACGTAATTCGGATTGTCCTCCAACGACTCAAGGTAACTTGCATCCGAAGCATACGTCATCAAGTCCAAGTTGACGAATTTGTAATTCGGATACTTCTTCGCAAGATGCAGAACAAGGTTTGATCCAATGAATCCGCAACCTCCTGTTATTAATATTACTCCTTCACCCATTTTTCAAATGAAGATTCAATTGCGTCCATACAATAACGCATTTTGATTCCTGTGTTTAATAATTTGCTATTGTCCATAACGCAATTTGATCTTGGTGCAGTTGCTCCTTTGCTATAAAACTCTGAATCATCTTCCCAATATTCAAATTCTTTTTTTAACTTAAATTTCTTTTTCATGCACTCAACGACTTCCTTGGTTGTTACGTATCCTCCGTTGGTTACGTTGTAGATTCCGTAATCACATTCTTTCAATGCCAAGTCAATACAAGCATTAACAAATTCTTCACGATGTGAAATTGAGTTTACTGCATTATACACTTTGTCGTATCTCTGAATCTTGGACAGATAGTTTCTGTTTGAATCAAATTGATCAAACGGAATCCTCAGTCTGCAAGTATACACTTTTTCAAACTTGCTTAAAATTTCTTCACCAAGTGCCTTACTTCCACTATAAAAACTACAAGGAGGTTGATCGTATGAAAAGTTTGGAACATCTTCTTCAGTAAAACCTAGTTTGTTTCCATCGGTATCTTCTCCTTTGTCACCTGCATAAATGCAACCACTGCTTACGTGAACCAACGGAACATCATTAAGTTCGCATACTTGACCAAGAATCTGTGGAAGAAGCACGTTTCCGATGATTGTTCCACTTTTATTGATTTCACATTGATCAACGTTTGGTTTTCCTGTGAAACCACCTGCGTTTAATACAAACTCAGGTTTAGCATTTGCAATTACATCGTTCAAAGTTTTGAAGTCGTAGTAATTTACTTCACTTCTTGAAAGATTCTTAAACTTTACATTTCGTGAAGACAAAATCTCCTGAAATTTAAGTCCGACATATCCCGTACCACCGATTAATAATATCATAGATATAAATATTTAGTTTTTATAAAAATTATTGATTACTGAATGAAGTGATTTTTAATTTTTTTACATACCTTGTATGCATCGATTCTTCGTTTTCAAGGGGAAGTCCACGATAATGATTAATTCTAAAGTCATTAAAGTCTGAAATTTTTTTTGAATTAGGTTTCTCACCTGATAATCTTTTTAAAAAACCTCGTTTTTTTCCTACTTCGTATTTAGATTTCATATCATGAATAAACATATTTCTAATCCAGTGTTTGTCAAACCATTTTATATCAATTTTAGGTTGCCACAATTTTTCCTGCTCACCAATATACGGATTTTTGACAATAGTTTTTTTTATATCTATATCATAACCCCAGATGTTAATATCTGCAACTCGTTTGTTTCTTTGTCGTGCTTCGTAGACCCTTTGGTGAAAACTTATTGAATAATTGTTGGCATCCTCATTAGTTTTTAAAAAGTCTTTTAAATTTAGTTTGTTTTTAGAATATAAGTACTCATCGGGATCAATATGTAACCACCAATCTGATTCATTGTTTGAGATGCAATGTTTATATCCGTATGCTTGGCACTTTTGTCTTGAATCTAAAATACACTCACAATTTGGTTGCCATTTAATTAACTCAACCGATTCATTGTGCTTATCTACGATTTTATACAATTCCTTGTATATTTGTGCATCCGTATAATCTTCAAAATAATCAAGATGAGGTTTTTTTTCCCACTTGTTAAGATTATTTCCATCAGAGTCTATTGACACCGAATCGTAGATGTAGAATTTATCAATTCCGAGATTTTTATGATATTCAATCCACTCAGCAAGAAAAAAGGTCTCAAGTCGTGGTAGAATTTGTGTGTAAAGTGATATTTTCATTTTTCTATTAAAAAAATTTGTGATAAATCAAAGTTATTGTTTGCTTTTTTTCTATTTAGTTTTGCAAGTTTTTTAAACCACATTCTTGCGTGTTTGTACGGGTCATCCTGACGATACCAATGGTAAACATAAACCCCATTCATTATTGCAATTTTAATATTTTTTTCATTTGCAGAAAATCTTACATTTTGATCTACTGCCAAAAACCCCTCATCCAAAAAACCACCAATCTCTTTCCATGCTGATTTTTTTATTAAAATACACACACCACTAAATCCAGGTTGTTCCGTTTCGTTTTCAATCAGTTCAAAAACCTGATCGTAATATTCTTTTTGTAAAATTTCTCCAATCTGACGATGATATACAATATCGTGATTATATACGTCAATTCCACCAACCATGTGGTGCATATTCGCAATTCTATTTGTTCTTGCTCCAAAAATTCCGATATCGGAATTTTTTTCTATGATGTCATTTAATTGATTATACCAAGTTGATGTCGTAAACATTGCATCGTGATCTAAGAAACAAGCCCAATCGTCATCGTTGGGAAGAATGTCCATAAATTTATTATACGCACATCCTATATTTTTTTCGCACTCAATCGGTGCATATGCTATGTGTGTGTAGATCATTATTCGGTGAGTGACTTCAGTTACTAGTCTCCAAATTTGTATGAAGATAACCACTTATCATTTTCGTATCGCCTTCTAATCAACTCTTGCATTTCATCATCGTAGTATTCGGTATAGTGTTTATGTTTGCTTTTATGTGTATGTATAAGTTGTTGTCGTTGGATTCCTATATTATCACAGATTATATCGAAATCTTCTTGGAGGTTTTCAAATCTTCCTACAAAATCAACTAAGCAATTATTATTGCTATCTGTGAATATTCCAGTTTCCAAACCTGATCGGTTGGTCAGGGACCGATAGTTATCTTTTAGATAATTATCTAAAAACTTTTCAAATGACCCCTCAAATCGGTTTCTATACATTTCCCACTTGTACAAAGATACTATGCGGTTCCACGGATTTCTAACAAACACAAACTTGAAATAATCAGACCATTGCCAATTCTGATCTTCAAAGTGCTTTTTTAGCACTCTTGCTTTTATGTGATTGCCGAAGACCCACTCATTATTATTGTATATTACTTCTGGAGGAGCATCCACGGATTTAATATCAGAATATTCATCCAATGCTTTTCTAATTGATCCAGTTCCACTTTTTGGTAAAGCAATAAATACGAATTTATGTTTATGTGATATTCTCATAATTTATTCTCCAAATTCATACCCAAAATACTCAATGTCTTTTGCGTATTTTTCTGCGACAATTGAACGAGTTTCATCATCGTAGTATTCTGTGTAGTGTTTGTGTTTAGTTTTATTTTCGTGTGGAAGTTGTTGACGTGGAATTCCAATTTTGTCGCAGATTGTATCAAAATCTTGTTGTAAATTTTCAAATTTTCCGATGAAATCTACTAAACATTTTCCATTATCATCATAAATAAAATTATATTGTGGATAGGTATGATCAATTCTTGTTGATTCATCGTTGCTGTTAGAAAGTATTCTCTCAAAATAACCTTCACGATTTAAATATTTTAAAAAAGTTTTAGATCTCCATCTTTTATTTGATTTTCCTCTTAAAAACTTCCAATCTGAAATTGCTCGTTCATATGGATTTCTAACAAACGCAAACTTAAAATATTCAGATACATCTTTCTCGTATAAATCATTTATTTGTTGCATCGTTGCGTGGTGCATCCAAAATTTATGTTCTTTATTCCATCCTGCAAACAGATTTGTGTCTGATATTTCTGAGATTACGGCTCCACCGTGAGATAGACGTGGATATAAAACTTGCTCAATGCTTGAACCCGCAGTTTTCGGAATGTGTACAAATACACATTTTAAATCATTTATCACCATACATTATAAATATTAAGTTATTATAAAAACTTTCCACGCAAAGCATCTTTATATGAAGACTTTGGTATTCTTCTCAATAAACGATCATATTGTTGAACATCAATAAAGTTCTGCTCTAAGCAGATACTTTCTAAGCACCCTATACACACTCCTTGTCTTCTTTGAATTGTACGAATGTACGAAGATGTATCAAAGAAACTCTCGGCAGTTCCTGCGTCTAACCACGCACTTCCATTGGGCATTACTTTTACTTTAAGATCACCTCGTTTCAAATACTCATTATTGACGTCTGTAATTTCAAGTTCACCTCTTGCAGACGGTTTAAGATTCTTGGAAATGTTTACCACATCGTTGTCATAAAAATATAATCCAGTAACCGCATAGTTGCTTTTGGGTTTTTTTGGTTTTTCTTCAATGCTTAACGCAATCTTATTTTTATCGAATTCAACAACTCCGTATCTTTCTGGATCTTCCACCCTATAAGCAAACACGGTTCCTCCTTTTATTGGAGTTTCAATTTCAAAGAATTTGTTTGATGCGTGAAAAAAGTTGTCACCTAAAATCAAACACACAGGATCATTTTTAATAAAATTCTCCGCAAGAATAAATGCTTCGGCAATTCCGTTGCTTTTTTCCTGATGAACATATTCGAATTTGCATCCGAACTTTTTTCCATCACCGAAAAGTTTGCGGAAAAATCTCAATCCGATGTCGTTAGAGATTATACATATTTCGTTGATACCGAATCTCAATAAACTCGACAACGAATAGTAAATCATTGGTTTATCGTAAAGCATAAGCAATTGCTTGCTTGCTACACTCGTTGTTGGATACAAACGAGTACCACTTCCTCCTGCTAATATTATTCCTTTCATTTGTTTACACCCAATCTTCTAAATGCAGTATTCTCACGATCCCAATGACCACCTTTTTGAAATTGGCTTTCTAATGCAAAGTCGTGAAGAACTTTTAAATTTTCATTGAACCACAAAGCAAACTCTCCTCCAGCAGCTGCACACTTAATGATTGAATTTGTTCTGCTTAAAAGCAATGTGTCAATTAAAACATCTTCTCCTTTTTTATATGGACTTCCGTTTTCAAGTTCAAACGCAGCCACATCATTATCACTTCGCAAACTATCGTATGTAAGCACTCGTTCACTGCCGTACTTATTTTTAAATAAATCAACATACTGTGTCTGATCCGTTGCAAGAAAAATGTGTACATCTTTTTGTGTATCTAATATCTCAAAATATTTTTCAACTGATGTTGCCGTTGCATATGCAAAGTCCGTTCCACGAACATGACATCCTATAACATTCTTGTTATTAAAATTTTCATTTACGAAGTTGTCCACGATTTTCTGAATATGTGGTTTTACAACAACATACCTCTTCATAAGTTGCCGTGCAGTCTTGCGTTTACTTTCCAACCATTTTTTTGGATCACCTTTATGTTCGTCTCCACCAATTTTTCTGTCACTTTTCCAAAATGTATCCACTCGGTCAGGATTCGGATGCGAGTTCTGATTACGGAATTGACGATCTTTTAATGTACACTTTGGCAGGTTGTTAGCAATTACATCGGCATACGAAACTTCGGCAACGGGTTCAAAATAATATTCCCAAGTATTTTCTCCATACGATTCCTCATAAAAGAAATTGCGAATAGAGTTATCAAAGTTGACAACAGGAATCAAGTCGTGTTGCTCTGCATATAAAATACCGTTCAACGCAAACTTTATGTATGCGGTGAATCCTGCGTTTTCGTCACCTGACTTGATGATAAAGTGTTTTTTCATTCAAACAAATCCTCATAACTTTTTATAGATAATTTGGTTTGCTCTATGACTTCACGATTTATATTACTATATCCTTCTTTTTGAAAGCACATTGGATTTCTCATTATATGCTTTTTATTGATTTTATCACCAAGGTATTTATCCATACTCCAAACTCGTTTATGGTGCGAAATGACATCTTCCATTTCCCAGTCAACCCTAAGATAGTGATTTCTTAATATTCGATTATACACACTTTGGTTGACCGCATACGAATGAATCGCATAAATTGGTACATTTACTTTATACAAATCATCTGATTTTTTTTCCACTTTATTATTGATTTCTTGGTTAATGATGTTACCTCCAAGAAAAAATAAATTCCAATCTTCATTTTTAAGACTATTCAAAGCAGTTTGAAATTTATTTTTATCATAGTCTTTAAAGTAAACATCGTCCTCAAAAATAAAAACATTGTCAAGATTGTTTTCTTTTGCATACTTTACACACGACATATGGCTCATAATAGTCCCATCAAGATTTTTCCATTTAAGTTTTCCACGCACATTTTTTCCAGTAGGTCCACCCTCATTTTTACTTGTTCTTGCACTAAACCTCTCTACTTTATTTAAAATACCAATTTTATCAAACTCTTTCTGCACTTGTTCCCAACGATCAGGTCGCGAATCAAGATTTATGCAGAATATCTTATCAAAATAGTCGAATGGATTTTTCATATATAACCTACCTTTTTGATTTATATTTACCGGCTGCCACATCACTTATTCCTTCTGCCTGAAATGCAATTTGCTCCTTTGCCGTAAAGAACTCACGACATATGTGTGAAAGAAAATATTCAACCCTCTTCCACCACCGTTTTCTTGTTGTTTTGGCATGCAGTACTCTTTTTTCAAACTCACTTCTATATGTTTCAAACATCATATGATTGATTGAATACGCATGGGCAAGTCCAAACCCATCAATCTTAAATAAATTTGCCGAAAAATCTTCACACTTTGATCTACCCCAAGCATCACAACCCAATAAAAACAATTTCCAATCAGACGGAAGTTCCGACAAACATAGTTTTAGATATTCTTCGTCATATTTTTCAAAACAAACGTCATCTTCAAACACCAAATAATTTGACACATTTGATTCCATTGCTCGGACAAGACAACTATGATGACTCAACGAAACGGCAAACGCATTCACCTGGTCGTACGCCGAGGGATTTGCGAACCTTATGTGGCCACCCACATGATACGGAATGTGTATGGTTTCTTCACCATTATTAAAATCAATAAAATGCTTTCCTTGTTTGCTAGGACGATATGCTGAAACCCTCTCAACTCTGTTTAGAATCCCAACTTTATCAAATTCCGTTTGCACTTGTTCCCATCTATCAGGACGAGAATCCAGATTTATACAAAATATTTTATCAAAATAATCAAATGGATTTTTATTTTTCATTTACAAAGTCGGTTTTTTTAAAATCAAAAGGTAGCATTTCTTCTTGTGGTTTTAATTTTATATTTTTAAGTGTATTCTTCATTACTGCCCAATCATTTTGAGTAAAATTTAAAAATTCACCTTGATTTGGTCTTTTTTGGTAATGAATATAATCATTAGAATTAAAATCATCTTTTCTCTTTTCACTTTTAAATTCATCTGAATATAAATAGTAAATACCAAAATTCAAGTTAGGATATGTTTTTTTTACGTTTTCAATTAAATTTTCATATTGCTTGCTTTTATTATTATCCCATACCCGGCTTTTTTTTCTGCCATCACAAATCATTGGATCTGTGCGTAAAAATAAAATTTTATTCTCACTTTCTAATAAAGAAATTAATCTTTGTTGCCGATTCCACATGGTTGTTTTGAATCGTTTCCAAGCATTACCCACTTGCCATGTGGAATTCTTCGAATTAAAATTATTCCAATCTGATCGTTTCATATCACCCAACCATTTTTTATATACATGAATATAAAATAATTTTTCATACTTATTATTTCTTGTTCTTTTTGGTCTGCCGTATAATTTCCAATCAGATGAATTATCCATAAAACCATCAAATTTACAAGATAGTAATTCGGTTATTGAATCCAATGCACGGGTAGTCTCTATACTATCAAACGGACTTGAAAAATATCTTAAGTTTAATTTTTTGGTTATGGAATGAACTTCACAATTTACTCCAAGATTTATCACCACATTCCACTTTGTATCTATTACTTTAGTATTCATATTTAAATCTTTCAAAATCGTCTTTAAAGTTTTCCACCACAACTTGCTTTTGATAATCCGAATAATAGTCCATATAATGTTTTGTATGAGGATTGATTTTAGATTTGGTATGAGGAAGTATATGGTTGTCAAATGGAAGATTAAGTTTTCTTAATATTCTAGTTATATCATCATTTAGACTTTCTAATTTTATATAATCATCCAAAATATACTCTCCATTTAGCATACAATATTTTGAAAAACTGGACACACGAATTGATTTTCTAAACTCACGTGAAAAGTTTGCACTTCGTGCATTTCCTTTGTATCTAAGAAAGTGAAAAAACGAAACTATTCGGTCATATGGATTTCTTACATTCATAAAAACAAAATATTCTTTAAAAATATTTTCTCCAAACAAATTTCTAATTTGATTTGAAGACGCATGGTTTTCTATGCCATCAAAATTTCTTGGTAGATGTTTATGCCCCTCTGCATCCAAATCAGTCACTATATCATCTTCTCCACAAAAATTGGATAGCAATAATTCTGTTGATGTTGATGCAACCTTCTCAACCTTAAAATAAATAAATTTATGTTTATGTGAAATTATCATTTGGTTAAGTTCTCCAATACTTCTTTTATTTTTTCAAAAGTTGCAGTTGCACCTAGATCATCTGGATCATAAGGTATAAAATTCCATAGAAGTTTAACATTTTTAAAATGCTTTATATTGTCATAATGATGCTGGCCGTGCAATAAAGTCGAAATTTTATTAAGAGGATTGGCATACCAACCACAATAATAATTTATGTTTGGTTGCATTATCTCGGTTAGATTTTTATATTTTACATAATCTTTACTACCACAAACTGATTTACTTATCCATAAAACTCCACCTTTTTCTTTTTTATTCTTGTAACTGCATGGCCATGATTTATTTACCACATATTCTAAATCAATTTGTGGAATATTTGCAATTACTGTATGAGCATAAAGTAGACTTCCAAACAAAATACTTGCATATCCACCGGCAGAAGAACCCGTTGTAATTACATTGTCATAATTTGAACATTCTTTTTTTAAAAACTTAACTGTTGCATCAACATCATTTCCAATGCCATTTAATGCTCCTAAATACCAATGGAATCTATTTCTCACTAATAAGATATCGAAATTAGAATTTTTATTATCGTACTTATGATTTACCAATGTACTTTTTCTTTCGTAACCATCGTGTCCATTTCCTGCAAAACAAATAATTAAATTTTTGCAGTCAGAGCCAATTTTACAAAACGATATATCAGATTTTTCTTGTTTGTTAATATAATTAAATGCTTCTTCTTTAGTTTTCATTACCTCACCTCCACACGAATCCAATCTTCGCAAATTATATCCCGATCACTAAACTTTCGTTTCTTATGCAACGGATGCCATTCCGTTGGAGCGATCACAACTCGTTCCTCATTATTATTTAACCACGCACCCCACCAACTAAATGTTGAGTTTGCAATAACATTGTGATCACACATACTCATTAAGTGAATATCCATATAATCTTTCTCTCCACGAACAAATGTAACATTTGCATCAAACTCGGACAAATCAAGATTTTCTTCTACCCAATCAACTGCATCTGAGAATATCACGATGTTATCAATTGTCTTATCCATTTGTAAAATTTTGCGAATCGCATTTGGATAGTAAGTGTTCAAATCTTCAAACAAACAATAATAAGCAGAACTATAAGTGTCAGCATTATCCCGACCTTTGCGAATATGAAGTGACACACTATTTTTCAATACATCAGAATATTTGTTTTCAAGGTATTTCTTTTCAACGAGAGTTGGTTCAAACATTTTTTGAATTTCTTTTTTATATTCCGCAAAATATTTTTCACTTTGACGAAATCCACGCATTTGAACATTTTTGTTTGAATAAAATGGTATTTCCTGATAACGGAATCCCAGCGACTTGGGTTCTTCTAAAAATTCTTCTATTTCAAAGTCTACTTCATCATTGAACGGTATGTTTGGAAACACCTTCAACAATGACTCACGACCTTTATCGTGATTACGAGATATTTGGTTGCTTTTTACAATTGGTATGAGATTATGTTTCCAAGCATATGCAAACATCGTAGATACATTAAACATTTGATTTGCAAGAAGTCCTTTTAAATGTATGTTAATGTAGTTCATTTTTCTTTAAAATCGTATGGTTTCATTTCTTTTTTAATACAAGAACTTGACCCGGTGAAGTTGACGATTTATGTAACAGAATATAGTTTGACTCATTTTTTATCTTTTTAATTAATTTTTTTGAAATGACATCACTGTGATTATATTTGTTTTGATTAAAATATTCATGAAATAAATCCAAGGTTTTTGGTTGGATTGGAACTCCAAAATCCACTTCGTCTGGTTGCCAGTGTAAATCCTCAATTATAAATAAACCACCTGAAGATAGTTTATCCCATAGATATTTAATTGCATTTTGTTGATGGTAAGAGTTATGAGATGCGTCTTCAAGTATTATATCAAACTTATCTCTTGATTCAGAAAGTTTTTTCATATCAGAATCGTTACCACTGTCACCCATAATAAAATGAAAATTTTGAGAACTTTGACTTGAGAAATCTGAAATATCAAATCCAACCAAGTCAATTTTTTCACCAAAATATTCCAACCACATTTGTATAGATGGAGAGTTTCCTCTATATATTCCCGAAGAACCTCCGAGTTCCGGACCTCCTTTCTTTAAACCAATTTCAAGAAAAGTTATTTTCTTATTTCTAAAAGACATAAACAAATCCTCATATAATATTGTATACCCATGTCCTTGATCATGTGATAATCCTTTATCACTCTTGTACTTATCTGCCAATTCTGTAAGTGTTTTCATCTATAATGTTTCTCCCCTATTTTTTGATAATGTTCTAAAAGTTGTTGTTTGTTCATTTGCTTGAATACTGATATTCTCTCTACCATTTCTTTCCATTGTTTTTTGTCGTTTAGTCTTGCAAGTCTTCTATGTGCTTTGGTGTCGTGATCAAGATGGTACATATCATAAGGTGACCTTCCAATCTTTAAATCAAATGTATCTACTTTGCTTCGCATTAACTCGTCTTCAGGACACCAAGAACCAATTGACGGTTCCCATCCGTATACTTCGTAAAAACCTTTTCTAGACATTATACAGACACCACCTGCACCATTGTCGGCAACTCTTGGTCTATCCCTACCCAACCAAGATTCATCTAAGTTTTCACCGGCAATTACTTTCTTTGTTCCGTCACGTGAAATGTTAAGAAATTTTTGTGAAGGAACAAAAAAGTCGTATCCAACCACAAGTTGTTCAAAGTTGTTCAACAAGTCTTCGTGTAATAAAATGTCGTTATCTGCGAATATCATATAATCACCATTAGTTACTTTTGCTCCTTCGTTGAATCCATACCCACGACTATAATCAAATGGTTCTGGAGTTTTTCGCAGAAGATGTCGTTCCACTCCCAAGTCAGTCAAGTCCGACTCGGTGTTTTGTTCAACAATCGTAATCATTCCGTTTGGAAGGAGTTCTTGATACCTCTTTACGATGAACCGAAGGTTTCTATCTCTTGACTCATGTGTGTTTGAGTGTCCTATAATTACGTCAAGTTTCATCTAAAGATTCCCATTTTTTGTAATTTCCATCTATTATGTAGAATTTTTATTTGATGTTTGTGCAATCCTCTTATATTGATATTTTTAGTGTCAGACACTTTACCATTCATTTTTCTGTCTCTCCAATTCCACTTTTGATTTAGTGTTTTTATTTTTAACTTATAATCGTTAATAAGACTATCTGGTAATAATATTTTTCCCAATGAACTTTGATCAGTATTTGCCTCCGTTCCACTTAATTTAAACCATTCAAACAAAAAATCATATTGTTTTCTAAGTGATATAACACCTGTATTAAACGAGGTTTTACCAGTCTTCTTTGGTTGAATCGTTGCACAAAAATCATACTCTTTTGTTTCTTCAAACAATTCATCGAGTACACATTCATCGTTAATAATATATGTGTCCGAATCTAAAAATATAGTATGCTCATATGGTGAAGCAATAAATGCTATATTTTTCAACAAATATGGATTTTTCAAAGGAAATGCATTTATAAAATTTTTATCTATTTTTATGACTTTATCAAAGCAAGTATCTTTAACTAAATCATCAATAGTAGTACATAAGGTTATGTTTAAGTCTGGATGTAACTCCTTTACACGTTTTGCAGAAATCTCACACTCTTCTAAAAATTGAAGTCTTCCTCCCGGAGCGTTACCCTTCGTTGCACAATATAATATTCCTTTTTTCATAACATAATCTAAAATTTACTTTTATTTATTGCAAGTGTATCATTATCTCCACTACCACTTATACAATAGTATCTATTTTTTTCCAAAAATTTATATGTTATTTTTTTAAGATTATTCATTAAATCACATCCTTCATTTTATCCAAAGTTTCTTTACCACCTGGTCTCTGACTATCCACGTGTTTCATTTTGGAATTCAATAGCAATGCAACATGAGCAAATCCACTTGCGTTGTGAAGCAAATAATCACACTTACTTAGTAAATACATTTCAGCAATTGCATCTTCTCCGTTTTGAGCTGCTTTTGCTCCATCATCGCAAAGATATGTTGGCATCATAGCATTACCTTTTGTATTATCACCACTTTTACCGACATCATGCTCTTCCTGACGAAATGTATCATATTCAACGATAGCATCATCAAATTCGTTTTTAACGATGTTAAACAACTTAGCATCGTCACTTGCAACAAACACTTTTCCTTCATCTCCATACTTGTTAATAAATATTCGTATGCACTTAATATAATTCTGAATATCAAAGGTTTTTCTCCATCTTTCCGCATTATTTACAAGTGCATCTGTTCCACGAATATGAACACCGAGAACCTTTTTTGCGTCTGCTAAATTTTCTGCGAAAAAGTCGTTGATTTTATCATTAAGATACATTCTGAGTTTGAAGTATTTGTGAATGATTGCATTTGCTTTTTCACGATGACCATCTTCATAAACTTCAGGAATCAAATGTGGAGGAACGATCATAGTGTGTCCCATTTTTCTATCTCCGTAATGACAACACATTTTGTTTCCGTCACTTAATTTGACGAAACGACTATTATTTAATTTCTTTGGTTCTGTGTTTTGATATGCGTTTTCGATTTCCGATTTATTTTTATCAGAAATCATCAATGTATCAGCAGTTTCGTTTACAGGACGAAAATAATATTCCCAAACATTGTCTTTGTTTTGATGACCTTCAGGATTATAGTAAACACATTGATTCTTAAAGTAAACAATTGGTGTACCAAGTTCTTCTTTTTCACAACGATTTAATGCGTTGATTATCTGAAATAATAAACTTGCAAGTCCGACATCACGTTCTGTTATTATATATTGTTTCATTTTAATTAACCTCTATCAGAATAACTTACATTATTTTCCACCATATCAAGATATCGTGTATACATTCTACCTATCATTACATCTTCTACTCCCAGAGGATGAATTCCTTTATCATTTTGAATATCGTGTTGCTCAACAATTTCTTTGCATATTTCAGATGTTGCTACAAATTTTGCAAAATCGTAACTAAGTTTATATGCTTTTCCACAATAATACCAAGGTTCTTCTTGCATCCACTCAGGTAAAGGAATTCCGATTTTGATTTTTTTTGTTTCAGTCCAATCTATAAAATCTTTAATATTAAATGTTCTTCCACTTGTTCCATCATATGTTTGTAATCTGCGTTTGAAAATCAATTTATGTACCTTATCAACACCACAAATTTTTTTACGGGTTCGTTCTCCGACAGATGTATAAGTCATAAAATTTGCGTCAATTTTTATAATTTGATTGAATCTTAATTTTGACACACACCATTTTATTAAATCGTATGTTTTTACATGAAGTTTGTCGTATCTTTCATCACCACTTAATGTCAAACGATTGCCTTGAGTGTAAGATACCTTTTTGCTTCCGCGATAATATTCTAATATTCCAATGTTTTCATCTGCTTCTAATCTTTTGTAAAAAATAGATTTTTTAAGTTGCTCAAGATCATCTAAATCTCGTTCACACGAATTGAAACACACTAAAGTATCCACATCAACAATTGATGATCTAATTACATTATCAACATTTATTTGCTGAATTGGTTTTTCTTTTATGATAACAGTAGAATCAATTTGATCAGGATCACGTTCTGCAACAATTTTCTCAATTGATTTGTATTTCGGAAATTCAGGTGGTGGTAATTTGTGATGATTTCTCCAAAACGAAATTCTTTCTTTGATAACTGGAGTTTCTTTTATCCAATAAGATAATGTTAGTTTATCAAAATTATAATCCGTTTCAAGCATTTCAAGATATTTTTCTTCTAAGTATTCTTTCGGAAGTTTTCTAAAATGACGTGTCCACAATACCGGCAAATCTTCATATTTTTCCATAAAAGAATTTGTTTGCCAACGATCTTTGCTATAAACTTCATTTGGAAATTGAACAATCGGGATTCCTTTTGTTAAAATTGCTTCATAATGACGATGACAATCAATTCCATTTCCTTCTGGAGAAACGCAAAACTTATGTTCAATCATTGATTTCATATATTGCTCCATTGAAATTCTTTCTCCAACAGAATATCCTTCTTTGGTCATATATTCATCGTATTTTTCCATTCGGCCGAGAATTTTTTTCCTTCTTCTTGTACCACGATAACACCAAGGATTAATATTATGATAGCATAACTTTGAATTTATTTTTCTAGTATTGTAAATTGCTGAATCGTCAAAAGCAACTGGATATGCCCCAATGGGATGCTCCACCGGAGCATCTCCACGCGGAGTGTAACTTGCACCAATAATAATTTCATCGGTAGGCAACTTTGTGTTTATCCAATCCTTTAGTTTCATTTTTTATCCCCAGTTCTCTTCATTTGCGATGAATGGTTGATTTTTAAGTATTGCATTTTTTATATGTTTATTACTTTTCCTCTGCTCAGAACTATCACGATCATGATGTAAATGATAAAAAGGAAAATTCAGTTTACTTCCAAGATTTATCAAACTATATTTATGTTTTAAACGAGTAATAAATTCGTGTTCCATATGATTAAAGAAAATATTTTTTTCGTTATATCCACTTGATTCAATCCATATGTGAGTTGGTATTAACAAAATACCTACCATCGTTTTAAACCAATTTCTTTTTGCATAACCAACAGTATGGGTATATTCCAATTCACACGGCACTGAGTCATTATAAAAATAATTTGATTCTTGTCTTCCCGAAAAATAAAAATTATTTATTGCACATTCATCTGTATCAAACCAATCAAAAAACTCCTTTCCAACGAATGTATCTTGGTCAAGTCTACCAACGAAATTTCCAGTTGCATTTTTTGCTCCACGATTGATACACTTTACTTCGTTGAAAGGTGTATGGTACTTTGCACATTCTTCTTTATCAACATAAATAAATTTTATTCTTTTATCGTTTATTTCAAGAGTGTCTTCAATTTTTTCATCACTTCCGTAATCCACAATAATAATTTCTAGGTTCGTATTTCCCGAGTTTGAAAGTGTTTGTTTTAATGAGGTTTGTAAGCGAAATAATGGAGTTGTATGCTTTGCATTATACAAATCATTTTTTGATGCGATGACTAAAGAAAGTTTTTTCATTTGTGTTAGTTTTTCACTATTGTTTTATCTAAATATGTTTCCTCAAAAAACTCAGAATGAAATAATTTTCTAACTTCATTCCAATTAATTTTTTGATATTGATTATTGTAATAGTCCTCAAGCAATTCTTTGGTAATTTCTTCCCAAGAATTTACTACCAATAAAGGCAAACCCCATTCTTGTAAATCATCGTACACGCAATGATTTAATACGACAGGAACTGTATTAACCAATAAACACTCTTGTAATCTTGGAGTTTGGATGCCTTGACCAACTGGGCATATAAAAAATTTATATTGAGATAATTTTTGATAATATTCTCTTGGATCAACCTTAAATGTATCTACATAGTCTGTATTTTCAATAAAATCAATCAATGTATATCTTTGTTTTATTTGTTTTGTAAGATGTTTATATCTGTAACTAAACGAACTTGCTACTAATTTATTTTTTTTAAAATTGTTATAATCTAAATTTATTATATCCAAAATATTGTTTTGTGGTAGTTTATTTAAACCATTGGGTGCAACACCACCTCCTAATATATTTGTTATTAGATATAAAATATTCCCACCCTTTGGAAATGCTTTTACAAAGTCACACTTTATATCTTTTGCTTCATAATAAATTTGTTGAAAATTCTGCGATAATTCGTATAACTCGTTCAGATACAAACTTAACAAATGATCATCTCCTGCAATTAATATTTTTGAAGATTTATTCTTAAATTGCTCAAATACACCATCTTTAAATGCTTTTAAAAAAACTTTTGTACCACAAAAAATATGAGTGTTATTTACTTGATTATTTAATCTTAAATAATAACCATGTTCACTGCCATCAGATATTATATTTATCTTAAATAAATCTAACGCAGGCGATGGATTTTTAATATATTGACAAGTAGATTTCCATTTCCAAAACCTCTGTTTTTTCCATTCACCATTATATCGTGCTTTGTGTGGATCGTGCCTAAACCAATTTATATTTTTTATATCGTTAAAGATCACCGAATCTAACTTTTTATTTACACAATAATTTTTTGCATATTTCAAATAGTCTTTATATCTAAGTTCAGCACCAATTTTACTTAGATAACTTGATCGTTTTTGACTTGCGATGTTTTCGTATTTTTTTGCCTTACCTTTACCTTTTCGTTTCCATGATTCCTGTCCTAAATGATTTACTAATAGTTCATCGTGTACACCAATCTTCCAGTTCATGTCTTCACAAGCAAATCCACTCATAAAACAAATTCCGTATCCCAATCCCAAGTCAGCATCAAATTGTTTTATATGCTCAATGAAGTTTCTATGAATTAATGGACATTGAAAATCAATCCAATCAACGACCCTACAACCACCGGTCTGCCAGTTTCCCATCTGAGCAAATGTCACACTCTTGGGTTGATCTTTCTTGAAATCTTCAACAATACTAGGAGATACGATCATAAAATCGTTATCAAACAATTGCTCTCTTAATTTTTTTACAAAGTTTTTTCCGTTTAATGTTAAATCACTATTCAGAAAAAGCAAACTATCATATTCATCGTGTTCAAGAACATAATTGAATGCCCAATTCAGACCACCACCCCAATAAAGGTTCTCTCCTGTTTGAATTGTTGGATACTTTGAACGTTTAGATTCATCGGAATTGTTATCAAGAACCATTACATCATATAAATCACCTGCATACGGACTCAACGACTCGTATAGTGCATCTGTCAAATCTGGAGTATTGTAATTTAATATAAATGCAATTGTTTTTTTCATCTAAAATCATCTAGTTGTAGTGTAATTTTTAAAATATCTAATGTCTTTATTTACGTGCGTTGAATTACTACAAGGGAATTACACCTATTTTTTCTATGTACTTTTGAAGTAAATGGCATTTGATACAAATTTACATTTAAGTCGGTGTATCTTCCACTTTTTTGGTAATTTAAAAAAATATTACACATATGTTGAAATGGGTGTCCGTGCTTAAAATCTTCAATTACATAAAACCCCCCACTCTTCACTTTATGAATGCTATTTTCAAAAAAACAAATTTGTGCTCTTGGTTTGTGAAGTCCATCTTCAATGATTATATCAAACTCCAAATCCTTAAGTTCTTCGTTGTTCCACATTTTATCAATACTACTTTTTTTTGTTTGATCACACTGAAATGTTTTTATTCTATCTGTTTCGTATAATATCCTTTCGTCTATATCCGCACCGTACAAAATCGCATTGGGAAAAAATTCAGACCAACCTTCCAAAGATGCTCCCGGAGTTCCATTTACACCCATACTTGATGCAATATCGGTATTGTTAGTTCCAAGACCAAGTTCAAAAAAATTAAATTTTTTATTTTTTAATTCACTAAATAAACGATGGTATAAAGTGGTATAATTATGACTCTTTGAAAGATTTTGGTTTCCTTTATCAGAACCGTACCTTCCCATTATTTCACACAAATCTGTTGATTGAAACGGCCAAGTTTCTTTTTCTAAATCATTGCTTAAGTTTATTTTTACATTCATTTTATTACCCATAGTTTTCTTCGTTTTAATTGTGTTTCACAATCTGCTTGCTTCTTCATCAACGGATGACAAACATATGCATTTTCGTCATAATCACTTCGTTTTACAATGTTTTCATTCAACACACATAATTTTGCACCATCTATTTGAAATTTCTTATTACCACCCATCGTTATATAAATATTTCTTATATCGACTTTATCAGAAATGTAATTATTAAACTCGCATTGATCATCAAAGTTTTTTTTGTTTTTTAAAATGCTTTCAAATAAATTTAAAGTAGCATTTGTAGAAGCATAATACATCCAACCCATACACATTGTAAAATTCCATTTTTCGTATGTTTCGGGTGGAAATCCTCCGGTGTCCGTTGAAGCAATTATATCGTACTTATTATCAATTATGTCCAACGGATTTTTCAACCAAACTGCATCTAAATCTGAGTGAATTACATTATATCCACTTTTGACAAATTCGTATGTTTGTTGAAATCTCCATCTCCATCCTTTTCCTGATCGTTTTGGAATTTCACCTTTTATTAGTTTTGTGTTTACATTATGATCTTTTAGAAATATTTCAGTTTCTGAATCAAGTGCAACAATGAGATAGTTGTTGATGTTTAGTTTTTTTAAATACTCAACCCAATTCAATGCGACTTTGACATAATCAAAGTTACAGAATGATAATATAAGTGTTGAGTTTTCATTTTTCATTTTATGAACCAATGATTATTTGCTTGCATTGCATTTACTTTATCCCATCCATTTCCAATTCCTTTGTAGTGAATCATATAAGGTAGTTCATCGTCTTTGTGGTTTTCCCAATAATCTAAACCACAAAATTCCTTTTCTGATAATTCTTTTATTTTGATGTCGGTGCAATTTTCAAGCACCTCATTCAAATATTGGTACTCTGATTTTTTGCTTCGTTTAAAGTCAAATAATTCAATCATTTTCTCAGTCGGGTTTACTAAATAAAATCCAGTATCGTATGTTCCGTCAGATTTTTTCGGAATAATAATATCATATTTTTCCATATCTGTTATAATAAAGTCCCACGGATTTTTTAAATACACAACATCAATATCAGACATAATACAAACTTTTCCTTTTGAAATTAAGTCATGTACTTTTGTAAGTTTTTCTCGGGTGACCTTATTAAACATATTTTCATTTTCTTCACGATTTATAGTTCTTTGTCCCAATTCTATGATATTCATAAATCCTTCCGATGCAATCATGCCTGTTTTATCTAAAGATGCCACTACATTTCGTGATAAAACTCGTTGCCCTCTATCTCGACGATTCGCCACTGCAACAAATTCTATTTTCTTTTTGTATTTATCTACTATTGGCTCTATTAGTTTTCTCCACATAATTGCGGAGTAATTTTTTCTTGTTTGAATATTTTCGTCTTCCTGTATTACAAACCTTGGATGTGTCGCATATGAGTCAAATGATAATCCAAATTTTCTTCCACGTTTGTATACTTGATCTATTGCTATTTTATTTTCTAATAATTTGTCTGATACTTCTTTGCAATATTTCCCATTAATTGCATATGCGTGTGCCTGACACATTGATGTATTTATTAAATGTTCATTCACAACTTTATATACATTGTGTGGGATTCCTCCTAAGTAAAAAAGTTTCCAATCAACTCCGTTTAATGAATTTATTGACTTTGATAGTTGTTCTAAATTCGTTTCAATAAAGTGAATATCACTTTCAAAAATAAATATATTATTTAAATTCTGTTTGTGTGCATCCGAGATTATTTTATAGTGGCAATAGTCTGTTTTACTCCACTCCGATGTTGCATCGTAAGTTTCTTTCAACCAATTAGAATCTATGACTTCATCAAATCTTTCTACTCTGTCGAGTATGCCAATTTTATCAAACTCTTTTTGAACTTGTATCCACCTTTCAGGTTCATGTTGTCCACAAATGCAAACAATTTTGTCAAAATAATCAAATGGATTGTTCATAATTTTCTACCCATAAATATGTTCAAATATTAAATCTGTAACGGAGCTCATATGCTTGTTTGTTGGAACATGAAGAATACACGGAAAGGTATTTGTTTTTTCATTGCGAAGTCTACCGTTTTTAAAATTATTTGGTAAGTAATTATCAGTCATTTTTACTTTTAATTCTTTTACGTGCAGTTCCCACTTTTTATCACTTACAGGCCAATTTGGTTTGTCGCAAAAAATGTCAGTCCAAATAAGTTCTTTTTTAAAATCAAGTTTGATTGGTTCTTTTTTATTTGCGTATCTTTTTGATACATAACCTTGATCATTTGACCATTTCCATTTTGGAATATTTTTTACATCATAAATTAAATTTTTGTACATTTTTTTTAAATCAGAAACATACCCAATCACAACTCCTGAATTCAGATACTTATATGTTTCATTCTTAGCAAGTTTCATAATTTTTTTATGGTCAGGTGAGTTGTATCTTAGTCCGGCCAAATGTGTCTCCGCACCAAATAAAATTCTTGTATTTAATGATTTAAATTTTTTTAAAATTTCACCTTCGGATGCTAAGTAAATTACATCAAATGCGTCAGTACACATAATAATTTCATTTTCATTTAGTTCTTGTAGTTTTTCATATAACCAAATATTTTTTCCACAAAGTTTACCATCCTCATTTATATCACGACCATGCCCTATTATTTCTACAGTTATGTTATTAATACGAGCAGATTTAATTAATCTTGCAAGTCGTTCATCATTTTCGTTGTTGCTCCATGTATAAAATTTCATTTTAATTTAACTCCTTTTCAAAAAAATCATAAAACTGATCCATTATACAATTTTCTTGGTATTTATTTTCAGCCTCAGAAAACCAATGATATGCGAATGCTCCTTTGTAGAAGTTATCAAAGTTGTATAGTTTATTTGTTTTTAAAAACGGGTTTAACCAAGATTGATTTTTGTCAAAAGTAATATCAGGATTACATCCCATCCATTGTGGATTGAACCAGTAACACGGAAGTACAAGAAAATCAATTGGAAGATCATATGTTAAGTATGCTTCTTGAAATCCCCACCCTTTATTTTTTTCAATAATATACTTTATCATTTTTTTCAATTCAGGATGTCTTTTTTTCATTGTAAAAAATATTGCACCATTTGGATAAGGATGTGGTTTAAGAGGCGGTGGACCGATTCTCTTAAAAGGCTGCCATGCGTATACACAAACATTATCAGAAAAGTTGCTTAACAACGGACTGCAATTTTTCAGAAACAATACATCTAGATCAAAATAAAAACCACCATAACAATATAAAATACAATATCTTACTAAATCAGAATAAAATGATTGATCATGTTTATTCACATAACTAGTAAAAATATTCATTTTAAAGTCCGATTTAAATTGATTTATATCCCATTTTTTAACATCTGCGAATTTCTTTATCTTTGTATAATATTCATTTTCTTCGAATTTTTCACCTGTCCATAAAATTATTTTTCTATTTTTGTAATTTCTTACATTGAAATAATAACAAGACATTATTGAAAGCAAATGAAATTTATTTAGTTGCCCACTCCAATAACAATGAAATATAACTTCGTTGGTGTAATCTTCTTTGAGTTTGCTTCCTTGTTCAATTATGTAATCGTAAGTTTTTTTGGTACAACTATATTTTTTTCTTAGAAACTCTTCTTTGTGTAGGATTTTCATAATTTGATATATCTACATTTTTCGTAGTTTTTTGCTATTCTATCAAGATTCTTACCTAAGTGAGATGCTAAACGAATTCCACTTCTTCTACTTGCCATCGCATTACATTTATACTTTACTGATAAGTTTGTCAAAATTGATTGTTCCCATCTGTGTCTTCCACCAGGATCTTTATCTGCGTTTACATCGTGTGCAACTACATTTTCCTGTAAACACCAGTTTAACCACTCTGACACGAACTCTACTGTTTTTGGAGTTTTTTTCCAAATTGACCACGTTGCTTGTATTTGCTTACAGCCGTGCTTTGTATACTTTTTATCAGTGCATCCCATTAAATCAAAACACTCAGGTTTTGTCCACCTCGGTTGAACCAATCCAAATTGTTGTAATCCAACAAGCATTTCGTAGTTTTCGTCTACATAAGTTAGAAAAGGTTTAAACGAACAAGTAAAGTATGGGTATATGGGATTGCAATCCCAATAAACAACCATGTCATTTTCGTTTATGTTTTGTAATAAATCATATATTATATAAGGTTTCCAAGCATAGTAGCCGTGGTTGTAACGGTCAAACCAATCTTTTCGTTCTTTGTAAAATTCTGTGTCAATTATATTTCTATCTTGTTTTTTATCATCAAACCCCCATTGAACGATTTCGTCCATTTCTGTTAACTCAAATAATTTTTTACGCAAACATTGTACTTCAGTATATGATGAAACTTTTGCTTCTTGTGCAGACTTCTCTGCTTTATATCTCCAGTTCTCTCCGTTATCGTTACGAGTGTAATCTAAATAATATGTTTTCATGATATATCACTTTCAAATGAACTATCTGGTTTAAATAATTTTGGATTTACAAAATATTTTTTTATTTGACGATTTCTTGCATAGTATTTGTCTACATGACCTTGCCTACCAAAAGTTTTCCAATTAAAAGGATCAATGTTTTTTATTAGTTTATCGTATATCGTGTGATTATAGGCAAGTGCCAATGTACGGTGAATTCCTCGTTTTCTATTTGATTTACACTTACATAAGTTTTTGCCTACCGGCACTATCAAATTTTCTGCTTTGTGCAAAGTATATCCCAAATAGAAAATATCGTAATGTTCTAAATCCGAAATCGCCGATGATAAATTATCTTTCCAATTATCTTCAATAGTAAAATCGTCTTCAAATACCATTACATTTTTATACTTATTTTCTTTTGCTATTTTAATTATTGCTTTGTGACTTTCTGCACAACCAACTGCTCCTGTCAATGGATACCTTGCTGAATTTTTCCAAAGAGTTGGACGATCCCATCTACTATCCTTAATAGGTTTTATTGCTGAAAATCTTTGAACTCTTTCGGAAATACTAAGCACACCGAATTGTTTTTGGGAATGCTCCCATCTATCCGGTCTTTCATCTAAATTTATGCAGTAAATTGCATCAAAAAAATCAAATGGATTTTTCATTTAATTACCTCCTCAAAATGTTTTTCTAAATATCCCCATTGCTTTAATTTTTGACACAACTTTGAATGTAGTCTTATTGTGTTGTGTACTCTGAAATCGATTGCATCGTTTTTTGTAAAATCTCCATCGTCTTTATTTTCACGATAAGTTTTACAAAATTCTGAAATATGATTTACATATCTTTCATCTCTCCAACTTCTGCTCCAATGATAATGAATTACACCCGTAAAATTATTATAGTTTAATTCAGTTAAATCAAAATATCTGTCTTGATCATTTTTTGATGCGTGACGATATGCCCAATTTCTTAAATGAGGTCTATCATTTGATCCATAAACTGAATGTTTTTTGATAAAAGTTTGAGCACTATATGGCATGACATAATTAACGTTTAATAATACTCCAAATAAAACCGAAGCATATCCACCAAGAGAAGAACCAGTAAAAACAACATTTTCACAGTTTGACTCCGATATAATTCTTTTGAAAAGTTCTACATGAGAATCGATTCCATTTGATATAGCATTGTTTTCATCGTCAAACAGTGTTCCCATGTAATATGCTTTTTGTACATCTCGTACAGATACTAACTTGACTGGACGATCTTTAAAAAAATTTACCCATTCATACCCCACAACTCCAGCAGAACCTTGTCCTGCGAATGAGAACACAATTGTTTTGGCTGAATCGTTTTCAAAACCTATCTTTTGGAGACTTCCACCCATTATTGATTCCCTACAAAATTTTCTAAAATAAAATTAGAAATATTTTCACCTAAAAGTTTTCGTCCGTGTTCTTCAAAATGGCAATTGTTTTCTGCCCGTGGGTGTAAATATAGACGAGGATAATCTTCTTGTGCTTTTACAAACCCATACAAATCATTATGTGGAACATCATATTTTTCCATGACACGTTTTGCTATTTCATTTAAAATAACAACATCTTCATCTTTTCTCATACCAGCATTTTTCGGATTTGGTGTTGTGTTTGAAAATAAGACGTGACGGTCGTAGCTTCTTAATACCTCTATGTGCTTAATAAGTTCTTCCTCGTATATTTCAAAACTTTTTTCAGGTGCTCTTTGTACATCCGGATCGTGTCCTTTTGCAGGTAATTTTATACTATGCAAACCAAAATTGAAATGAACAGTTTTTGCTTTAAGTTTTCTTCCATTGTAGCATCTTTTCATTACAAACGCACCGTCAATATATCGTTGTTGCTTCCATTGACAAGAAACAAATTTTTCTGGTATTACTGCTTCTATCTCTTTTTCTAGAAGTTTGCTTTCTAAGTAAGGAAAGTAATGTCTTGCGATTGAATCACCTAGTATTAATACTTTTTCATTCTCCATATTTTTAATTCTCCGTAATTTATTTATTTTTATATAATGATATTCTTAAACGAGTATTAGTGTGTGTTGGACTTAAATCACTAGTTATGTCGTATTGTGATGTTAACGATGGTACACTAGCAAATGTTTGAGGACACAATATAAATTGATAATATTTATCAGCACCTCCTGTTCTTTTACCAAATTTTTTAGTTAAAGCATCCCATAAACCATCGTGATAATCTTCGTAGATTTTATCATATATGGTATTATTTACAGCATAAGATTGAGCCCAACCAACAGAATTTGCTTTCATTGTGTAACTATGTTTTTCATCGAAATCACCTTTAAAATCATTTCTCAATCTCTCATACACTTTTCTTGGTTTGATTCTACGTTCCAATCCACCCAAATAATAAAATTCCCAATAATTATCTTTTAAAGTATCTATTGAATTTTTTATTTTTCGTTCATCGTAACAAGGAAGAAAAACAACATCATCTTCAAATATTAGAATATTTTTTAACTTATTTTTTCGAGCATTTAGTATACATTGAATGTGACTCTCGAAACAACCTTTTTGTCCATCTACATTTTCAACTGCACTGAATCTTCGCACACGATCTAAAATGTTTATTTTATCAAACTCTTTTTGCATGAGCTCCCATCTATCGGTTCGTCTGTCAAGATTTATACAAACAATTTCTTCAAAGTAATCAAAAGCACTCATTTTTTTACAAAATTCTCCCATATTTTAAAATAATTAGCACAATGTTTTACGAATTTAGTACGATAATCACGGAAACCTTTCCAACTTGAGACGGCTCTTGATCTTTTGTTTTCACGACCTTGTATTGGATTTATATTTCCTAAGCCTCTGATTGCCAAATTATCAACTTTATAGTGAAATCTCGCAACCGCAGACAGAAATATATCTTCTCCATTCCAAAACGGAATTCCTTCTTTTAATATTTCTGATACAATCGGAGCATACTTAAAGAATTCATTTGCAAGTTTTTTTTCAAACATCACACACTTCGTTAGCAACACACAAACGGAGCCGTAACGACTATGTAAATTATATCTTCCATGTTTGAAATTCTGACCAAAAGGACCAATCAATCTTTTTGGATTTTTAACATGGATTTTGTGCATTTTTTTTACTGCATCTTCAGTCGGATACTCGTCATCGTCAATCATTAGAATTATTTCGTTTTTTGCGCCTAAAGATGCAAGAAATCTACGACTCAATCCGTAATATTCGTTTATTTCACCCCAATCTTTCCGATTCACAATCTTTGGGTGGTCAAATTCAAAATATGTATCCTTACGACCATGTGAAATAATAATTTCGTCAAGCAATTCATATTTCGTCATGACAGGAAGAATATCATTTTGCAAAACTTCAGGGCGAAGCCAGTTCATAACAACCATTGATACTTTTTTACCACTCATCTTTTATAAATATCAATTATTATATTTTCTATTCCCCAAATTTGTAATTAAAATACTCAATGTCTTTTGCGTATTTTTCCGCAACTATTTGACGTGTTTCATCGTCATAGTATTCAGTATAGTGTTTGTGTTTGCTTTTGTTTTTGTGTGGAAGTTGTTGATGCGGAATTCCAATTTTGTCGCAAATGATGTCAAAGTCTTTTTGGAGATTTTCAAATCTGCCTATGAAATCTGTCACAATTTCTCCGTCTTTATTTTTTATCCATCCTAATTGTGTTGACAGTACTCTAAGTTGAAGTTTATTTGTAACATTGTAATAAATAGGATCTTTTTCGTGTATTCGTTTTGCCCACTCTTTAAAAGAAATAGGATTGTTTTTAAGATTTGTTTGATTTGTTTTTATTCGGTATTTGTACAAAGATAAGAATCTGTCCCAACTATTTCTTACAAATGCAAATTTGAAATAATGTTTTGTTTCTTCATTAAGCATATCATTTATACTTTTATGTTGGTCCACACATTTTCGTTTTCTTCTTGCAATATACGATTCCACAAATGGTTTTAATGAGTTAACAACAGATGTTCCTGCGGTTTTATTTATGTGAATAAAAATGAAATTATGTCGATGACTTATCATTTCTCATTCCCCAAATTCATACCCGAAATATTCGATGTCTTTTTTGTACTTCTCCGCAACAAGTTCCCTCGTTTCGTCATCGTAGTGTTCGGTGTAGTGTTTGTGTTTGCTTTTGTTTATATGTGGAAGTTGTTGTTGCGGAATTCCAATTTTATCGCAGATTATATTAAAGTCTTCTTGGAAGTTTTCAAATTTTCCGATATAGTCTAGTTCTATTTTTTCATTTATACTCAGAAAATCAAAATAAGTCATTACTCTTGGATCATTGAAAAAATTATTGCAAACCCAAGATTTAAAATTACTGTTTTTATATTTTTTAGACATAAATCGTTCTGTTCTTCCCAACTCTCCATTTATCATTTTCATTCTGAAAATATAATAAGAAACTAAAAAATCAAAAGGATTGCGAACAAATGAAAACTTAAAATATGAATTCCATTCATTTACATTTTCTCTTTGATAATCGTTAGATGTAAAATGCTTTTTGTTTTCTTTTTTTGTTACATTGTTGTTTTTTGTAAAAAGGTATTGAATACTTGTTCCACCGGTTTTTGGAATATGAACAAATATAAATTTATGTTTATGATTTATCATTTTTACATCAATTCCAAACTTCAGTCCAACGATGAACTCCGTAAGAGTCTGGCCAGTCTTCTTTAGTTGTTTGCATTGCTTCCTTCATAACTCGTTTTACCTTGCGTCTACCACTAATATTCTTGTAGTGCTTCCATGTATATGGAAAAAACCAATTCGAAGGCATCATCTGTAAATCATCTATTTCACCATAACTTTCCATTGCTTCGGTTAGCATCTCAGGACCAGTCGTAGATAAAACTATATTTAGTTCTTTTTTAGACAACATTACCTCAAAAACGTGTTCCCAAAATTTATGCTTTTTATTGGACATCATTAAAGAATTTGCAACGCATCTCCAAGTTATAGATTTTGAATTTTTTAAATGGTCATGTTCACGACTGAGCATCAAATTATAGTTTTGTTCTGCAAGTTTATCTATATTTTTAAAGCACTCAAAATCCATATCTGCGTACAACCCACCGTGTTCGTACAAAGCAAAATAACGAAAAGCATCTGCTCTTTGAATATTCTTTGGATATTCGTCAAATCTTTTTAAAAACCAAGGAAATTTACGTTCTATTAAATTTCTTATATCTTCGTCTGTCCACATTTTATATTCCCAATTAGGATTTAGTTGCGTCCACGAATCAATCCACTCTTTTTTAAAAGTATTATATGGAATATTTTCGTTCTTCCATGTTTGATGTATTATTTTAGGAATCATTTTACCAAATCTCTGAATTTTCCTAGCCATAAGTTATAAATTGAAAGAAACGGTAGGTGATTGTCTACATTTCTACCGAAAGTATATTTTTCGTCTATTAATTGAGTTTCATTATTAATTATTAAATTAGATATATCAATGAATTTACTACCAATATCATCTGAAAGAATTTTTAATTTAGCATTTAGATATAATGTAAGTTCCGTTCGCATTTTTATATCCGGTACTTGAATATCGTAAAAAGGTCGTACTAATCCATTTTTATTAAAATATTTATTTGAATCGTGTATTGAAGGTAAAGTGGGGCATATTATAATTATTTGCTTATTGATATAAAATTTTGTCACATTTTCTAATATAAATTGTTTTAAGTTTTGCACAGAAGTGTCTATTATCTCTTTAACTTTTTTATTCTTTTTGTGTGCTAAAATCCACGATGTATAATTACAATCAATTTCTCCGATGTGAATTCCAAAATAATTACTTCTATTTTGTTTTGTTTTTTTTAAAAATTTTGAATACCAATAGTTTGCTTTTGTTTTTGAATTTGGATTATTTATAGAATACATAGTTGCTCCTCGCATAGAGCAGGTATTAAAGAAAAATTCACTTTGTAATTTATTAAGTGTAGTTTCCCTTGACTCGGTGTCTGTTGATAAGAACTCGTCAGAAAAGTATTTTCTTACATGAGAATCCCCAATTATGTCGACATTTATTTTATCGTTCATTTTTTTAAGCACTCTGTTATTTTTTCTATAAAGTTTGAGTAATATACATCTGAATCAAATTTTTCTAGTAATTTACAATGACTTATATTTTCTAAATGATGTGTAGAATGCATAATCCATCCGTTGCGACCTCCCATTGCTTTATTTCCTAGATATGATTTTGATCCCGAGTAGTAAACCTTGTATATTGATGTTTCGTTTAAATGTGGAGCAAGATTTGCATATTTATCCCAAGTTTTTGGACATTCTTTTTTTCGTTTTTCCAATTGACTTATTTTTCTTTTACCATTATTTCGTGAATTGGTATTTTTAATTACATACTCTAAATCGGTTTGTGCATTTCCCGCAATTATATAATTTGCGTTTAAAATACTTCCAAATAATATACTTGCATAACCACCCATACTACTACCAGTACATATTATATTTTCGTATTTTTTGAATATTTTCTTTAAAAAAGATATTGTATGATTTATATTTTTACCAATTACCGAAAGTCCACCAAGATACCAATTACCAACGAGCATTTTTCTACGATGACTACCCCGTCCTACGTAGTGAAAATCCATATTCCTCAGATATAAAATATCAACATTTTTAAATTCAGTTTTCAACTTACACAATGATGATTTTCTGTCAAACCCACCGTGTGGATTTGCACTTCCGAATGAAACTATTAAATTCTTAGAATCAGTATCAATATACGAAAATGATTGTCCATTATCTTCATCACTCTGTACCATCTTGTGGTATTTTTCATATTCATTCATATGCAACTTTCTCAAATATAGTTTTTAATTTTTCTGTATAATTTTCTAATCCAAATTTATTATTGATGTATTTTTTTCTTACTACACTTGATTTTCTGCTTAATTCATTTTTATCAGATAATGCATTTAAAATTACATCAATAATTTTATTGTTACCCATTTTATTATCAATGTGAACATAATCGTTTCCATAAATATATTTTGCTTCGGTTGGCATTGTTCCTAAAACAGTTGTATTAGACAATGAAGTTTCTCCATACTTTTTATACCAATAATCAAACGGATTGTTTCTTTTGTTGTATGGACCATGCGACTCAGATGTACAAAAACTCAACCAACTTTGAGAAATCATCTTTGAAAGTTCTTTGCCCCTCACTGAATTCTTGACGGAATTATCTCCGTATCCAGGATGAGGCAAAACTTTTACATTTATTTTTGAAGATAACTCGCGTTTAATAAACTTGAACATTTTCCACCTCCACGGATACAATTTTCTCCACGCAAATCCATATACAAATAAATCATATTGCTTTTCCAATTTATGATCTGAAAATAAATTCAAATCATAATGATGTGGCACATAGTACTTTTTTACACTTTTACAAAATAATCCGTTTACGGTTTTTTCATCCTTATACCTGTTTACCACAAAATCATACTGGCCTCCAATGTTTCTTTGACCGGAATCGTATATTTGCCACAAATCTTCATAAAATTTACCAACCTTTATTTTATTACCTTTTTTATTTACAAAATTTCCATGAAAGTTTGTCCAATCGTCATTGAATATAATATCATAATCTTGTATTTCATTTTGATTAAAATTGGTTTCATCGATTACATCGTACACTTTCGCAACTTCATTCATAATCAATGAATGATTTTGACTCATGCGATTTTCGTATTTGCATTTAGAAGTTATGTACAAGACTTTCATTTTACAAAATTTTTAGTGTTCCGTTTGGTATATTACAAGTCGACTGAAATATTTTACACTGATGGTCAACCTGAATTCTTGGAAAATACTTTTTATATATCTGTTGAAATATTCCTTGATCTCCCGGCCATGATCCTTTGTGTGTTAGTTTTTTTGTATTAATAATATCAGCATAAATTTCTTTGTAAAATTCTGTTTTTGCAATCCACAATCCAGAATTAAGAAATTTAAATATTGAATTATTTACTTGAGAAGTGTAATCGTTCCAATTTTCGTATATTTCATTTGCTTCTACTGGATAGCAAACTGGTTCACAATTAAATAACATTTCACAATCAAAATTTGTTGTAAACATTTCGACTATTTTATTTGGGGAGTCTATAAAAAAAGTATCACCAACATCCCATCCGATTATATACTTGGTATTTATCGTGTGAAGACTATCGTATAACATTCTTGGTTTTTTAATAAGTTGTCTTCTTCCGTGTAATCCTCCACCCGTATAGTAATCTGCTATATTTAACCAAGGAATACCCATTTTATTTAAGGTTGATTCCATTATACATTCTTTATTATTTGCCCTACCCCACTTTGCAAAACATAAAGTCACTTTATCATAATCTGATGGTTTGCATTTTTGAAAGTTGTTTTTCACCGATTCGTAGACATCATATCCTTGTTTATTTAATTCTACATCTCCATTTAAATGAAATGCAATTGGATGAGTTTTAGTTATAGTATTGTAAATCTTCATATCAATAATTACTCTCCAAATTTATATCCAAACTCATCAAAATCAACTTTGTAATAATCTTCAACGAAAGCAATTAGTTCTTCATCATAATATTTGACATACGATCCATGAACTGATTTATTTCGTTTGCCAACAAAATCGTGTTTCAAATTTATTTTATTACAGACATATTCAAAGTCATTTTCTAAATTCTCAACTCTTCCTATAAAATCCATTTTGTTATTACCATTTTCGTCTATTACCCAATCCATCATGGTAAATTTCATTAAACAACTTTTAAAACTTCTTTTGTCTTCTTTATTTAAGACCCACTCTTTAAAGGATTGATTCTGAACATCACTCTTTTTTTCACGAACCCGGTAAAAATAATTAGAAAGCAAACGATCAAACGGATTTCTGACGAAAGTGAACTTATAATAATCATCAATTGGTGATTTGATGCATTTGAGTATACTACTGGCACTTGTATCTTTACTTAGTAATTGGTGTTCATGCCATGCTAATTTTTTAATGTATCTTCTTAGTGAGTATATAACGGAAGAACTTGCACACTTATTAATTGCAATATAAATAAATTTATGTTTTTCGTTAATCATTATTAATATCGTATTTAAATTTTGATATGTCTTTGGCATAATTTTTACTTATATATTTTATTGAGTCTTTACTGAGATATTGAAGGTAATGTTTATTTGATTTTTTTTGATTCATTTTTAAAAAAACCTTTTCCGGTACTTCCATTCCAATTTTATCACAGACAAATTTAAAATCATTATCAAAATTTTCAACTTTTCCAACAAAGTCTACAAGTAAATCTCCGTTGCCTTGATCATCGGCTAAAAAAGAATATTGATACTTACTTTTACCTTTTATTCCTCTTCTTACTGTTTGTAGAAAGTTAAAAATTTTCTCAAGATGTTTTGGTGTCAAAATATCTGGTTTATCTTCAAAGTTCCAAAAATACTGAGAAACAATCCAAGAGTAAGGATTTCTTACAAACGAAAACTTAAAGTACTCATCAAAGATTTTTCCTAGTTCTTCTCTCACTAAAAAGGGAGGTACGTGCTCTGTATTACATCCCCATAAATTTTTAATATGTTTTTTATTATCAAGTTTTTTTTTACACCAAATGCCCTTTTTTCCATACCCCACGTCAACAACACGGATACGATCATCGTCATTATATTTTACTAGTGCATTCTCGATTGTAGATGATGCACACTTGCCGTTTGCAAAGTAGATAAATTTATGTTTGTGTGAAATTATCATTGTCGTTTACTTTTTTAATTCGTTTTTCCAATAATCATAACACTTGTTTGGTTGTATACCAGCATACCGATGCTTCAAGTAAAACTTGCAAGCAGGATACACGTATTTGAGTGTATCCGACAACTCTATTGTGTCTGTATCATTATCATCCATCATCTGACGTATAAATATTGCCGATGATGCGTTTTGAATTGCTTTGATAAAGTCAACAGCAAGTTTTTCATACTTAGTTTTTGCTCCGTTGTATATCGTACTTAGTTTTTTTCCTATCGGCAAAACATCGTAGAACAATGTTCCATTTCTTTGATCCTTGACAATCGTATACGGAGTTCCATTGACAATGTTTATTGCACCACCATATACCTTTATTTGATTTTCGGTAGGAAAAAAATTATTAAATTGTTGTGTCAGACAAAGTTTTAATGTATCAAAAGATAGATCCCCTACATTGTCAAAGATATTTGAATTTGTATTTAAATTACAATCTTTAAGAACCGAAGCAACAACTGGTTGCGAACCAAGAGAACAATAAAGCATTAGTTCTCTCCATATTTGTATCCAAGAACTTCAATATCATTTTTGTAAAACTTACGCACAATTTCAATACACTCGTCATCATAAAAATCTGTATAATGTGGTCTGTCCTTTGCATTGTGCTTGTGTGGAAGAACGATGTCCTTATCCACATCAAGTTTTTCGCACAAAGTTTCAAGATCATCTCTTAAATTTTCATAACGACCAATCCAGTCTACCAAAATCTTTTTCTCTTTTTCATCGTAGATTTCGTTGAATGCGTGTGTTAAAACAACTGCTTTATCACGATGACCTAGTTGTGGAACTCCACGAATTACCTTGCTCGGATTTTCCAACCAGTTCAACCAACCTTCCCATCTCCACTTCGTCCACTCTTTGAAATCACGTTTTGAAACATCACGTTCACCTTTATTAGCTCTCCACTGATACTGAGATACAAGTCTGTCCCACGGATTTCTTACAAATGAAAACGTCAGATAATCGTTCCAAGTGTCCATTCCAAACATCTTTTTTGCCTGCTGAACAGTAAAATGAATTTTCTTGGATTCTTTTGGATCTCTTTTTGAGTGTTCAAATCTTTCTCCGTCTTTTTTTCTTTGCGTTATTGCAGTTGCCAAACTACTTCCAGCAGTACGTGGAATGTGGATGAATATACATTTTAAATCGTGATCAATCATTCTTTTTTCCTTTTTATTCAAATAAATTTTTTGCTCTTAATTTTGCGTAACTTTGTTTGTAAAAGTCTGAAAGACTTTCATCAATTTCATTTTTGCTTGCAAGGGGATTTGCGTATCTTGTAAGTTCTCGTATAATTGATTCAGCAATATGAAGTGCAAGTCCAAGGTTATCTTCTGCATCTTTTATTGCATTAAACTTATAGTTTTCAGAATTAATATAAACACAAAAATTACTTTCCGTTTCAAACTCCGACATTATTTTTTCTTTACCTGAACCAAATGGTTTAATTTCATAACGAATTCCTTTTGAATCGTGTACAGTTCTTTCTACTCCATTTTCATCTTCAACGAACATTCCATTATCAACTTCTTTTAATTTAGCAGGTATACTTTCAGGAGTTTCTTTATATTTTTCAAGTAATGTTTTTTTCAACTCACGGATTCTTCTTCTTCTTCTTTTTTTATTTTTTGTTTTGTTTTCTATTTCTGCTTTGATTAATGTACCTATTGTATCTTCAGCAACTTTAACTTTGAGCATTCTTCCTTCGGCTGTACTAAGTTCTTCTGTATTTATGCCCAAATCCACAAGCAATTTTTGATCAATGTCAATTTCTTTGGCAATAAACTTTACTACATTATTCGCAAGTGTTCCAATGCGGTTTGTGTTTTGTTCTACATTCAACAATAAATATCCACGTAGCAAATCAATGATTGTTTTGTAAACAACTTCATAAAAAGGACCCGTCACTGGATGATCTTCACGTAATGCGTGATGTGATAAATCCTTTGCAGGCATTCCTGTGTGATCAAGTACTTCACTTAATTCACTTGATACAATAAATCCACGAAGTTTTGAAAACAAATTTCTAACTGATTTTTGAGGAACAACATTTTTTCCGATTTCTTCGGAAATTTCTTCGTATATTTTTTTAATAAGTTCTTCTTTGTCTAATGTCAAACTGCAAACTTTTACATCAGATACAATGATCACAGAATCAAGTGGACATACATCAATATCGTATTGATTTTGCATTAAACTTAAATTAAATTTAATGTTTCCTGTTTTAAGTTCGTCTTCGTGTTCAAAAGTAAATTCTTTGTTCATTTCAGGAAACAAATATCCAGGTAAAGTATAATCAAATTGCAATGATTCACCGTTTAAGATTATATTAAATTCTTTTTCTCCGTTACGAACCAAATATCCAAAAAAGTCTTGAAGTTCTTTTCTTATTCTTGATAAATTCCATCCGTTTTTAAGAATCGGTGAATCTAAATTGCTGATTGTTACAATTGTTCCGTGGTCTGTTGTTACATTTGATTCTGATAACTCGGTGATACCCGGAGCATAATCATCAAGAAACTCAGTTTTACCAGGTTGATAAGTTACCAAAAATGATTTTCCTTTTTGATTTTTGGTTTCTATTGTCCATAATGTATTGTTGGTATCAGATAGTTTATCGTTGGCAATTTTACCTCCGATTCCCATATGACCTAAAGTAGGTCCAGAACCATTGCTCATATCGTATGAATTACCAAACACAAAATACTTTTCAAATCCAGTCATTCCGTTTTCGTCTGCTTCGTGGTCGAATCCAATTCCGTTGTCTATCACAACAACTGAATCTGCGTTTAATTTTATATCAACGAATGTAGCACCACTTTGCATACTATTTTTAACAAGTTCTGTGAATGCTTGTTCGTAAGTAACTGTTGATTGCAGAATATTACTTATTCTTGCACCTGTTTTAATTTGAATTGAATCTTCCATATATCTCCTGTTTGTAAAAGTTATTCCATCTATAAATATATTATATATTGCTATTTGTTGGTTATTCCACAGATTTCTTTGCAGTTGCTTCTGCTTCTGCTTTTTCTTGTGCTTCACGTTTTTTTCTTGCCCTGCGACCTTCACCCCTAGGTCCTCTGCGACCACGATTTGCTCGTTTTTCTGCACGATATGCTTCGGTAAGTGGTCCAGGTCCCATTTCAACAATTTCATCAGGTTTGCTCATTCCTTCTGGTATATCTCCTAGCCACATATCGTGACGAAGCATATTCCATACTTTGCGTTGATGATAATCAAAGTTCTCAAGAGCATTGGCGTGCATTTCATCAATGTTACTCCAACCAACTGTACAATTAAAGTGTACAATAAAAGCATCATTTTCTGATCGTTCACGACCACGATTTTTAATGTTTCGTTCCCAATGAACTCCTTGTGGATAACCATCTGCACTTAATTGCACATAACTAATATCATCGGGTTCAATAGCACGATGCAAACGAAGATTAAGAAGCATCATATCTTCCTTAAACTTACGTTGTTTGATTTCTCCGTCTTCGTTTGTTTCAATGTATCCTCGTTTGAAATCTTCACGATCAATGTTAAACAAATGAATTGTTTTGGGATTGCTTTTAGCATAAAAGAAACCAGGACAAATACTTTCACCACCTGCAACTTGAATTGCAGTATCGTATCCACCTTCTTCGCATAAGTTTTCAAGGTCTTCCAACGGATTCTTCAAAAAGCAAATATCGGTATCAGCATAAAGAACGTTGTATCCGTCTGACAACAGCTGATGTGTTGCTTCCATTTTGTTCCACATCAACGCATCCCACCCTTTGCTATGAAACTCTGATGTTGATTCTATGTGAAACAACTCGCTGTTCCATCGTTTTGCTTCAATGTCGGTTTCTTGCGACATTCTTTCGTAAGATGCATCGTCTAAACAATACACAATAGACATATGTTGCATATCCAACTTTCTAATATACTCTAACCAATTAACGGCAAAGTCTAAATAGCCCTCATTCACATAGGACAATAACTTTGTCCCCTTCACATCACCCATTTTCAATCTCCAATTTTTATTTAATATTATTTACACACATGCTTCTTCGGAATAGTTCAAACTTGCGTCTTGTTTTCCTTGTTTGATTTCATTGTAAATCCAAGCATATGTTTTTTCCAAACCTTCTTGTAATCCTACACTAGGCTCCCAACCGGTGACTTCTTTGATTAAAGTGTTGTCAGAATTTCTTCCACGAACACCTTGAGGTTTTGTTAAATCGTATTTTCTTTCAACTTTGATGTCTGCTAGTTTTTCAATCATATCAATAAGTTGATTGATGCTGACCATTTCACTACTTCCAAGATTCAAAGGTTTAGTATAATCACTTTCCCACATTTTATCCATTCCTGTGATGCAGTCATCAATGTACATAAACGAACGAGTTTGTTCTCCGTCACCCCACACTTCAATTTCGTGATTTCCACTTAATTTTGCTTCAATGATTTTACGACACAACGCAGCCGGTGCTTTCTCTCTACCACCTTGCCAAGTTCCATAAGGACCATAAACATTGTGATAACGAGGAATGCGAACATTCATATCGTAATCTGATTCGTAGAAATTGGTAAGAATTTCGTTGAATAACTTTTCCCATCCATATCCACTTTCGGGATCAGCAGGATAAGCATCAGGTTCTGCCAATGCTTGGTCTTCTGCACTTAAAATCTCCGTTTGCTTGAAGGTGGGGTATGCACACGCAGAAGAACTGTAAAGGAAATCCTTGATGCCATGCTCTTTGGCTGCTACAAGCATATGTACGTTAATAAGAACACTGAGCATACACAATGCGTGGTTGTTTTCAATGAAACCCATTCCACCCATGTTGCAAGCAAGATTATATACCATGTCCATTCCTTCGGCTGCTTTCATGCAGTTTTCACGCAATTCAAGGTCAAGAACAAGTTGCTCTGTTCCTTCAACCGGTTGATACCATTGATTAAGTGGTTTCTTGTCAACCACCCTTACGTTATGACCTTGCTCTTGAAGGTCTTTGGCCAAATGTCCGGCAATGAATCCACCACCACCACATACAAGTATATTTCGTTTTGTTGTCATAATAATATATAGTTAATTTAATAAGTTTTTGGGTTACTACAATGATTTATATACCAATGAATTAACCACAGAATGTAAAAAATTTTTTAATTTAAATTTTTCTTTAAATGGGTGTTTTTTTAAATATGAATGTGCATTGAAAATTAATTCAGTATTATTCAAATCCGACTCCATATCGTTGATAGAAGATTTCATATAAAACGGATAGTCGTTTCCAAGATATTCAACTACAACATCACACGGATTGACATATATTGGGATATTTCTTTCTATACACTCAAGTATATAATTGCTTGCAGTTGGCTTCCACAACTCGGCATAATGAACATTGTTTCTGAGCATTTTATAGTATGTTTTATTATCATAATACCTATCGTATCTACTAACCCCTCCTGCTCTTAGCGCAACATCTCGTCTTTTAGCTTGCCTGGGGCCTCTCCAGTGATCTTTTTGAAATAAACAAACTGTTCTAGGCATAGTAGTATTGAGATTTGAAAATTTATCGAACATCCTACAATGGTCACCGACCGATACAACCGTTCCTGTTGGGTAATTTCCGGTCTGAGAAGATTTAAGTAAACATTTAGTATTAAATTTCAACGAACTTGCGTAAACTGGATGATATAAAACCGAGACTGGTATATTTTTCAATTTATCAATTTTCACATAACATTGTCGTTGTTTCTCCGATAGCACAAATATACCTTGGCATCGTGATATAGCCTTTTCGTTTTTAGTATTATTAATAATGCTTTCCATTCTACAAAATGCACGTGGATCGTCCGGATGATGATGAGCAAATGCAACCCACGGATTTTTTTCATAGTATAATATTTTAGTAAGATTTTTTTTTCTATACTGAGCAAATGTATATTCAAGTGCAGGTTCGAGTACGACAGATGCTTTTTTGTTTTTTGCAGAAAATCTTTTTATATAGTTTATTATACCAGGCCAACCATATGCATGGTGATCCCATACATCAAATTTTTCTATATATAATTTACTAAGTAATGCCATTCTCTAGTTTACTCGGTGTCACTACAAACTTTGTCAAAATCTATTTCAAGCATTTCTTCACGTGGTGAAACTTTAAGTTTCTTTAATCTTTCAATTGAATACTCGTCTTCTTTTACATCAACTGGTATCAATTCAGTGTGAACATATTCTGATGAACTTAGATTTCTTTCAAACTTAGCATTATTGCAATAAAAATATAACAGCCCTATTTCAGTTTGGGGATACGCAGCTTTTAATCTAGAGATAAAATAATTTATATCTTCATCTTGATTTGTTCCATGCGCCCGTTTGAGTTGTCTCTTTTCATCTGCTCTAAAAAATAATATTTTATTTTTGCTTCTGAGTTGTGATGCTAATCTTTGTTGACGATTTTCAAACACACGAACAAAATCATCCCAAATCGGATCAATCGTTAATTCTTCTCCGAGTTTCCAATCGTGCAATTCGTTTTTGCTTAATGTACCCCTGAACCACACATCTGCAAAGTGTGGATAATATACTTTTGGAGTATTTTTATGAGATACAATTTTATTACGGATTTCAGTGCTTCTTGGTGCATATTCATTTACTACTTCCCAATCTTCTTTGTTTGCAAAGTAATTTTCAAATCCGTCTGCCATTAAATTAGCACAATCAGTAAGACCTTCCACCGTATCCATATTATCAAATGGACTTGAGTAGTAGCGAACGTTCGCGGAACGAGAAATTCCCAACGTATTGCATTTAATTCCCAAATTTACGACTAAATTCCAGTCGATATCAAATATTTTAGATTCACCGTTTTTCATACAATATAAATATAAGTAAATGAATTTTTATAATTTAGTTTTATTTGGTAAATTTATATTCAAAATTATAAATGTATGTTCTTTTTCAAATACTTTTATACACATCTGATTCAAAAAAACTATTTACAAAATAGTCCGGACTAATTTTATCTTGGGCAAGTGTTTCTTTCAAATATTCATGTGCATCTTTTAAAAGTGGCAATCCACCCTGCTTCAGTTTACGAGCAAATTTTCTTATATTGGTATAATACAAAGGATAATCCTTTCCAAGATACTCAACTACTGAAGGGTGGGGGTTGATACAAACGGGGGTACTTCGTGCAATACACTCTAACAAGAGATTGCTTGCAGTTGGATTTACAAGTTCAACGAATTGTATATTTTGACACATAATTTTATCATATTCTTGATTACTGATTCTTTCTGTGTGTTTTGTAATATTGTGATTTGCAAACCACCAATCTCTTCTCGTCGCCCGACCTGCCCAGTCATCTTCAGTTGCTAATAACACGGACTTTGTGTAATGTGTCCGAAACCTTGAAAATTTTTTATGAAGTCTTAAATGATCACCTATCATCATAAGATTCCCACACGGTAATTTCGTTGGGTGTTTACACGAAAATAACTCAAAATCAAACTTACTTACATTCACATCAGTTGGATGATACAACTTGGAAATCGGAATATTTGCTAACTCAGGAATTTCACTATATGCTATTCTTTGCTCTTCACATAATACAAAAATTCCTACAAGATTTTGTAAAGCTTTTTGGAACTCTGAATTTTTATTTACCAGGTCGTATATATGATGCCAACTCCTCCAATCATTATGAGCATGATGAAACACCGCAACCCATTTGTTTTCTTGATACAATTTAATTCTCTCCGTATCACGTGTATGTATATTTACAAAAGTTGCTTCCACGGCCGGTTCGAATAAGACTGCATCGGATGCATACGAAAAAATTTTGTCTCTCAAAAATTTAATTGTGGTTTTCCAACCGAAGTAGTGATGTTCCCATAAATTAAATGGTTCTATTTTTATTTTACAATTTTCCATATTATTCCCATGCAAGTTTCATGTCTATGAGTTCAAAGAGTTTTTGATTATATTTCCCATAAAATTTTTTGAGTTTATTGTTAACATCTGCTTTAACTTTAAAATTCACATCTTCATTTACTATATTAAAATTTTGAGAACCATCAGATTCTACACCCAAAAAATTAAATATATCGTTAAACTCTGATTTTGGGTTATCTATCAGTCTACCACTTTCCACCACTTTCAATCTACTCTCGTCCAATTTAAGTTCTTTTTTGAAATAATTCAAAAAATAAAAATAACAACCACCTTTAAGCAAATTACCTACATCGGTAGACTCAAACCACACATCCTCGTTTGTTTTGTTATATATTTCAAGTTCAAGTTCAATATTTTCCTCAAAGGTTTTACCAGGTGCCAAGCATCCCCAATTATATGAAGCAGGGAAATGTTTCATATTATGATAATATTCTTGCTTTGCTCTTTGAATTGGGTCTTTAACCATTACTAAGAAAACAGGTGGAATAAAATTCTTCCATATGTGATCAACTAGCACTTCTTTCATTCTTTGCACTACAACCTTCCACCCACATCCAAATGACAATGGAGCAAAATCACCCCACACCGTACCATCTCTTTGAAAAAATTTCATATACCAACGAACATCATCTTTCCAGGAAGACGATGTATAATTCTGATTATAAAAATAGTTTGGTTCTGTAGTAGGAGACATACCAAAATTTATCGCATAATGTTTTGACAATTCATTTTTAAGTTGTTGTTCTTCAACATACCTAAATCCAGGAATTAAAAAGTGAGGAAAATTATTTTTCCATGTAGTATTTTGCAGTTGATTAGCAAAAAGTTTAGAACGCAATTTGAATTTTATTGTATTAAGAGAGCAATCCACATCAATTTCATTTTTTTTAGTAACTGAAATTAAACCTTCGTCAGTTTTATCAAATACAAAACTATCCTCCTTTTTTCCAGACCAATTCATACCACACAAACCCAGATGTGATACCGTGATTTCATTTATCATGGATAGGTTTTTAAATTGTCGTTTATAGTCATCGTCTACAAAATAACAATCCATAGTTCGTTTGCATAATTTTGTCGCATCATATAAAGAAATTTGTATGAATCCCGCACCTAGCATTTGTTTAAAAGGATACGCATTCTTATTTGATTTAAAATCACTATAAAATGCAAAATCTCTGCGGAGTGTTCCATACATAGTATTAGTCTCAAATTTACACTTTTTGAGTTCTTGTTTAAAATTTTTTGGTAAAACTATATCCGAATCAAGCAATATAACTAAGTCATTTCCATCTGGTTCTTCGTTCGGAAGTATATATTTTTGAACCGTTCGTATAGCCCCACCTTTGTCAAAAATTGGGTCTCCCCACGATTCATATTCTTTCTTCTTCTCACTTGATGTCCAAGGACACATTATTATATCCAAGTCTTCGTTGGCCAAAATACTTTTTGAATCCTCAGGTTTTGATAACTTACTATTTAGTGGGTAATAAACTAATTCAACATTTTGATGATTAAAATCACTTACTAATTTTATAGTTTCTATGTCATCCTCCTGAGTCACTATATACCACTTATCAAAAAAGTCCGAGTTGTGTTCAAGTAAAACCGACAATTCTTGCGTATAATTTTTAGATACCGTAATTGCAAAAAATTTACCAGGTATGCTCATGCTTATTTGCCTTCAAATGAATATCCAAGTGTCTCAATGTCGTTTGCGTATTTTTCTTCAACTAATAATCTAGATTTTTCGTTATAATACGATGTATAGTGCTTATGTTGTGTAGAATTTGAATGATAATTATTTTGGTATTCACATACCCTCAGTCTCTGCAATACAAACTTCATATCTGAGTCAAAATTTTCGACTTTTCCTATAAAGTCTAATTCTGTCTCAAAGTTATCAATTAACAGTTCACATTGTGGTTGCCAATGTGAGTTTGTTCCCCAAAAATCAGATGTAACCATCACCACAAACTCAGAAAAACTAAAATCACGGTCTCTCATGTACTGTATTTCGTCACCTTGAGGCTTCTGTGTATTTTCAACTATTTTGTCTCGCCAACACGAAACAAGACGTTCAAACGGATTTCTTACGAATGTAAATTTAAAATAAGATTTATAGTTTTGTGGATAATATTCGATGGAACTCCAGGGTTCTTTGGTGTGTGAATCTACAATTGTATACTTCTCTAAAAAGTTTCTTATAGAGCAACTTGCCGACTTTGGAAGTTGAAACCAAATATATTTTTGTTGTTCACTTGTTGTAATTGCGTATTTCATATTTTACATTTCAAAATTTGTTTAGAAAATCCATTAATTGTAAATAGTTGTTTGGTTGAAGTCCAGTCATAATTTTTAAATTCACCATCAAGTGCATGGAATAACATAGTTTCGTTTATGTCATTCCAACTATCAACAAGCAGTATAGGAAAATTATACTTAGATTTTAGTTCGTAATTAGTGAATGTGTTCATTGCAATAACAATTGTATTTGTCAAAATTGCTTCGTACATTTTTGTACATTGATTTCCTATACCTTCAGGTGATACGAAAAATTGATATTCAGATAATTTTTCCCAATATTCTTTCCAATCACAATAAAAATTTTCTATTAAATTGAATTTATCACAAATCTTTCTTAGGTGTACACGATTTTTATTAAATGAATTTTGTCTTTTTGAAAAAGCACCGAACGCAGTGCCAATTAATTTAGTTTTTTTTATGGGATTATTTATTATATTAACAATTTTTTTACAATTATTTTTAGTCATATATTTTTTGTTCAAGCAGTTTGGTAGTATATGTATGAAGTCACACTCAATGTTCTTCCCCTCAAAATATATTTTATTAAAATATTTTTTAACTCTTAAAAAGTTAGATAAGTTAGAATGTTTACTTAACTTATGATCACCCCCACCAACAAGCAAAACACTATTTTCGTTATCAATATCAAACTCATTTATATTTTCTACTAAATGTAATAATTGGTTGACTTGACAATAAACATGATCACTTCCGATGTGTTCAACTACCTCCCATTTGCTTAATGAGTATTTTATATATTTAGATAAGTCGGCTCCGATTCTTGCGTTACCAAATCCACCAGAACGAATCGCAAGTAGTTCGGATGTGTTTTTAATACTAAATTTAAAACGACTTTCTTTCATTTCTCATTCTCCAAATTTATAATTAAAATACTCAATGTCTTTTGCGTATTTTTCTGCAACGATTGAACGAGTTTCATCATCGTAGTATTCTGTGTAAGATTTGTGTTTGCTTTTGTTTGCATGATGAAGTTGTTTTTGGGGAATTCCAATTTTGTCGCAGACGATATTGAAATCTTTTTGCAGGTTCTCAAATTTTCCAATAAAATCAAGTTTATTTAAAGGTAACAAATTTATCTGAGAGTTAAAATGTTCGTTTAATTCTTCAAGTTTTGCTGATTTGATAAATTGTACCATCTTGTTAAATGTATTATATTTTTGCTTATATTTTTTTAATTGATTTCCCAGTGACACCGAATCTCCTTGTATTTTGTCTGCATATGCCGACACGAGTCTTTCCCACGGATTTCTTACAAATGCAAACTTTATCAAGTCATTCCATCTTTCATCATAACGAATATTTCGGCCGGTATTTAGTTTTGTATATCTTGGAAATCCAAACTCAATTTGAGTGTGTTGATGCAAGTAATATAAAATTGTTCTAGTAGCACATTTTGGTACACGAAAATATACATAACTTTTTGATTTCGTAATCAAATATTTTTTATTATAATTCATTAATTAAAAACTTTGGTTTTGTGGGAAAATAACCAATCGGATTATCATAAATGATACAATCACCTTTATCAATTAATGTAACAAAATCCTGATCAAACAAACTCACTTTATCCATCATTCTTGCTACGCAATATAATCTAATTCCATACAATGCTTCGTCTTTTGTTTTATACACACCAACAACCTGATCACCAAATGTATCAACTACTTCATATTCCATCATCAACTCTCCTTTACAATAAATCACTATCAATAACAATTTTTAAATTTTTCGCATGATATAATCCCACAGGACTGATATAGTCACGTCCTAAACCCACAAAGTCTTCTAAATTTGCTTCTATCAAATTGTTTTCATACGATACATAAATCAACTCACTACAATACAATTCTTTTATTCCCAATGAAAACTCTGCATCATAAGTTGCATCTTCCAAAGACTTACACTTTTCAATTGCGTTTGTTAATTGCTCTTCTGTGATTTTTCTGCAACGCATTATCACAACACGATCTGATTCTTTGCATATATCAAAAAAGCAACTCTTGGTATAATCCGAGTGAGTCATTTCACTAACTTCCCATTTTTTATTCAGACTTACACACATAGCCGCATGAGAAAATTCTCCGGGTATCAACAATGTCGTAAGTTTCTTTTTATCAATTGTAAGAATTACGTCACCCGGAATAAGTTGCTGATATAAAGCATGATATTTTTTTCCACGAAGATTTGTATAATAAGTTGTAAAACGAATATACGGAATTGCGTGTTTCAGTAAATACCGATACATCTTTGTCTGCATAATATAGCCGACAACTCTTCTGTAAAGTTTATTCATCATCTCCCTTATATAAATAGAAAGAAGATGAGTTTTTATAAAAACTTAAATAGCAGAAAACGGAAGATTGTGCGTATTTGCAACTGCTTCACAAATTAATTTACCATCGTGTGTATTCACACCCAATTTCAATGCATCTGTGTATTTGTCGGGGGAAATTCCACTTGCAATTTCAAGACCATAACGAAGGGTCTGATTATTCAATGCAACGGTACTTGTTTGTGGAACAACACCTGGCATATTTGCTACACAATAATGAACAATTCCATCAACATCATAAATAGGTTTATCGTGTGTTGTTGCTTTGCTTGTTTCAAAACATCCACCTTGATCAATTGCAACATCAACCAATACTGCACCTTTCTTCATGCTTTTTAAATGATGCTTGCGAATCAACTTGGGTGCAGATGCTCCGTGAACATAAACACTTCCGATTACAACATCTGCGTCTGCTATTTCCGATTCAATGTTTGCATCATTGCTGAACAATGTTTGAACAGACGAACCAAATACATCATCAAGATACGCAAGACGTTCTTGTGATATATCAAGAATCGTAGTGGATGCTCCAATTCCACTTGCAATTTTAGCTGCATTGAATCCAACTACACCACCTCCTAAAATTACCACCTTTCCTCGTTTAACACCCGGTATTCCACCAAGAAGGATACCTGCTCCTCCGAACGGAGTTTCCAAGTATTTAGCACCTTCTTGGACACTTAAACGACCAGCAATCTCACTCATTGGAGTAAGACACGGATGACTACGATTCGGCAACTGAATTGTTTCGTATGCGATTGAAGTTAATCCAATGTCCATAAGTTTCTGTGTCAAATCTTTGTCGGCAGCCAAATGCAGATAAGTAAAAAGTGTTTGGTCTCGGCGAAACTTTGGTAATTCTGAAATTTGTGGTTCTTTTACTTTGATAATCATGTCTGCGTTAGCAAACGTATCATCAACATTACAAATACTAGCACCTGCTTGAATATAATCATCGTCTGTAAATCCCGTTCCTAGTCCGGCACTTGATTCCACAAAAAGTTGATGCCCTTCTGCAACATACTTGCTAACCGCACTGGGTGTAAGACCGACACGATATTCGTGTTTTTTAATTTCTTTCGGTACACCAATTCTCATACAATATAAATATGATAGTTTTTATAATTTGTCAAATCAAATCTCTGTTGGAAGTAGTTTTTCAACTACCTTCAGTAATCTTCCAATATTAAATTAAAAGACTTCTGGAGGTAGCGGGATTTGAACCCGCGTCTTTCTATTCTTCTTTCCAAACGTCTACACGTTTATTTTGTCGTAAATTTCAAAAAGTTACCCAACAAACAAGTCTACCTTTTCTATTCGTTTTATTGTTATACAGAGTTTCCAACGAAAAAACAATCTCTGGTTCCACGATTGTTGACGCCAACACCAAACTAGTCGTGTGATCATTTGGGTGACGGGGTGGGCTTATTTATGCCACCAACACAGCTTCCGCTTCTTCTAAAACAGAAAATTCTGCTTTAGCGTCTGCGATAAGGTCTGCAACGAATGTATTTTCGCCATTTAAACAATTTAATACATTTTGAGAAGGCCGTGTATTATCCTTCACGTGCAGTTTGGATATCTAAATACAAATCGAATCCAGAATACCCCCAACAGAAATTTGACTATCAATGAACAAGTAAGAATATAAATATAGTATATTGTTCTGAAAATGTCAAGTGGTTTTTATAATTTTCTTTTGATGTAGTTGTAAGTTATTTCTGTAATTTTACCTGCGATACCAAGAAAATGTTCCACAAACATACCCACAACGATATACAATAATATAATATCCATATCAATCTCCCAAAAAAGTTTTTATCAGTTATTTTACTGATTGTTAATCGTCAGTCTTTATATTCCTCTGCGAACAAGTTTCTCAAAAAGTCCATAAACTTTTCTTGAATACACTTTGCCCAAGGTGGTTGTGGGAAATTCCAACCAATAAACATTCCCAATAATATGAATAATATCGTTTCCATGCTATAATCAACTTAACTAAGTGGGAGTTTATGACTCCAATACACCTAGTTTATATCTAGCCAAATACTCATCATGAAGTTTTGGGTGTTCAGCCTGAAACCACTCCTCAAGTAATTGTTTGGTTTCGTCATCCAATTCTTTTTGATGAAATTTAAAATCTGATTTTCCCTGTGTGAGTGAAGGAGCTCCTTTTGTTTGTGAGCCCACTTTTTCACTTCCACCGGTCTCATATAATTTTACCGAAAGTTCACGATGTTCGTCTATGTCAACATTCTCCCAATCATTCGGAGCATCCACGAAATCAAGAAACTGCTTCATATATGTTTTTGGGTCAGCAACAAAATCTTCGTAATACATTATCATTTTTTCTCCCTGAAATGAATCGTATGTGTACATATTGTCGGTAAAGTCTTTCATTCGACCGACACGTCTCGCAAACTTTTTTCCAACGCAATGACGAACAAAGCACTCACGATAATCTCTTACAATTAAAACTAACTTTTGAATTTCACGACCATCAATATCTTCTTGAGATAACTTGTGACGTTTATATAAAGTTGCAGTTGTATCGGTTGTGCGTTCCATCCCCCAATGATTTTTTTCCACAAGAACATTTCTCTCACTTGTGTTTTCGTTTGAAAAATATTCGAACCAATAACGAACCCAATTTGAACCACACCGAGGCAATGATAACATACTATACTTAAATTTTTTCATTATATCTCCTTTTTTATTTAATCTAAATCTGAAACGATGAATTTTTTTCCACCAAACCATGCACCAAAACGACCAAAACTACTTCCGTGGCATCCATACACTTTTTGGGTGTTACCCAAAAGCAACATATCAGCAAGACCTTCTGATAAAGGTCCATGACGATGACGATGGCCTCCTGGATAAGCTTCACCTCCTTCTAAGTTTTCTTCAAAGGTTCTGTTTGCTTTAACCATTATATCACCATATTTCATCATAAATTTCTCTTCTGTCCATTTGTTGTCAGTTGCAAGAAAAAAACGAGCATTAGAATTTTTCTTTAACTCAGTTTGAATATTTTGATCAAACCAAGTATCTGGACTTTTATGTTGCTCTTTTAAATCAGTTCTACGGATATGTAAACCAATAGTATTTTCTAAATCAAGTTCGGTGGTATGTTTATTTATATCATTCTGAATGTGAGGAAGTGGTTTAATGTGCCTACGTTGATTGTTTACATATTCTTGAAATCCGTCCGTGGTCAGATCATAATTTCCTTCAATGAATCTTCCGTGAAAATTATTATTAGGATAATTTTTCTTGATCCATAATGTAGTTGAATCAGGTTGATATCTACGACCTGTTTCGTATTGCATATTATCAGGAATTTCAAATAAATCCTCAAACATTGTTTTTTTACACGCATCATCAGGACGCCATTTCATAATAAATGGAACATCCAAATATTCTGCAAATGCAGAATTCGTTACCCATGCCCTCATTCTATTAGCAAGTCCACTCATAAATGAATGGTAAAACACCGACTCTACCTTTTTAGGTAGCACATTTTCTTGTATTATATCATCTTCCATTGTTCAAGGATAAATATAATAACTATTAGTTTTTACACTAAATTAAAGGTTTTCTTCTCCAGAATATGCACCATCGAATACTACTTTATTAGCACCAATATTATGATAAATATCAATTGGAAGTCTACACGCCTCAGGATACTCTTCTCTTACGCAATTAAAACAATCCACAGTTTCACATTTGCCTTCAATTAACCATTTATAGAAAATTAAAAAATCTTTCCAATCTACTTCATCTTCTTCACCGACACAATCTTGCTCTGAACCGATACAATCAACTTCGGTATTATTTGGGCAAATCGGTGAATGTTTGGGAAAAAACTTAAAGCCTGGATGTGCATTTCTATAATAATAATTTACAGTGCTTTCACTTTCTTCTTTTTTATTCCACTCGGTCAGTGAACTCCACGCATAATAAATCAATGAATCACTTGAATTGACCGTTCCGTCTTCTTCAAAATCACCACAACCAACAGTAGGTAAGTGTTTGGGTTGAAATTTAAATCCACTTGGTGCAACTTGATTGTAATAATCGATAGGCAACACATCACTTGGTTTACTACTCCAATCAATTAATGAGGTAAACGCATAGTGTATCAACGCATCTTTTGATGACAACACTCCGTCTTCATCGTAATCATCGTCACAACAATTACCAGATGGACATGTATAATTTGCAGTAACTAAACTCGGTAAATCTTCGGTTTTTGGATACGTTAGTCTATTTAAATTGTATTCATCAATAGCAGAAGGTTTACCCTGTAACAAATAAGAAGCAAGAATATCTCTATCCAACTCATCTACATCACCATCTTTGTTCCAATCTGAAGAATACTCGGTATAAAGTTCTTCATCGGAATGGTCTTGTATGTTTGAATTTTTATCAAAGTAATTTGGTATATATGAAGCCTCTGGTGCAAGGTCACGTTGCTTATTATATATCTTTATATTGCTAGGTGAACCTTGGTGAATCCAATTTATTATTATTTGATAATCTTTTATTGAAATTTCACCGTCTCCGTCAAAATCACCAATCAGAGGATTGTCCATAATACGTTGGCCGTAAGTTTCTTTTACAAACTCGGAAACTTTTATTTTAGGATTATTTTGTAAAAGTTTACGAAACTCTCCGGCATGATTTAATAAATTGGTATCACTCATTATCAAATATAAATATTTCTATTAGAAATCTTTATTATAAAATATTTGAATATAAGAAATTTTTTGATTCAATCTACCAGCTGGGTCTGGATCTGGATCATATGTTAACCAAATCCTATCTTCAATATAGTCAGACTCAGTTGTTTCGTAGTATATTTGCTTTTGTGTAAACATAAAATCAATAACTTCGTCTCTATTTTCAATTGCATGACTCTTGATTACATGCATTGGAGCAGTTAAAAATTCTGTATGTACCACAATAAAATCACCAAATTCATCGGATGACTTATTTACAATTTGAGTTGGGTAGTTTTTGTGTCCAGAAAACAGAACCATGTCATTAACTTCAAAATCACCAACATCACAATAAACACGAACTCCACTTTTAATTTTTACATCAGATGTAATGTCATCGTAATCATCAAAGTCCGCATGAATATTCAAATCAACTACAAATGCCGTGTCCGTAAGAATGTCAGAGACAGAATATGTTCCATTTAAATTCACAAACGAAGAATTTGAAAACTCAACAACATCATTCACACCAATGTTTATTGAAGTTGCAACTATACATACCAATTTCTGTAACTTGCTTGACCAATACGTAGTTACCACCCGTATGGTTCTTTCGTTATCAACCAATTTTGTTACAAGTTTCTTTTGAATACCTGATTTATAACCTATTCTAATATAATGTTGTTGCATTGGTATTGCAAATTCCTTTGGAACTTTTATATAACCAGGACTCGTTCGTTCATGTGTCGACCTTCCAACTGATTCATCAATATAAATTCTATACTCATTTTTTCCAAGTGATTCCACCAAAAGATCATTCTTGTTGATACTATGCTCAAGCATCACATTTGAATTTCCTGATTCGACTAAGGAAAAATTAAAACTCAGTTCGTCTGGTTCTTCTTCATCATGATCATCAGATGGTGGTGGTGGTGGTAATGTATCTACACAACTAAATAAATTATCAAACTTGTATCCGATGTCGTAAGCATCCACAGACTTGAGTGGTTCGTAATAATTTACAGGGTATCTTTGTACTTCATAGCAACTGGTTTCTGTAGTATAAGTTATTTTTAAAATTTTATTATATGTAAATTTAAAAGTATTTTCCGAAAAAACAAATTCATCATTCGTTAATTTAGAAAATATAGAATCACTCAAAGTTAGTTTCATATTATCAAGCAATGTGTTAAAATTTTTTGTTGACAACTTACAATCCTCACATTCTTCCAATACCACCTCAGTTGGAATCTTTACTTTATTAATAACCGAGAATGCATCTGAAATACTTGTAGCAAAATTACCCCATTCCAAATTAGAATTTTCTACATTTTCTATGTTAGTTAAAAACTTTAAGTTAAAAACATAATGAAACGCAAACAACTTATACCAGTTATAAAATGCAGATTCAACTTCTGTGTTTAATACATAAGAAAACAATTTCTTAACGATGGATAAAACGGGTTCTCTTATATTTTTATTTATAATTCTTCCCAGAGTTTCGTCTAAAAACTCATCTCCGTTAAATAATACAAGTCTATTTTTCAAAAAACGATTTGCCAATATTTTTTTAAATTTATTGTAGTGACCGAGTTTGTTTGATATGTTTAACATTGCGTCTGTTAAAATTTGTATTTTGTGAAGTTTAAAATACGATGCGTCTCCATCAATGATATTTTGTACTATATTATCTACGCAGATATCTTGTTCTGACTTGAACTCAAGTGACCTTGAAAACATTTCATTTATCTGTACTATATCAAAATTATCTTCATCGTATAATGTAGAAACCAGTGTGGTAAGTGCATTTAATTGTGTAGAACCAACGGGAGATTCATATTTTAAGTTATTTTGTATACCAGTAACCTGATCTACACCCGACTCGGACACTACTGAATAAATATCAGGTTTGGACTGCATAATAATTTCACCTAAGTTATTGGTATTACCAAAACCCACATCATCGTTTGTTGTTATTTCAAGGTTTGCGTCTAATAAAGAACTAGCGGATGAAGCATTTCCGTAAAAATGATTATTCATTACACTTACCGTAATAACTCTATCGTTTCTATGACGAGTCCTAAGTAATAATCGAGGGGGTGTTTGATTATTTGGAGTGAAAGTAAAATCAGAATTTATCGTAAATACAGGAGATTCAGTTTGTTCATCCGAATATAATTCGTAATTTATATCAAGTAGTTCAAACGAAGCTCGGTCATGTAATGCCGAAAAGCAATAGGTTTCTCCACGATACAGAATTATATTATGTATTTTTTTTAGATTACAGATATATTCCCCGTCTAAGTCTGGACTATGGCGAGGTTTAAAGTCAAATTCAAAAGACTTTGTAAAATCTGATTTGGTTGAAGGTGTTGGTGTATCTTCTAACGAGCTTATTTGACTTATTTTTACTACATTTTCAACAAATAAATTATCTTTATGAGTATCTGAAATCAATTTAGTTGTTGTTGCTAATTTTGTTGTATCAAATGTTATTGAGTTTGCATTGGTTAAGAGTTCTTCATCAATAACTGCGACTTTATCAAATCTTACTTCTAACCAAGCATCATCTTCTTGAAATAAAATGCTTCCACTGTGTTGGTACTTTTCATAATTACTTTTTACAAAAGAAACTTCATAACCCTCGTCTGGTTGAATTTGCAATTCAATCAAAGTATTTTTATTTATAGGGTACATACGTGTTCCCTGACTGTTATGAGAAAAACTCTGAGTGTGACCATTGAAATTCACGACACCACCTTCGTTTGTGCTGACACGGATATAAATGAGTTCACGAGATATATTTTTTAGTTTTTGTCTAAATATAGGGGTCACTTCCAATTCACTGTTCACTTTAATGTAGTGACATATAGAGTTATTATTCATTGAAAAATTAGTAGAGTTTACCACCTCGACTAATTCATATTTGTCTGATTTTGGAGTACATATTAATTCAATCTCAGTTTCGTTTTCAAAATCAAAGGTCTGAGTTTCTGTGATAGAAACTTTTTCAGTTTCAGTTCTCAACATTATATCACCAAAATCGTGATCTACAATTATCGTAACAGAAAACTTATCAGGTACAGATGTACCATCAAACGACTGAACAACTTGTTCAACTTGGTATTCTACTTCTTGTTGTTTGCTCAAGTTAACATCCGAAGGTACATGTTGTAATTCCGAAACTTCTGTATTTTTAGTTTCCCCAAACTTCACCTCCATCGTGACGTCATCTTCTTGAAATAAAATGCTTCCATTGTGTTGGTACTTTTCATAATTACTTTTTACAAAAGAAACTTCATAACCATCGTCTGGTTGAATTTGCAATTCAATCAAAGTATTTTTATTTATAGGATACACACGGGTTCCTTGGTTAGTATGATAAAAATTTTGATGGTTACCCTCAAGATTTACAGCACCACCTTCGTTTGTACAAAGACGCAAAAATCCAATTCCTGTAGTTATGCTTTTTGGTTTTTGTCTGAATATAGGAGTTACCTCCAATTCACCATCTACTTTAATATGGTGGTACACAGAACCAGTTTTTATTGAAAAGTTAAGTGAGTTTGTTACCTCTACCAGTTCACATTCACTTAATGGTGTGCATACCAGTTCAACTTCAGTTTCGTTTTCAAAATAAAAAGTTTTGGTTTTTTCAACAACAACTTCACCTTCATCGGTTCTTAAGATTAAATTTCCAAAAGACAAACTTTTCTCGCAATAAATTTTTAATTGATGCATCATTGGAAGTGCCTATTGAATAGTTGATGTTTAAATTCTATATATTCAATTATATATCGGTTCAACTCAGGTTCTTTAGGATGATTTGTCCAACTGGCACCCACGCCAGTAGTTACCCAATATTTGTATTCATCAGTTGTCTGAAATCCAGGGGACACCATATAGTTATGAGTATTAAGCAAAAACGATGGAACGTCAATCGCAATATACTTTCCAGACAAATTACTAAACGTTCCATCTATGATAAATGTATCATTATCTGTTTTATCGGTGATTGTATAAAATTCACCACTTCCTATGACAGGCAGAACTACTCTAGTTCCAATATCAATTTTCCACGCCGGATGTGAACTTTCCACTTGAATTTGCGTTCCTCGTTCATACAAAAGCACCCCAATTGTAGGGCCGTTCGTTGTAATTTGATTTTTATCTGCGTCAGTTAATAACCAAGATTGATTTATTTTTTGTAAATAAAAAGGCTGTCCGGAAACACTAACTTTTGTTGGACTTGAAAAATCGTCAGATAAACTATCAACCGAGTCAAAATTAACAAACCAGCCTATTGAATTAAATGCACCTGATACTATATTTGCCATTGAACTTATTTTTTGAGAGCTTGTAATCTTATTTACTATTGTGTTTTCAGTTTCGTTGTAGTTAGCACCAAGAACTATATTTTCAGTCATAGAATCACTTTCTTCATCTGGCAATGCTACCCAATCAACTTTACCAGTTTCTGTTCCAGGAGTCAGTTGTTCATTTATGTAAATTCTTACTACTCCATTTCCTAAATTCAATATCGGTAGATTTTCAATTGAAAAACTTGAAGGACCCAATAACCAAGTTGGATTTTCCACAACACCTCCTGTTTTGTTTTCACGGACTCCCAACGAAAACTCAGTAGGTGAAATAAAATCTGTAAATGTTGGTGTTGGTGTATATTCTGACTCTACATCAACTACTACGATATTATTTGCTTCCGCATCTACTAATTGTGTATTTTTTTCATCAATTATATTATCAGAATCCACTTTTGAGATAAATGGAACAAATGGGTTCAGTTTGACCTTAATATAAATTTCTTCATGTGCTTGTATGGGTGAATTAAATTTAAGTTTGTTTGAACCGATTATTGTTGCATTTAATTCATCAAAGTTTTCGATTAATATTTGATCAGAAGTAGGAACACCACTTGTAATTATTTCAAATACTGTATCAGTTGATAGCAAAAAACTTGAAGTTGACGATGTAATTATTTTCTTAAAAAATTGATGCACTTCGTCACCCGTGGATGGCGTATTACCTTCATTTGAAACTACAATGTCAAATGTGCCTTCTTCGTATTCTGGTTGTTTTTCAACCCGTACAGTCAAGTCTATAAACGATTCTACAGTTAATGTAGGTGTAAGTGGTAGTGTAAAACAATTATCTGTTATCAATCCGGATGATGACATATCATCGTGTGTGTAAACAAAATTTGGAATATCAATATACTGAGAGGATTCCGACGTATTTTTTTTCATTATTATTTTGTAGGAATACCCACATCTTAATTCTGTAAAATCTTGATAATTTGGAATATTATCAAAAAACGAAGGAACGGTTGCATCAAACCTAACATAATTTTTATGATCTGGTGTTGTTTGCCAGACTTTCCATATTTTATCTCGTATGTCAGATTCCTTTAGTGAAAAATTCTCACATTCATCGCACAGACCATACCAACCCATGTATATCACTATCTGCGTGGAATTTTGATGTAACCGTGTCATTTTAAAAGTTTTTGTTAACTTTCACATTCTATACTTACAAAAATTACAACTTTTCCGTGTGTATTTCCGTTACCTGCATCTCCTCTTAATTCATTATATAAATTTCGTGTTTCAGATAGTATACCGTTGTAATTAAATATGGGTGAAAGAGGTGTAGTTGTAGTTTTATCATATTTACCTTCTGTTCCTACAATCATGTATCCTGCAGTAGATTCTCTTCGGTTTATATATCCCGATCCGCCTCCACCAGAACCATCATAATTTACGGTTGCATTGCCTCCCGCACCACCGTAGTATCCAGCACCACCACCACCACCACTTGAATTATCACGTGTTCCACCAGTACCACCACCACCAAGTGATCCCGATGAACCAAATCCAGCTGGATGCTCTATTGCAGGTTGCCCACCACTATTCGCAGTTCCTCCCCCTCCACCTTTAAGATCACCATATGCTTCTCTCAATTCACCATTCGAATACTTTTTAATTGAAAATCTGCTACCAGAAGTTCCCATGAAACCACCACCTGCACCTCCTCCACTATAGTCACTTGTGTGTGTACCTGCACCACCTCCACCACCGGCAATTGCTATTACATTGCTTATGTGAGTATTACTTCGGTATATACCACTCATTCCACCACCTGAACCTGCACACGCGAGATGACCACTTCCTCCGTATCCCGCAGTTTTATTACCAGGAGAATAACCAGGAATATTAAAAGAATCAAATGAAGTACCAATTGATGTTTGTCCTACACCGATTGCAAGTTTTTCTCCAGGAATAACTGGTATCACCACTTCAGTAAATCCTCCGGACCCTCCTGAATTAATATGACATCCGTCTGAACCACCTGCTCCCCATAAAAGTGCCTTTATGTGCGTGATACCACCTGGCACAGTATATATTTGATCCTCACCAGTTGCATTAAATTCAGTTACATTATTTTCATCAAAAACTAATTCCGTGCAATCTTTTTCTTGATAGCATTCATTTGCAGAAACATACAATGTTTTAATATGGTCTCTGTAAGTTGAGTTTGGAGTTGACCAAGTTGCAAATTGTGGACACGCAGACTTGCTTGTCCATGCATATACATCAATTGGAAATTGGGATGGGCTGTTTTCCGAAAATGCCCACATATCCGTTACATAATTTATATCATCAACTTTTTTGATAACACGTAGATATCTGTTTTTAACGCAGTTTAGTTCGTAATCAAGATGATCTACAGAAAAGGATGTGCCGTGATCCATTGAACCCCCGAACCCACTCATTCGGAGTCTGTAATATCTGTATAAATTTTCAGATTCTGAATTAGTATCAGAAAATACCCAATCCATTGTATACTCAGGGTGTTGCCAAGTTTCCAACTTGATCCAGTTTACATCATCATCACTTGCTTCTAAGATAATTTTACCCCATGTTAATGTTGCAGAATTATTTTCTTTGGTTGTGTACATGGAAACCGATTTCATATAAAACCTACTAAGATGCGATTGTGTGTGTGCATCAAGATGAAATACAACAAAATATCTATCAACCCAAGGCATTCTCTTTGTTGACCAAACACCACCAGAACCACTCGTTTTTAACAAATCAAGATTTCCATTGGAATTTGTAAGTGCGTTTGGTGCGGTTAGTGTAGGTTTGATTGAACACTCTGATAAACCCCCGACTGATGTTTCCCAATAAGGTTCTTTTCTGTAATCAAGGCCTGCATAAAAATAACTATTGTTATAGTCCACACCAACTTCACGAAGACCTGACACGCAAAATACATCTGAACAACCTGATATATTTAACTCACTATCTGAATTGATGCATAAATTATTATTGCCACCATCTATACTCCACCCATCTGGGAAAATTGCAGATGATACACATACCTCATCACCATCTAGTATATTAGAATGTAAGTCGGATAGTTCATCACTTACAATTTGTGTGTTTGTTGCGAGTGCAAGTCTCCACCTTTGCTCAGATGTAAAAATTAATATTACATGAGTTCCTAAATCAAAGGTGGGATGTTGTTCGTTTAATTTTACATAAACTGGTAGATTTTTTGAAGACGATGTATCTATTGAAAAATCTTCTGATCTTAAAGTTGATTTTGTGTATATTCCAAATATGTCAGATACATCTGTGTATGTGCTTCTATTTCTGACAGCAGGACCGGTTATACACACCGTGGATTGGCAGTTGAATTCCGTGAAATTGTCTGTGTTTGTGTGAGTAACGGATGGAGTTACCTCTGGTATTTCTTCAAAATACTCGCAATTAATATCCTTGGAAATTCTACCTAAATCATCAGACGATAATTCTGTGTGAGTAAATCCATCTACCGGAAACGATTCTGTTCCTGGTTTTAATATTATTATATATGATTTTCCACACGACAATTCGGTGAAGTCTTGAAAGTTTGGAATTGTATCAAAGTTTTTATCAACCGTTGCATCAAATCTGACATACGACTGATTGTCATCCGTGAGTTGCCATACTTTGTACAGTTTACTTCTTACATTATCAGTTTTTAGGTCAAAATTTGTACAACTTTTTTCACAAGTTCCGTACCATCCAAAGTAAATAAGTATTTTTTTCTCATTTTGCTTTAACACACTCATGTTATCTCCGTAAGAAATGTAATACCAGATGTACCCGCTACAAGTTCACCCTCAAAACACACACCATCGGGTGATTGATAAACTATTTTATTTCTATCTGTGGAAGGAGGACCCCCTGCATAAAATATACCTATCGTTTTCTGCATAGAAAATTGCTCTTCAGATGGAAGGGCATTTATCGTAGGTCCTTGTAACTGAAGAGTCCATGTGTGACTTTCCCCACGGTTCCACCCAGGAAGTTCTGTAGTTCCATTTGGATAATCATAGCAAAGTTTACCACTAGGTTCTAATCCAGCAACTCGCACACCCCAGTCGTTTGTATCGTCTCCTTGATTTTTTCCATGTGTCATCCAGGTCTTTGGATGAACGTGACCAAGTCCACTGCAACAATCTGTCGGTTCTGGTGTCGGTGTTGGAGTTTTCGCAGGAGTAGGAGTCGGTGTAGGAGTCTTCTCGGGAGTAGGAGTAGGTGTAGGAGTTTTCGCAGGAGTAGGAGTCGGAGTAGGAGTTTTCGCAGGAGTAGGAGTCGGAGTAAGAGTTTTATCGGGAGTCGGAGTCGGAGTAGGAGTTTTCTCGGGAGTCGGAGTCGGAGTAGGAGTTTTCTCGGAAGTAGGAGTCGGAGTAGGAGTTTTCTCGGGAGTCGGAGTCGGAGTAGGAGTTTTCTCGGAAGTAGGAGTCGGAGTAGGAGTTTTCTCGGGAGTCGGAGTCGGAGTCGGAGTTTTCTCGGGAGTCGGAGTCGGAGTCGGAGTTTTCTCGGGAGTCGGAGTAGGAGTAGGAGTTTTCTCGGGAGTCGGAGTAGGAGTAGGAGTTTTCTCGGGAACGGGAGTCGGTGTAGGTTGCATTGCTTCACAACTATCATTTGTATAAATGATGATTCTTCCATGAGCATTGCCCTGCCCAGCCAGGCCACGATTGGGGGTTTCAAATGGAAGTATCGCATCACCCCCCTGGTTAGTAGTTGCAAATCCACGTGAGCCCATCTCTAATACACTATGTTTTTCATCTATACCAATTACAAAATTAGGATTTAAATAGCCAGAGCCACCACCACCCGGTGAATCTTCGTTAGCAATAGCTGCACCTGCACCACCCCCAAACCACCCTGCACCACCACCGCCACCAGACGAAGAAGCATTTGACTTACCACTACCTCCGTTAAATTGTGTTCCAGATTGGCCACCGTCTCCACCTGTATTGGGATTTCCGAATCCACCTGAAAGGTGAGTTCCAGGACGGCCTCCGTCAGGTATAGAAGCATCCGAATAACGAAATCCACCTGTTCCGAATTTTCCACCACCTGCTCCTCCACCAGCACCAGGTTCGGTCCAATCTCCACCGGCTCCTCCACCACCACCCGCAATAGCAATTACAGTTTCCACAGAAATTGTATCTCTAAATAGTCCACTCATTCCACCACCTGCTCCACCACACTTGGTACTTCCGTCACCACTTTGACCTCCAGAACCACCTGGACTATATCCAGGTATACCCCGTGTCTCATCTGTGGTTCCCGTAGAAGTTTGACCGACTCCAACAATAATTTTTTCACCAGGTGTAACACCGAAAATGACCTTCGCAAAACCACCAGAACCACCGGAGTTTCTATAACATCCGTCACTCCCTCCTGCTCCCCATATCTCCGCAGTTAATTGTGTTATTCCGTCAGGCACTATTAAAAATTGATCGTCTCCTGTTGTATCGTATATCATTTTAAAACAAGCTTGTGATATCTTTGTTGGAGTTTCGGTTGGGGTTGGAGTTTTGATCGGAGTTGGAGTCGGAACTACATCACAACACTTATCTGTTATCCGTTTGGGTGTCGTGTGTAAGATAGTATCATCTGCATAAGAACTAACTGATAGATTGGGTATCTCAACTGACTTCACTCCATCTTTTAGCTTAATAATATATGCGTTTCCACATATTAATTTATTAAAATCATTTATGCCGGGCACATTTGCCATATCAGAGGACCAACACTTCCACCCACCATCCACACCAAACACCTGGAAAACATAATCAATGGTGGCATCGTAATCATCCAAACTCAACTCAGAGCAATCTGATTCGCAATTACCATACCACACTATGTTGTAGTTTTTTCCCAATATATCTGGTTCGTTTGTTTCCATTTTGGTTAAATTTTTTCTAAGTTACATATGCCGTTGTTAATTCGGCCATATAAACAAATTCCGTTGTATTCTTCATATCCATGTAATTTTGCAAAGTTAGAGTCTTCAATACTTAAATATATAAGTGAATCAGAATTCACACCACCATAAAATATAATTGTTCCTAAGTTTTTATTTTCAGGTGAAATTACAACAACAGGGGTTAATAAATTATTACAATAATCAAGAGTGGGACTTGGTAAACAAACTATACCAGAATAGATAAATTTATTAATTGTCAACCCAACTTCTGATTGTATATTTGTGTCTGTATCAGGACCCACTGGAAACTCAAGTGAATCGTCTCCACAACACACGATTGGGGTGGTTGGTGTTGGTGTAATCTTTGGTGTGGGTGTGGGTGTAATTTCACAATCGCATATTTTTCTCCAGTGAATAGATTTACCAGGTTCGTCATTTGCGTCAGTTCCTTCCCATTCAAATGCTTCCCACACAGAATTATTCCAATTGACGATTTCAAACGAATCATATTTCATCGTTTCCCAAGTTGGGTAGTCTTTACACCGACAAACTTCATTTTCAGGAGTGGGTGTATAAATACACGGATCATCATCAACGGTTGGTGTAGGAGTCGGAGTGGGAGTCGGAGTGGGAGTCGGTGTTGGTGTTGGTGTTGGTATAGGTGGACACTCGCATACGTGCAACCAATGAACCGATTGACCCGGTATATCGTCAGACTCACATCCCTCGGTACTAGCTGCTATATAAACATTATCTTGATGTACTACAACATCATCTGTATTATATAAAGGTTTAGTTGAATCCCACTCTGTGTGTAGTTCACAATCACATACTGCAAGACCCCTACCTTTACTTGCAAGGGAACGCAATAGATTATTAAACAATCTCTTGGCCGGACTCATATATATAAATATTCAAAATAAACTTAATTTACCACATTATTTCAAGATATTAGCATATACCCAACTCGGTGCAATCGGATGAAAAATCATCTCCGTAGTGAACCAGTCCGTTTTCCACAGTTGAGGCCGTACCAAATGATATTGATATACCGGTGAACTGCAATCCAACCGGGCAGTACAGAGAACTACCCTCCGCAAACGCACATAACTTTCCATCTGTGTATGATTCGTTAAAATTTACAGATTGTTCACCGTTGTCATCTGCATATACATACAACTCCCACCTTGATTTAGTTTCCGACCAACGAATTTCAGAAAAAACATATCCAGAACCAAATTCAACAGTTCCATCTAATAACAAGAAACCGTCTGTGAACTTTCTAGAAGTTCTATACACATATTTTTTATCGTGATAAGCATATCCTATACTATTTGCAGCTGATGTTGTGGAGTAATAAATCAATCCATAATTACCATTCATAAAATCACAATTGAATCCGTCTATAGTTATACGAGGGCAATCGGCATATCTCTGAAGTTCTGTTGTGTTTATGTTTAGTGTGAAGTTTTTCTCAACAAATCCAACTCCCGTGGCACTTTCTGCGTATACACTTATTTTTGCAGAGCTACCTATATTAGAAATATCACCAGTTACCACTAAATTGACATTTTGTAAATTATTAAATGGATCAGAACCCACAAGTTCAAATAAATTGTTGTGAATACCAAAAGAATTATTATTAAAATTATATTTTATATTTTTATTCACATGAGTCCCCACAAATACACCTACAATCGTACCCACATCTGATGTTGATTCAAGTGTGGGTGAATTCTCATAAATTAAGTTAAAATCACTCGGTGGGCATGATAAAACATCAGCAACTACCAAATCTTTACTTAACTTAATTATACAATTCTCTTCTTTGCACAAGAAATACTGTCTACCAGATGAAATAAACTCAGTTGTTTGATGGGTGGACTCGGTTGAAATCTGCTTTCCTATGACGAGATTACCAGTCCAGTAAAATTTTATTATATTTAGTTCTTCAGTTGCACACGCAACATCTGGCCAATCATATCCTATAATCTGCTCAGTTGTTTCGTGTTTAATCTTTGAAATGTAGTTAAAATTGGCCGAATTATCATGCTCAGGGAAAATTTTAGTTTTACAACTGATTAATGTAGCAGTTGTTACAAATGTCTTTGTTTCTGTCTTATTATATGCAAATGTAACTTTAAATTTTAAAACACTGCCCTCATCAAATGTATGTGTGCTAATATGTCGTGTATCACTCACAACCACATCATTCACCGACCATTCATAGTAAATTGCATCCACTATACCTTCATATTTATAGTTTCCGTATAAAGTGTTCCCAACACACAAATCACCGACAATCTCTGTAAAACCTTCGTATAATTTTGGGGGTTGTGTAGCTGTTTGCTTCACCACTTGTTTGATTTGCCTATCTACAATGTAACTAATCTCAGATGCACAGCACGGTTCTGATTCTCTACCCTCTAGTCTTAAAGCATGAATCAACAAACCCTGTTTATTATCAAAAAATTCAATCGGTGATTCCAACTCTGTATCATAATCGTAGTTACCCACAAACAAACGAACCGCAACAACAGACTTCTCAACTATATCCAACCCGTCTAAAGGAGGATTTTCGGCACTATAGTAATCATTTTTTACATTCGTAACAATTTGCTGATTCTGTGTAAAATGATGTACTGTCTCGATGTGTATCCACTTTTGTTTTTCAAGTGAGTATACTTGTAAATCAAAATGACCGTTTGTATTCATTACGGTCATTATTTTTAAATTAACTAAGTCAACCGGATTTGTTAGAGGAAATTCAATTTTATGTAAAATATCCCCACCGGTTTCTGTTTTTTCGAAATATTGACCAACACCCACACCAACAGGATTGGTACTAAGTTTATTTATATTAAAATAACCACGGAACGATTGTTGGTATACATTGGACTTGGTCGGTGGAAGTCCAGACCCCCTTTGCAAGACTTTGATAAAGTCGTTTTTTGACTCCACTATATCTACCTGATTTGTTAAATTCTTTTCAAATACATTCACATACTCATCAGGAGTGTTTAAATCAAACCACCCCTGTATTGTTGCGTCTTTCAAGTCGCATCTCAGTTCACTACAACTCACCTCCGGACACGTCTTAGTTAACTTCACAATATTAGAATTGAATGGGATTACGGGTATCCATGTAGAGTTTAACGGTGGGCACGATTTACTTTCATCGAAATCTATATTATAATATAAAATTTCATGGCCATTTACTAAAGCCCATATATTTCTTTTTATAGAAGTATTTCTTGGGTCAGTTGCAGATAAAAACAAAATTTCCAGAAGATTGTTAGTCGATATCCACTTGGTCTTGTGTGAACTTTCATCCTGTGAATAATAATATCTATCACTAATAGGTGAATTAACCACTCCTGCTGTTTCGTTTGTGCCCGTCACACATATATAGGATTCACGTGTAAACTCACGGCCACACCATTCTGCTTCGTCTTCGGAATTAGAATTAGTAAAGCTGCACTCATATATACCCACCACTTGACGGTTTTTTATTTTTATGAACTTACCGTTTGCGTACACATACTCACCAATAGATGATATAGTAAAATATTCCGACAGTTCGGAGTTTTTTTCTGTAGTTAATGTTGTTCCTACTTCAAGTTCATTTTCAAAATCGTGATATAGTATCTGTGAATCTGTTACTTTTAAAATATTTATATTTTTTTCGCACGCCGAAATGACCTCATCTTCACTCCAACCAGTGAATTTTTTTTCTTTGTAGTCTATATGCTTAAACAGAGCAACAATTGGAACTGGACATTTATCCGAGTTACACACTCTTGATTGTGTCAAACTTCCACAATCATATTCAGTATATTCTGAGTTCAGTGGAAATCTATTCGAATATTGTATACCCCCTCCACATGATTTGGAACATTCACCCCAAGGACCCCACTCCGATGCTTCGCATATTTCAATTTCGTTTATATCTGTCATTATATTAAATTACTCTACTACATTATATTCCACACTCGAACCCCAACCACTGGCACGTGTGGCCACAAGACCACTTCCCCAACTGAGATCTTTTACTTTTTCAATTTTTCCAAATATGTTTGCGAATCCAAGATTTGTATAACTTTCTGGATATCTATTCAAATAATCAGGATTCCGATTGAGACCGAATTTATAGTTTCTTGCCATTAATGTTTCACCCGCAGTCGGCATTGGTGAATTTACTCCAGGAATGTTATTTAAATCAAGTTGATAACTCCAACCACACATTGAATAGATTGCCCAATTCGTAGCAGGCATATACGAAAATCCAAAACTTGCTTCTTTTTTCCACATCTTAGTAAGTATCCACCCATATTGATCTCGGATATCACGATATGAGCCATCAAAGTTTTGGATTTGCCAATCTCTGTATCCTGTAATCCCCCCGTTCCAAATTTGATTATATGCACCTACTCGTCCTGCACTATACCCCCACCTCAATGTATAATAATATTTGTAGATGCTTCCACCAAAAACATCGGTTCTAAAACTATATTTTCTATTACCACGACACGGAGTATCACCACCAGATGTGTCAGCATACGACTGACAACTATACGCATACCAACCATTTGCAGGACCTTTGATTATTTTGTTAGCAGAATTATTAGGATTTAAATCAGGTACATTAGATCCACGACCGTTACCTGCCCACAACACAGGATATAATACTAAGTTTTCTAGTTCGGTTCCGGTAGTTCCACCAAATCCTGTGATTTTATATGACGCAACTGGTCCACCTGTGCAATCTTTACCCGTTTCATATCTAGTTTTACCTATATGTTGCGATCCATTGCATTTACCTCCACATTCCGCAGGTGTTGTAATTTGAAATGTTGATTTTATATACTGAATGTTATCTTTTGGATTCATGTTGCCCTCGGATGTACATGGACCATCAACCCATTCAGCTGTGCAATTTTTAGGACAACACCCACATACACTTTCACCTGGATTTCTATATTCAGTTTTTCCGTTGTAATGATCACAAGTTCCTCCACATGATTGTGGTACGGTGGTTACCCATTTACGAGTTTGTTGACCCGTTTCACACTTACTACATCTTCCAACCACATTGTTGAAGCCCCACTCAGTCCAATAACCTTCACAATCTTGCTTACAACATTGAGTATTACAATTTTTAGATTCAGTTTTTCCACGAAGTACACAAGTACCACCGTTAAGTTCGTCTACATCAACTATATATTCTCTCGTTTGAATCCCAGAACCACATGATTTGCTACAGGAACTCCACGATGACCATCTGCCTTGACAGTTTGTCGGGCAGGCCTGGCTATTACAGGTCCTGGATTCAGTCTTACCCTTATCAGGACATACTCCACCCCATCGTTCTACATTTCTCACTATATAGTTTCTAGTTTGAACACCACCTCCACAAGTTTTACTACACGAACTCCATGAATTCCAATACCCTTCACAATCCACTGGACAACTTTGAGTATTACACAGAGTAGATTGAACCCTGCCACGTTCATGGCAACTTCCACCATCGGTTTCTGCTTCATCCACTATGAATGTTCGTGTTTTAATTCCAGAACCACACTCTTTACTACACACTCCATATTCAGACCAATGACCTACACAATTTTTAGGACAATTCTGTTCATTGCAATTTTGAGTTAAAACTTTTCCACGATTTTCACAAGTACCACCGTTAAGTTCATCAGTCTGTACCACAAATGTGCGAGTCTGTGTGCCCCCATCACACGAAGACGAACAATCTGTCCAACTATCAAAGTATCCCGAGCAGTTACGTGGACATCCATGTGTATTGCAATCCCGTGTTTCTATTTTATTTTTATTTGGACAGACCCCACCATCCCTTTCAATTTCAGATACAATAAATGATCTAGTTTGCTTTCCACCGTCACATGATGCAGTACATGATGACCACTCTGACCAAGCCCCCACACAGTCTACCGGACAACCTTGTACATTACAATCATCTTGCCGTGTTTTTCCTAGATCTGGACATAATCCTGTGCCAAGAGCTGGATCTGTAACTTGATATGCCATTGTTTTAGTTCCACCCCCACACGGTTTACTGCAATCTGTTACTGCAATCCAAGACCCCACACAATCTTTTGGACACACATGAGTGTTACAAGGTCGTGAAATAGATAGATCAGACGGACACGCAACTCCACCAAATTGTGCAGGTTGTAATATGGTACGTATAGCCGTTTCTGTTCCACCACCACACTCCTTAGAGCAGGTGCCACTCCAATTCCAACCAGAAACTTCGCAGTCAATCGGACATCGTTCTTCACCACAAGTTTGTATAATAGTAGTACCAGGACACTCTAGCCCACCATTTATTGGTTCGGATATAACTGTAGTTGTTCGTGTTTGAATTCCTGGACCACTTCCGTCTGGATCACATGGTTGGGAACATATACCCCAAGATGTTTGGGTATAAACGCAATCTACAGGTGTCGGTATTTCTTCATTTAGTTCAGGTGGTGACTCAAAAACACAAGTTTGGCCAAGAAGATTTGGTTTTGTACGTGAATACTGTGTATGCATTGGTGAAGATACAGCAATGATTACTTTATTGTTAAATAACGTAAAATCAAGAGCTGTACCAAAGTTATCATCGTGGGTTTTTCCTAAAAGTGTAGTGCCAAACTGAACCCAACCATTATCTTCGAGTTGATATACCAAAACCGCACCTGGTCTAAGAACATCCAGTGTATCCGTAAGTGCATCAATTGTATAATTTATATCAGAGTATGCAAGTGTAGTTCCCTCGTCACTTAATTTCAAAGATGTAACATCTCCGATTAATGTAGTTCCAAGTTGTGACCAGTTACTGATTCCGTTGTATTGGTATATCAGGATATATCCAGATGCAGAATTCTCATCAGGATTTTCATCGGTTATATTGGGAATTCCTATAGCGATTCTATCTCCGTGTTTTGCAATAGAGATTGAAGAAGGTGAGTTTATGGAATTGTAGGTTCCTGCTACGGTTGTATTACTCGGTAACTCAATTCTAAGACCTTTTTTAATGAATTCATCTTTTTCGTGATTATAACGATAAACCTCACCTATTTTGTCACCTGCAGCTGCAATTGTTACATCAGTTTTTGTTGAAAGTGAAGATATACAGGTAGCAGTTCCGAACCCAGAATTATATTCTCCGTATATTGTTTGTCCTAATTGGTTCCAGTTCCCATTTTCAAAATTATAAACTTCTACTGCTCCAGTTGGTATATGTGAATCACTTGATGCAACCGAGGTTTCTTTTATATCATCAGAGAAATTTTCATTGGTTTGAATTGTAGTTTCGTCTGATTGACATTCCACAAATTCAAGATTTCTCATATAATGAAAGTTGGGATACTCTTCAATTGTATATTTTGATGGTAGGTCGAATATATTGAGACCAGGCCACGTATCATCAGAATCCGTGTCAAGTGTCCACACCGGGTGTTTATAAAAAGAACTATCAGTTATAGTTTCACCCGAACTTTTAATTTTATGTGCTTGTTGTTGTGTAACTGAAGTGTGCAACGGACTTACTGAAACCCACTTACCCCAAGACACACCAGGGGTTGTGCGAGTATTTCCTATCGGGAACGCAACGAGTGTATCTTGTGCTTTTGGACCGAAATTATTGGTAGTAATATGAGTCCACCATAAACTATACTCATAAACTCTACAATTATTAAAATAATTCTTGGTAGTTTCATCTAAATATGTAATTGGTTGACAAAGTAAAACTAAATAACTAGGACCCTCAGAATTCCTAATACCCTCGGGTAGTTCGTCAAATTCGTCTTGATACATAGGTTCTTTTGATCTGTAGAAAAGATTTTCACCACCAAGAAGATCTGCTTGTGTGAAATTATGCCACTGACCCATGAATAAATCATCAATGGCAGTATTATCAAGAATCAACTCTGTGTTATTCCATTTAGAATATTCAGTAAGTCCATCAGGAATGTTGACATAACCACCTCCATCTGGAGTTATGTATCGATACCCGTCAACAAATCCATCTTCTATACGTATGCAATCAGGAATTGGATCCTGTGTGCAGTCAAACCCAGACGGCATTTCTTCATTGAAAGTTGTATTCTCCGTGGCCGCAGACGAACCAACCACCAATACATCTCCAGTTGGATTCAATTGACATGAAATTCCAAAACGAGCCCCTTGTGTATTTCCATATAAAACATTTCCGTGGGAATCCCACGCATTTGTTGTAACGTTCCACTTGAATATCCTAACTTCTCCTATATTTTTGTCGGTAGATTCTTCTTGAAACGGACTTCTTGATGCATTGTATGCACCAATTGCAAGAATACTTCCGTCTTCGTTTAATGATAATGCATGACCAGAGAAGTTTCCTACCCCACCACCATCAATATCATCTCCCATTTGTGACCATTCCAACGACTCATATCTGTAAACTCTTACATGACCCGCAAACTGACCTGTATCTGAATTTAATTTCGCACCAACTGCCAGTATAGTACCGTCATTATTTATTGCAACCGAATCACCCGCTTTCATATTAGGTCTCTCACCATCCACACACCCTCGTTTAATCCAAAACTCGTCAGTTTCTTCACAAGTTCCTCTTACCAATGTGTGATAATAGTTTGCGTTTGATTCCCAGGATACATCATAAGGTCCCGCTTCTCCTGTGGTATCCGCGTAACGACCATACTTTCCACCAAGTTGATTTGATATCATCCACCTCACACCGGAAACCCCCACCGGGTTTTCATAATATGCATACATATTAGAGTCAGTCTTCCATACCGGTCGGTTGTTGTGTTCATTTGGTTGCAGACGATAAGTTCCATTATTTTTCTCTACACTACTATATCTAATACAAAAGTTCTCAATTGGTGGGTCAAGAATTAAAGTTGGAGTGGGAGTTCTTTTTATATCATCACAATCAACAACCTCAATAATAGTTCGGTCATTTATCAAATAAATTTTGTTATCAGAAAAAATATACTGATTATCAATTGCAAAATTGTCGGTTATATAATTTCCTTCGTTAAATTGCTCATTTGCGATTTTTTCTGCCAAATATAATTTAGTGCCCACATCAGGAGTTGTTGTATCAATAACCATATCATACACCAACCCACCTTGGTTATCAAAACAAGCGACTTGTGGATCATCCCATCCTTCATAACTTTCACCACCTGTGTCAAAGTTTTTAAAAATAAATGGTATTTTTTTGCAATCACACTCTTGTTCACCCTCACAGGTTGGACATGGATTTACAAGTCTATGCGTTGTATTTTCATTTATATTTGCAGAAAATAAACCATCTATACTCACCTCCGTGCCTTCATCTATCTCAACTATATAAGCACGACCACATTCAAATTTGTCGAAACTTTGGCCGTTTTTTAAAAACTCAGAACCTAAAGTATTTTTGACTAAGTCAGGTAGAGTTTCATATTCCTTTTCGTTTTTAAGATGAACATCACGCGACCAACCACTATAAACATAACCTCCTGATTTTACGTCAATAACACTAACCACCTTGTTAAATTCACCGGTAATACTATTACCGGAGTAAAATGAATAGTCTTGACACGAATCACACGAATCTCCGAACCAAACAAAGTTAATATTTTTATTCAAAGTTCCCATTTTATTCGCATACACACGGAGGAAATGTTGGACAATCAAAACACTCAATAACTCTACCCAGACCCGAACCTGACTTGCTTGATAATGTAAATCCAGGAATCGTAATCTCAGTTCCCTCTTGTATTTCTACGACATACGGTGTACCACATACTAACTTAGTAATACTCTGTCCACTTTTTATATAACTTAACTTATCTACTACATCATGTACACTTGATGGCAGTGCTTCCCATGATGAAATTTGCTTTTGGTGCTGAGATTGAGTCCATGTTTTATATACAAACCCCCGATCAGCCACTTGCATCACCATAATTAAATTCTCGTATTGAGGTTTAATAATAGACTCTGTTGTATATAAGTCCAAATCACTACACGACTCACATCCACCGTACCAACCTATATTAATATTATTTTTTAACAAACCCATGTGTCGGTATATCCTATAAAAAGTTTATCCACCACAACTACAATTTCCAAGTTCACCAAGTGGTACTAAATTTACTTCAGATAATTGTGGACAGACACATCCTTCATAGCAATCATCGTTGGCCAAAGTGACTTGAATTTTTCCCTGATACTGACGACCAAATGCCATCTCCCCATGCTTGAAAGTAAAGTCAGATTGATTAAAAAACCCGTCATTTTCAAAATTTTGCATAGATTGTAAATCCATAGGTGGCATTGGGTCTGATGCAGTTGCTCCATTGTGGCACATTTTTGCAATATTTAATTCAGGTTTTATTTCTGAAAACGGTCCTTTTGATTTTTGCAACTCAACATAACCATATTCCTTTCCTGTTTGAAGTTTAGATGGATCAAAATTTTCACCAAGTTCTTCTTCGGATGTAGATTCCGTATGTGTATATGAAAACTCACTACAGCAAGGAAGAGCAGGTTTATCAGGAGCAACGACTTCAAAAAATGAAGTTTCTTCATCTACATAATTACCGTTATCATCTGTGGCAAATACCGTAATTGTGTGCTTTCCAACAGGTGCGGTGAATGTAGTCTGAGTTAGTCCGATCACATTTTCTTTCTCTCCTCCATTTATACTATATGCCCACAAACTTGTATTTTCCAGTGAAACATCAAGCACAATATTATTTACATCTTGCTGTAACACATCAATATTTTCAATAGAAATTTCAATATCAACTTCACAACATTTTGATAAATTTTTTCCAGATGAACTGAGTGTATGAAAATTAGGTATGTCAAATGCTTCTACGGGACTTGTTTCATTTATCACCATATAAAATTTACCACATTTTAGTTTTGCAAATGGAAATGGCAATGTGTTAGGCATGGTATTATATGATCCACCTTCAGATGTTGTTTCCACGAACTTGACCTTTCCCAGTAAAGTCTGCCCTAGTTCACGTACCTGTACATCTGTACAGTCACAACCTCCGTACCACCCCATAGTATATCTGTTTGTAATTTGTGCCATAATTACTATAAATATATACAAATTATGGTTTTGTATAAAATGACCGATAAAATTTACTAAGCAAGATGTTTAAGTTGATTTATAACACAATTAAGTGTCTCGGCAGATAGAGTTTGAACAGAAATATTACCACGGATACATGATATTAAAATTCCAGATTCCATACCTGGTTCTACAAAATCGTCAACAAAATCAAAAGCACCACGACTTTTCAACCAATACCAATATAAGTCAAAATCTGATTTACTGCACTCGACAAGTATATTAAGTTTTAAAAAAACACTAGCATACATACTAACATCTCTAAACACCGAATGTTCTGAGGGTGGTTCTGTTAGTACCGCATCTACAATTAAATTCCTATTCATCTGAATTGGAGTCAGTGCTATCGCCAAGTTCCAAATTTAATTTATTTATAATATATGTTAGTAGATATGCCCAATCGTCTGGATCAGTAGTTTTTTTCATCATAAATTCAATAATAGCATATGCTAATTTATTAAGTTCAGGATCATCAGTTTGTTCAGCAGATATAGTATTGTTCGTTTCGTATCCAGGAATGTCAACTCCGTCGGAACTTAAAAGTTTAGAAATTTTTGCAAGTTCTTTTATGTCATCTGATGAGTTGGCAACCGTTTGATAAGTATCCATAAAATCTTTTAAAGATGTTTGACTGACTACATCAAATTCGGGTAGTATACCGTATTTTTGCAGTAAATGTACATTATCATCACTCATACTGATTATAAATATGCAACCATTTAAAATTTATTTACACCGAATAAATTTCCGTGGGTATTGTGGTAGCAATTATAGCAAACTATTTCTAAATTTTCTAATATGTGATTACTTCGGTCACCGTCCTTGAACGCAAGTATCAGTGGAATTTTTCCATCGGTTATCCTTGGTTCATTGTATCCACACACTTCGCATATCTGTTGCTTAAGACTGGCTGCAAATATTTTTTTAAGTAGACGATGTGGGTGATATCCAGGATGCATCCCCATCAAAATTTCTTCCAATGGATATTTTCCTTTGTATGGATTGTGTACTTTGGGACGACCCGTTGCATCTGTACATTTACACCGTTCCATTATGTCGTACATCTTGGCATACTTTTTGTAGGTATTGTAACTTACATTAAGTTTTCTTGCCGCCTCCGCGGCGGAATGACTTTCGTCTTGAGCTATTATCATCTCAGATTCTAGTAAAGGTCTGCTTATACCGGGCATATATAAATATATATTGAATTACTGAAAATCGTGCCTACAATTTCTTATTTTTTTTAAATATTTCAAGAAAAACATTTTCTTTATTTTTAGAAATATCAATATTGACATTGTCCTGAAATATTGTAATCATTTTGATTAAAAGTTCGTACATCATTTGGACGTCTGCGTTCGCGGTATGCCAGTCCGTGGCATCAATTTGCATTGCAGATGCAAGATCACCCAACCGTGAACTAAAATGAATTTTGTTTTTATGTCCCGGTCTATGTCGTGCTAAGCTAGATAAAATATCAGTTGCTTTTGAGTTTTTAGTCATAGTTTTTAAAGTTGGTATGAAAAAAAATCTGGAAATTTTTAAAGTATCAAGTATTTCTGCATCAGGAAGTTCCAATCCATATTTTTGACCACGGGTTAATATATAGTTTATATCAAATTCAGTATTGTGAGCAACTAAAACTGGATTTGGAGTTTTTTCAATAAATTTAAAAAATTCCGCGATTGCAAATTTCTCCACAACATATTCAGACGATTTTTTATAGTACTTGGTAAATTCAAGAATTTCAGAAGGTGTAGTGAATGCTGTTTTACCACGACGTTTTTGTCGTCTTTCCCAATTGTATCGTTCAACTGAATCTGAGTCTTCAATTAAACTTTTTGCAGATTCTGATAAAATTATTTTATACTCAAGGTGGTCAGATGTTTTTAATGTATCACCGCACATTTTAGTGGATGCTATCTCAATAATTTGCTCATACTCAAATGTAGGATGAAATCCAAGTGTTTCTAGATCAAAGAAAATTAAATTTTTGTTTTTAAAATTAAGATATTCGTTTACTAAACTTGGTAATGTTATTTTTAAAATTTGTTTGGTTGCAGGTAGTATCTCATTCCACTTTTTTTTGTATGGCATATATATAAATATATGACAGACGATAATTTAGATGGCAACTGGATAAGAAACTACTTTAATAACATTTTTAATAGATTGTCTCCACTTGAAAACAAAACAAACTCTTTTGAGCAAAAGATTACATCACTCGAAAATGTTGATGTTTCTCAAAATAACACACTAAACTCTTTGTTGGATAGAATGAACAAAGCGGAACAGAATATATCGGAAAATAAAAAACTCATAAATGAATTAAAACTATTAGATGACAAATGGAATTCGTCTACGGGTGGTAGTCACGATCCACAAATTCCTTATTATATTCATAGAAAAAATGAAAAATATGACTACTTTGTAAGAACCTTCATTGTTGCTGAAAAAAACATAAATAATCAATTAAATTACTATGGTGGCCAGGGGTGGATGGTGATATCAATGGGAATGGTAAACGAAGAATCAGGAACATCTGAGCTAACCATGAAAAAACTCGAAGCTTCATCAGTAAAATTTAATTACATTTGCTTTAAGTATGAGGTAAAAGCTACTAAAAAATTTGCAAGTATATTAAACGAAAGCAACAAACAAGGGTATGATTATACTACCGATGCAGTTTTTACAAAATCACATTCTTATTGCTTGATGACAAAAACAATTTATTGAGGATGATCCACTAAATACTTTTCAAGTTTTGGATAAATCTTGCTGGCACTTACCCGTGGGTTCTCCAAATACTCGTCTTTTACAATTGCCAGTAAATCACCGATAATTCTACCAGGTTTTAATTTGAATTTCTTTTTGATATCATCTCCATTGATTGGAAGTTTCAATTTTCCTTGTGGTATTCCAAGTGTATCAAGACGTTTACGAATTGCTTCAATTTGATTTGGCATATCAAATCCTGCTTCGTGTGCAATGTTATCTGCATGAATTAAATTAAGAACGTCTTCTATATGGTCACCCATATTTACTTTGAATTTCCGAAGTGTTTTGTCAGTTGCTCCAAACGAATCGGGTCCTCCGTGTTTTAATTTCATATGACTTGCAACACCTGTTACTACTGCTTTGATAATATCATTTGGATATTTCAATCGTTTTAAAATCTTTTGAGTCATTTCCGCACCAATTTTTTCGTGACCATAAAAATGAATTTCCTTTCCGATAACTTCTTTGGTTGCTTCTTTGCCTATGTCGTGGAACAATGCCATCAAACGAGTAACAAGGTTCTTGGGAGTGCCTTTAACAACTGTAAGAGTATGTTCCATTGCATCTTCTTTATGATACTTGTTTTGTTCAAGTTTAATAAGACGATCCAGTTCAGGAAAAACATATTTGCTGAGTCCTGTAATCTGAAGAAGTTTAATCGCACGATCAGGAGAATCGGTCATCAGCATTTTGTTGAGTTCTTCTTGAACTCGTTCTACACTTATTTGCTTGAGTTTACTTGCGTTGTTTTTAAGTGCCTTGATCATAAACAAAGGCAACTTCCAATTGTATTTCATTGTAAAACGAATCGCACGAAGCATACGAAGTGGGTCTTCCGAGAAAATTACATTAGGATCAAGTGGTGTTCTTACTACACCGTCTTTGATGTCTTGCTTACCCATACCGGTTAAATCTAGTATTTCACCTGTGCTTAAATTTTTAAGCAAACTATTTGTTGTGAAGTCTCGGCGATCTACATCATCTTTAAGTGATCCCGAATCAACTTTTGGTTTACGACTTCCTTCTTCGTATTCCTCAGTACGAGGCATAACACAATCAATATCCATATCATCAAGTTTAAATCCTTTGTGTTCTACTCCAACTAAATTAAACTTCGCAGTTCCGTACGTTTCATAGGTTACAGGATTTGATCCTTTTTTATAGTTACCTATTTTCTTGGTTGCCCATTCTGCAAACTTTGCTCCTCCATCCTCAAGATTAATAACAAAGTCTAAATCGTTTGCATCAATTCCCATAAGTTCATCACGAACTGCGCCTCCTGCAAGAAATACTTTTCCTTCGTATGGACTTTTTCTAATAAGTTGTTTGAGGAAGTCAAGTGCAGCGTTTTCTTTTGCACCCTCCATCAATAAATTTTTTAATTTAATAATTGCCATTTTATTATCCCACAAATTTCAATTTTACCTTATTTGTGTTCCAAATGCAACCACTACTTACATCCCAATCTTTTAACCACTTTGCTTCAGGCATTAGTTTCTTGGGAAACGGAAATACTTCTATTCCGTCATAATCTTTTGCAACGATACTCCAATCAACAAAAAAGGTATGAAATTCAGATTCTTTTGTTCCGTCAAATTTTGTGTATTGTTTGGTAAACTCAATAATATCTTTTTCTGAATTAAGTTTACGAAGTTTACAACCACTTACATCTACTTTGTAATACCAATTGTACTGTGATTCAAATCCACCACCGACACTATTTACATAATCTGTCCACTCGTTTCCAAATGCATACCAAAATCCGTTTGGTTTTTTATGAAGTTTCTGAGATGATGCTTTGTATTTACGCAGAATTGTTTTAGAATCAATTTTGTTCATTTCCGCATGAACTCGTTCGGTTCTTGCGAATGATGGCTTATCAAATAATCCTTCTGGCAATAAATTTCTAAGTTTTATGTTGGACATAAAACATAAATATATACAACTTTTTATTTATGCCAACAACTTAAGAACTGAGATTAACTCTTTTATTTCTCGTTTTGTATTGTAATGAAGCATTCCAATTCTTAATAAACCATCTTTCTCTAGATTGTATTCACGAACCACATCCAAAGCATAAAAATGACCACTCCAAGCAAATATTCCATGCTTTGCTAAATATTCCGCAACTTGGTGTGATGTTTTTCCGTTGATTGTTAATCCAAATGTAGGAGTTCGTTTTGCTACATCATTAACATCAGATAATCCATACAACTTAACGTGCGTTAACACCGAAATTTTTTGCAGAAAGTAACGAGTCAACTCATTTTCATATTCAACGATACTCTGATAAGCAAGTTCCAAATTTTTTCGTGTTGGACTTGAATTATCTGACAATGAAATAATGTACTTGATTGTGCTTGGAATAGCTGCAATTGCAGAAAAGTCTGGGGTACCTGTTTCCCAACAATTTGGAATTTTATCAATTCCAGGTTCTACTTTATACGGAGAAAAGTTCTGCAAATGCTTTTTCTTTGCGAATACTGCACTTACATGAGGTCCAAAATACTTGTAGATACTTGTTACCAAAAAGTCACAATCCAAGTCTTGTACATCAATTAAACCATGAGGAGCATAATGAACTGCATCAACAAAGACCATTGCACCTTTCGTATGAGCAATTTTTGTAATTTCTTTAATTGGATTAATCGTACCTAACGCATTGCAAGCATAATTTACCGCAACAATTTTTGTTTTGGTAGTAATTGCTTTTTCAAAGTCATCTAAATTGTATTCACCTGTATTTGTATCAAAACCAATTGAAGTTACTTTACAATTTTTGTCTTTAGCAACTTCTACCCACGGAGAAACATTTGCAAAATGATCTAATTTTGTAACTATGATTTCATCTTCAGATGTCCAATTTCTACACAACGCACGACTAAATTGAAATATACTCGTTGTTGCATTCGCACCCATTACGATCTCGGTGTCATCACAATTCATAAACAATGCGAGAGATGCTCTTGCTCGTTCAACTGCTTCATTTGTATTTACACTCGTTTCAAAGTATCCACCTGCGTTTGCTTTGTCGTTTAAAACATGATCAGTATAAGAACGATGAACTCGTTTAGGCATTTGAGACGCACCTGGTCCATCAAAGTAAATTGCAGGTTTTCCATTAAGTGCTTTTCGTTTCAACGCAGGAAACGAACTTCTTATTTGCCCTACATCCTTCATGCAGTAAAAACGAATACATCTCTGTATCCGAGTTCCATATCCACCGGAGTTAATTTTGTTGCGTTGTGAAATACTTCACGATCATTCACCACAAGCAATTCATTTTCTTCAAGCATTTTTTCCAAAATTGCATCTTCATCTTCTTTACCAAGAAACAATTCACTTACACCACCATCTACTTTAATTCGTCTCGCACAAAAAATACCAATTACATCAAATCCATCTTGATGCCTTCCTTCTGGAGCAGGTTCTCCTTTGATATATTCTGAACACAAAATACGCATTTGGTGAATTCCAATTTCTTGTATATAAGGATTAACTCCTGCGAGAGCTGCGAATCCTTCTACAATTTTTTGAAAGTCATCAGATAAAATAAGGTTCTCTTCAATTTCTTCATATTCTCTAACAACATCACCGAGCAAATCATTTACATCTGCTGACTGAGTGAAAGTTTTATGTGGAAGAATCTCAAATTTTCCGTAATGATCTTTTTTAATAGACGAGAATCTTCGTTTTCTAAAATTCCCCTTAACATACGGATCATATGGTAATTCTTCAAAGTATTTTTCAAACACACCGATATCAACCGATGTAAAGTTTCTAAGTTTATATTGCCAACTTACTTGCTTCATTTTACACCTCCCATTTGTTTAATCATCTCTGATTATAAATAGTCAGATGTAATAGTTTTTATAATTTTGTATAACCTAGATTTTCAAAGTCATCTTCAAAGATGTAATTGATAAGCTCTATTGCGATTTTATCGTCATAGTGAGTTTCCCACTTTTTAACTACATCTGGATCCACATAGTACTTGATTGTATTCAAACCTATATCTACGAGGTACTCATTTATAGTATGCCAACTTTTTAACAATTCTTCGTACTTAAAAATATCAATATCATCGTATGATTTTATATAATCATGTTGTGAAGTAAAGTTATCATCGTTCACCGGATCACCCCACTTGTTTAAATTGTTCTCAAAGTACGTTGAAAAATTTTGAGATTTTAAATCATGTTCTTTTCTAAGTTGCATACCATTTTTATACAAAGATACAGCTCGTTGATACGGGTTTTGCACAATGCAGAGGTTATAATACTCAATTGAGTTATCTAACAAAACTCCGTCGTCTTTCAAATCACGATTAGATTCACGGAACGGATCGAGAAATAAATCACCACCACCAAAAGGAATTTCTATAAAGTTGAACCCGTGTTCATTTGAAATCATTAACTCACAACCCAAGTTCTTTAAGTTGAGAAATAGTTGAATTGGTGTTTCTATGCAAGATACCAATTCCACCTGATGAATTCCACTCTAAGATGTTTGACTTCAGATCATCAATCAATATAGAGTTTTTATTTGCAAACTCTCGTTTTTTATCTTTTGAACGAAAATGAATTTTTGGAGAACCGAGTTTTGCACACCACATTTTTTTTCCTTTGATACAAGTCTGTAAAACTCGTTTACTGGGAGCACTTAATATTTCTGTATCAAGTTTAGAAATGTAACTCCATAGTTTTTTACCCCCAGGGTTCCAAGACATATCAGACCAGAATTTCAAACCACCATCTTCTACAACTTTCCAAAATGCTTCTGTTCCATGAATTTTTTCGTAACGAGCAGCTGCGTTGTTTGGTACATCATCTCGTTCAGATATATCTGTTTCACCAACCTGCTTGGCAAGTTTTATGAAGTCTCCACTGAAATCTGTGAGAACTCCATCCATATCGCAATAGATTTTGTAGGAAGTTTTTTCTTTTATCAAACTTCTAAGTTTCATACGCATAAATATACGTAAAATTTATTTCTTATTGGTTTTTGCAGGTTCTTGCTTTTCTTTGGGACTAGAATCAGTTGTAGAATCGAAATAAACTTCGTTGTCTTTTAATTTCGCAACAAGTAAGGTTTTAGTTGAGTTTTGTATTTCTTCATTGAGAATTGCTTCTGCTAAAGTATCTTCTAGATGTTTTTCAACTGCACGACGTAAAGGTCTTGCACCCATTTTATCATCATAACCTTCTTCTAGCAAAAATTCTTTTACTTGCTTTGAGATACGGATTTTATACCCCTTTGCTTTTACTCGTTCTCGTAACTTTTCTATTTCCAACTCAACAATTTCTGCAATATGTTCTTTTGTAAGTTTTCTGAAAATTACCATGTCATCAAGACGATTCAAAAATTCAGGTTTAAACATTTTTTTTGATTCTTCTATAATTTTTGCCTTGGTTGCTTCGTAGTCATGCTCTCCGTCACCGGCTGCGGATGCAAAACCAAGAGACGTATTACGTTGTAAAATTTCTGCACCTACGTTTGAAGTCATAATAATAATTGTATTCCTAAAATCAATTCTGCGTCCAACATTGTCAGTTAAATGTCCATCTTCAAGAATTTGCAACAAAAGTTGACAGATATCAGGATGTGCTTTTTCAATTTCATCAAACAATACAACCGAATACGGATTTCTACGAACTGCTTCAGTTAATTGTCCCGCATCTTCGTATCCAACATATCCAGGAGGAGAACCAATCAAACGAGACACCGAGTGCTTTTCCATATATTCACTCATATCAATTTGTAGAATATTGTCTTCGTTTCCAAAGATGTCTTCAGCAAGAGATTTTGCCAAATAAGTTTTACCCACACCCGTTGGGCCCAAAAACATAAACGAACCAATTGGTCGTTTTGGGTCTTTTAAATCAACACGACTTCTTCGCAATGCTTTTGAAATTACTTTTCCGGCATAGTTTTGACCAATAACTTTTGCAGATAATCGTTTCTCAAGACCAAGTAGACGTTGTGCTTCAGTTTTTTCCATACGACTGAGAGGAACTCCAGTCCAATCGGAAATGACTTTTAATACATCATCTTCACTTACTTTGATTCTATTTGTATTTCTGTTGTTTTTCCAACGGTCTAAAACTTTTTCTTGTCGTTCTTTAAGTTTTCGTTCAATATCTCTCCAATTTGCCGCCTTTTCAAAATCTTGCTTGGTAACTGATTCATCTTTATTATTAACTGCTTCTGTTATTTTATTTTCTAACGAGTCAAGTTCTACAGGTTTTTTTAATGATTCAATTCTGACACGTGAACCAGTTTCGTCTAAAATATCAATTGCTTTATCGGGAAGAAATCGTCCCGTGATGTATCTGTCTGAAAATTTTACAGTACTTACAACTGCTTCGTCTGTGTAATCAATATTATGATGTTCTTCGTATTTGTGCTTGATACCACGAATAATTGTTATTGCGTCATCAACCGAAGGTGGATCAACTTGAACTTTTTGAAATCGTCTTTCTAGTGCATTATCCTTTTCAATATACTTACGATACTCTTCCATAGTGGTTGCACCTACACACTGAAGTTCACCACGACTAAGAGAGGGTTTAATGATATTTGAAGCATCCATAGAACCTTCAGCTGCACCCGCACCTACAATTGTATGAATTTCGTCAATAAACAATATAATGTTTTTTGCTTCTTGTACTTCTTTCATCACAGACTTGATGCGTTCTTCAAATTGACCACGATATTTTGTTCCAGCAACCATCAAAGCAAGATCAAGCATATATACTTTTTTGTCTAAAATCATTTCAGGTACGGTTCCATTTGCAATTTCTTGAGCAAGGCCTTCAACAATTGCAGTTTTTCCAACACCTGCCTCACCAATCAAAATTGGATTGTTCTTGGTTCTTCTACATAAAATCTGAATTATTCTTGCAATTTCTTTTTTTCGTCCTACCACAGGATCAAGTTTACCTTCATTCGCAAGTTTAGTGAGTTCACGTCCAAACGATTTTAACGCAGGAGTTTTATGTGAACCGTTGCGAGTTTCAGTTCCACTGCCACCTGCCATTGCTTCTTCCAAATTGTCCGACTCAAAGTTTGGATCAATCTCCATAAGAATTTCTTTACGACACGTTTCTATGTCAATATCAAGAGAATTTAGAATGCGAAATGCGATTCCTTCATTGTCTCTTAGTAGACCAAGTAACAAATGCTCTGTTCCTACATACGAATGACTAAGTTCTTTTGCTTCTTTACCTGCAAGAGCAATTACTTTTTTTAGACGTGGAGTGTGGGTAATTTCTTTTTCTTTCTTTGTGTTGTTTTCTTTTTTATTCTTTTTTGCTTCTTTTTCAACTTCAGCACGTACGGTTGTAAAATCGACACCCATGCGAAGAAGGGCATTTACTGCAACCCCTTGACCGAGTGTGATGATACCGACAAGCAAATGCTCTGTGCCGACATAAGATGATTCTAGTTCTACTGCAACTCGTTTTGAAAGTGCGAGTGCTTGTTGTGCTCTTGGTGTGAGGTCTCCCATCATAACATTATTTTTTCCATTTTGTAGGTTCTAAAGGACATTGGTAATCTTGCATCATAATATTAAATCCAGCACACCCACATTTGGTGCATCTAAATATCTCTGGATTGTTTTCATATTTTTCATAAAAATTACACAATTTACATATATCTAATCTATCATTATATGTGGGTTTGTCAACTAATTTTATTTTAGAACTTCTAAGTTCCTTTATTTTTGTTTTATACGAATCAATGACTATATCCACATACATAAATATACCAAAGTGCTTTAATTTTATCGGTGAATTAATAAATGGATGCAGTCAAATTATATATCGAATGCAATACTAGAGTCAGTACAAATGCAATTAAGAATCCATGCTTTCTTAAATAATGAACATAGCACCATGACATAAAAAAACATGGAATGAAAATAAAAATAGGATACAATAAGTCATTAAAAATGTGTGCAACGGAAAACAGAAATGAAACCAAAAAAACTACATACATGGGTTTTATTTTGAGTTTTAAAAACAAAGCCGTTAGCAGTACATTAAACAATATAGTTTCCAATAAAGGTGCAGTAACTATCGCAAACATGGCATCAGAGGAATTGCGTAAAGTAGACCCCACATTAATTCCATACAAACTCCAATAAATAATTTTTAATGTAAGTGATGCCACGAAAAATGCACCAAGTACACATACATCCAATAAAGTAAAATTTTGTTTAGGTAATAGTAGTTCTCTCATCTTGGTTATATACTACCAAGATTATTATAAAAAGTCAAGTTAAAACTTATGATTTACGAAGAAGATGACTTTTTTTTCTTTCTGTTTGCAGTTATTTTCCAATTTCCGTTCTCAGCAAGTTCAAAATATCTATATTTCATCATTTCACCATTTTTAAATTCAACTAAACTCGTATATTCGGCTGTATCATGTGCCGCGGATGATTGATTTTGCACCAAAAGTTTTATATAGCAATCTTTGGAAGCAGGTTTATTTAATGTGACTTTAACCTCAACGATTTTTTCCTGTTCACATGGTGCATCAGGAAATTCATCATCTTGAATTTTTACACTATCTTGAATTGAAATATCTAAGGTTTTAACACACACACCTTTGCAATATGAACACTCTTCTGGGAGTTCAAAATCTATTTTTTCTTCATCAATAAGTTTAACCTCACACTTGGGTGTACTGACTGACACAGGACTAGGAAATTTTTGTGGAGTTGCTGTGGTTTTCAAACCATCAGGATTAGGACTATTTGCCGAATCTGCTCCTGAATTCACCTTATGTCTTGGATTCTGTGGTGAACAACTCTCAAGTATTTGTTTTATATCATCTTCATTCATTTTTATATTCTCCTTTGTAGTTTATACCACATTAATTTCTATCTTTCCACACCGTTCCTCCTCCGGAGTTTAATGGATTTCGTATTTTGTTAGATAATCCTTTGCGATTCGCAAAGTTTATATAATTCCGCAACGGATTTTTCAGTGCATCACGATCTGGCTCAGAATCCCATCCAATATCAATGTTTTGAATCCTCCTCAATCCTGCGATACAGGCTTGTTGTACTTTAAACATCATTGAATTTTCCCATGCTTCTTTTTCCATCCTCGCAAGTTCACTTCTTGAAGCAGATGCAATTGAGTTTAATCTCTTCAAAGGAGATCCTAAGAATATCTCAAACATTGCAGGATTTGCCCATTGTTTCATCATTTTGTCCTGTGCATCATCACTAAAAATTCTTCCCAATTTATGGTTTAACCATCTAATAGAAGTATCGTTTCCAATATATGCTTTTGTTTTCGTTTTATTCGCCCATGAGGACCCGGTTATATAATATGCGGTGGCACTTTCATTGAGCAAATCAACTTTATTTTGAGACTTTATCATTTGCTCAATACCACGTTGCCCCACAGGGCCACCCAGGCCTCCTAAATCAGTTGGTTGAATCTTTGGGTTTACTCTATCGTACTCGTTCCAATTTTTAGGGGTACTGCCATGTACAACGATATCAATTGTTGGTCTTGAAATCATACCATTCGATCCAAATCCAAAATAATTAGTCATGAGTTTCTGCTTCGTAAAACCTAAGTTATTAGTGGTGACAAATTTAGCCTCCATTTGATGAATTTGACCACCTAAATACTTATATGGAGTATCCATTGCTTTTGATATGTTAATTATATTTTTTGCTCGTATGTGATTCTGAGCCTGGATCCAAGTTTTAATGGCTTCGTATAATCCAGGATTATTTTCTTTTTGGGCTGATAAGAATAGCCTACCAGTTTCAGAAGTAGGTTTTACCACACCTGTTAATATATTTTTTACTGCGTCTTCATCCGCCCCACCAAGACTTACATTAGTATTGTGAAAAGCATAAGAAGCCGTATACCACGACTGATCTTCTTCTGATGGATTTGTTGAAATTACTATATCAGCGACATATCTAGGATGAACTGGCTTCGTATCCTGTACGTTGTGGACTTCACCCCCGTCATATTCAAACGGACGACGTGGAGGAGTATTATAGAAATTATTATCTGTTGGTTGTAGAGTAAGACGATTATAGCTTCCTCGATCACTCTCAATTGTTACATCTATATCACGTTCTTTGCAATATGCTACTGCCATTTGCAATGCTCTATCAGTAGACTCACCAACTACATCTTTAAAAGGAATTTGGTTTGATAAAGCTATAGCATCTTGTTGGTTCAATCCACCTGTTATAAGTTTGAGATAATTATGCGTTCCAATCGCATCAACATATTCCTCGCAATATTTTTTTATTTTATTTACTCCGAGGACCGCACCTGTATACAAAAGTAAGTTCATTACTTTATTCTCGTATTTATACTTTGCAGCTGCTGATTCAGTTCTAACATCAAACAATGACATTACCCATTCGTTTGTAACTGGTGTTATTTTCATATCCTCTACTGGTGCGTAATATTTGACACGGCCATAGGGTGTATTTTTTCCAGTCAACGGGTCTATTTTTCGAGGTTCACGTGGTACTTCAATTTGCAATACTTCTTTCTGAACAACAGTTCCACCGTATCCATCGGAAATTGTTTTTGTTCGTGTGACTCTTGGTTTGAAATCCGGATCGTGTTCAGCTGCCAATCTATAAACACGGTGTGATCCGTCCTCGGTATCCCAAAAAGTATATGGTACAGTTTTGTCAATAAAAAATGGTGCTTTGTGACGATTCAGAGTACGATTAACTGATTCAAGATCATCAGCAGCTCCACGGTTTGAATTTTTGCGGTTTGTTATATCTGCATATACCATATTTGTTGCACCTGCAACATTTCGTGCTCTATATTGAAGATTTTTTCCAAATTCATTTCTGATTGCATCTTTTGTATATCTAGCTTCAATTTCTTTTTCTCGGTGGTACAAGTTATCAACTGCACTTGTTAATCTAAATCCGTGTATTCCTGGTTTTTTTCCCCAGGGACCATCATACTCACCATCGGATAAGGGAGCTTCTTTGTTCGATACAATACTGTAACATTGACTGGAACACATACCACCCTTGCTTGCATCCCCAAGATCAATAGTACTTGATCCTAAAACAAAATGACCATTTGGAATCTGTTTATTTGTTAAACCGGCATCAAATAAAGTAAAACTGCTTTCAAAGAATCCGTTTGGGTCCATCCAGTCCACATTACTAAATACTGTCGTATGCCCACCTCCGATTTGCTGAACTTCCGATTTTCCATCTTTGAATTCGGTTACATCTACTTTATTATTTGATTCTTTCATTTTTCTATCATCTCCGTTGGTTTAAACTGTTTCACTCCATTTGGGTGGATTTAAAGGACATTTACTTGTTGCCAATAAAAGTTTAGCAGATGAACATCCACACTTTTTACATCTTGCTATTTTTGTTTTTGCGAATTCTTGCCACCAATTACATTCTCTGCAAGTTTTTAATCTAAACTCCCAATCTGCTTTGGTAACAACTGGCCTACCCGAAGTTTGCCATTTTTTTAAAGAGCCAATGAAATTTCCTGCAACTGACTTTATATCAGTTGGTGTCAATTTTTTATCATCTTCATCTCTCATTATAATAAATATTATATTTTATTTTTATAATCTAAAATATTCATCTCTTCCGGGTATTCGTCTTATAGTTTTTGCTCCAGATATATCCCCCGCACCAATCCAAATATAAAGACTCCCCGTGTCCCCTGACGAGCTTTCTACAGATACATCTACAAAACAACCGGTTTTATTTTCCTTTTTTAATGTAACCGATACAGTAGACTCTTGATATCCACAACTTGGACATCCAGGAACCAAAGAAACTGGATCACTTACATTGTCTACTTTAAGTAATTCTACTTTTTTATCTGTTTCCCTTGATCCCCACCCACACATTGTGCAGGATGGAAGTCTCACTTTAAAACCCGTGGAATTCCACATCACACCCGGATATGAACATGGGATAGTTGTTCCGGAACCTGCATTCCCAGGAATTGGTGGCATGGCCATCAAATCTACTTTTGGAGCCCAAAGAGCTTTATCTGGGGTGGCAAACTCTAAGTGGCCACTCGGTTCACCGTCACTATTGAGTGTTCCGTGGGGTGATTGTGTAGCAGAGTATTTACAGTCACTTGAAACTTTAGAAAAATTATTTTGTTCTTTATCGTCCATTATTTTGTTTTTTTTTGTCGGTTTATTAGAGTGAGAGAAGATTTTTAAATTTGATCCATGCGTTCGTTACCGGTCGATCTTGTTTACCACCCGTATCACGACATAACCATATTAAACTTCCAACATATTTTTTTGATTTTTTATTGAGTGGTAGAATAAGAGCATTTAAAAATCTAGTTACTAAGTTAGCAGGACTATTACGAAGTCTGGTTTGATCTTTACACGGAATATACGAATCAGGATCGGGTCCGATTCTTAAAAGAGGACACGCACTGGCATTTGGTTTATCATTACCATACGTTGTAATATAGTTGTAATCTTCATCAAGTGAGCCTGGACTGGTTCGAAACGACACAGAACCATCAGAGCCAGAAGTGGAATCAAATCCATAAAATAAACTTGCATAGTTCCCGCACAACACAGGATTTAATTTTTGATTGTACAATTCCGTGTCTGCAAGTGAGTCATCAACTTGGTTTGGCCGTATCTGAAGCTCTACTACGTCCGGATCATTTTTACATTTCCGTGTTTTCCATTGCATCTGGACCTTCTCCCCTGAGTCGTGGTCAGGTGGCCAGTCTCCATACGCAGCCGGAAATGATTCATTCTCTGCACAAGTAGTTGGAAGTTTAATGCCCATCTTTCTGCGATTAAATTTAAAATGTATCCGATTGGTGAAGCTTCGCGTAGGGGCTCCACGCATCGGTGGGATACTCGTACCTTGCTTGTATAACAATTCGTTGGTAGCTACATATTCACGCATATAGTTGTATATAGACATATCATCAAAGTACTTGCTATTTTTAGTTTCACCGTATACTTCGTCCGATTGTTGCTTATATGTAGGTTCTTCGTTATCAGGATAATGAGTAAGACCGAGTATTCCAACATATCTAGGCATAGATGGTTGTCTAATGTACCCACTTCCATTATCAGATCTTCCATCTATTCTGAAATCTAAAACGGGTTGAGTGGCAGAGTGTTCCTTTAAAACAACCTCAACCAAACCATCATAAATCATTGGAAATGTGTTTTCTATAATTTTGTCCTTATCACGGGCTGTCCATCCATTTTCAGTAGAGTAAACTACCCAGCCGCCCAAGTCTTGACGAAAAATTGATTCCCATTCAGCTAGACTGGTACGTGACAATCCTTTATACAAAACATGTGTCATAAACTTATCAGCAAATAGGTTAAATGCTCTTGCAAGTTTAATACGACCGACAATTATAGAACCACGTAAACTTTCAGTTGCTTTTATGAATTTTATATCCGCAGGATAAATGTCTTCATCTGTATCGGGGTAACTAAATGCAACCACTTCATTTACCGCAGGTAACCAAAATGGATCATGCCACCCATGAATTGTAAAATTAATTCGTTTTTCACTTCCGGTTAGATGTGATCCAGTTTTATATTTATAATATGGTACATCAGTAACCAAGCACATATCTTGATGAAGTGCCAATTCAAAAAATATAGAAGTCGTGGGAAATGTTTCAGGTTCGAAATCACCAGATGTATCAATATTCTCGGTGTATGTTCCCGAGAATGCTCCTGGTTTATTAGTACACTCACTCTTCCAATACTTTACAAGTTGACCTTCGTCGTATGTATGAAAATCTCCATCAAAATATTTAAATGATTTATTTTCTTTATGAGCAATTAAATTCCATCCAGGAATTTTTGCAAGAGATACATTAGAATTTTCCTCGTTATCTATTTTCGATGCTATGGTACTCGGTGTCGCATTCACTTCGGGTGACACCATATCAACGCATTGGGTAGAGTGTCCCAAAAAGTTTCCTTCGGCGTCGAACAAACTAGGAAACAATGTAAGTGGCTCACGGGAAGTACCAAGTAACATCCGAGGGCCCATAGACATACCAGACTCAGTTTCAATGGTTTCTACCCCATATAAACCAATTTCATCTAATAAATTAGGTTCAGAATAAAATTTTTTGAAATTTGTTTTAATTGTATCATCACTCATAATATCGTCTCACTTTTAGTAGAATAACTCCACTTTTTATAAATATTAAAGTAAATGAGTTATCTTGATATTATTTATAATATTTTTATATTTTGCTGAGTGATATTTTTTAAACGAAATTCCATTACGAGATTGAAAATTTTCAATTCCCACTTTCATTGCAGGTTTTTGTTTTAGTTTTTTGCACAACAGAATACCTACATAATCTGCTTCTGCTTCTTGATCCTTATTAAAACTCTTTGAATGCTTTAAATTTATATGAGCAACTTCATGTGACTCAATGAAAGTGATATGATGATTTGTTAAGTTATCACTTGCTACTTTATCGAGATCAATAAACACCGACTTTTTCTCAGGAATTGCAAAACCTAGACCATGTGTTTCAAACTTATCTTTTAATGTTTCATATCCAGAAAATGTATTGTCTACCAAATATACTTTGGTTTTTTTATCAAACTTACTTGTATATGAAATAAAATCACTCATACCATTAAGTATAACACATAAATGGTATTATGTCATCTGTATATTTTATTAAGGTAGAAATATACCCTCTTTATTATTTTCAGAGGAGTTGATGCATCGGATGATTCTAATATCATACTCAAGTTTCTTCGGACAAAGGCTTTCCACAAAATTCAGAAAATACTAAATTGTTTTCTCCACCCATATATCCGTGATAATAACATTCATAACTCGTTGTACCGAAATCACCATTTACACACACCTCAATGTCACCATAGTAAAAATTAATTTTTTCTCCATTTAGTGCAGTTTTGCTTAATATTCCAAGTGAATTGCTTGTCATAGTTGGGTGATTTTTACAATAATAAATAATAGTACCATCATAGTCATGTGGAATCTTCATAGTAATTTCAGATGTTTGTGAATCTAATTGAGTTCCATTCACCCAGTCTAAATCTATATCTCGTGATTTTCCAATTTTAAAAGGATGCACTCCAGAGACTCCTGCGTTTTTAAATACATACATTTTCTTTTTCATGAATTTGAAATCACCACTGTATACATCAGATGAAATATCTGTTCCATCTTCCAGTTTGAATGTATAATGTGGAGATGACATTGATCCACCACTTACGTTTATTACAATGTCTCCGTGTGGTTTAATTTCTATTAGTTTTTCTGACATAATTCCTACGTCATCCGAGTTTGTATGAATTCCAATTGGATGATCCACCGGTATATCAGTAAGTTGATACATATTCAGTCCTACATTTAAAGGAGATTGAGTTTCCAGTATCCCAATGTCACCCTCATCTTCACCTTCCGTTGAATTAAACACATACTTTTTATCAACTATATTCACAGTTAACATACCAGATACACAATCTACTTGAATTGGAGGTTCTGGTATCGAAATATCCATTACTTCAAAATCAGTAATTTTAATTCCCATCTCTTCATCTGCAATGCGTAGATCCTCATCGACATATATGTTATCTATAAATCCATATTCTGTACTGTAACTTATATCTAATTGCGCCACATTATTTTTGTAGTGATCCCATGCGTAATCAAACATTTCAGTTAATGTCATATACTGATCCATCTCAGGTTTAACCATAAATCGTCTATCTACAAATCTTACATTTGTTATTTTACCACCCTCTACATAAACCTTTACAGGTTTCCAAGAATTTGGAGGGCCATAGAAACTTCTTGATACAATATAAGAATAGTTATCAATCTGCGTATCTTCCCATAGTTTTTTGTTTTCTGCAAACAAATCTTCATCAAAATCTACAGGTTCGGGTTCTGGTGCAAACACATCCTTGGGGACATCAATTTTTTCATAAAAAATTCTACCGACTTGTTTTTCGGTTGAATCAATACCCCATACTTTAATTTTGTATATTCCAGATTGCAGTTCTATAAATAACGAAGTTTTGTTTTGAACAATTACTTCATCTTCATTGTTTATTTTATATTTCCACGACGTCGTTCCTTCTAATAAATCAACTACAATTTCAACATTTTGTTCGGTGTGTGTCTCACTCACTTCTATTTTGTTCAAATAAATTCCATTCATAATAGACGGTGGACACACTTCCCACTCACAATCATTGTGTGGGTCTCGGCCTACCATAAAACCACTTTCGCACATTTTTAAGTCTTTAGTACAAAATCTATCATCAATCACCGGTGGTTTTATTTCATCGGTGTCAGGACAAGCATGAAAGTTACAATTATTAAACGAATCTCTACCCACCGCAGTTCCGTCTGGACATATTTTTAATTCACGTGTACACGCTACAGGTTCATCTTCACCACCACCGTGTCGGTAATCTTCTGGACACATAAAAAACTTACAATCATTTTGATGGTCTCTTGATACAACACTTCCATCCTTACAATACTTGACATCGGTAGTACACATCTTTAAATCATTGTCTCCTACAGGTGGTGGTAAAATTCCAACTTTATCACATGGATACCAATTACACTCATCAAATGGATTTCTACCAACTACATGACCGTTTTCGCATACCATAGCATCTTCTGTGCAGCTAGGGACTTCACCATCGTCCACACAGGCCGGAAATTCACAATTATTTCGGGGGTCACGGGCAATAGAATGGCCGTCTTTGCACAATCTGACATCATCTGGACACACCGGTGTGAACATTGTTCCCATTTGGTCATCTTCGACTTTTTCCAAATTGCACTCATCTATGATCTCAATTTTATGCTGACTTTTTCTATTTTTCCAATTATTTTTAGTTAAAAACGCAACAATTTTTTTCGGTTTAAAGTTTTTTCTTAACTTTAGTTCACGCCCAACTAAAGTTCCTGTTGGGTGTAACCCACCCACAGATATGTCTTCAAAATAGAAAGTTTGTTCTTTTCCAGTTGCCGACAAAACATTTATCACAATTTTGTCATTCTTATCTGCATTGAAAAAATCAATATCAGAAGTGATGGTATTGTTGTGAATACACACCGACTCATCTTTTACCATAATTTTCGGTAACTGGCACTCTCCCATATCAGTTAGTTCGGATTTTGCAATTTTATCTTTCCAGCTACCTTTGGTTACGAGTGCAACTAAACGTGTGGGAATTTTTTTGTTATCTGGTATTTCAATGCGGATTGTTTTATTACCCACACCTGTTAAGTTTTTTACACTAAAGTTTTTAATTCTGTCTTTATCATTAAAGAGTATAAAAACAACATTCATGGTCTCAGGTAAGTCATATTCAAATCCCACTTCAACTAAATCAGACGAAACACATACTTTTTCAGAGTGTAAATTAAGCATTTGGTATTGTTTCACACCAACTCGGTCAGAGTAAACTCTATTTTTAAAAGAATCCTTTGAAACGAAAACTGACATTTCATTTGGTATTTCTGAATTTTCATTCAAAATAAATTTATGGGTTATGTCACCTACTCCTGATATTTTCTTAAATCTTTTGGTTTTTATTATTTTTTTGTTTGCCAAAAGTCTGACTACTATGTCCAACTCTTCGGAAAGTTTGTGCTTAAAACTAACACGGGTAGAATTAGAATCGTTAGTTGACTTAATAGACTCAATGAAGTTACACTCAGTTATTTTAACTGAATGCCTTGCTACGGAATTACTCCATGTATTGGGGGTTAATATAGCCGTAAGTTTTATTGGTACATCGTTACCACCAATCTTATAGTTCTTCTGAAACGTATGTTGTCCTATTATGTTTTTATATGTGTATCGTTTTATAATACCAGTATTGGAATAAATAAAAACTTTTAAGTTCATTTCCTCAACTGCGTTACACTCTATTTCAAAATCTAGTTTGTTCTTACTTATACAAGTTTTTGTCTCATTTATATGCACCATATTATTATTTTCCATTATACAACTCTCTTTTATACCAATGATGTTTTCTCCTGAAATTATTTTTGTATCGCACACCGGTGCGTTTTTTATTTCAGAATCTACATTCACTAGTTTCATGTTATTAAAATTAAGATTTTTTGAAGCCGTTATTAAAACTCCGTTCGAGGATGCACCTCCGTAATGAGCAGGACTTTTTATGTCTGCATTTCCTACAAGTTCTAGATTACTACGAAACCTACCTTGTGTTTTTACCCCATCTATACATACATCAGTTATGGTGTGATTTACACCACCTGAAATAAACATTCCTATGTTTCCTTTCATAACATGACCCATGCTATCGTGATTTGGAATCAATCTCAAACCTTCATCACTCAATATAGAAGACAAATTCAAATTTCCCTCCGCCCACATTAACACACAAGACTCTATTTTTGATAAATCAGACGAAATTCCATATTGTTCATATTTTTCCAAAAATAACTGAGCATTTGCAAGTGAATTTCCCACATACTCACACCTACCTCTGTTCATTCTGGACGCAAACATAACATTAAATACATCACCAAAAGGACCAGTTTGTAGTTTTCCTTCTGCTGTTTCAACTGCCAATATTTCAACAGGATTGGATTTTATATTTTTTATAGTAATTTCGTGAAGTAGAATTGCTTCATTTCCAACAGATTCTGAGGTTCGTTCTGTAAGAAAGTCGTGTACTACAACACCAGCCACGTGTAAAACCAATCCATACATATTTCCGTCATATAGGCCAGTTTCGTTGTTAAAATAATTTTTAATAGGTTCGTTTTTTAGTACACTTTCACGAACTTCGTTTATATCACGAGAAATTTCACTTAAAATATCATCAAGTGTCAACTGTAAGTCACCCACATTAAGTGTTATATTCTCATGTAGGTCGGACGATTGTGTGAATGTGGTTTGAACTTTAGTTTTATTCGGTAAATTTGCTTTAGTGTGGCCGCAGGACGGCATATTAAGCACATCACTTGATTGCAATCTACTTTTTATTTGTTCTAAATGCCTTTTTATAAAGACTGACTGGGAGAACATAGAGTTTACTGGTATCTTTAATTGTGTTCCCAGGATACTCACATTTGATATAACACCGGTGGTGGCTCCATTTAATGCAATTCCGGCAACTTCAAAGTTTTTAATTTCTAGGTTGCTCAACACCACTCCCTCATTTAAGTTACCGTGTATTCCGTGATGGGACGATAGTCCAAGTTTTCCATTGAATATTAATACATTTTTTGCAGGTGAAAACGAATCTCCAAACGAATGGGGCCCTTGGGATGGTATGAACGGAGCATTGGCCAGCTCAATAATTGAGAAAAATCTTTGTTGTAAATTGTGCATCTTACTCTGTTCAATTGTATGACCATTCAAGTTTAGCATGACACCATCACATTCAACAGTAACAGCAGCGAAAAATCCAAGATGATATGCACCACCACGTCCCATTGGATATAAACCAGAAGCTATCTGTTCATGTGTAGGAAAAAAGTCGTTACCCTCGTTTGGATGGAACACCACATCTTCCATCAAGTGATAATAACCAGGTTTGGTAATTCTTAATGTACCCGTGTAGAAATCAGCCGCATATATAGAAATAACTTTTGTAATTGTAGGTTGAATATTATCTACAGTTTGGTATTCTTTAAACGAATATATGTGATTCTCTCTGTTATGTTTCTTAAAATAGTTTAAAAGTTGAGTTTGTGGTTCGTCGCAATTGTCATATAGTGTAGAATCAAACTTTATCACATACTCAGTCAGGGGTGAGTTGCGAACTCCCATAATATCAACTCCACGTAAAATTGAACTAACTTTTTTGGTAAAATTTGTCTTATAATAATATTTTTTGTGTTTAATTTGATCAAACGATAACTGAACCACTTCTTCGGTATCGTCTTCGTATAAAACCGAGAACTTTGGATCTAACCCCATATCGTATTCACTTAATATAAACTCAATTGAAATATGTTCCGGTTGCAATCCAAGTTGCAACTCCCTCTCAGAACCAAACTCGTTAGAAAACCAAATCTTAGTTTTGATATATGGATTAAATGCAAGTCTGTTCGGTGTATTATCCACATTAAATAACTCAAAATACTCATCAGTTTTAATTGATTCTTTTAAAATTATTCTATTTCTAACAGATTTTTTTTGCCACTTTATTATCCCGTCAGTTGACTCATGTGTGTTATCAAGAAAAGATAATTTAATATCAGACCTATAAACATCATCGGTAAACTGAGCTAATTCACCCAACTTAAATAAAATTTTGTTTCTTTGAATCTGAATTACATCATACCAAGTATCAAATCCCAACATAGCATTTCCGTCATCGAGACCAATTATCTGTATTTTTTTATTTTTAAGTTGTGATTGAGTGAACTCGGTATCTTCAAATTCTGCCCACACTTCATCTGAATCTAATACGAACTTGAATGTTACCTTCGGTAGAGTAATTGTTTTCATTAAATTGGTAATAAGATTTTTTGAAGAGTTTTTTATTAACCAACTTTTCACGTCACCAACGGAAGCCGAGGGGTTTTCTTGTAAGTACAATGACACCAGTCCGACCACAACTGGACACGAAAAACTTGTTCCATCCCTCCACCTATATTTTTCATATGTTGTTTTTTTCCAGTCGTATCTCGGAATTATCATTTTATATCCAGGTGCGTTTATCGTGTTCCCATGACCGTAATTAGAAAAACTTGCCATCTTAGATGGCTGTGTGTTTGCCATACTACTTTCTGCATGAGTTGCTCCTACTACGATTGGGTTTCCCTGACCAGGATCATTATTATTTATTTCACGTGGAAGTAAATTCATCGATCCATTTGTAAATTTTGACATCATCGGACCTTCTAGTGACCCCCCTCCACCAAACCCATTTCCGGCTGCACATATCACATGAATACCGAATGTAGTCGCAAGTTTCAATGCATCAAGTGTTACAATATCATCACCGGTTTCATCTGGATAATAATTTGGGTGATTGGGTGACGGCATCATACCAAGACTATAATTTATTATCGAAGGATGGTCGTTGTCTTTTTGTAAGTGGTGTTCTATAACTTCATCAATGGCCATAGCTATGGATATATTATTACCACTACCACTTCGGTTCACAACCTTAAGTGGGAATATATTAACATCACGTGCGACTCCACACATAGTTCCGGTTATAAATAAAGCAATTTCTGTACCATGACCATTATCATCTGAACTGCTGTTTCTGACACCACCTACTACATATCCAGATTTAAATGATTCAAGTTTATGAACATTTGGTAACAATGGGTGGTCATATTTCACACCCGTGTCAATTACATAACAATCAACTCCTCTACCTGTATATATAGGATCATACGAGTGATTCTCTGTGGTCAAGTCTCGTTTTGACAAAATTTCGAGATGTGAATAATATTCCGGATTACCCCTAAAATCACCTGCGTATGTTTCACTTACGACTGAACTGCGAGATCTCTCTCTGGCCAACGAAATATCAGGTGATGTTTCACTCGTACTTGATTCAATGATACGCACATTAGCAGAATTTTTTACATAAACTACATCATCGTTTACCGTTAGCAAGTGAGTCAATTTAGGGTCCGACTCAAATACCAGCATACACAGATGCGTTAATTTACGTTTAACATGAATATCTGTATCGTTTTTAAGTTGGTCTGCGATAGCATCTATATCAGCAGTTTTTTTAAATTTTGCTATAAATAATCCCACCTATATAAATAGACCTGTAGTGAGTTTTTATAACTTACATTTTATTCAAACAATCAACTATTATACCAACACAGGTGTTTTCCAAAAAATTACAAAATTCTGATTTTATTTCATTACAATCGGATAAAGTTTCGATGGAATTTATGTATTGATTATAGTCCACAGTATCAGAATTGCAATGTTTAAGTTCATTCAAATAATTAAGAATTGCATCAGTTCTACAACAAGTTTCGTTTGAGTCACAATAATACTTTTCAATTTTATTTTTTAAATTAGTTTGAATTAAACATATCTGCTCTCGGTGTTCATCTGTAATTTGTAAAATTCCATTGACAGGTGGATATGGAGTAGACCGATTTGTATATTGATCAAACACTTTAGAAATTTCATCCAAAGCTGCATCAATGATTTCACTGCAACAAAAATATTTCTTACCATTTAACTTGATCATTAGATTTAGATAATAAGTTATATATTTTCAAAAGTCAAGTTTTCCACGAAATTTTTTAATATTTTTCATAAAAACATACAAACAAGTATTAAACACATATTTTTTTGCAGCTTCTTCGTCAGAGCGGATTGTTACTCCATATGCACCCTGTGTAAAAATACTTACTTTTTCTTTTTTATTGTCGTATAAATTGTCGTTTGTCATTTGTAATACAAGATCTAATTTACAATATCGTTCCAACTTACAATATGCTCTGAACATATCCTGAAAGTCTGCTAACATCTTTGCACAATTTTCAGCTGTTTCTACTTTTATATCTTTTATAGATTCGGCTATAATACAATAACTTCCTTCCTCAAGCAAAATAATTAAATCTTCAAGTTCATTTATTATTTCTTCTTGCGAAAGGTATATGTTACCATTCAGTTTCATCTTACCACACATTCTTGATGGTAGAACTAGTCCCCACCCATGCTTTTATTTTTACATGTCCCCACTTACGTGGGTCTACATTTCCGTCATTTCCTAAACTCAAAATTGCCATCGTGCGATGCCACCCCTCCAATAAACGATATTCACTTCCTTTATTTAACACTATTACGGGTTCGTTTGTTCCTGGTTTTAATTTTTTGGCAAGTTTTCTTTGATATTCAGTTCGCTCTTCGTCATCAGGTACTTTATTCGGATTTTCATTTCCGAACTTTCGTTGAATCATTGTTTTTTGGTTTGCTTTTTTAAAATCAGATATAGTGAGAGATAGAACTTGCTTTTCCCACTTTATGTTTATCCAATCCTCAAACTCAAACGCAATATCATCTTCGTCTGCATATGGATCATTTTTGAGTATTCTCTCAAGTTCACTTGGAAAAAAACCATTGGGTGACATTATAAAATCTTTAAAAATATATTTTGGCATTTTTTTAGGTACGTCGAATATTTTCTTTAGCATTTTTTTAATTTTCTTTTCGGTTATTTCCGCGAGGATATCTGAAAGAAGAATCATTTCACTCCTCAAGTACAAGTGTTACATCATTTCGCATTTCATCGGTGATGGGGGTTGGTATTTCATTTATTCCAAAATAACCCCAATCAGAATGCTCTTCGTCTAGTATCGGTTCTATCTCGTTTTCTATTTCGCAAATATAATCATAAAAAACACCAACTCCATTATGTGCAGGATATGCGGATAAGAATTTAACAGAATCTTCATTTAACTTTATTTTAGTTTCTTCTAATGTTTCTCTTATAGCAGCTGTTTTAATATCTTCTCCAGATTCTACATATCCACACGGAACACTCCAATAATCTGGTAATGCAGTTTTTGGGACATCTTCTCTTCGTTTGCATAAAAGAACTTTGTTTTTACACTTTATCATTACCCCACCAAATGCAGGATTTTTATCCTGCCCTCTTCCATCGTCTTCGTATTCCATATATAACCTTTCTTTTATCTTTCCGTAAAATCTTCTTTATCAATGATGTATTCGTCATCTGCACCTTCAGTTTTAAATTTTAACTGACCACTTTCATCTGCATAATAAAAATGCTTATAAAATAAACGATAATCTCCACGTTTTACCAAGTTTTCTACATCATCGGCGTAATTCATTAAAGTGTACCCGGTTGTTTTTTCACAAACCGCAGCTTTGTGTGCTTTATGCTTTGCATAATACTCTGCACGGATAAAACCACTGCTACCACGACGTTGGTTTGATAATGGAGAATCGTTCATAACAATAAATATATATTAAATATTTTTATTATCATTGTATCGTACAATAGACTCTTCTATAATCTCAATTGCTTTATCTTTAGGCAACCAGTTTCCAATTTTTACAGTTTTTCCTTCAAGATCTTTGTAATGTTGAAAAAAGTTTTTTGCCATTTCAAGAAATGATTCGTTGATGTTGTGAATATCGTTAATACTTTTTTTATACGAAGTTACAGGACGACCAATAACCTTCCAGTCCATTTCACCGTCATCTTCCATTTCCAAAACACCAACTACATGACACCTCACCACACACCCCATTGCCATTGGTGTCCAGTTGTAGGTGAGCATATCAATTGGATCACCATCTTCACCAAGAGTTGATGGAATAAAACCATAATTGGCAGGATACCGCATAGCAGACTTTAATATTCTGTCTAAGCGAAATGCTTGTATTTCCTCATCAAACTCGTATTTTTGATTTGTGTCTCGTGGAATTTCTATTACACAATTTACTGTACTTGGTGCATCTCTGCCTATTGGTATTTTTTTATAGTCCATTCATTCGTCCTTTCCTACATAAATATGCAGGTGCAGATGAAATCTTGGAATATTGTTAAGTAATATCAGGTGCACTTTTATTTTTATCAATTACTAGTTTTATTTGTTTTACAGATTGCTTGCTTACAGTTACTTGCTCTGATGGAAATCGGTAACCTCTTCTGGAAAGATTTCCATATTCATCTACGAGACCTTCCACATAAAAACGAATATGAAGATTACCGTTTAATTGCCAATCTGCATGAAATTCTCCTGCTTCCTCGTTGATATCCATTATATAATCTCGTTCAACGCAGTCTGGACAATACGAACTGTCTTCACATAAATCACCTAAATATTCAGAAAATTCGAGTTCCTGTAGTTTTTCACCGTTTTCACCAAGAAATTTAACTTTAAAAAACGTTTCTCCTTCTTGGAATGGAAGATCTGATGTATCTGGAATAATTTTGGTTACAATTTGACCCGATCCATCTAGTTTATCAGTTACTAATTCGTCAGTACCTTCATTAAGTGACTGCGTAGAAGTTTCACTATTTCGTGGAATATCCAGCAATCCACCGTAACTTAGATATTTCAAATATGCCATGCTCATTCGTTCGAGTTGTATTTTTCCTTCAGAATTACCATATACTTCAATAAACTCTTTAATTGTTTCAACACTGGAATATGTTTTTAAGATTGCGTGAGTGACCGTAGGAAAATTTGTATCTGTATCTGCCTCGTTTGCTTTGATGACCTCTTCTGAATATAGAAATCGTTCACCAGGAAGATTAACTTTAGAGGCCTCATCTAAATATAATTTAAATAGTGCATCTACAAATTTATTTCTAGTTTTTTTTGTGAGCCAATCAACAGGCATATTAAGTTTAGCTGCTACGTGCTGAAATGTTAAATCTACATGAACACGAATACTATGTTTTACCGCATTATTCCACTCAGTTGCAGTTTTTGGTGCTTTATATGCTTTACCACCCACAATAACTTTTTCTGCGTGGAGCTTAGCTGCGTGTGCTACCTCACTTTCACGTACATTGACTTTTCCTTTTTTGTTTTTAAAGAAATGTATACCGTCTTGTATGAGTTCAGTGTTAGATTTGTTATTGAAATTTTCAATATTTTCTTTAATATCTAATATCTGATTCACCGAAGCAGGACCTTTGGTACGGGCCATTCCCTTTGCTTTTTTGATAAGTGTCTCTCGCGGGTCGGTTATCCATTGCATCGTACCATCAGCATTTCTTGTATATTTTTGCACACCTTCTGGGATAAATTTGTTAACTGATTCACTTTTCAATGACTGACCAACTAGATTCGGCACTATGGTGGCTCCGGTTGACACTTTCGTGGCTTCCCACGCCACGCTACCGGCTGCTTTGAAAAAGCTTTTCCCTACATGAAGAGCTTGATCTGTATTACTACCACCCGAATTTTTTATTTTTTCGGCCTCATCATTTAAATTTGCCATAGCCTTTCCCGATTTTTCAAGGCCAACGATGTCTAGTTTTCTCAAAAGTCCGATTCCTGTTTTAGTAAGCTTACCGGCTTGTTCTGTTCGTTCTTTCTCTAATTTTTTTGCCCGTTCAGGATCTTCTTGTTTTTCTGCCTCGGTGAGCTGACTTTCGTATTTATTATTCGTAAAGGTGAATTTTTTTAGTTTACCCCGCCAACCTCCTGCATCGTGTGTGTTTGATTTATTTTTATCTCCCATAATAAGAATAAATATAAACTTATTATAAAAAATAATATATTTTAACTACACTTTCTATAAAACTTTTCTACGAACACTTCAATTGCATCAAGTGCGTCTTTTATTTCCCACGCAGGACCATCGTATCCGTTTTCAGGTAAATAATTTTTATCACCAATTTCAAGGCATTCAACACGATCAAGATACTCTGAATGTTTCTTTTGCATCCAAGGCATATGTTCGTCTTTGTTCATTAAAATGATTTTCTCACTACTTGCACAATCATAATTATCAAGCATTTGATTCGTTGCACCAATTAAACAAAATGGAATATTGCGATTTTTAATTCGTTCATAAGAAGGAATTGCTAAACGAATTGGAAATGTAAAAGATTCTCCGTGTTCATACTTTTCAGTTGGTTGAACACGCAATCCACGACTAAATGCACGAATGTGAGTTTTATTATTTTTAATACAAAGATAATTAAAGCACGCCTCGGCATACTTGCTTCTGTACAAATTACCTGTACATACAAAGCAGAATTGCTTTACCGGTACTCTTTCTTCAGCAGTTTCCATCTTCCACTATCTAAACGTTTTTTACCCGAATCAATATCCTTGATGATGTCCACAACTTCTTCAATACTATTGTAAATGTATTTGTGTGGAAACATCGCAAGCATCCACAATGGAGTTTTGACTTTACCACCTTCAATTGCAACGAACACAGGTTTTTGCTCACGAACCGCAGTTACGATTTCTTCAGCAGAACCCCAACTTGCAATTTCAGGTTGAAGATTCGCAATAATGAAATCACTTCTGTCAACGAGGTTCAGATCATAATTACGAACTTTCTTCATTCTACGAGTAAGTTCATCATATTTTCCGTCTTCCATCATTTGAAGCATTTCTTTTCTTGCTGGTTCATCTTCGTCTACGTCTTCTACGAATGGTTTGTGATATGGATCAAAAACGGTGATTCCAAGAGGAGATAATTCTTCAGTAGCATATCCCCTCCAATCACGACCACTTTTGTATTGCATATGACCAACCAAGTAGGTTTTAGTGCGATATAAGTTATTTTTACTTTTTTTCATCTTTATATAAATATTATATTATAACATTTATTATAGTTTGTCAACAACTTTTAACGAAAGCAGTTACGCAACAATTTCCATCGTTCACTGTCAATAGGAATTTTACCTTGATCAATTTTTTGCAGTTTTTCTATAACTTCGTCAACTGAATTGTAAATGTATTTGTGTGGCATTGTCCAAAACACCCACATTGGTGTTTTATTCTTTCCTCGTACATTCACAAAGAAAACAGGTTTCTTCATACGGTTTGCAGTAAAAAATTCTTCCCAACTTCCACAGGTTACCACCTCTGGATCATAAACAAATATCACAAAATCACTTCTATCAATTAAACTAAGATCATAACTACGAATTTCTTTGTATGCTTCTACTTTTTCATAATCACCATTTTTCAATGCTAATCTAAGTTCATCATGTGTTTCTTCATCTTCATTAACATCCATCAAAAAAGGTTGCTTGTAATGATCAAACAACTTGATGTTCATCTTTTTAAGTTGCTGATTAATGCTTTCACGAATATCACGACCATTCGCATACTGCATATGACCGATGACAGTACACCGTGTTTCTGCGAGTAAATTCATTACACTACTTGAAATAGTGCGTTGTGACTATCCCAAAGATCGTTGATAAGTTCTTGTTCTTTTACACCGTTCATACTATCACGAATCTTTTTATCTTTGGAAATATCCACATACAAATAAACCACAAAATCAAACGAACTTGAATAAACCAAACTTTGGCCGATGCCTTCGCGTAATGAACTTCCAGTTTCTCCTTTTTTAACTTCAACTGCTACACTCAATTTATCAATCTTAACAACAAAATCAGGACGATGTTGAGTTCCAAAGAATGTAAAATTGTTTACGGTGGTATTAACATCACCTTCCCACAACAAACAATTTTTTGCTTTTTGTTTGACCAACTCTTTGTCCATTGATTTGCTGAGTTCTAGATTTTCATACAACTCTTCCAACTCATTGATCAAAGGTTGATGCATATACTGCTTGATATAATCTTCGTTGCGATTACGATAATCAATTGTATCAAAAATCTTTTTACTTGAAATTGCAGATGCAATGCTTTCTACAATTTTAACTCTTCGTTTGCTTTTAGTTGTTCCCATTATTTGTTTACCAATTCTATTATTTCTGTTGTTACTTCGTTGACCATATTCATAATTTCCAAACTTTTTCGTGGATCATCCACAGTTGGCCAATTGAGTTGAAAGTGAGCCCCTTCTCTTAATTTAGGATCATTGATACGTTCATGTTCGTTGGGTGGCTGAACATAGTTCATTTGTACATTACCTGTTTCATCAATAACCGCAGTTGAAGAACGTTCGTATCTGCGAAGATGCACAAGCAATCCTTCGTGTTCATAAACAACCCAACCAAGTTCATCGTTAGTATAATATGCATATCGTACATCACTAACCAACGCAACATCTCCTGTGTATCTTGATATTTGCTCGTCCATTTTTTCAATCCAATGACGGCCGTTTGATTGCTTACGTTTTAAATCCCCATACCACACAAGAAATTCACGAAACAAAGATTTATTATGTGTATTGTCTGTGTGAACATCCAGATCACAGTAAGTTTCCAAAAAGTTTGAACAATCTCTTTTTAGAGCATTTGCCAACGCAAACTGCTTTCCTGTATAACCTTGCTTTGCTAATTCTTCAATGATCAAATCACAAAACAAATTTTTGCCACTACGGGCAACTCCACTTACTCCTACTACGAACATAACTTTTTAATTTCCTTGGGTTCTTTGCCATATTTGACGAGCAACTCTTCAAGTTCATTTGTTCCGTCTTCAGTAGACTTAAACAAATCAATATACTCATCGGCATTTAATTTACTAACTTCAAAATGCTCTGAAATCAATGACACCAACTCAGAATTGTTTTTTTCTTCTTTCGCAGATTTTATATACTTGTGAAACGCACGACCATCAGGAACAACTTCACGAAGAACACGATAATAATCCTTGGGTTTCAATCCAACTGCGTGTTTTTGCAGTTCATCAATTACTTCAATGAGATTCATATCCATTGACAAAAATCGATTTATCATGTAATTTACAAATGTCTTTTTATCTTCATTGGTGAGTGTGTCAAAATACTTTTCATTCTTTTTCTCACGAATGTGATTGATGTGATCAAACAAAGTCTTTTTTTTAGGACCTAGATTGTTTGAAGGTTTTCTTTTTGATTTGGTTTTTTTGGTTTTTGGCATTTTAAATTATATAATACCTAACCAAGATTAATTTGTCAAAGAAAAAGTTACTTTTCAAACTCATATCTAAAATATTCAACATATTTTTCGTACTTTTAAGTATTTTCAATTTCTACGTCTACATCAACCTCAAACCTATAACTACACAAGTCTACGTCCACATAATCAATTGGTTCTTCTTCGGTGTATTCTTTGGTGTACGGAAGATTTTCATAGGTTTCTTCTTGTTCTGTGGTTGGTGTTTCTGGAATATCACAAGATTCAAGTTCAATGTTTACAAACTCATCTACTTCTACACAAGTTCCTGTTGGTGTTGGTGGGTACAATTCAAAAATTGATTCTTCTGGAGTTGGAGTTTTTTGTTCTTCCGGATCAGTAAGCATATCACAAGTTGGAGTTGGATATTCAAGTTTTACATAATCAATTGGTTCTTCTTCGGTGTATTCTTTGGTGTACGGAAGATTTTCATAGGTTTCTTCTTGTTCTG